>Ga0187780_10001255_pt1 | contig 19133 bp, 17 predicted proteins | sample 1015_Q2_SP10_20__FD_132429 | JGI IMG/M metagenome (GOLD analysis project Ga0187780, IMG submission 132429) | Tropical peat soil microbial communities from peatlands in Department of Meta, Colombia - 1015_Q2_SP10_20_MG | ecosystem: Environmental > Terrestrial > Soil > Wetlands > Peat | place...
CGTCTCGGTGGTGCGCAATCTGGGTGTGCCGCTTCGCCCGATCACCACTGCGAACTTCGACTTTATTCAGCATTACCGTCCGTTGCAAAATGTAGTGAAGCGTCCCACCGCATCCGGGCGTGACCGCAGCGGACCAGAATCACGCGGATTTGCCATAACCGGCCACCACGAGCTGCTTTTGCCGCTCGTGGCCGCAGCGCTGGCCGCCGGCTGGCCGAAGAAGCAGCGCACTGGAAAGAGATGAGTCCAACTGACGACAATTTTGCGAAGCCGCCGGAGGAAAATTCCGGCACTGACGCTGCCGGAACTCCCGATAGGGGTCCGGGAGCCGAGGAGCTGCGGGCCCCGGCGCCAGCAGGGGATCCGATTTCCTATGTGGCGGTGAATCCGGCGGCAGCGCATCCTTTCTCTTCCAATTTGCCTGAGGATTTACGCATCAGCTGGTCGTGGGTGCATCTCATCATTTTCGCGTTGTTTGGCTTTATCAGTCTGGTGGCCGTGCAGGGCGCTTTTTTGCTTTACTACATGCCGGCGAACCGGCATTTCGCGAACAAGCACGAATTCGAGCAATTCGTTTTTTCGAAGCCGTTCTTCGCCATCGGCAGCATGGTCATTTGGGAAGTCTCGCTGATTTTTTTCCTCTATGTAACCATCGCGTTGCTGCCGAGCGCGCCGTTCTGGAGGTCGCTCGGCTGGACAACCCTTCCCTCGCGGAGTCCAGGAGTTTCGCGGAAGCCGTGGCCGTATCTGTTTTTGGGGTGCGCGCTTTCTATCGGCGTGTTCATCGTGAACGCGAAGACTCAGGCGCCAGAGAACGCACCGATCGAGGAGCTTTTCAAACATCGCACCACGATGCTTGTGTTCATGGCCATGGCCGTGGTCTTCGCGCCGCTGGTGGAGGAGACTCTTTTCCGAGGCTACTTGTACCCATTACTCGCGCGGCTGACTTCCTCGGTGGCATCTTTTTTTGGCGTGGAAGCCTCGGCCGCGGTGCGACATGGTGTAGCGACCAGTATTGTGTTGACGGGGGTGGTTTTCGGGCTGGTTCACGGTTACCAGCTCGGATGGAGCGTGAGCCTAGTCTTTACGCTGATTGCCGTGGGGATCGTGTTCACGTATGTTCGCGCGAGAAGCGGGACAGTATACGCCAGCTATCTGTTGCACCTGGGATACAACTCGACGATCGCCATCGCAACGCTGATCGGCTTCATCGTCACGAAGGGCTTCACGCAGATGCCGCCGCACCGCTGAGGAATTCGTTTTCGACGCGCTCTCCCGCTACAATGGATGAAGCCCGCTCAGTATCAAGAGGACTTTGAAAGAATGTACGTAGCGCAACCCATCGAGTGGACGGAACGCGGCGTGGTCATGCTGGACCAGCGGCGTCTTCCGGGCGAGGAAATCTCCCACACCTACACGGATTACCGGGAAGTGGCCGAGGCCATTCGGGAAATGGTGATTCGGGGGGCTCCGGCAATCGGGGTTGCTGCGGCGATGGGGGCCGCTCTGGGCGTGCTGCATTCCAAGGTTAATACTGTCAGCGAGTTGAGAATCGAATTCACGGAAATTTGCAAGGTGCTGGCGAAAACCCGCCCCACCGCCGTTGATCTTTTTTGGGCCCTGGAGCGCATGAAGCGCCGGTTCGAAGAATTGATCCAGGCGAATTCGGATCTCGCGAAGATTAAAGCGGAATTGGTGGAGGAAGCGCGGCAGATTCACCTGGAAAAACGCGCGACGGACGAAGCGATTGGGCGATACGGGGCGGAGTTGATGCCGCGCGAAGGCCACGTGATGACGCAATGCAACGCGGGCGCGCTGGCCACGGCCGGGATTGGCACGGCGCTTGGAGTGATTCGGGTCGCGTTCGAGCAGGGACGCAAACTTCACGTTCTCGTCCCCGAAACGCGACCGTATCTGCAGGGCGCACGACTCACTGCCTGGGAGTTGCACAAGGGCGGGATTCCGCTCACTCTCATCACGGACAACATGGTGGGCCACTTTCTGAAATCGGGAAACGTGGGCGCCATCGTGACGGGCGCCGACCGCATCGCGGCCAACGGAGACACGGCGAACAAGATCGGAACCTATCAGATTGCCGTGTTGGCCAAAGAAAACAACGTGCCGTTTTACATTGCCGCGCCGGTTTCGACGTTTGATTTGTCGATTCCTGACGGCGACCATATCCCCATCGAAGAACGCCCGGCCAGGGAAGTGACTCATTTGAACGGAGTGCGTATTGCGCCCGATGTGCACGCGGCGCATCCCGCATTTGACGTGACTCCGGCGCGTTACATTGCGGCGATCTTCACCGAACGCGGCGTGGCGCGCGCCCCTTACAAGGATTCCCTGCGTTCGCTGGCATCGTCTACTGCCCAAACCGCAGTCAGTATCTCCTGAACTTGCTCGTAGCTGTTTTCCCACCGGTGGCGTAGGCTGGTGCGACACTTGGAGCCGATTCGCGGGCGCCCGCGTCAGAGTAGCTGAGAGGGTCAGGATGAAACTCAAACTATTTGCAGTCCTACTGTTGTCGGCGGCGCTTTCAGGAGCGGCGCCTCAATCGCAATTTCCCGACACCCCCGCAGCCCATCAATTCGCCGCCTGGCTGGAAGCGTTCAATTCCGGCGATCGGGCTAAGATTCTCGAGTTTTTGCAGAAGAACGAGCCCGACCGAACCGGCCAGATCGACGGCGAATTGGGATTCCGGCGGATGACGGGGGGATTCGAGTTCAAGAAAGCGGAAGAATCCACGGCGACGCACTTCACCGGCATCGTCAAAGAGCGCGAATCCGATACGTTCGCCCGGTTTGCGATCGATGTCGAGGCTGCGGAGCCGCACCACATCACGAACTTCGATCTTCAGCAAATTCCGATTCCCGCGGAATTTGCTTTGCCTCGCGTAAGCCAGGACGCCGCGCTTGCCGCGCTGCGCGGGGAGATCGAGAAGCAAGTTACCGCGGATCGTTTTTCGGGCGCGGTGCTCGTTGCCAAAGAGGGCAAACCAATTTTCCAGGGAGCCTACGGCCAGGCGGACCGGGACAAGAAAACGCCCAACCAGCTCGACACGCAATTCCGCATCGGGTCTATGAACAAGATGTTCACAGCGGTGTCGGTGCTGCAACTCGTGCAAGCCGGCAAGATCAAGCTGACAGACCCGCTGGGGAAATATCTCACCGACTATCCGAACAAGGATCTCGCGTCAAAAGTGACGATCCACGAGTTGCTGACGCACACCGGCGGGACGGGGGATTTCTTCGGTCCGGAGTTCGACAAGCACCGGCTGGAACTGCGCACGCTACAGGATTACGTGAAGCTCTATGGCGAGCGTGGGGTCGCATTCGAGCCCGGCAGCAAGTGGGAGTACAGCAATTACGGGTTTCTCCTGCTTGGCGTTTTGATCGAAAAAGTGAGCGGGCAGAGTTACTACGATTACGTGGCCGAGCACGTTTACAAACCAGCCGGGATGACTTTGACGGGGTCGATTCCCGAAGATCAAAGTGTGCCCGGCCGTTCTGTTGGCTACACCCGCATGCGGGCACTTGGCCCCAGCGGAGGTAGTACAGCCCCCGGGGCTTGGCGGCCGAACACGGACACGTTGCCTTATCGCGGCACCTCGGCGGGAGGCGGATATTCCACGGTGGAAGATTTCCTGCGCTTCGCAAATGCGCTGGAAAACCACAAGTTGCTGGATGCCGAGCACACGGAGTTGCTCACGACCGGGAAGGTCGACACCGGAGGAGGCGGAAAGTATGCCTACGGCTTCGGGGACCGGTCGTTCGGCGGAATGCATTGCTTCGGCCACGGCGGAGGCGCGCCCGGAATGAACGGAGATTTGGAGATTTGTCCGCAAGCGGGATATGTGGTCGCAGTTCTTTCCAACCTCGATCCACCTGCGGCTTCGCGGGTGTCCGAGTTCGTGCTGAACCGCCTTCCGGAAAAATAGCCACGGATTGGCAGAGATTGACGTCCCTCGGCGAGGGTAGCTATAGTCCAAAAGAGCGCGAGGTGCGTCCATCCGGCAGGTTTCCCACTATCAAGTGCTCGAGCGCCTCGGTTCCGGCGGCATGGGAACCGTCTGGATCGCTGAAGACGTGCAACTCGGGCGCCGCGTCGCCCTGAAATTTCTGTCGGCGGATCTTGCCAGACATCAACAGGCGCTGGAGCGCTTCAAACTGGAAGCGCGCACGGCCTCTTCCCTGAATCACCCGAACATTTGCACGATCTATGAAATCGGTGAAGCGGACGGCGAGTATTTCATCGCCATGGAACTGATTGAAGGCGAGCCGCTGGACCGTTACCTGGCGCGGCATCGCCCCGATCTGCAAGAGTTGCTAGAGATCGGCATTCAAGTGGCGGATGCGCTCGATGCGGCACATTCGAAAGGCGTAATTCACCGCGACATCAAGCCCGCTAATATTCTGATTACTCCTCGCGGGCAGGCCAAGATTCTCGATTTTGGGCTCGCCAAGCTGATAGCCGAACGGCAGACCGTCGAACAGCCCACTTACGGGGGAGCAACGCTAGCCACGGCGACGGAGCATCTGACCTCGCCGGGCGTAGCCGTTGGAACAATCGCGTACATGTCGCCCGAGCAAGCGCGCGGAAAGGAACTGGATGCGCGCAGCGACCTGTTTTCGTTTGGCGCGGTGCTGTATCAGATGGCCACGGGAAAACTGCCATTTGAAGGGCAAACCGCCGCGACCATTTTTGATGGGATTCTCAATCATGACCCGCCATCGCCACTGGAGCTGAATCCTGTATTGCCTCCCAAGCTGGATGAAGTGATCCGCACGGCGCTTGAAAAGGATAAAGATCTTCGATACCAGAGCGCAGCGGACATGCGCGCGGAATTGAAACGGCTGAAACGCGATACGAGTTCGGGAAAAGTGGCGGTGAGCAGCGGCTCGGCGGTTGCCCCGGTGAAGGCGGGGAAACCCAAGAGCACGATCAAGGTTGCGGCAGCAGCGGCTGTGGCAATCGCCGTATTAGGGATTGGCACCGCGGTGTACTGGTGGGCAAGCCACAGGCCTCGCGGGTTCAATCTGCAAAACATGAAGATTGCGCAGATCACCACCACAGGCAACGCGGGGGCAGCAGCGCTATCACCGGATGGGCGGTACATCGTGTACGTCCTGCGGGACGGCGCACAAGAGAGCCTGTGGGTGCAGCAGATGGCTACGGGGAGCAATGTGCAGCTGCTTGCGCCTGACCAGGTGCACTTCGTCGCCGTCACTTTTACACCCGACGGGAATTATCTGATGTTCGTGCGGTCCGACAAATCCACGCAGAATTTCCGCTACCTCTACCAAATGCCGGTGCTGGGAGGCATGCCGAAACAGTTGGTGCGCGATGTGGATTCGGCTCCGGCCTTTTCTCCCGACGGACAACGCATCGCGTATGTCCGGGGCATTTTGTCACGACCTGGAAACGACATCTTGATTGCCAACGCGGACGGGAGCGACGAACGAATCGTCGCCCAACGAAAAAGCTTCAATCCAGGCGGTGCCAACATCACCTGGTCGGCCGATGGACGGCACCTGGGGTGGGTGTCGCCGGAAACGAGGAACGGGGTCAGCGAGTGGGCGCTGGAAACGGTTTCGCCGGATAGCGGAGAAGTGCGGGACCTCCATCTTTTCTCGATCCCGATGAGGGCGGCCGCATGGTTGCCGGATGGCAGCGGTTTGCTGGTGGCAGGCCTTGATACGGATTCCTTTCTCGGGCAGATCTGGTTTGTTAGTTATCCCAAAGGAGAAATAAGCCGCTTCACCAACGACCTCGCCGATTACGCGAATTGCTGCCTGGAGGTGACACGGGATGGCCATTCTCTCGTCACCCTGCAGGATACGCATTTGAGCGATCTGTGGATCGCGAAGGGAGATGGGAGCGAAGCCAAACAGATCACGAATGGCCAAAACCTGGGTTTTGAATTGCTGTGGGTGGGAGGTTCGCTCGGGGCCACCAATTTGCGAAGCCAGTGGTTTCAGGCAGGCGCCGACAACGGCCAAATCAGTCCATTTTTCAACGACCACGAACTGCGGTTTCAAATTTCGGCTTGTCCCGATGGGAAGCGAATCGTTTATGCCACCTCGCACAACGCAACCGTAGAGCTGTGGAGCAGCGACACCGAAGGCAATAACGCAGCCAAAATTAGCGCCAAGCCTCTCTTTGCGACAGGTATTTGCTCGCCGGACTCGAAGTCGGTGATTTATGCGGCAGAGGACGCGATCTGGCGTTCCCCAATTGCCGGAGGAGCGGCTGAGAAAACGGACCTTCCGTTGGCGGAGTTCGGATTCTCGCGCGATGGCAAGCAGATGTTCTACACTTCTCAGCAAATTGAAGGCAGCCTGCATGCGAAATTTGTCGTCACGCCGGCAAACGACTCCAAGACTGTTCTCCATGAATTGGATATTCCTTACGGAATGCGGGCGCCGAGATTCACTCCAGACGGCCAAGCCATCGCCTTTCTGCTCAACCGCAACCGCGCAACGAACATCTGGGAGTTGCCGCTTTCCGGAGGCGCGCCGGTTCAGCTTACGAAATTTATGAGCGGCGACATGTTCGCGTTTTCCTGGTCCCGAGACGGCAAGCAATTGGCGTTTTCGCACGGCCAGATTAAGACCGATGTGGTCATGATGAGCAATTTTCGGTAGGAGTAGAGTCGCGGAAAAGGAGACTCGCCGCGCGTGAAGGTCTCCTTTCTATTGACCGCTGACGCAGTTCCGCGATAGCCTCGCGCGCAATACTTCCACTTTCCGCTTCGCTTGCAAGGAGGCTACGCATGGTCGCTCTTACTGCTCTGTGGATTCCCATCGTGTTGGCGGCAGTCATCGTTTTCGTGGCGAGCTCCATCATTCACATGGTGTTGCCCTATCACAAAAGCAACTACCGAAAATTACCTGACGAAGATAAAGTCATGGCCGCGTTGCGTGCGGCCGGCGTGACAAGAGGCCTGTATCATTTCCCGTTCACAACACACAAAGAAATGAAGTTGCCCGAAGTACAGGAGAAATTCAAGCAGGGACCGGTTGGATTTGTGACGATTTTTCCGAGCGGTCCCGTGAACATGGGCAAGTTCATGGGCATGTGGTTCGTCTATTGCCTTGTCATCGGATTCTTCACTGCGTATTTAACGGGCCACACGGTCGCGCAGGGCGCGCATTACCTTGTGGTATTTCGCGTCGCCGGAACGGCTGCGTTCATGGCGTATGGCCTGGGTGGGCTCGCCAACGGCATTTGGAAAGGGCTGCCCTGGAGTATGGTGGCCAAGGAGTGCTTTGACGGCTTGATTTATGGCTTGCTGACTGCAGGGACATTTGGCTGGTTGTGGCCGCGATAAGCAAAGACCTTCAGGCGAACGCGCGTTGAGCTGCACCGAAATGATGGTTCGCGGGAGCGATTGCTTCCACTTCGCAGCCGAGCATCACGCCGGGCGAATGGCAAAAACAATCCGCTCCCGAGGACGGAATCGGGCGAAGAAATCCAGCAACTGTTTCCACGGCGCATACTTTTTGTTCAACAACTGCATCCCGTGATCAGCTTCTGAGCCGTCCAAGATCTGGGCGCGCGCGGGAACCCATTCGCCCTTCACATCGCCGCCCATATCGCACGGAGCGATTCGAACCTGCGGATTATTGCGAATGCGCTTCACTTTTCCGGAAACACCGATCGTGTAGACGTAGAGTTTCGCCTCGCTCGACTCGAGGCTTGCTGACGGTTCTGCAGCAAACCACACCGGCGTTCTTACGGCCTGGCCATTTTTCTTGAGAGTTTCCAGGTTGAGATACTTGTGCCCGGCGAAACTTGAAAATCCCATCGCATCGCTCCTGCCTCGTTGTTACGAGGCCCCTCCGCCTTTCGATGCGTGCCATTTTACACAGGTCACAAACAGAAAAGGCGGGCCGGTGAACTCAGCCCGCCCTCCACTATGTTCTTACTTCGCGGTTTATTTCGAGCGTACGTACTCGAACTCTTCCGTGAAGGTATCCTTTTGCTCTTTTCGAAAAGTCCAGGTCTCCGTAACGTGATCCTGATCCACGAACTTGTATACGGCATGATGCATGTGGCCATCGTCGGCGGATTTCAGGTTCGTGGTTCCGATGAAATCAAAGGTGATTGTCTTTGTTTCGGGTGAATAGGTTCCCTGCATTGTCGGCTGATTTCCCGCCATGCAGTAGTGCGTCAACTTGAGCTGATCGCCATCGAGGTAATACATGGTGACCATATTCACGGTCGTGCCTTTTTCCTCGACGCGCGACTGCTCCATGACTACGGATCCGCCGGAGACCACTTGAATGTCGAGCGTCGTCTTCATTTTGGCGGACGGCCCAGACTCCCAGTGCCCCGCCATGGCTTTCAGCCTTTCAAAGGCTTCCGCTCCGCCCCCGGGTCCCGCCTTCGAAGTTGTCATCGTCACCAGTATTCCCAGGATTAGCATCGCTGCGATCTTCGCCAACACTCTCATGAAATGTTCTCCTCTCAGAATGCTCTGACCGAAAAAAATGGAACTTGTTCGAAATCCTGTGCTAGCGGGTCGCTGCGGTTGCAGGGTTCTTGCCAAACTGCTGCGTCGCGTATCCAGCGATTAATCCAACGATGCTCCCCGGTAGAATGATCTCGAAGTAGTGGCCGCCTTCCATAAGCGCAACGAGCAAGGCGAGCACGAATCCCACCGCGAGGCCGAACAGAATCCCGAGTGCTATGGAATTTACCTTGCGCGCGAATATGCCGGCGGCTACGCCTACAATCAGCCCTTTAATCGTGGACCCGATAACGATTCTCGCCATCATGGTTCGCGCAGATGGGTAAAACCATGCGGATCCACCATCCATCGCGCCCAGCGCGGCTCCGACCAAAATTCCCAGCATAGGTTTTGTCAAGTTCATCGCGCCCTCCTTGAGAAGCCAGTGGGCTGGGTAGTAGCCTACTTGGTGTTCGTGTCGGCTTGCATTACGCCAAATAGGTTTCCTTCCGTGTCTTCGAGATAGGCGAAATAACCGATGGTTGGAATTGGAGTCTTTGGCATAACCAATTTTCCGCCGGCCTTCTTCACTGCCTCAATGGCTGCATCCACAGAGTCCACGCCGATCGTATTGGTTGTCGCCGTCGTCGGCGCTTGTTTCTTCAACATGCCGCCATTGATGCCAGGCGTGCCGTCCGCGCCTGTGGTCACGAGCCAGTAGTCCGTCGGACCGGGCCATTTTTCAATCTTCCAGCCGAAGATTTTGCGGTAAAAATTGGCGGCGCGTTCGGGATCGCTTGCCGGAATTTCAAAATGGATGACTCGAGACATAGTTCCCCAAGAGATTCACTACAAAAGTGTTTGAGCGAGTTTTCTCGCGAGACTAGCGTGTGACGCTGGCCGTCGCTGGGGCCGCGCCAAATCTCTGCGTCGCGTAACCTACAATCAATCCCACGAGGCTGCCGGGGATGATGATCTCCTTGTAATAGTGCTTGCCCGTGATGGCGTCAGGCATCGCGGCAATCGCGAGAGCCAGCAGCGCCCCAATCGCCAATCCGAACAGAATTCCGAGCGGGAGAGATTTCACCTTCCGCGAAAAGAAGCCGATGAGTACACCGCCGACCAGCCCTTTGAACGTGGAGCCGATGATGATCGTGGCCATTTCAGGCCGCACTTCCGGGGTAAACCACGCGGTGGCTCCGTCGATTGCGCCCAGAACGGTTCCCAGGAGCAGACCCAGCAATACTTTGTTCATGCTTTCCTCCGATTCCATCGGCTTCTATGGTTCTATACAACGCCCGCCGAAATTCCTTTAACCCTAACGATGCAGGAAGAACAAAATCAAGACCCGCATGATCAAATATGCGGCAATCAGCAAAATGAAGAAGCGGTAACGCCGGTAAAAGCGCGCGGTCCTGTCAAGAAAGCTTTCGTGGCGGGCCCCAACGGGAAGGCCATCAAGGTAGCGCGAGACATCCGACGCCAACTCAGGAACGCTTGGATAGCGCTGCTCCGGCGCTTCCGCTGTCGCTTTCAGGCAGATAGCTTCCAGGGATTTGTCCAGGTGCCGGCCAGTGGGATGGGGAGCACTTGGAGCGCCGATCAGCAAAAAGCGCAAGAGAGCGCCCAAGGAAAAGATGTCGCTACGCGTGTCGAGATGTTCGACGTCGCCACGCGCCTGCTCGGGAGACATGTAGCCGGGCGTACCCATCACGGTTCCGTGGCCGGTAACCACGGAAATCGCTGTAGTTTCAATCGAATTGCCCGGCGGCGATGGTGTTTCGTAAATTGTTGCGTCGGGATCTTTGGCCGGCGCTTCCGGTGGTGAGTCGGCGCGCAGAATCTTGGCGAGCCCCCAGTCCATCACCAGAACTTCGCCAAAAGGGCCGAGCATGATGTTTGCCGGCTTGAGGTCGCGATGGAGCACGTGGCGCGCGTGCGCGAATGCTACGGCGTCGCAAATGCGGAGAAACAGGCGCAATCGATCCGGGATGGATGGTACCGATTCGACGAATTTGTCGAGCCGCTGCCCTTCCACAAATTTCATGGTGTAAAAAACACGTCCGTCGGGCAGCGTGCCTACGTCATGCACCGGCACGATGCCGGGATGCTCGAGTTGTGCAAGAACGCGCGCTTCGCGAATCAAGCGGGTCGCGAGATCGCCATTCGCTCCGGGAATATCAAGAACCTTCAGCGCCACCCGCCGCTGCAGCTTTTCGTCTTCGGCAGCGTACACCACTCCCATCCCGCCGCGTGCGACGCGTTCGAGCAAACGGTAACGCGTGCCGGCCAAGTCCGGCGTTTCCGCGCCCTCGCGCAATCGTTCCAGCGCTCTATCGGAAAGGAATTTCACTTCGCGTCCCAACCGAAAGCCGAGCGGGCTTCGCGCTGGAATTCTTCTTCGCTGCCGCAAAGCTCCCGCAGCCGTTCCAGCGCAATTCGGCGGAATTCGCGGCGCGCCCAGGCGAGTGCGTTGGTCACATCGGTCACAGGGATCGAGAATTCCCTGGCGAGCTGTTCGTACGAAACCTTTTCGTCGCCCTCCAGATCGTATGCCTCGAAAAGCTTGAATGTACGTTCGCGTTCGCGCGCTACGCAAAACTGCCGCAAATCCTCAACGGCGAGTCCGAATAGACTGCGCACCCACTCCTTTTCGAAAAACTCTTCGAGCGACTCTGGAGATGGAATCGCAGCAGGATCGATCGCCGTCTTGCCGATCTCCCGTTCTGCGGCCGCGAAGTCCAGGGCGACATGCGGCAAAGCTCCGCCACGCTTTTGACGGCGGCTCGCTTTCTGTTCATTTGAAACAAAACTATCGACGCAAACGCGCAGGTACGTGCGCAAGCGGCTCTTCTTGGGATTGAATTGTTCGAGCAACTCGCGCTCGAGAACTTCAACAAAAAACCCCTGTGTAAGATCCTGAGCCTCATCCGAGGGCCGAGTCCAGCGCAGACGAATGTATTTGTAGACCGGCTTCCAGTACGTAGCGCAGAGCGCTTCCAGCGCACGTTCTCGTTCTTCCGCGTCGATGCTGCGCACCGCTTCAATCACGGAACGCCGTGTCGGAGGAAAGCGGTCGCCAGGTGACTGGAACTCTTCTTCACTCATAGGAAGGCAAACTCCGCTAGGATTGTACACTCGGATTTGTAATAGACGGTGCGCGGATCAAGCTATTCGTAGCGAAGGGCATCGACGGGATCGAGCCGCGCGGCTTTCCAGGCGGGATAGACGCCGAAGACAACGCCGATTAGAGCGCAAAGCGTCAGCGCGGTGATGACCCAGAACAGCGACAAAATCGCGGGGAAGTGCACGCCATACCGAAGCAGCAAACTGAGCCCGGAACCCAATAGCACTCCGATGACGCCGCCAACGGCGCTGAGTGTCACGGCTTCGATGAGGAATTGGGCGAGGATATTCCCTCGTTTTGCGCCGATCGCTTTCCGCACGCCAATTTCCCTGGTTCGCTCCGTCACGGAGACGAGCATGATGTTCATCACTCCGATTCCGCCGACGATCAACCCAACGGAAGCAACTGCGAACATCAGCAGGAAAATCAGTCCGCTAATTTTGTTCCAGAGATCGAGAAAATAATCCGAAGTGAACAGCGCAAAATCATCCGGTTTTTCGTTCGAGAGGCGGCGCTTGCGGCGCAAGAGGTCGCGAATTTCTTCGACGGCCTGGCTCACCTGCGTTGGGTCGCTGGCCTTCGCGAAAATCACGTAGTCTTTGTTATTCGGATAAAGCTTTCGAAGTGTCGTGACCGGCATGACGGCGATATTGTCTTCGGGATTCGCGCCGCCGGAAATTCCCTGCCGGCGTTTGTCCATCGTGCCAATCACCGTGAAGAGTTGGCCGTCGATAATGACTTCCTGCCCGATGGCATTTTCCGCCGCGTCGGGAAAAAGCAGTTTTGCCGTGTCAAAGCCAAGGAGCACGACCGGGGCGCGGTGTTCCGTGTCCGTATCATTGAATTCACGGCCGTGAATCACTTTCATATCGAAGATTTGCGTGATGGAAGGCGAATTTCCTTGCAAAATCACGTTCTTCGCGCGGTATGCGCCTCGGCGAACATCCGCCGTGCCCGATCCGAACTGTGGCTGAAAAATCCGCATCGATGGAGAAGCCGCCGCGACGTGGGGGAGCCGTGCCATGTCATCCGCCCACTCCGGCTGCAGTTCCTTGCGCGTGAACCACTCGCTGGGAGGCCGCGAAAGCGAAGCCCAGGGGAAGCGGTAGGCGATGATCGTGTCGGAGCCGAGTTCGCGAATCCCGCCAAGGACATTTTCATTCAGCCCATTGATCACCGAGCTGACGGTAATCACTGTCGTGATGCCGATAACGATTCCGAGAATGGTCAGCGCCGAGCGCAGAGGATTTTTGCGCAGCGTATCGAACGCCAGCAAAACCTCTTGGCTGAGCTTCAGCGCGCTTTCTTTGCGGATCAGCGAACGCAAGGGGAGCGCCGTGGTGTGCGGCAATGCTTTTCCGAGCGTAGCCATAACTTTGCGAGTCTACTCCGACCGAAGCGCTTCCACGGGATCTAATTTCGCAGCTTTGGACGCGGGATACGTGCCAAAGAACAGGCCCACGCTCAAGGCCACTGCCAATCCGCTCAACACGGACCAGAGCCTCACAGCGCTAGGCAAGGGCGTCAGCCAGGAAACCAGCGCGGCCACCATTACGCCAAGCAGCACGCCGAGCGCGCCGCCAATCACGGCGATCGTCGACGATTCGATGAGGAACTGGCGCAGAATGTCGCCGCGCCGCGCGCCCACGGCTTTGCGCATGCCAATCTCCCGCGTGCGCTCGGTCACGCTGACCAGCATGATGTTCATAATGACGATGCCGCCGACCACGAGGGAGATGGACGCAATGGCAATAGTTACCGCAAAAAACGAACTACTGATGTCCTTCCACAGCGACAAAAACGAATCGCTCGTCTCGATCGCAAAATCGTCTTTCGCGTTGTACGCGAGGTGATGACGCCCGCGCATGATCTGTCGTACTTCGTCAACGGTCGCCTGAATGTTGGCCGCCGAACCTGCGCGCGAGGTGATGCGCAGAGAATCCTGTTGGTTGCCGAACTCTTTGCTGTAGGTGGTCAACGGCAGGATGATCCAGTTGTCGAGAGATGTTCCTAGGGAGGACCCCTCCTTCTTCCCGACGCCGATGACTTGACAGGGAATGTTGTTCCACCGGACTTCTTTGCCGAGAGGGTCGACAGTCGGCAGCAGGTTTTCAACCACATCCATCCCGATGACGCAGACAGGAGCGGCGGCGATCAAGTCCGACTCCGTCATGTGGCGTCCGGCCACCAGGTCCACGTCGTACAATTCCGGCATTTGGGGCGTCCAGGCGCGGAGGTTGGTGTCCTTCAACGAATTGAGCCCGCTTTTTACTTCAACGCGGCCGCCCAGCGAGGCGCCGATTTCCTTGCACGATTTGCAAAGGCTGCGCACGGCCTCAAAGTCGTCAAATGTGATGCGCTTGCGCTTCTGAAACTCCAGCCAGTCGTCCACGTTGGTGATGATCGATGGCTGCCTCGACAGACCAAAAACATCGGCGCCCAACCGGAACACCCGCGTGGCCACATATTGATTTGCTCCGTTGATCAGGCTCACCACAGCGATTACGGCAGACACGCCAATTACGACTCCGATCAGCGTAAGCACGCTGCGCAGCTTGTGAGCCCAAAGGCTGCTCGTGGCGATCGCCACGGCCTCGGAAAAGTTCATGGTGCCGCGCGGCCGTGAAAGTGCGGCGTTTAAATCTGGTTTGGAGTCCGTCAACGAAGACACCCCAACGCTGTTCCTTTCTCCCAAGTATACGCAAAAAGAGCCATGCGTATTTCAATTCCTGTTTTGGGGAGCGCTAGAGGCCGGAACGCTGGTTATCTGCAATATGCCAGTTGTAGCGCATTCGCACGAATGGGTTTCTCCAGGAAGGGGCCCGAGGAAAGAAGGGAAAACTCAGCTTTGATGGCGAAGGCGTTCGGCCAGCGAGCGGGCGCGCTGACGTGCGATGTCCACAAATTTCGGATCGCCCGCAATTTGGTCCAGCATCGGCAAAAGCCGCTGCGGCTCAGGGAGCAAACTTCGGTTCAAATCCGATTCCAATTGCAGCAGCGCATCGTTTACGCCCAGGCGATCGTAGCGCATGCGGCGCGCGATCAAGTCGGCGTGCTCCTGCTGCCGCGCCAGCCCTTCGAAAATCTGCAGAAGCTGTTCGGCCGCGGGATTCAGCGTGTAGTTGAATTTGGTTTCATGAATTTCGGAGCCCGATTCCCAGCGAAATGTCTTCTCGCCAAGATAGGCAATCTTCCGGTGAACATCCAAATCCAGCCCTTGAAAATGATGGAGCTGCGCGGCCAAATCAAAAATCTTCGTGCGCAATGTGGCGCCAACCTGGAACGAAGACGCGCCGGCATCCTCATCGAGTTGGCGGATTTCGTAGGACGCTACGTCCGAATCTTCGCGAATGCTGATTTCGATCAGCTCCGGTGAGCTACCCTTGAACACGCGGCGGAACGTAAGCTTCGCATCTGCGGAAGCCGGGACGGCGATGATTGCGCTGACGAATAAGCAGGCCGTACTCAGCAACAACCATAATCGCGCGATAGACCTTTTCATGGTTTCTGCGGCCGCATGACGGTCGACTCACTCATAAGATGCGAGACAGGGGAGCGCGCGTTGCGCCATCGCCGGGCCTGCGCTGCGATCCTGCAGCCCTGGCCGCTGCGACCGGTACCCGGCGAGGCCTCGCATCTTCTGGGTCCGGCAGGCCGAAACGCTGCCTGGCTTGCTCGGCCTGTACGTGGCACAGTGCCACAGCTAACGCGTCCGCAGCATCAGCGGGCTCAGGCGTGACGTTCATTGAAAGCAGCGCGCGCACCATCAATTGCATCTGCCTTTTGTCGGCATGCCCATGGCCCGCGATCGAAGCTTTTACTGCGCGGGGCGCATAGCTATGCACCTCCAGGCCATGCTGCGCCGCAGCCAATAATACTACGCCTCGCACCTCGGCGAGCCGCAAGGCTGTCCGCACATTCAGCGCCGAAAAGATGCTCTCCACCGCCACTACATCCGGAACATATTCTTCGATTAGCCGGCAGAGCAGCGCGTGCACCTCTTGCAAACCCGCGCCTTCTCCTTCTTTTTTGTGTTTCGCAGGAATTTGCAGCGCGCCGTAATGAACCATTCGGCACTGCCGCCAGTCGCTTTCAATAATTCCGTAGCCGGTCGGCCCAGTCGCGGCAGGATCGACTCCTAAGACGCGCAACCATCCATTTCTGGCTGTGCCGTTGCTTAGAGAAGTTGTCTCGTTCATCGCCACCAGTCTACGGCTAAGGCCTCAATTCCTGCCACTGCTTTGTAGCCATGGTGAGTTGCAATAAGCGCATCCATGCGGATTAGCGAATTCTAAGAATAATAACATTCCAGTTGACGGCGCATTGTCACGCGCCTACCATACTTTCCGCTCAATTAAAACTTGCTTCATTTCACCCTTCCTTCGGCAGATTGAGCTCCCTTCCGGACTAAGGATTTGCCATGACACGAGAAATTCTCGCGGGGAGCGATGTTGTCTTTCGCGCACTCATCGATGCCGCACCGGACGGTTTCGTAATCGTGAGCCAGGAAGGGCGCATCGCCCTCGTCAACGTGCAAACCGAAAAGCTTTTTGGATACGAACGCACTGAACTCCTCAATCAGCCGGTCGAAATTCTGATTCCCGAGCGGCTGCGCGGCAAGCATCGTTTTCATCGCGCCGGATTCATGTCCCAGCCGGGACTGCGGCCGATGGGCGCCGGGCTGGAGCTCTACGGCTTGCGCAAGGACGGAACAGAATTCCCAGTCGAAATCAGTCTGAGCCCCATTCAGACGGATTCAGGGCTGCTTGTGTCCGCCGCCATCCGCGACATCACCGAGCGCAAGCGCGCACAGCAACGCATCCTGACTTTGCTGGATTCTGCTCCCGATGCCATGGTGGTTGTGGACGGCGATGGGCGCATCGTGCTCGTCAACACCCAGACGGAAACGTTATTTGGATACAACCGTACTGAACTTCTTGGCCAGCTCGTCGAAGTTCTCGTGCCCGAGCGCTTTTGGGCCGAGCATCGCAAACAACGCGCAAAGTACATGGGAAATGTCCAGGTTCGGCCCATGGGAGCCGGTTTGGAACTGTACGGTGTCCGCAAGGATGGCACAGAGTTTCCTGTCGAAATCAGCTTGAGTCCGCACAAGACCGAAGACGGCATCTTGATTTCGTCAACCATTCGCGACGCCACGCAGCGCAAGCGCGTGGAAGACGCTTTGCGCCAATCGGAAGCATCCTTCCGCGGCATGGTGGAGGGCACATATGGCGTCTATCGCGGCACGGCAGATGGCTCGATCCTTATGGCCAACGCCGCGATGGCGCGCATGCTGGGGTACGAATCAGAAAAAGAGTTGTCAGCCATAAACCTGGCGGCGGATATTTTCCAGCCGGGCGAGTACTCCGCTAGACTATTCGATCAACCCGGACGCCTCAGACCTTTCGCTCGTATGGAAACCCATTGGAAGCGCAAAGACGGCACTGGGATCACTGTGGAGCTGAGCGGCCGGCCGGTTGCCGACGACTCCGGCAATCCCCTCTACTTCGAAGTGATTGCCGAAGATGTCTCCCGCCAGCGCGGTGTCGAGAATCGGCTCCGCCACGTCCAGAAAATGGAGGCCATTGGGCGCCTTGCTGGCGGCATTGCCCATGACTTCAACAACGTTCTCGGCGTCATCGCTGGATATTCGGAGATGCTCCTCGACAAGCTCAGCAACGATTCGCATCTCACGGCTTTGGTCACCCATGTCCTCAAGGCCACCGAGCGTGGCGCCTCTCTAACTCGCCAACTCCTGGCCTTCAGCCGGCAGCAGGTCCTCGAGCCCCGCGTCATCAATATTCAGCAGCACATAAAGGGTATCGAGGGTCTCCTGCGCCGTGTCCTCGGCGAAGACGTTCGATTGACCGTAGACGCTGGCGATTCACCTTCCCATCTTCGTGCGGATCCCGCCCAGCTCGAACAGGTCATCATGAACTTGGTCGTCAACGCACGCGACGCCATGCCCGGCGGCGGAAGCCTGACCATTGAAATTTCCCGCGCTTGTCTCGACTCGGATTACTGCAAACATTCTCCCGATACTCGTCCCGGCAGCTACGTCTGCATCGCCGTCACCGATACCGGCTGCGGCATGAGCCTCGAAGTTCTCTCGCGCGTGTTCGAACCTTTCTTCACAACCAAGGAAAGCGGCAAGGGTACCGGCTTGGGCCTCGCCACCGTCTACGGCATCGTGAAGCAAAGCGGCGGCCACATCACCGCGTACAGCGAAGTGGGCCACGGAACTACTTTCAAGGTGTATTTGCCGCTTACCGAGGAGGCGGCCTCCGCGCCCGACGCTCCTTCCCTGGAGAGCATCGTCCCGAACGGAAAGGAAACGATTCTGTATGTTGAGGACGAGGACTCCCTTCGCGAACTCACTCGCGAATACCTCTGCAATAAAGGTTATACAGTGTTGATTGCCTCGGAAGCGGAGCAGGCTATTGCTGCGGCGGGGAATGGCAACCCGCACATCGACCTCTTGCTGACGGATGTCATTCTCCCGGGCAGCAGCGGCGTCCAGCTCGCCCAGCGTCTCGCCGCCATCCATCCCACTTTGCGTGTCCTCTATGTTTCCGGCTACACCGCGGACACGATCGTCCACCACGGTGGCCACGATCCGAACTTCGCGTTCCTCACCAAACCTTTCTCTTTACCCTCGCTCGCACGAAAAATCCGCTCCATCCTCGATTCCGAACAACAGCGCGCAACGCGCGCGTCACGCTTAACCACAAACGCCTAAAGACAAAAACGGCCACCGGGATTTCTCGATGGCCGTTCCCAGACTCCGAAGTGTGGCGCGTTCCTTAGTTCGCTCCCACCGCCGCCTGAATCTCCGACTCGTCGATGTCGAAATTCGCGTACACGTGTTGAACGTCGTCGTGTTCTTCGAGTGCTTCCACGAGCCGCACCATCTGCGTGGCTTGCGGCCCCGTCAGCTTGATGTAATTCTGCGGCACCATTCCAATTTCCGCCGACGTCGGCGCAATCCCCGCCTTGTGCAGCGCTTCCTTCACTTTCTCGAGCGCTTCGGGCGGCGTCACGACGTACCACGCCGAGCCGTCATCTTTCAAATCCTCTGCGCCCGCGTCGAGCGCTACTTCCATCAGCTTGTCTTCGCTTGCCGCTTCCTTCGGAACCGTAATCTCACCTTTGCGGTGGAACATCCACCCCACTGCTCCCGCTTCCGCCAGGTTGCCGCCGTTCTTGCTCATCAAGTGCCGGAACTCGCCGACCACACGGTTGCGATTCGTGGTTACCGCCTGGATAAGCATCCCCACGCCGCCCGGCCCGTATCCTTCAAACGTCACTTCTTCGTATTGCTCGCCTTCGAGCTGGCCGGTGCCTCGCAAGATCGCGCGTTCGATGTTGTCGTTCGGCATATTCTCGTTCTTTGCCGCGAGAATCGCCGTCCGCAGACGCGGGTTGGAATTCGCATCCCCGCCCCCGATGCGCGCCGCAATCGTGATTTCTCGGATGATTCGCGTGAATACGCGGCCGCGCTTCGCGTCGGTGGCCGCCTTTTTGTGCTTAATCGTGGCCCATTTTGAATGC
>Ga0187780_10001256_pt1 | contig 19125 bp, 16 predicted proteins | sample 1015_Q2_SP10_20__FD_132429 | JGI IMG/M metagenome (GOLD analysis project Ga0187780, IMG submission 132429) | Tropical peat soil microbial communities from peatlands in Department of Meta, Colombia - 1015_Q2_SP10_20_MG | ecosystem: Environmental > Terrestrial > Soil > Wetlands > Peat | place...
CTACTCGGCCACCGAGACAGCGTGGACGGCGCGCGGCGAGGCGAAGACCGGTACGCACAGTACGCACGCCAGGCAGACGCAGGCGACCACAAAGAAGAGATTCATAAAGGCCCAGTAGTCCGATTGTTGCAGCAGCGTGTGGTAGAGGAGTGAGCGTGCACGCTGCAAAGCGTCCGGCGGACCGAAACCCCGCTGCAGCAGGCGCTGCGCGGCCGCAAGGTGCGCCTGGTATTGCGGATTGAGACTGGAGAGCTGGCCGACGAGCTGCGCTTGGTGCGCCTGCGCGTAGCGCTGCAGCATCGTCGAGACGAAGGACAAGCCGATGCTGCCTCCGACGTTGCGCACGAGGTTCTGAAGTCCGGCGGCGTTTCCGATCTGCTCGTTCCGCAGGGTACCGATCGCAAGTGTCGTCAGCGGCACGAAAATGCAGCTCGTTCCGATCCCGCCGGCGAGATTCGCCGCGACGATGTTGCTCATCGACATCTGCAGGTTGAACCGGCTGGAGAGATAGGCCGACAGCGCGAGGAACGAGAAGCCGACCGCGACGAGAATCTTCGGATTGATGCGCGTCACAAGTGCGCCGACGATAAGTAGTGCGGTCAGCGCGCCGACGCCGCGGGGCGTCACGGACAGTCCCGCATCGAAGGCGGTGTACCCGAGCAGCGACTGCAGGAACAGAGGCTGCAGCGTGATGAGCGCATACAGCGTGAAGCCGAACATGGCGAACAGGAGGGAGCTCATCGCGAAGTTGCGATTGGCGAAGACGCGCAGATCGACAATCGGCTGCTCGATCGTGAGCTCGCGCACGATGAAGCCGACTAACGTGAGAGCGGTGACGGCGAGGAACCAGCGCAGCCAAACAGCGGCGAACCAGTCGGCGTCCTGGCCTTGGTCGAGCATGATTTGCAGCGTTCCCAGGAAGAGTGCCATGAGGGCAAATCCGATCGCATCGATCCTGTGAGGGCGGCTCGCGCGGATGTAGGGGGGGTCCTCCAGCACCACGAGCATCGCGAGGGTCGCGAGGATGCCGACCGGGAGGTTGATGTAGAACGTCCAGCGCCAGGAGAACTGATCCGTGAGCCAGCCTCCAAGGGTCGGGCCGATGATTGGTGCGACGACGATGCCGAGCCCGAACAGCGCGGTCGCGGTGCCGCGCTGATTGGGCGGGAAACTCTCGAGCAGGATGGCCTGGGAGAGGGGCTGCATCGCGCCGCCGCCCAGTCCCTGCACGACGCGGGAGAGGACGAGCATCGGCATGCTGGTGGCGATGCCGCAGCTCACCGAGGCTGCAGTGAATAGCACCGTGCATCCGATGAGAAAGCGCTTGCGGCCAAAAAAGCTCGAGAACCAGGCACTCGCGGGCAGAATCACGGCGTTGGCGACGAGGTAGCTCGTGAGCACCCAGGTGGACTCGTCCTGGGTTGCGCCAAGATTGCCGGCGACATAGGGCAGGGCGACCACAGTGATGGAGGTATCGAGTACGACCATGAAAGTCGCGAGCATCACCGGCACCGCGATGAGCCATGGGCTGGCGCGCGGTCGCCACGGGATGGTCAGCGCAGGCGCCGCCGCGCTCATTGAACCTTGACCGTCGGAACGACGGACATTCCCGGTGCGATATCGAAGCCTTCCGGTGGCGCCTCGTCGAACACGATCTTGACGGGCACGCGCTGAACGACCTTCACGTAGTTGCCGACGGCATTCTCCGGTGGCAGCAGGCTGAAACGCGCGCCGGTGCCGGATTGCAGACTGTCGACGTGACCCTTGAAGGTCCTGTTCGGATAGGCATCGATCCGAATAGTGGCGCGCTGTCCTCGGCGCATGTGGGTGAGCTGGGTTTCCTTGAAATTGGCGGTTACCCAGACCTGTCTGGGCACCAGCGCGAGCAATGACTGGCCTGGCTGCACGTAGTTTCCCGTCTGTACGCTGCGCGCGGTCACACGTGCGTCGACCGGCGCCACGACCTGTGTATATGACAGGTTGAGCTCCGCCTGCTTGAGCCGGGCTTGCGCAACCTTGACTGCGGCCGTTGAACTGTCGACGCCCGCCTTGCTGAGCGTCACCGCGGCCTGCGAACCCTTGAGCTGACTGCGCGCCGCGCTCAGGTCGGCGGCGCTCGTGCGTGCCTGCGTCTGCGCCTGGTCGAGCGCGGTCTTGGAGACCGCGCGCTGCTCGACCGACTCGTAGCGCTTCAAGTCGTCCTGAGCACGCTGGGCGGCCGCCTCGGCGGCGGCTTGCGAGGCCTGGGACTGCGAGACCCGCGATACACTGACCGCTAGCTGCGCGAGCGACTGGGCGAGCTGGCCTTGCGCGGCCACCAGTTCGGCTTGCGCTTGCGCGACACTCGCCTCGTAGTCACTCGGATCGAGCTGCACCAGCACATCGCCTTTCTTGACGAGTTGATTGTCGGCAATCAGCAGGCGCTGCACCTGGCCGGGAACGCGAGCGCTAACGAGTGAGACGTAGCCGTCGACGAAGGCATCATCGGTCGACTCGTACGGAGCGACGAAGTGGATGTAGTAGAGTGCCGCGGCCGCGACGATGACGAGCACTGCGACGCCGATGCCGATGGCGCGGGGCTTGAGCGCGCGCCGCCGCCGAGGTGGTGGTAAAGGCGGGTGCTCGCTCTCGCTTCCGGTAGGGACCGCAGGGCTGCTTTCCTGTGCCATAGCTAGGGAGATGGGCCATTTTTCTTAGTTATTGAGCATTCTAGCGCGTGGCGCCGTCGGCCATGCGGCGCGTGAAGATGCCAGCCCTACATCCCCCGCCTGGATCGAAGCGGTACATGCCTCCTTTTGGGGCCCGGTTCGCGCGAACTGCGGGTCGAAGCGCGGTCACCCCGCTCGTCACCTTGAGCCTAGCCGGTCAGCCCGGTCCGAGGCGCAGCTCAAAAAGACCTACCTGAGCAGACTCCGCGCCTTGGGCCGGCGATTCAGCAGAAGCGCTCGCCTCAGAGACCGAGGTCACTGAGGCCAGGATGGTTATCCGGCCTCCTGCCGAGCGGCCATAAGAACTTGCGCTCCTCGGCTCGAAGCGGCAGGTCGTTGATGCTCGCGAAGCGGCGCGTCATGAGGCCGTGCTCGTTGAACTCCCAGTTCTCGTTGCCGTAGGAGCGGTACCAGTGTCCGGAATCGTCGTGCCATTCGTAAGCAAAACGTACGGCGATGCGATTGCCTGCCGACGCCCACAGCTCCTTGATCAGACGGTAGTCGAGCTCTCGCGCCCACTTACGCTCGAGGAACCGGCGTACCTCTTCGCGACCCACGGGGAACTCGGCGCGATTCCGCCAGCGCGTGTCTTCGGTGTAGACGAGCACGACCCGATTCGGATCGCGTGAATTCCAGGCGTCCTCGGCCATGCGGACTTTCTGGGCCGCCGACTCGGGCGTGAAGGGCGGTAGCGGGGGCTTCGTTTCGGGCATGGGGCTCTCTTGTCTAGCCGGCACTGATGCTTCAGCGGACGCTGATCAGGCGTGGCTATTTGCCGGCTACAACTTCCCACAATTCCTATAAAGGATGTACGCGGTGATTCGTGCATCAGAGGCCGGCTTGACGTAGTTCTTCGGTGGGAACGCACCGATAGCGTTACTGATCCTGTCTGCGAACGCTTTCTGGTCTTTCCATTTCCCAAAGAAATCTCTGCCCAGGAGCGGCGGAATCATTCCGCCGTTACCGTCGAGCGTCTTCAGGTAATTGGCATCCAAAATGCTGATGTCGGGGGTCTCATTCTTGTAGTTGCCGGGAACTCTTCCCCTGAGACTGTACAGATGACACAGGCCGCAACTCGAATCGTAGTCGCGCTTGCCCCGCTCAGCCTGGGATCTGATATAGGTGTTCGCCCTGCACAGACCCGCCGAGTATGCGGGACCAGCCGCAAGCAGCAGCGCCAGCGCCCCAACTAGATAACGCACGAATCCGCTCCCAGTCTGTCGCTCTGCGAGCCCCGTCAATCGCTCAGCGTCGGACTTATCACCCTTTTCCGGCCACAAGGCAATAGCCGCGTGGCGCAGTTCTGCTGTTCCCTGCGGACGTGATTCAATCGGCGCGAAGCGAAGCAGCCGTTCATAGCGCGCCCTGCGCCGCTCGTGCTCCCAGAGCGACTGCTCGGGTCCTGCGCGGAGATGCCTGCCGGTATGGCGCAGCTCACGGACGGTGGTGCGGGGCCGTCCTCAAAGAATGATCGACATCTTGCCCTGCGCCGCCAACGAGTTTGTGTCGATGACGCAGCGCTTCTCCCGGATGCGAAGGGTCGACTTGTCGCGGATCAGTCGATAGTGCACGTGGCAGGGAAAGTAGGTCGTGTCGTCACCCTTGGTGCGGAACACCAGCAGGTTCGCGTGCGCCGTGACGTCACCGGTTGCGCTGCTCTCGTAAAGAACATTCGTGACAAAGTGGCGGGTCTTGGAACGGGGATATTCGACGTGCGCCGTCCGGTCGAGTAGCCGCTCGATGCGCTGCGCGAGGCGCTCCTGATCGTCGGCCACCAGGAAGAGAACCTGCTGGGGCGATGCGTTGTCCGGATCTTCGATACCTGGTGTGGCGATCAGATATTCCCCGTCCGGCGTGAACAGTGCGTGCCATTCACGCAGCTGCCAGCGGTCGAGTAGCGCCGACTCCTGGTAGAGGAACGTCTCGATTTCTTCACGCAGGGCGGATTCAGCCATGCTGGCGGCTCCGTTCAGGCTTCCAGGGTCTCCGACCCACCCATAATTCGATCCCACTGGCTCCAGTACGCCCGCATCTGGTGCTCGTTGCACCACGGACCCGTCGCCCGGAGTAGCTCGGGATTGGCGTCCTCGGTCATGCCCCGGGAGAGATCCGTGTATTCGATGGGAGTGCCCTCGCACCCCACCTGCGCGAGTTCCAACATCTCATTGTCGTCCGGCGTGGCAAAGCCGGCGGGCCCGAGAAAGGTCAGGAAGTTGTCGAGCCTGAGTTTCCGAAGCAGAGGAGTCTCGTCCTTCGGACCCATCGCCCAGGCTGTCACGCGCATGCGATTGGCGGCCTCCGGCTGGAATGCCCGCACCGTAATGGCGACGTGATCGTTGATCACCAGGTTCGGAAATATCACCATGTTCCGGTGCAGCTCCGAGATGCGTCGGGCGCGCGCCGGGCCGTGTCTGTGCTCGAGGCGCGCGCGGACCGCCTCAATCTCTGCTTTGGCCTGCGGCCCCCAGCCCGGCATCCAGTACGCGACGGGCCGCCCATTCGGCACGAGTGCCTCGAATAACCCGTGACCCTGTCCGAGTCCCCACGCCCGACCGCCGGACGCATAGTCCGAGAACAGCCGCTGCAGCTGAGTGATATCACCGCCCTCGGTCTCGATGCGGTGGCGCAGAAAGTTGAAGTACGTCTGGTGCGTCGGGATGGCGTGATAGCCATCGTAGCTGTTCTCCGCGAGGTACTTGTAGTTGGCCTTGATCGTGTATTCGTGCAGGCCGGAGATGATCGTCTGACCCGCCTCCGTCTGGTCGACGACGAGATCGATGATGCCCTTCGCGTCAGCTAGATAGTCCGAAAGACGGACCGCGCGCGCGTTGAAGTTGACGAAGAAAAAGCCGCGGTATTCTTCGAGCCGCGGCACGGCACGCAGATTGTATTGGCCGCCTGCGTTGTGGGCCGCGTCATAGCCACCGGCGAGGCCATAGTTCTGCAGCTTGCCCTCCGAACTGAACACCCAGCCGTGGTAGGGGCATGTGTGGTTCTTGCGGTTTCCCTGCCGATCGCGACAGACCGCGACTCCCCGGTGCGTGCAGGAATTGAAGAACGCTCGGGCGACACCGGCCCGATCACGCTGGAACAGAATCTCGCGCCGCGCGATCCGTCGGGTCACGAAATCGCCGGGTTTCTCGATTTCCGAGGCATGGCCGAGATAGAGCCAGCAGCGACCGAACACCGTCTGCAGCTCGCGCTCGAATACCTCGGCGCTGCGGTAGGCATCACGATTGACGAGAAAGTGAGTCCGTTCGTTGTCGATGTGAACGAGACCACTCGTTCCGATATCCGCTGGGCTAAGTTCGGTTCGCACGATAATCCCCTCAATCCATGTACTCTTCGGATTTGAACGAGCACACGCTCACCGCCCGCGAACTGGAGTAACACGCATGCCTGAATATTGCCGCGCCGAGCGCGACGGGCACGTCCTGCTGATCACCCTGGACCGCCCCGACGTTCTCAACAGCCTCAATGCGCCCGCCTGCTTCGAGCTGGATCGGATCTTCAATGATTTCGAGGTGGACCCGGAGCTGTGGGTGGCGATCATCACGGGCGCGGGAGAGCGGGCGTTCTGCGCCGGTCATGATCTCGCCGATGCCCCGGATGCGCCGATGCCTGCGAGCGGATGGGCTGGTCTCGCCGCACGAAAATCGATGCGCAAGCCCCTCATTGCGGCGGTCAACGGGGTCGCTTACGGCGGCGGTTTCGAGATCGCTCTGTGCTGCGACATCGTCATCGCTGCGCAGCAGGCGACATTTGCCATGAGCGAGCCGCGCGTGGGCGCGGTGGCGCTCGGCGGTGGCGCTCAGCGCCTCGCGCTGCGGCTTCCCAGCGCGATTGCCATGGGACTGCTCCTCACGGGACGCCGTGTAGATGCTGCCGAGGCGCATCGCTGGGGCCTTGTGACCGAGCTTGCACCCGCCGGCGAGACCCTTGCCGTTGCGCGGCGCTGGGCCACTGCCATTCTCGAATGCGCGCCGCTGGCCGTGCGCTTCACGAAGGAGCTTGCGCTCGAGGCCCTTGAAGGCAGTGCGCTTGCGGATCAGATCCAGAAGCGCAGCCACACAATCGCCGCTCAGCTGTTTCAGAGCGCGGACACTCAGGAAGGCATTCGCGCGTTTCTCGAGAAGCGGCGACCAGTGTGGCGCGGAAGCTGACGGGGAGGGGGCCATCGGGTGTACATTGTACACAAGATAACTGAATGTTATATAACGTTCGTTCAGTCATGTCGGGCGACATAAATGGCGGGTGATCGGCAATTTCCGTGATGAGGTCCAGAGTCAGTGCAAGGCCTGTCAGGCGTCACGGCCGGCGCTTCGCAACACGCGTGGGAGCCCGCGGCGCGGGTACCCGGGAGCGGGTGCTTGAGGTCGCGATCGAGCTGTTCTCGAAGCGGGGGTTCGACGGTGTCTCGATTCGGGACGTCGCGGCGGTCACGGGCGCGAAGCTGCCGACCATCTACTACCACTTCGGTGACAAGCGCGGGCTGTACCTCGAGGCCTGCATGCAGCTTTTCTCGACATGGGGCCGGAGACGGGAGCACTACTTCGTGGAGGGTGGTTTGCCGGAGCAGCGGCTGTTCGATTACCTGCTGAGCCTGGTCGAGAGCCTGAAGAACGACCGGACGTTCGCAGGCTTGATGCAGCGCGAGATCCTTGAGCGGGACGTGAAGGGCATCCGGCGGCTTACGGAGGCGATCTTCGGCCGACACTTCGCGGAGGTTGCGATGATGTGCGAGCAGATCGGCTCCAGGGGCGATCCGCGGCTGGCGGCGCACACCACTTATGCGCTGGTGTTTGGGCTGGCGCAGCTGCGCCCGATCGCACGCGAGCTGCATGCGGCGGAGGAGCTCGAGTCCTCAGAGGCACTCGTCCATCACGTGCTGCGCTTGGTATTGCCGGCCGGGCGGTGGTCGAAGGTCAGGGCGGCTGCAAACAAGGATCTGATGACATGAATCTCGACTTCTCGGAAGAACAGAAGGCCGCCGGAGAGCAGGTGCAGCGGCTTCTGACGGGGCACTCCGGCCTCGCGTCCGCGCGACGGGCGCTCGATGGCCGGGAGTCTTTCGACCGCAGACTGTGGGCTGAACTCGGCCGCGCCGGGTGGCTCGGGGCGACGATTCCGGAGGCCTTCGGCGGGCAGGCACTGGGGTATGAGACGCTCTGCTGTATAGCCCAGGAGGTCGGGCGCTCGATGGCCGCGATTCCCTTCGGCGTCTCGGCAGTTCTCGTCACTGACGCCTTGGTCCGCGGGGGCGCCGATGCCCAGCGCGCAACCTACCTCCCGCAACTCGCCCGCGGTGAGCGAATCGGAGCGCTCGCATTCGTAGAGGGTAACGGTGCACTGCGCGCAGCCTCGGGAGGCTGCGTCTTCGCCGACGGCCGCTTGACGGGCGTCCGCACGGGCGTGAGCGATGGCATGAGCGCGGACTTCTTCCTCGTGCTTGCCCGGTCGGACGGGCAGTCGGGCCTGTATCTCGTGGAGGGCACGGCGGCCGGCCTGTATCGCGAACCACAGCAGGGAATTGATCCGGCGCACGCACCGGCCCGGCTGCGCCTGCAGGGCGTGATTGCCGATCCCCTGCCGGGACTCATCGGCTGGTCCGCCCTCGAGCGGCTGCTGGATCGGGCCGCCGTTCTCGTCGCCTTCGAGCAGGTCGGTGCCGCAGACGCCGCACTCGAGATGGCAACCAACTACGCCCGCTCTCGCTACGCGTTCGGTCGTCTCATCGGCTCGTTCCAGTCGCTCAAGCACAAGCTGGCGGACGTCTATGTCGCCAACGAGCTTGCGCGCGCGAACGCGTACTACGGGGCGTGGGCGCTCGAGTCCGAGGCGCCAACGCTACCCCTGGCGGCCGCGGCCGCACGCGTATCGGCGACCGAGGCACTGGAGCGGGCGTCTCGGGAATTGATCCAGACCCACGGTGGCATTGCGGTGACCTGGGAGCACGATGCCCACCTCTTCTATCGGCGAGCCCAGCATCTGGCACTCATGCTCGGCGGCTTGCGCGAGTGGCAGTACCGCCTGGTCGCGCAACTTGCGCGCGCGGCCTGAACGCGCGGCGGGAGACCGGAGACCATGGACTTTAACGATTCGCCGGCCGAGGCCGCCTTCCGCGCAGAGGTGCGTGAGTGGATTCGCGCGAACGGTCCTCGATTCGTGCCGCCGGCCGGCGCCGACGACGCGGAGGTCGTTAGGCTTGCACGCGCCTGGCAGGCGGCGCGCGCGGATTTCCGGTATGCCGGGTTCGGGCTGCCCGCCGAAATTGGCGGACGACCCGGATCTGCCCTGGAGGAAGTGATCTTTCTGCAAGAACAGCGCGATCATCCCATGGCGCGTGTCGAGATCATGACGCTCGGCACGGGCATGGCGCTGCCGACCATCATGGCCCATGGGCGACCGGATCATCTCGCGAAGTTTGGTCGCCCCACGATCCGCGGCGAGATCGTGTGGTGTCAGCTCTTCTCGGAGCCGGTCGCCGGCTCGGATCTCGCCGGGATACGCACCGCGGCAGTGCGCGACGGTGATCGCTGGCTCGTGAATGGACAGAAGGTGTGGACCTCGGGAGCCTTCTTCGCGGACTGGGGTCTGCTGCTCGCGCGGACGGATCCTGCCGTGCCAAAGCACAAGGGACTCAGCTACTTCCTCCTCGACATGAAGAGCTCCGGGGTGCAGGTGCGCCCGCTGCGTCAGCTCGGCGGTCGGGCGGAATTCAACGAGGTGTTCTTGACTGACGTGAGCATTCCCGATTCGATGCGCCTCGGGAGCATCGGGGGAGGATGGGCGGTTGCGATGACCACGCTGTCGAACGAGCGCCTCGCCCTGACCGGCGACGCCGCCGTCGGCCGCAACCTCATCGCACCGTTGTTGAATCTCGCGAAGCGCACGCCCGGGCCTTCAGGGGACCTGCTGATCGATGACGCGGGATTCCGCGAAAGATTGGCCTCGTACTACGTGGCGGTGGCCGGTGTCGAGCACATCAGCGCGCGCATTCTCACGGCGCTTTCGCGCGGCAGCAGTCCGGGCCCCGAGGCCACGGTCGGCAAGCTGACGCTGACGCGGCTGCTGCAGTCCATGGCGACCTTCGGCATGGATCTCGCCGGAGTCGCCGGGACGGTGATCGATCCGTCGACGGATGCGGATCTGCACGAGATCCAGCAGGGCCTGCTGCTCGCACCGGGCTATCGCATGGGCGGAGGCACCGAAGAGATTGGGAAGAACGTGATTGCGGAGCGGGTCCTCGGCCTGCCACCTGACGTGCGGGTTGACAAGGACTTGCCGTTCAACAAGGTGCGCAGCGGCTGAGCCGGCTCGCTTACCGCGCTGACGTACTATCTGATGCATCGATCGAGGACGGCGACCCAATGAAAGTCATCCAACGCCTGCGCAGCAATCATTCAGGCAATCTCGAGAATGTCCTGCCGGATTACCAGCGCAAGCGAGGTCTCGGGTACCGCTCATTCTTCGGTTTCGAGAACAAGTCGAACCCGTTCTTCGCGCCGCTCATCTGTGCCGCCCACACCCCCGACAAGGACGTGGACTTCGCGACCGCCATCGCCGTGGCCTTCGGCAAGACTCCGTACGTGATGGCAATCGAGGCCTATTCGTTCAACCAGTTCTGTCATGGACGCTTCACGCTGGGACTCGGATCCCAGATCCGACCGCACATCGTGCGGCGCTATGGCATGCCGTGGACCGACAAGCCGGCTAGACAGATGCGCGAATACGTCCAGGCCCTGCACGCGATCTGGGACGCCTTTGAGAGCGGCAAGCCCCTGGACTTCCAGGGCGAGACCTACCGACACACGCTCTTGTCACCAGAGTTCACGCCGTACCTGGGTGGCTTCGGTCGCCCCCGGGTGCTGATCGGAGCGGTCGGACCTGGGATGACGAACGCGGCGGTGGACGTAGCCGACGGTCTCATGACGCACTCCTTCGTCAGCGAGAAGTCCCTGCGAGAGACGACGTACGCCGGAGTCCAACAGCGATTGCAGGAGAAGAAGAAAGCCCGCTCCGCCTTCGAGATTCAATTGCCCCTATTCATCGTCACCGGCAGCAACGAGGAAGAGTACAAGCGGAATATCGCGTGGCATCGGCACCGGATCGGCTTTTATGCCTCGACCCCGGCGTACAAGATCCAGCTCGACCTGCACGGCTGGGGCGAGGTGCACGATGAGACCCGGCGACTGACCAAGGAAGGGCGCTGGGATGACCTCTGGAGACCCATCACCGACGAAATGCTGCGCACATTCACCGTGATGGGTGAGCCGAAGGACATCGCGCCGATGATCAAACGGCGCTTTAGCGACTTCATCGATACGATTCAGTCGAATCTGGAGCTCAAGGACGAGGAGATCCAGCACCGGATCATAGAGGAGATTCAAGCGATCTGAGGATCTCCGCCCGTCATGCGTGGCTGCAGGCGTCGGCGGCCTCGAAGCTTCACTGCGGCTCTGCTTCGGTACGATTGACGGCAGCCATGAGCTGCAGTACGGCCTCGACCGCGTTGTCGTCGCCCATCTCGGTATTGATCATGGCATCGAAGAGCTGACGGTTCGGCCACTCCTGGCCAAAATAGTGCTTTACGAACTTCCTACGCTCCTCGTCAATCGTATCGACGAGCTCGATCGCCTCGTGCTGCTCGCCGACGCGCTTGAGCACTCTGCGGAAGCGCAGCTCGCGCGACGCGTACAGAAAGACCGCGAAGGTGTCGGTTCGCTCGCGCAGGAAGTAGGGCGCTCCGCGGCCGACGATGACGCACGGCTTTCGCTCGGCGGCGTCCACGAGCACCTGATTGATGAGCCGGACGAGCCGATCGGTATCGAGTATGGCGAGATCGGGAGAGGGAAGATTGCGATCGAAGGTGCCCCGCCACAGAACGTTGACCAATCTGTGCAGCCACGGGTCGATGCGCTCTTCGCGGCGACGGCAGATCTCCACTGGGATGCGTGCGAGGCGGGCGATCTGCTGCGTCAAGGCGTCATCGAAGAGAGTCCAATCCAGGCGCGTCGCGAGCCGCTCGCCAATCGTGGTGCCGCCGGCGCCAAACTCGCGATCTATGAGCAGGATCTGTCGCACGAAAATCTGCTACGCTTTCTGCCGTCCTGCGGCCATTGTAGCGCGAGGAGCGCTGTGGACCATCGTGGCCTGTGGTATCCCGCGCTTGCTCTTGAGTCTCCGGCGCCGCGACTTTCGCGCTGCGGGCTCGCTCGCATGAGCCCATCGAGCCGTCAGGCGCTGTTCTCCGGTACCGAGGCGCCTTCTGAGCAACTGCGGCTCGACGTTGCCGCTCTCGGGCCGTACTTGGCTTCGACACTCGAGGGGCTCGGAGAGGACTTCAGCGTAGAGAAATTCCGGGGCGGACAGTCCAATCCCACCTACAAGCTGACCGGGGCGCGCACCTACGTGCTGCGTCGTCGTCCACCGGGACCCCTGGTGCCCTCGGCGCACGCGATCGATCGGGAATATCGCGTGATCGGTGCGCTGGCGGGGGCGGGATTCCCGGTCCCGCATCCCTACCTGTACTGCGACGACGAGTCCGTCATCGGATCATCGTTCTATGTGGTGAGTTACTGCCCGGGTCGCGTGTTCTGGAACGCCGAGCTTGAGGGCCTCGCCGGCGTTGAGCGCTCGGCGATCTACGCCGACATGAATGTGCGCCTCGCGCAGCTTCACAGCTTCGATGTGGACGCTCTCGGCCTCGGGGATTTTGGCCCACGCAGCGGCTACGTGACCCGCAATCTTGCGCGCTGGTCCAAGGTGTACCGGCAATCGGAGCTCGTGCCCATCGCCGACATGGACTGGCTCCTCGAACAGTTGCCCTCGCTCGTTCCCCCGGATGAGCGACTTTGCCTGGTACATGGCGATTACGGTCTCTACAACCTCGTGGTGGCGCGTGATGGTCCGCGGATTGATGCCGTGCTCGACTGGGAGATGTCGACGCTGGGCAACCCCTGGGTCGATCTGGCCCATCATCTGCGCGCTTGGTGGGAGCCTGCGGACCCGAATGGCGCAGCGACCAGCCTGCAGGGATGTGACCTCGCCGCGCTCGGCATTCCCTCTCTGGAGGAGTATGTGACGGCGTACTGCCGCCGCAGCGGCGCGAGTGAGCCGCCATACTGGCGCTTTTATCTCGGCTTTGCGCAATTTCGCTACGCCGCCATGGTGCAGGGCATCCTGAAGCGGGCATCGATCGGCACGGCCTCGAGTCGCACGGTGCTGCACCGACAGGAGCGCGTGGCGCAGATTGCGGCCCTGGCGCGCGCTACGCTCACCGGCGCGAAATCCGGCAGCCTCGTCGCCGCGGCCGCGCCTGTGGGTCCGACCCCGACCGCGTCGAACCATCAGCCACCGCGGGAGAGCTGAAACGTGGATCCGCTGTTTGGCTTCGAGGACAAGGTCGTGCTGATCACGGGTGGCAGCCGGGGCCTCGGGCTGGCGATGGCGCAGGCCTTTGCGGCGCGGGGTGCGCACCTCATCATCGCGAGCCGCAAGCTCGAGAATTGCGAGCGCGCGGCCGAGGAGCTACGGGAACGGGGTCGACGGGCACTCGCCGTCGCCTGTCACGTCGGCAGATGGAGCGAGATCGACGCACTCGTTGACCGCAGTTACGCAGAGTTCGGGCGCGTGGATGTGCTCATCAACAATGCCGGCATGTCACCGGTTGCGCCGTCGTCGGTTGCGGTCTCCGAGGAGCTCGTCGACAAGGTTTACGCGCTGAACTTCAAGGGTCCGTTCCGCCTGAGCGCGCTGGTTGGCAGCCGGATGGCCGCGGGCAGCGGCGGCAGCATCATCAATATCAGCAGTTATGGTTCGCTGCGCCCGCAGCCGGAGTACGCGCCCTATGCCGGCGCCAAAGCAGCGCTCAACGCGCTCACACTCGCGCATGCCATCGAGTACGCGCCGAAGGTACGGGTGAATGCGATCTTGCCCGGCTCGTTTCGCACCGACATCGCGCGTCACTGGCCGGCCGACAAGGAATCGAAGACCGATGCCGTCCTGCGTCGCTTCGGCAAGCCGGAGGAAATCGTGACGACGGCGCTTTACCTGGCGAGCGATGCCTCGGCCTTCACCACCGGAGCACTCATCCGGGTGGATGGGGGACGGCCCTAGCGCGGCATCGGATGGCCTGTGGAGCAAACTGCCGTGACAAGCGGGTCGGCGGTTGAGGAGATTTCAGTAGATGGCGACTAGCGTGTCCTTGGATGTGCCCAACTTCCATGTTCTCGGAAACGATGTTCTGCACCAGCTCGACCGGATCCGCGAGCTCGCGCCGGTCGCCTGGAACGAGGTCGATCAGTCCTGGCTGATCACCGGACACGCCGAGGTGCTCGCCGCATTCCGGGGCGATGTCCCCCTCTCGGCGCAGCGATTCAAGCTGCTCGAGCTCCTGCTCCCGGATCCGGTCGATCGTGAGGCGCTGATCGGCAACATGCTGCGGTACTTCAGGCCGTTCCTCATCAATCTCGATCCCCCGGAGCACACGCGGCTGCGCAGGCTCATGGGCGCCGCGTTCGGGAAGAAGGTGGTGGAGGGCTACCGCGCTCAGGCGCGTCAGGTCATCCACGAGGTTCTCGATGGGCTCCGCGACCGGACGGAGGTCGAGTTCGTAGAGGGGGTTGCACGCACGATCACGGGGCTCAACATCCTGCGGATCATGGGCTTCGAGGGGGAGGCCCTGTATCTGCCGAGATTGGCGCGCTGGGCCTATTTCGCCGTTGCGGGCGGCAGTGGCGTGCCGACGCGGGAGATCCTCTCGCAAACCGATGCCTGCGCGAAGGAGATGGCGGAGGCCTTCCTGCCCATCGTGCACAGGCGCAGGGCTCAGCCGGCCGATGATTTCGTCTCGATGCTGGTGCGGGCCAACGACGGCGGACAGCCGCTGACCGATGACGAGATCGTCAGTAATCTGATACTAACGCTGCTGGCGGGTCACGACACGACTCTGAACACCATGAGCCTGAGCCTCGAAGCGCTGTCGCGGCACCCGCAGGCCTGCGAGTACATGCGTGCGCACCCGGAGAACTCGCTGAATGCCGTCCTGGAGCTGTCGCGCTATATCGGCATGTCGACGCAACAGACCCGCGTGGTTGCACGGGATTTCGAGTGGCACGGCTGTCACCTCAAGCAGGGACAGATCGCTCATGTCTTCACGGCCACCGCGAATCGCGATCCGCGTGTGTTCAAGGATCCGGAGAAGCTCGACCTGACGCGCGATCAGTCGCAGACCGTGACCTTCGGGCCCGGTATCCACCATTGCATCGGGCACTTGTTTGCCAAGATGCAGCTGACGGAGTTCTTTCCGGAATTTCTCGATCGCTATGAGCGCTTCGACGTACTGGAGGAGATGCAATTCGCGCCGGGCCTCTCATTCCGCGGCCCCATCTCCCTGCGGGTGCGGCTGCATCCCAGAGGATCTTGAGGGGACGGTCCTCTAGCGTCGGCGCGGTCCGCTTCGGGCCTGTGATGCGTCACGCGAAGTAGCGCAGTGCCTCGGGGTTTGCCAACGCCTCGGCGTTTTTGACCGGCCGGCCATTGACGATCTCGCGTACCGCGATCTCGGCGATCTTGCCGCTGCGGGTGACGGGAATGTCGGCGACGGCGGTGATGCGCTTGGGGACATGTCGCGGGGAAGCCCCCTCACGAATCGCCGTGCGCACTCTGTGCTCCAGCTCGGGCGTGAGGGTGACGCCTGACACGAGCTTCACGAACAGCACGATCTGCAGGTCGCCGTCGATCTCCTGCGCTACGGCAACGCTGCTCGCAATGCCGGGGACGGTGTCGACCTGGCGATAGATCTCGGCAGTGCCGATGCGAACGCCGCCGGGATTGAGCACGGCGTCGGAGCGACCGTAGATCACGTAGCCCTCGTGCTCCGTGGTCGCGACGAAGTCGCCGTGGGCCCACAGCCCCGGGAAGCGCTCGAAGTAGGCGGCGCGGTAGCGCGCGCCCGAAGGGTCATTCACAAAGCCGAGCGGCATCGAGGGGGCTGCGCGCCGGCACACCAGCTCGCCCTTCTCCTCGCGCACCGGTTGGCCTGCCTCGTTGAGCACATCGACATCCATGCCGAGTGCGTGGGTCTGCAGCTCGCCCGGCCAGATCGGTGCCCATGGGTTCGTAATGAGAAAACAGGAGACGATGTCGGTGCCGCCGGAGCACGAGGCGACCGGTACGCCCGGGAACAACCGCTCGCTGGCGAAGCGGTGGCCTTCGGGTGACAACACCGACCCACCGCTGAACACGATACGGGCGTCGCCGAAGCGATGCGTGGTCCTCAAGTCGAGGCCATTCTTGCGACTGGACTCGAGAAACGCGCTGGGAACGCCAATCAGCGTCACGCGCTCGCGCTCGATGACGTCGTACAGCGTCGTCGGCGTTGGATGGGCGAGCGAGCCGTCGTACAGGATGATCGAGGCGCCGCTTGCAAAACCCGTGACCAGCCAGTTCCACATCATCCAGCCGAGCGTAGTGGGAAAGAGGATGCGACCGCCGGGCCGCGCATCACAGTGCAGCGTGTGTTCCTTGACGAGCTGCAGCAGCGTGCCGCCTGCGCTGTGGCGAATCCCCTTGGGCACCCCGGTAGTGCCCGAGGTGAAGAGCACGAACAGCGGATGCGCGAACGGCAGGCGCACGAAGCGGGGAGGCCCCGCGGGGGTGCGGGGCAGGAACTGTTCCAGGGTAAGACCGGGGAGCGGACCCGCCTCCTCCTCGGCAATGATGAGCTGTGAGAGGCGCGGCAGGCGCCCCACGAGCTCGTGCACTTTGTCAGTGATGTCGAAGTCCTTGCCGGCGTAGCGATAGCGGCGCGCCGCGTACAGAACCTTCGGCTCGACCTGCCCGAAGCGATCGAGAATGCCGCTCACACCGAAGTCGGGCGACACCGAGCACCAGGTGGCGCCGAGGCTTGCAGCCCCGAGCATCGCGGCCACGGCCTCATAGCGATTGGGCAGCAGGCCCGCGACGACATCGCCGCTGCCGACGCCGCAGCGGCTGAGAGCCTCCTGATGGCGCGCCACATCGATGCGCAGCTGCCCGAAGGTGTAGGCACGGCGCCCGCCGCTCTCATCTGCGGCGACGAGCGCGGTGGCCTCGAGCGGATGCCGCAGCAGATTCTCGGCATAGTTGAGCCGCAGAGCCGGAAACCAACGCGCACCGGGCAGCGCGTCCGCATCAAGCACTTCGGGCTCCAGGGAGCCTTCGCCGACGAGACCGGTGAACTCCCACACCGCCCGCCAGAAGGCACCCCGCTCACTCACCGACCAGCGATGCAGAGCCTGGTAGTCCCGCCCGAAGCGCAGGCCCCGTGTGCTCTCCAGATAGGCGGAGAACCGTGACAGATTGTGGTCGCGGAGATAGTGCTCGGTGGGCGTCCACACCGGATGAGTCATGGGACCAGCCTCGCACGCCGGAGCCGCGGCGCGCCTCGCCGCGTTTGCACGGCCTCTAGCTCAGGCTCTTGCCGATCAGCACGCGGTGAATCTCCGACGTGCCGAGCAGTATCCGGTGCACCCGGGCATGGGTCCAGATACTCGAGATGGGCGTCGCGTGGGCATAGCCCATTCCACCGTGCAGCTGCAGGCAGGTGTCCGCCACCCGAAACTCGAGCTCGGACAGCCACATCTTGGCCATCGAGGAGTCGACGGCGGTGAGGCTGCCGTGCTTGATCTTATCGAGCAGCTGATCGAGGAACGCCCGGCCGACGGCAAGCTCGGTCTTGATCTCGGCAAGCCGGAACTGGGTGTTCTGAAAGTCGAGCACGCGCTGCCCGAAGGCCTTGCGGTTGCGCACGAACTCCAGGGTAAGTGCGAAGGCCAGCTCGGCGGCGGCGAGGTAGCGCGCGCCTTCGGCGACGCGCATATCGTTGAGCACGCCCATGACCTGCTTGAAGCCGCCGCCCTCGCGGCGCCCCAGGAGCCGGTCGGATGCCACACGCACGTTGTCGAAGAAGAACTCGGCTTCGTTCGCGCAGCCGCGGTGCAGGGTCTCGATCGGCTTGCTACGCGAGACACCGGGGGTGTCGACATCCACCAGCACAATGCTCATGCCGCGGCTGCCGGCCTCGGCGTCCGTCTTGCAGACCACCGGGACCATCGTGCAGAGGTTGCCGTTGGTGATCCAGGTCTTGCTGCCGTTGAGAACGTAGTCGTCGCCGTCGCGCCGGGCGCTGGTACGAAACCCTGCGACGTCACTGCCGGACTGTGGCTCGGTAAAGCATGCCTCGGCGATCGTCTCGCCGCTCGCGTAACGCGGCAGCCATTCGCGCTTCTGCTCCTCGGTGCCGCCGGCGAGTATCAGGTAGCTCGAGCCATCGATGCCGAGACCGCCTCCCATGCTCGCCCCGGCGATGGAGTAGCCCATCTCCTCGTGCAGGATCACATGGTGCAGGAAGTCGCCACCGCCGCCGCCGTACTCGGAGGGCACGCCCGCCTGCAGGATCCCCGCGTCCCCGGCCTTGCGGAACAGCTCCGCAGGGAAGGACCCCTGCTTCTCCCAGTCCCGGAAGTGGGGCTCGACCTCCTTGCGGAAGAAGCGGCGTACCGTTGCGCGGAACTGCTCGTGGTCGTCGCTGAACACAGCGCGGTGCTCGAGGCCTACTTCAGACATCGCTGGCACTCCTGAATCTGCCCGGCTACGAGCCGGGAGACTAAACTATAACGCAAGCGTATGATGCGCGAACGTGCTGAATCACCGCCACCTCAGTGACTGGCGCGTGGAGGGAGCATGAGGGGCGAGCTCGATCTCATCATCCGGGGCGGTACGGTGGTGGACGGCACGGGCGCGGAGCCGTTCAGCGCGGACATTGGCGTCGAGGCCGGCCGCATCGTCGCGATCGGCCGCCTTCGCGGGCGGGCTCGCGAGGAGCTCGATGCGCGTGGCCTGCTCGTGACCCCCGGCTTCATCGACATCCACACCCACTACGACGGGCAGGCGACCTGGAGCGAGCGGCTCGTGCCCTCGACGCTGCACGGGGTCACCACCGTGCTTACGGGCAACTGCGGCGTGGGGTTCGCGCCCTGCGGCCCGCAGGATCGCGAGCTGCTGATCCGCCTGATGGAGGGGATCGAGGATATCCCCGAGATCGTAATGCGCGAGGGCATCCCCTGGAGCTGGGTGAGCTTTCCCGAGTACCTCGATGCACTCGGCCGGCGCCGCTTCGATGCGGACCTTGCAACCCAGCTCGGCCACGCGGCGCTGCGCGTGCAGGTCATGGGACAGCGCGGCGCCGATCGCGAGCCGGCGACGGCCCAGGATCTGGCGGCCATGACACATCTTGCGGTCGAGGCGCTGCGCTGCGGGGCGCTCGGCATCTCCACCAGCCGCAGCCTCTTTCACCGCACCCGCGCCGGGCAGCTGGCCCCGACGATCACCGCCGGAGAGGACGAGCTCGATGCGCTCGCGGGCGCGCTGGCGC
>Ga0187780_10001257_pt1 | contig 19123 bp, 15 predicted proteins | sample 1015_Q2_SP10_20__FD_132429 | JGI IMG/M metagenome (GOLD analysis project Ga0187780, IMG submission 132429) | Tropical peat soil microbial communities from peatlands in Department of Meta, Colombia - 1015_Q2_SP10_20_MG | ecosystem: Environmental > Terrestrial > Soil > Wetlands > Peat | place...
CACGAGGGCGATCAGGTGATGAGCACCTTCGCCGATCATCTCGGCGTCAACGTGGTGCGCGTCAATGCCGAAGCGCGCTTCCTCGCGGCGCTCAAGGGTGTGACCGATCCGGAGGCGAAGCGTAAGGTCATCGGCCGGCTGTTCGTCGAGCTGTTCGAGGAAGAGGCGCACAAGCTTCAGGGCATCGGCTTCCTCGCCCAGGGCACCATCTATCCGGACGTCATCGAGTCGGCGGGCGCCCGCACCGGCAAAGCCCATGTCATCAAGTCCCACCACAACGTCGGAGGACTGCCGGCCGAGATGCGGCTGAAGCTCGTCGAGCCGCTGCGCGAGCTGTTCAAGGACGAGGTGCGCCGGATCGGCATCGAGCTCGGTCTGCCGCCCGAGATGGTGCACCGTCATCCGTTCCCGGGCCCGGGCCTGGGTGTGCGCATCCTCGGGGAGGTGCGCAAGGAATACGCTGATCTGCTGCGTCGCGCGGATGCGATCTACATCGAGGAGCTGCGCCGGCACGATCTGTATGAGCGCACGAGCCAGGCGTTCGCCGTCTTCCTGCCGGTGCGCTCGGTCGGCGTGATGGGCGATGGTCGCCGCTACGACTACGTGATCGCGCTGCGCGCCGTCGAGACCGTCGACTTCATGACGGCGCACTGGGCGAGACTGCCCTACGAGTTCCTCGACCACGTCTCCCGCCGCATCGTGAATGAGGTTCCCGGGATCTCGCGCGTCGTCTACGACATCTCCGGCAAGCCCCCCGCCACCATCGAGTGGGAGTGAGGGGTGCCGCGCTTCATTGTGCGTGGGCGCGCACGTCAATGCAGCGTGGGGATTCCGGGAAGTAGCGGGCTAAACTCCACTCAAGGTTTATCTTTGGTCTGCGAGAGTCACTCACAGTGACTGTTCATTCCGATGGCCGTCACGCCGCACCTCGTGGTCGTCGCCCGGTGCGGGGCGCTGTCCATCGCGCTCATCGGCGCGATTCTCCCCTCGATCGGAGCGGCCAGATCGCCTATCGCGACCGCGCTCAAGGCCGGCTGAGCGCTCGAGTTACTGCCGCGCCTTTCGATGCTGTGATCCTCGCGGACGTGAGGCGTGCGAGCGCGGATTCTGCGGCCGTGATTGCCCTGATCCTGTCTGAGAGAGACCTTGACGTCGTAAGGAGGGGATGAATGCTGCTCGTAACCGGTGCTAACGGAAATCTCGGCGGAGCGATCATCCGCAATCTGCGCAAGCTCCTGAGACCCGCCGAGTTTGCGGTGGCGACCCGCAATCCGCAGTCGAGTTTCGCGCGCGAGCTCGCGGCGCAGGGCATCGAGGTGCGTAGTGCGGATTTCGATTCCATGGCCACGCTGTCCGGAACCTTCACCGGCGTGCGCAAGGCGCTGATCATTTCCACCTACTCCGACAACTCGCAGCGGCTGCGCCAGAACCGCAACGCGCTCGAGGCGGCCAAGAGCGCAGGCGTGCGGCATATCATCTATACGAGCTTCATCAACGCGAGCAACTCGCAGTCCGAGCACAGCCGGCTGGTGCACTACCCGACCGAACAGGCGATCAAGGCCTCGGGCCTCACCTATACCATTCTCCGCCATGCGCTCTATGCCGAAATCCTGGTGAGCGATCTTGCCGATACGCTCGCGTCGGGCGTTCTGCGCCGTTGCGGCGGGGATGCCGCCTGCGCGTACATCGCCCGCGACGATCTCGGTCTGTCGGCGGCCACGGTGCTCGCCACTGACGGACACGAGAACCGGATCTACACCGAGACGATGGCCAGGACCTACACGGGAAAGGACGTCGCGCGGGCACTGTCGACGGTATTCGGCCGCCCTGTCGAATACCGCTCGATTCCGGTGGAGGAGTGGGCGCGGTACATGGTGGAGAAGTGGCAGGTCCCTGCGTCGGTGGCCGGCAGCGCGGTGGGCACGATGCGAGCGGTGGAGGCGGGCGAATTCGACATCGCAACCCGCGACTACGAAGCCGTCACCGGACGCCCACCCCGCTCGCTCGAGCAGTTCCTGCAGGATGTGAAGGCGGGCGGAGGCTGAGTTCGCGGCGAGGCTACGTCTCGCGCATGGCGAGCGCGATGGGCAGGCGGGTCGCGCGGATTGCCGGCAGCAGTCCGCCGACGAGTCCGATCACGAGTGCCCAGATGATGCTGATCAGCACCAGATGCGGGCTCACGGCGAGCGGGAATGTCAGTCCCTCGGCATTGATGATCCTGCCGTTGAAGACCAGCCAGGCGATGAGTGCCCCCACGGTCGCCGCGGCGAGCGCGAGCAGCATTCCCTCGATCAGAACCGAGGCGAGCACCGGCACCGCACCGAACCCGAGTGCGCGCAAGGTGGCGATCTCGCGCCCGCGCGCATCCACGGATGCGTACAGGCTCGAGAGCGCGGCACAGACGGCGCCCGCCGCCATCAGCGTGCCGATGAAGTAGCTCAGGAAGTCGAGCAGGCCCCTCAGTCCGCGGAAGGTCGTCTCCCGATTGGCCGCCTCGGTGTAGACGTCGACCTTGAGCGAGGGATCGGCGAGCACCGCCTGCTTGAATCGCGGGAATTCGGCGGGCGAGTCGAGCATGACGACGAGCTGCTGATACCCGTCGCGGCCGAAGGCGGAGAGCACCGTCTCGCCATCGCCGAACAGCACCTGCTCGAACACGCCCTTGGCATCTTCGAATACGCCCACGATGGTCCAGTCCGAGCCGCGCAGCCTCACGTGATCGCCGATCTGCACTCCCTGATCGAGCCTCTGCGCCACCTTGCTCACCGCGAGCTCATGTAGGCCGGGCCTCGGCCAATGCCCGGCGAGAACGTGGATCTCGGGGTAGACGAGGTGATTGGTGATCCCGACGAGGTACAGGGTGCCGCGCTCGTTGGCCTTCGTCACGATGTCGACCCCGACCATGCTGCCCGCGGTCACGAGGTCCGAGCCGTCCTGCCCCTTCTTGACGCCGGGCTCGTGCGCGAGGACCGCGATCTGTTCGCGGGTGAGTCGGCTCGCGAACGCACTCAATGCGCCGTGGCTCAGGACCACCGCGCGATCCGGCCGCGCCTGCCCGGTCTCCCAGAACTGGGCGCCTTCGCCCATCGACAGCAGCGCGACCAGCACGGTCACGACCGTCAGGATGCCGATGACCGTGACGAGCGATGCGCCGAGCCGCAGCGGAATGCTGCGCAGGCCGAAGCTCGTCAGCGCCAGTGTCTGAGCGAGTGTGCGCATCGCGCCCTCAGCGTCCTGAAAGCGCGGCCGCGACCTGGAGCCTGAGCCCGCGCCAGGCCGGAATCGCCCCGCTCAGGAGCGCGAGCACGATCGCACAGGCAAAGCCCGCGACGATGACGATGGCCGGCAGATGACCCTGGCCGATCAGCTGGCCCGCCTGCGGCAGCAGCAGAGCCGCAAGTCCAAGTCCGATGGCTGCGCCCAGCAGGCACGAGAGCAATGCCTCGGCGAGGATCAGGCTCATGACGCGGTGGTCCGCAAAGCCGACCGTCTTCAGCACCGCGAGCTCCGGGGTACGCTCCCGCACGGTCTGCATCATGAGCGCGCCGGTCGCGAACAGCAGCGCGAAGAACGCCGCCGCCGTCACCGCATGGGCGAGAAAGTCGATGTCGCCGATGCGCTGCACCTGGGAGGAGGCAAGATCCGACTCGGACTGCGTGCGGGTCTCGTGGGGTGAGTTGGTGAACAGCTGATCAATCTCGTGGCCGATGCTGGCCGAGCGCTTCGGATCATCGATCTGCACGACGAAGGCACTCACGGTGTCGCGATTGGCCTCGCGCGCCTCGTTCAGATACGCGTAGTTGACGATGAGGTAGTTCGCCTGCTCCGGATCGTCCGGTTCGGTGAAGAATCCGACGATATCGAAGGGCCAGGTGCCCGAGCCGTCGCGTTGCGTCAGGGGCGACTGCACGGGGATGCGCTGGCCGATCCTCCAGCCGTAGCGTTGCGCCAGCTGCTGCCCCACCAGCGCTCCGGTGCGCGTGCGGATGAGTGCCTCGAGCTGGGCCGGCGGAATCACGATCTCGTGGAAGATGTGGGCGAAGCTTGCCGCATCGACCGCGTTCGCTCCGATCTGCTGGTCCGGGTTCTGGTAGATGCCGCCGAGGCCGCTCTGGTAGCTCACGGTCACGACACCTCGTACCCGCTCGATTTCGGCGCGCAGCGCGAGCGGGAGCGAATCGCCGCTGCTGACGCGGCTCAGGACATACATGCGGTTGGCGTGTGCCTTGGCGATCGCCTGCTTGACGCCGGTGTCGAGGCCCTGCAGGACGCCGAACAGCGTGAATGCGACGACGACCTGCAGCAGGATGAGGCAGGCGCGCGTGCGCTTGCGCCAGATCCCCGACCAGACGAGGAACAGGTACTTCATGAGGGTAGGTGCGAGTCTAGGCTCGCCGGGCACATTCGCCAAGGCAGGGCAGCCCAGGCGGGCGTGGCCGCCGAGCGGACAATTGTCAGGCCGATCGATGCTCCACCACGGGCACGCGTGCGCAACAGATGCTTGGGTTTTTCCCTATCATCTCTGGCCAGCGTATTCGCAGACCCTACCCTGGTCAGCGACGGAGCTTGCGAAGGGGAGCATGGGAATACTGATTCGCCCGATGCAGGAGGCTGACGTCGCCGCTGCGGATCGCATCGTGCGCCGCGCCTTCGGAACGTTCATGGGCCTCGCGGATCCGCTCAGCGCCTTCGGCGACAGCGATTTCGCGCACACGCGATTTCGTGCGGCGCCGGACTGCGCCCTGGTTGCCGAGTCGGACGGCTGCGTCGTCGGCTCCAATTTCCTCACACGCTGGGGAAGTTTCGGCTTCTTCGGGCCGCTCAGCGTCGAGCCGCAGCTGTGGAACCGAGGTATCGCTCAGCAGCTGCTCGAGCCGACGACGCAGCGGTTCGACGCCTGGAACTTGAGCCACGCCGGACTCTTCACCTTCGGGCACAGCGTCAAGCACATCTCGCTCTACCAGCGTTTCGGCTTCTGGGCGCGCTTTCTGACGCCGGTCATGGCCAAGGGGGTAAGCGACCCCAAGGGCGCGGCTCAAGCGGTGCGCTTCTCGAGTCTGAGTGCGCCCGAGAAGGCCGCGGCGGTCGCGGGCTGTCGCGAGACCGCCGAGCGCATCCACGAGGGCCTCGATCTCACGCGCGAGATCGAGGCGGTCGATCGGCACAGGCTCGGGGAAACGGTGCTGTGCTTCGAGGACTCGAAGGTCGCCGCATTCGCCGTGTGTCACCTCGGAGCGGGCACCGAGGCGGGCAGCGGTGCCTGCTACCTCAAGTTCGGCTGTGCGCGGCCGGGCCCCAGCGCCCCTCAAGCGTTCGAGCGGCTGCTGATCGCCTGTGAGGCAGTGGCCGCGGCGAGCGCAGCGTCGCGCCTCATCGCCGGCGTGAACATGGCTCGCCATGAGGCGTACCGCCTCATGCTGGGGCAGGGCTTCCGCACCGACATGCACGGCGTGGCCATGCATCGTCCCAACGAGCCCGGCTTTTGCAGGCCGGGCGTCTTCGTCGTCGACGACTGGCGCTAGGCGTCTGGGGTGTGACGATGAACGGCTGCGGATGCGACGAGAGCACTCATACGCCGCACGCCCGGAGAGCTACGCACCTAGCGTCGGCCCTGCAATGCGCGGTAGTCGATCGTGAACGTCATGATGACACTGTTGCTGCGATCACCGAAGAGCTCGCCCACGCGGTGGCGCGCCAGATTGCGGACATAGGCGAGGTCGAGGTTGAACGGGACGAAGCGCGTCGACAGTCCCGCGACCGGTGAGGTCTCGTCCACACCGAAACGGAACGTGAAATGCCGCGCCCAGAGCGCCTGCTCGAAACCGATATTGGGCTCGGCAGAGAGGGTGTGCGTGCCGGCAATCGCATTGCGCTTGTCGAGACGCGTCACACCTGCATCGACGAGCGCCCCCTCCCACGGACTCAGGGAACCGCCGAGCCGCAGCTCGACGGACCGCGCGAGCCCCGTGCGCGTATCGGTCGGCTCGGTGCGGCGCTCCTCGTCGGTGTTCATGAGGGCGCGCAGACCGAGCAGCAGTCTCGGGTTCGGCTGCCACGCGAGGCCGAAGCCACCCGACGGCCGCCACCGGGTCTCGTAGCGGATGCTCGTGCCGGGGTTCAAGAGCGATGCCGTCTGGAAGTGCGAGGTCTCGTACGACAGGAGCACGCCCGCCGAAATCCCGTGCGCGATCGGCAGGGCGATCTTGCTGAAGACCCCGGTGTCGCTGCCCTCACCGCTGACCGGCGCGGCCCTGGGCCCCAGATCCGGCGCCTTGAGACTGAAATGGACCTCGTTCGTGCTCTCGTTCAGCGCGATCAGATAGACGGCGAGGCCATGCCAGAGCGGCGGCGAGGTCGCACCGAGCGCGGCGAAGCGAAAGTCCCCGCCCTCCGAGTACGCGGTATCGCCGTAGTCCACGATCGTGGTGCCGGCATCCCGCCACACCAGCCCGTAGTTGCCCCACGTCGCGCCATCTCCGCCGAAGCCGATGGCGCGCACTCCCTTCTTGATCTGCGACGATGCGAAATCGCGCATCGCGAGCTCCGGGGAGTCGCAGCGCCCGGCGGCCGGCAGCAAGCCGAGCAGCGCCGCAAGTGCAGCCGGCCCGAGCCATCCGAGGACGACGCGTGCAGTGCAGTCGGGCCGGCCGCGAGCGCGCGCGGCTGGGCGAGGCAGATGGACTTCGTTCTTCAGGTCGCGGGAACCCCGTTTGGCGCGGCGAATCCTAATCGCCCGGCCTGCTTTGCGGCAATCACGCGCTGAAGACTGCGGGGTCGACGTTGCCACCACACAGGAGCACGGCGACACGCTCCTCGGGGTGCGGCCGGTAGGCTCCGCTCAAGAGCGCCGCCGTCGCCGCCGCGCCCCCCGGCTCCGCCGCGACCCGCAGCGCTCTCCACAGCGCATGCTGTGCCGCCCGGATCGCCTCGTCCTCGACCAGCACCACGCACTCGACGTAGCGCTGCGCCAGCGGAAACATGAGCTCGCCCACCTGGCGCGGCGCCAGGGAATCGGCCGCGATGCCACCGGCCTCGGCCTCGACGGGCCGGCCCGCCTCGAGCGCGCGATACAGCGTGGGCGCGGCGCGCGGCTCGACGCCGATCACCCGGATCCGGCCCGCGAACCAGGCGGCGATGCCGCCGATGAGCCCGCCGCCACCGACCGCGACCAGCAGCGTGTCGAGAGGACCGCCTTGCTGCTCGATCTCCAGCGCGACGGAGCCCTGCCCGAGCAGCGTCTCGCGCTGATCGAAGGCATGGATCTCGAGCGCGCCGGATTGCGCGGCGAACTCACGGCTGGCGGCGAGCGCATCCGCGTAGCGCTCCCCGGCGACGATGAGCTGCGCGCCGAGAGCGCGGATCCGCTCCTGCTTGGTGGGCGCCGCGATGCTCGGCACAAAGATGCTCGCGCGGATAGCGAGCTTGTGCGCCGCGTAGGCGACCGCCAGACCGTGGTTGCCGCCCGATGCGGCCACGACGCCGGCGGGCGGCACGGGCCTCGACAGCAGATGGGCGAAGGCGCCGCGTGGCTTGAACGAGCCGGCGTGCTGCATGAGCTCGAGCTTGAAGGTGATGGGGCGGCCCGCGAGCCCGAAATCACGCGCGTCCACCTGCAGCACCGGCGTGCGGCGCACGTGCGGCTGCAATAGCTGGTAGGTGGCCGCAATCTGCTCGCGGGAAATGTCCATGCAGTATTCTAGCGGCGCAATGAGTCCTGCACGCGCATGTGTGATCTCGGCCCGGCGGCGCGCCGCAGCCGTTGCAGCTGCCGGCGGGAGCGCATGAGCGCGGGCGTGCACCGCGCCTGGCTGCACGTGCGCGCCGCTCTCATCAGCGCGCGGGCGAACGGCCGTGAGCTCCTCGGGCGGATCCTCGCGCGGCTGGTCGGCCCGCGCAGCCACGCGAGCGAGCTCGCCGCCGAGCGCATCGACACGATCCTCGTGTGCCGCATCAACGGACGCATGGGCAATGCGGTGATGCTGACGCCGCTCGTGGCGCTGCTGCACGAGTCGTTTCCTCACGCCGCGATCGATCTCGCCCTGAGCTTCCCCAAGGCGCAGGAGCTGCTGCGAGCGCTGCCCGGCGTGCGACGCGTCATCCTGTTCCCCCACAAGGGGCCGGGTCTGCTGCGAGGCTACTGGCGCGCGCTGCGCGCGGTGCGCGCGCAGCGCTACGATCTGGCGATCGATCCCATTCCCAACTCCACCAGCGGCCGCACGGTGCTCGCACTGTGCCGGGCGCGGCTGCGGGCGGGCTTCGCCGCGACGACCCAGTGGGCGCCGCTCACGCACGCGGCGCCGCTGCCGGAGGAGTTCATGCATCAGGCCGTGAAGTCGGTGTTCCTCATGGCGCGACTCCTCGGCGTGCCCTTCGATGCCGCCAAGGTGCGCCTGTCGCTGCATCTCAGCGCCGAGGAGATCGCAGCGGGCGCGCGCGCGCTCGCGCAGGCCGTGGGTCGCGGGTCGTTCGCCCCGTCACGGGAGGCCTTCGGGTTCTTCGCGCACGCGACCGCCTTCAAGAGCGTCGATCCGGGGTGGTGGCGCGCGTTCTGGGAGGCGTTTCTCGCGGCGCAGCCCGAGGCTGTACCGATCGAGTTCCTGCCCACACCGACGAGCGCCCCGCTCGATCCCCGCTTCGCCGCCCTGCACCTGTCCTCGCCGCGGGCGGTGGCGGCCGCAATGGCCGCGACGCGGCTGCTGATCTCGGCGGATGCGGGCCCGATGCACCTCGCGAGCTCCACCGATGTGCCGACGGTTGCGCTGTTCCGGGCCTCGCACGTGGCGCTGTACCGGCCCCTGAAGCCCGTCGACCAGGTCATCGACGTGCGGCACTGCTCGCCGCAAGAGGCGGCCGCGCTGTGCGCGCGGCTGTGGCGCGAGAATGCGCGCACCGCAGCGCCGCCCGCTGCCGTCGGCTGAGAGGGTCGCCGTCAGCGGTAGCGATCGCGCCGCGTGAGGTATCCCTGCACGTAGTCGGCGACGCCGGCCTCGAGGCTCGTGAAGGCGCGGCGATAGCCGGCCGCGCGCAGCCGCTCCATGCGTGCCTGGGTGAAGTACTGATAGGTGTCGATCAGCTCGGGCGGCATGTCGATGAACTCGATGAGCGGCGCGCGGCTCACGGCACTGAACAGCGCCTGCGCAAGGTCGAGCCAGCTGCGCGCGAGGCCCGTACCGACGTTGTAGAGGCCGCACACGCTCGGTGTTTCGAGGAGCCACAGCATGACCTCGACGCAGTCCTTCACGTAGATGAAGTCGCGCAGCTGGCCGCCGTCGGGGTACTCGGAGCGGTAGCTCTTGAACAGCCGCACGGGCTCGCGGCGCTGCACGCGCTCGAAGTTCACCGCCACGAGGCTGCGCATGCCGCCCTTGTGGTACTCGTTGGGGCCGTAGACGTTGAAGAACTTGAGCCCGACCCATTGCGGGGGGAGCGGCGCCTTCGCCTGGACGAGGCGCGCAATGCGGCGATCGACGAGCTGCTTGCTCCAGCCGTAGGCGTTCATGGGCCGCAGCCGTGCGAGCGCCTCGCAGCTTGCATCGTCGTCGAAGCCGGCGCTGCCGTCCCCGTAGGTCGCCGCGGAGGAGGCGTAGATCAGGCGTGTGCCGTGCTGCGTGCACCAGGCGACGAGGTCCAGCGTGGCACGCACGTTGCGCTGCACGATGAGGTCGACGTCGGTCTCGGTCGTCGCGCTGACGGCGCCGAGGTGCAGCACCGCCGTGAGCGCGTGGCCGTGCGCCGCGAGCCACTGAGGCAGCGCCTCGGGCGTGACGACATCGGTGAGCTCGTGCCTGGCGAGGTTGCGCCAGCGCTCATCGCTCCTCAGCCAGTCGCACACGACCACGCTGTCGCCGCGCCCGGCGAGCGCCGCCACGAGATTCGAGCCGATGAAGCCAGCGCCGCCCGTGACCAGATACATGACGGCCTACCCCGCGCGCGCGGCGCCGCTCGCCGAGCGCACCCGCGGCCCGCCGGCGAGAATCCCGGCCGCTTCCATCAAGTCGGCAACGACGTAGTCGGCTCGGCTCGGCTCGCCCTCACGCGTCAGACCGTTCGCGGAGACCAGCATGGTGAGTGCGCCAGCGCGCCGGCCGAACTCGACGTCGCTCGACTTGTCACCGATCACGACCGCGCTCGCCGGCTCGAAGCCGAGCTCGGCCGCGGCGTCCTCGAGCAGCCTGGTGCGCGGCTTGCGGCAGGCGCAATTCTCCTCCGGGCGGTGCGGGCAGTAGTACAGGCCCGCGATCTTCGCCCCCGCGCTCTCCACCATCGCAATGAACCGTGCGTTGATCTCCCGCAGCCGCTCGAGGGACAGCCACCCGCGTCCCACGGCCGACTGGTTCGTGACGACGACCAGCCGGTGGCCGCGCTCGTGCAGGAGGCGCAGGCCCTGCGCGGCCCGCGGCAGGAACTCGAGCTGCGCGGGATCATCCAGGTAGTCACGATCGATCACGATCGTCCCGTCGCGATCGAGCACCACGACCTGCCTCGCTGCCGCGCCGCTCACGCTTTGCCGGCGGCCGCGATGCGGTGAATGGTGCCGGTCGTGCTGTGCGCCGGTACCAGCTGCGCAAGCACGACGCGCCCGCCACGCTTGAGTACCAAGTCGGCACCGACCACCGTCTCGAGGCTGTAGTCGGCGCCCTTGACGAGCACATCGGGCTCGAGCGCCTCAATCAGCGCAAGCGGCGTGTCCTCGCCGAAGATCACCACGGCGTCCACGGACTTGAGCGAGGCGAGCACCAGTGCCCGCGCAACCTCTCCCTGGACGGGCCGGCCCTCGCCCTTGAGCCGGCGCACCGAGACGTCCGAGTTGAGGCCCACCACGAGGCGGTCGGCCGTGCGGCGCGCCTCGTTGAGCAACGACACGTGTCCGGGGTGCAGCAGATCGAAGCAGCCGTTGGTGAAGGCGATGCGCAGGCCGTGCTCGCGCCAGCTCATGACCCGGCGGCGCACGCTCTCGAGCGTGAAGTGCTTGCCGGTGGCGTGACCCTCCTCGGTGTCATCGAGCGTGGCGACGATCTCCCCCGCGCTGACCGTCGCGGTGCCCGACTTCCCGACCACGATGCCGGCTGCGGTATTGGCAAGGCGCGCCGCATCGGCGATGCCCGCGCCGTTTGCAAGGCCGAGCGCCATGGCGGCGACCGCCGTGTCACCCGCGCCCGCCACGTCGAACACCTCGCGGGCAATCGTGCGGATGTGCACCGGGGCGGTGCCCGCCTGCACGATGGACATGCCGTCCTTGCCGCGCGTGACGACGAGCGCCGTGCAGATCGACTGGGCGAGGATCCCCTCGGCTGCAGTGGCGATCTCGGGATCGCTCTTGCAGGCGTGCCCGCAGGTGAGTTCGAGCTCGTGAAGATTCGGCGTGAGCACTGTCGCTCCCGAGTACTTGAGGAACGAGCGGCTCTTGGGATCGACCAGCACGGACTTGCCGGCCGCGCGCGCGGCCGCGATTGCTTCCGCCGTCACGGCATCGCTCAGCACGCCCTTCGCATAGTCGGACAGAATGACGATGTCGCTGTCGGCGAGCGCGGCGCGAAAACGCCCGAGCAGCTGCGCCGCGACGGCCGACGAGAGTGGCCCCGGGCGTTCGATGTCGCTGCGCAGGATCTGCTGCCGATCCGCGAAATGACGCGTCTTGACCGTCGTCGGCCGAGAGGGGTCGGTGACGAGCAGCGTGCGGATCGAGGGCACCTCGGCGAGCCGCTCCTGCAGCTCGCTGGCCGCGGCGTCCTCACCGACGACACCGATCAGCAAGGCCTGGCCGCCGAGGGAGGCGACGTTGCGCGCGACGTTGGCTGCGCCACCCGGGGTCGCCGAGGTGCGCTCGATCGTGAGCACCGGGATCGGCGCCTCCGGCGAGATACGGGCCACCGAGCCGTAAACACCCCGATCGAGCATCACATCGCCGAGCACCAATACGCGCGCGCGGTGAAACCCCTCCAGGAGGTCGAGCAGGCTCGCGGTGCTCATGCACGTCCCCGCACGGTGAAACCCAGGCGCTCCTCGAGCGCCTTGCAGAGCATGTGGCTCACGAGCAGGTGCATCTCCTGGATGCGCGCCGTGATGGAGGAGGGCACGGTGACGGCCGCATCGCAGAGCGCGAGCATCGGACCGCCGTCGCCACCGGCGAGGCCGGTGGTCTTCAGTCCCCGGGCTTTCGCCTCGCGCAGGCCCGCGAGCACGTTCGGGCTGCGACCGGAGGTGGAGATCCCGACCGCTACGTCGCCCGGCTTGCCCAGCGCCTCGATCAGACGGCTGAAGACACTCTCGAAGCCCAGATCGTTGGCCGCGGCCGTGACGCTCGAGCTGTCGGCGGTCAGGGCCACCGCGGCGATCGCCGCGCGATCGGTCTTGTAGCGGATCGCGAGCTCTGCGGCGATGTGCTCGGCATTGCCCGCGCTGCCGCCGTTGCCGAACAGCAGCAGCTTGCCGCCGCGGCGGATCGCCTCCTCCCAGATCGCGAGCGTCGCGGCGAAGGGGGCGCTCAGTACCGGCAGAAAGGCCTCGAAGGCGGCGCGATGCTCGGCCGCCTCCGCGCTCAGGAATGACTCGATATCGCGGCTGGAATGCTGTGCGCTCACAGGGCGACTATACCTTGAGGATATGCCCGGGAGGCCGAGGCCCGGCGGACGACGAGCGGACGTGGGTCACACGCGGCGGCTATGGCTGCGGCGCAGGTGTGGTGCGTTGCACAATGAGCCCGAAACGGGTCGGCAGGCATACTGCGGGCACGATGCGAGCACGCGAACAGCCAGCAACTGAAGCCGGAGGCACCGCGCCGCGCTCCGATGTGGATTTCATGCGCTGCGCGCTGGCGCTCGCGTCGGCTGCGCAGGCGCGAGGGGAGATACCGGTCGGTGCCGTGCTGGTGCGGGACGGCACCGTCATCGGATCGGGCGCGAACCGTCCGATCGCCCGTCACGACCCCACCGCCCACGCCGAGATCGAGGCGCTGCGCGAGGCCGCGAGCGCGCTCGGAAACTACCGGCTCGCGGACACCACGCTGTACGTCACGCTCGAGCCGTGTGTGATGTGCGCGGCCGCAATCGTGCACGCACGGGTGCGGCGCGTGGTGTTCGGAGCGTGGGATGCGCGCGCCGGCGCCGCCGGCAGCCTCATCGACGTGTTCGGCCTGCCGCTGAACCACCGTGTTGATGTGTTCGGCGGCGTGCTCCTCGAGGAGTGCAGCGCGCTGCTCAACGAGTTCTTCGCCGCGCGCCGCTAGGACGGTGGGCTCTACGCCTCCGGGCTGACGCGCGTCCCCCGGTCGGCGACGGTCTCGGTAGCGCCCCACTCGAGCAGCGTCAGGTAGCGCTGGATGCGATCGACGAACTGCACCGGCTCCCAGCCACGGGCGTAGCCGCGCTTGAGGCGCTCGTACCAGAGCTGCTCGGCGAGCAGCGGGAGGCTCGAGCGCACATCGTCCCACGAGTCCGGATTCTTGCCGCGCATCTGGGTCAGTACGCGGGCATCCTCGAGGTGCGCGAAGCCGACGTTGTAGGCCGCGAGCGCAAGCCAGGTGCGATCGGGCTCGGCGATGCGTGATGGAATCTTGTCACGGACCTCGAGGAAATACCGGGCACCGGCGAGGATGCTCTGGCGCGCGTTCGCACGGTCCTTGACGCCGAGGGACTCTGCGGTCGTGGCGGTGAGCATCATCACGCCCGTCGCGCCGGTCGGGGATTGCGCGGCGGGATCCCACTGCGACTCCTGGTAGCCGATCGCCGCGAGCAGACGCCAGTCGACGCCGGTGTCGTTGGAGGCCTCGTCGAACCACGTGCGACACTGCGGCAGGCGCTCCGTCATCAGCTCCTCGAAGCGCCGGGACTCCTCGTACTGGAAGCTGCGGGCATCTCCGGAGCTCAACTGAGTGAGGCGCTCGAGCTCGCCGGAGGCGGCGTAGGCCACGAGGAACCGATTGACCTCCTCGTAGAGGTCGGCGGCTCCGCGGCGCACCACCCACTGCACCGGGCGCTCATCCGGCAGGGCAAAGCCCACTTCCACATCGGGGTACAGGTGGTGCGAGAACGAGAATTCCCGCGCATCGACGACGGCGTAGTCCGCCTGGCCGTTCTCGACATCCTCGACCGGATCGGCCGCGCGGGGCGCGGTCTCGATCCATTGCAGAGCCGGGGCGACCGTGCGCTTCAGGCGCTCGAGCAGCTGCTCCTGAGGACTGCCCGCGCGCACCGACAGCCGGGCCGTCTCGAGCTGCAGCGCGTCGCGCGGCCGGTCGTCACCATTGCGGTAAACGACGAGCTGTGGGACGCGGGCGAAGACATTCGAGGGCTCACCGACGCGTCGCCAGCTCGGATCGGCAGTTAGTTGCGCTGCAGCAATATCGGCACGACCGGTCGCGAGCTCGGCCTGCATGGCCTCAGGGCTCTCCACGGGATACATGTAGAGACTCACCCCGAGGCGGCGGGCAAAGGCACTCGCCAGCTGAAACTCCAGACCCTCCGTCGCGTGCGCCCCCGTGTAATAGGAGGTCGGACTGTTCATCGTCACGACACGCAGCTCGCCGCGCGTCTGGATGCGGTCGACGGCCGGTGGCTGCGGGGTGCAGCTCCCCACGAGCCCCAATACAGCTAGAACGATCGGCGGAACGAGCAAACCACCCGGTTTCCCCACTCCGAACGCGTGTCGCAAGCGACGACGCATCGGCACCTCTCTTTATAGGATGTCGGCTTCGATTAGAATACCAGCCGCCCGGGGGGGTGCCGCCCCCGTTCAGACAGAAAGCGGCCGCATTTAGTTAAATTAACGTCATTTAACCCTCTGTTGGGGGTCCACCTGCGTCCCGGATTTGTCATAACGGAACGAGGCGGGTGCACACGGCATTCGGAGAGGTACCGAAGCGGTCATAACGGCGCCGACTCGAAATCGGATGGTCGGGTAAAACCGGCACGTGGGTTCGAATCCCACCCTCTCCGCCACTCCCCCGCGCCGCCCCCTAATCTATTGAGCAGGCTGAAATTATTGGCGGTTCCGGCGGGCGATCGCTGAGGCCGTGTCGTCGTCCTCCGAGGGTGGGCGCGTCTGCAGCGACTGCTTGTAGGCGTTGGCGAAGGCCTCGACGAAAGTGTGCGGCAGGTGGTCGGCGGGCATCTCCGTGAGGTTGCGGTAGAACTCGACGAACAGCTCCCAGTTACGGGTCTGGCCGGCGGCGGCCTTGCCGCGACGACCCGCCCGCTGAAATCGGGCCTCGAGCTCGGCCGGGTCGAAGCGTCCGACGAACTCGAGAAAGGCCTCGCGCATCGCCTCCACCGTGGCCCGCTCGTGCGCCTTCGAGCCCTCCAGGACATCCCGCAGCCACTGCACCGCATCCAGGCGGCGGCTCTCGTGCTGGGAGAGGATCTGAACCAGCAGCTCCTCGATGGAAGAGCGGGGCAGGGAGGGACGCGGATCATCCGCCGCAACCGGGATCTCGATCCGGAAGCGGTTGTTGATCTCGTGCCGCGCCCGCTCGAGGTCCTTCAGTCCCACGAGGGCCTCCCGGAACAGCTGGCCGGCCAGGTGCAGCAGCCGGGTCTGTGCTTCCGGGGGCAGCTTTTCCGCATCGATGCCGGCGCCCCGGCAGAAGGTCTGAAGGCCCGCATGCACGTCATAGAGCGCCGGCAGGTTCTTGTCGCGCGCCTTCGCGGCGGCCCGCGCCAGGCGCTCGATGCGGCGTGCGACGGCCTGCTCCTCCTCCTCGGTCTGCGTATCCGCCGACTCCGGGGGCGGCACGGAAACCGCCTGTCCATAGGCGTTTACGGCATGCAGCCCGCTGTCGGCGGGGGTGTCGCTCACCAGCAGCTCATCGAGCTTCAGCGCGGCGCCGAGATCGGTCTGCGAGGCGGCGCGACCCACGCCCTGCAGCACTTCGATGTGCGTCGGCACGGCCTCCACGCCGAAATCCGGTGGTGCACCCGGTATCGTGCCGCGCGCGGCCGCCGACGCGTGGGCTGCCGGTGCAGCGGTGCGCTGCGGCTGCAGCGCGCCTTCCATCTCGATGGCCGCGACGACCTGATATTCACCGAGGCGCAGCACGTCGCCGTTCTGCAACCGATACGGACCGAGGCGCGATAGCGGACGCTCGTCGTCGTTGACGAACACGCCGTTGGTGCTCGTGTCCTCGAGCACGTAATGACCCTGCGTGAAATAAACCTTCGCGTGATGCGCGGATATGTAGCGCGACGGGTCCGGCAGGACCCAATCATTGTCGCTCGAACGGCCGATACTGCCGCCCGCGACATCGAACACCACCGTGCTGCGCTCCCCTAGAGCCCGCCGGTGGTCACTGATTATGCGTAGTCGCAGCGCCATGGGCGCCCCCGTAAGCACAAATGCCCCGCGCCGCCGCTTTCCCCGCACGCAAGGACATATAATCCCGCAGCAAGATAGCAATGTCGCCCGCAGAACCCATGGCAGCCAATCACATTTTCAAAGTCGTATTTGTGAACCAAGGCAAGGTTTACGAGGTCTACGCCCGCAAAGTCGGCCATGGGAGTCTGTTCGGGTTCGTTGAGGTCGAGGAACTGGTCTTCGGCGAGCGCTCCAGCGTCGTACTCGACCCGTCCGAGGAGCGCATCAAGAGCGAGTTCGCCGGGGTCAAGCGCAGCTACTTGCCGCTGCATTCTGTCCTGAGGATCGATGAAGTCAAGAAACAGGGGGTCAGCAAGATCACGACCTTCGAAGGCGGCAACGTCGCACAGTTTCCGATGCCCGTGTACTCCACCCCGGCAGGCGATCCCCCGATCAAGAAATAGCACATGCTGCAACTGCCCGGCGCGCCCGCCCTCTCGGACTTCCGTATCGCAAAACTGCTGGGCCGTCTGGCCGCGCTCGACCCGGCCGTCGTGGCCCTCGAGGCACGCTTCGTGCACTTCGCTGACACGGCGCGCGAGCTGACGCGCACCGAGCAGGCCGTACTCGCACAGCTGCTGACCTACGGACCGCGGATCGAGGCGCGGGCCGTGGATGCGGCGCACGCGCTGCAGCTGCTCATCGTGCCGCGTGCCGGCACGGTCTCGCCGTGGTCGAGCAAGGCGACCGACATCGCTCAGGTCTGCGGCCTGAGCGCGATCCGGCGCATCGAGCGCGGCATCGTCTATCGGCTCGGAACCTCCGCGCCCGTGAGGCCGGAGGGGCGCGCACGCCTTGCGGCCGTGCTCACCGATCGCATGACGGAGATGGCGCTCGATGAGGCTGCCGAGGCTGCGCGGCTATTCGCGCACAGCGAGCCGCGGCCCGCGCGCAGCATCGACCTCGGCGGCAAGCGGCGCTCGCTCGAGGAGGCGAATGCCGAGCTCGGTCTCGCGCTTTCCGCCGACGAAATCGACTATCTGCTCGCGAGCTTCTCCCGGCTCGGCCGCGACCCGACGGACGTGGAGCTCATGATGTTCGCGCAGGCGAACTCTGAGCACTGCCGGCACAAGATCTTCAATGCGAGCTGGGTGATCGACGGCCGCGCGATGCCCAAGTCGCTGTTCGCGATGATCCGCAACACCCACGCCCGGCACCCCGACGGGATCCTCTCCGCCTATCGCGACAACGCCGCGGTGGTCGCAGGCCCGCAGGGCACGCGCTACTTCGCCGACCCGCGTACCGGCATCTACGGCGGTGTGTGCGAGCCGATCGATCTGCTCATGAAGGTCGAGACGCACAATCACCCGACGGCGATCTCGCCGTTTCCCGGCGCGGCCACGGGCTCCGGCGGTGAGATCCGCGACGAGGGCGCGACCGGTCGCGGCGCGAAACCCAAGGCGGGACTTACGGGCTTCTCGGTCTCCAACCTGCTCATTCCGGGCTTCGTGCAGCCGTGGGAGTTCGAGTTCGGGCGGCCCCAGCGCATCGCCTCGGCGCTCGACATCATGCTCGAGGGACCGATCGGCGCCGCCTCGTTCAACAACGAGTTCGGGCGACCGAACATCTGCGGGTACTTCCGCACCTTCGAGCAGCGCACCGCTTCGGATACGGCCGCGCGCATCCGCGGCTACCACAAGCCCATCATGATCGCGGGCGGGATGGGCAACGTGCGGCGCGAGCACGTTGAGAAGGCGAGCGTGCCCCTCGGCGCGCAGCTCGTCGTGCTGGGTGGACCTGCGATGCTGATTGGCCTGGGCGGCGGCGCCGCCTCCTCGATGACGAGCGGCACCGTCAGCGCGGATCTGGACTTTGCCTCCGTGCAGCGCGGCAACCCGGAGATCGAGCGTCGCGCGCAGGAGGTCATCGATGCCTGCTGGGCGCTCGGGGCGGACAATCCGATCGCGCTGATCCACGACGTCGGTGCCGGCGGGCTGTCGAACGCCGTGCCCGAGGCGGTGGCGCACAGCCGGCGCGGCGCACGCATCGACCTGCGCACCATCCCGAGCGCGGAAGCGGGCCTCTCGCCGATGGAGCTGTGGTGCAACGAGGCACAGGAGCGCTACGTACTCGTCATCGAGCGCGCGGCGCTGCCGCAGTTCGCGGCCGTCACGGCGCGCGAGCGCTGCCCGTTCGCGGTGATCGGCGAGATCGACGCCAGCGGCCGGCTACGGGTGCGTGATCCGCTGTTTCACGACCAGCCGGTCGACCTGCCCCTCGACCTCCTGCTCAGCAAGCCGCCGCGCGTGACACGCGACGTGCACAGCGCCGTGCCCGAGCGCCGCCGCTTCGACACCGCGCGCATCGAGTTGCGCGAGGCGGCGTACCGGGTGCTGCGCCTGCCGGCGGTGGCCGACAAGACCTTCCTCATCACCATCGGCGATCGCACCGTCGGCGGCCTGGTCAGCCGCGATCAGCTGGTCGGGCCCTGGCAGGTGCCGGTGAGCGATGTGGCGGTCACGCTCAGCGACTATCACGGCGCGGCGGGGGAAGCGATGGCGATGGGGGAGCGTACGCCGGTGGCGCTGCTCGATGCGCCGGCCTCGGGCAGGCTGGCGGTAGCCGAGGCGCTGACCAACATACTCGCCGCGGACATCGCGGCACTGTCGCAGGTGCGCCTGTCAGCGAACTGGATGGCCGCCTGTGGGGAAGCCGGCGAGGACGCGGCGCTCTATGACACGGTACACGCGGTGGCGAAGGAACTGTGTCCACAGCTCGGCATTGCGATCCCGGTAGGCAAGGATTCGCTGTCGATGAAGACCGTGTGGCGCGAGGA
>Ga0187780_10001258_pt1 | contig 19116 bp, 22 predicted proteins | sample 1015_Q2_SP10_20__FD_132429 | JGI IMG/M metagenome (GOLD analysis project Ga0187780, IMG submission 132429) | Tropical peat soil microbial communities from peatlands in Department of Meta, Colombia - 1015_Q2_SP10_20_MG | ecosystem: Environmental > Terrestrial > Soil > Wetlands > Peat | place...
CCGGGAGCCGTGCAGCTCCAACCGCCAATGACCGCGCCCACCACAGAGCCAGTCGAATTGTCCACTGCGACGACTTGCGAGCCGAAGACGCCGGTCACGCCTGGCGGATTCATGGGTAGCGCGAGCGGATTGGCGGGAGTGATCCTCCCAGTGATGGACCCGACACGCACGGTGTCGGTTGGGTCGGGGTAGAGGACGCGCAGTCCGGTGCGATCGTCGTCACCGAGCGGAGCGTCCGGTTGCTGCGCCGTGGGACGCGTGCCAGTGATGGTGCCGGGAGCAGGAGCGAATGGAAACATCATCGCGCTCCACACCGCGGAGTGGCTGAATCCCAGGAAATGGCCCATCTCATGGATGAGCAAGGGCTTTTGTGGTGGATAAGGTTGGGGTTTTCGCATGGTGGAAGCCAGTCAGTCGTGTTGCAGGAGCTGGTTGGTGATATAGGTGAGAACGGCTGCGCGGCGCGAGGAAATGCGGCCCTTGATCACTTGAATGAGGAGGTTCGCGAGGAACGCGCGAACCTCGTCGGCGGAATGGAATTGGGAAGGGTCGGGAAGGAGGTAGGCGGAGAGGTCGGTTGTGTCGCTTGGCGGCTGAGGGATCGCGGGGCCAAGACGGAAGTGACGGGAGCATAGACCGGATGTCGAACTGGGAAAACGGCAGCGCTTGCCATTGGAGTAGTGATATTCGCAGCGCGGGGGCTCGTCCTGAGGCGCGGCGGCGGGGATTTCCAAGGTGACGCTGGAGCTGGCGGTTGCGGTGTTCATGACTTTTCCTTTTGGGGTGGTACGCAGGCCCCCCATTGTTGTATTTGCTTGAGAGCAAAGGAGTTGCGTTTTTGATTGTTGTAAGTGATTGAAAAGAAGAGAGGCAAGTGGCGATCCAAGGTGCGATTAGCTGACATAGTCGAACTGGCAAGAATCAATCGTTTCTATACAAATGTAGATTATACACAAATGGTACAATTTGTCAAGCAAAAAAATGTAGGTCATTTGGGCACTGTAGGTGAGCGGTGGGATGAGGTTAGAGCAGGAGGGCGAGCGCAGCGGCCACCAGGAAACAAATCAACACTGCAGCCAGCAGGGTGGGCCGATTAAAGCTGGAGATAGTGGCAGGGCGGGTGAGTGGCACAGATGACCCTCCATTCGCGATAAACAAGGGGAGAAGTTGGATACCCCGTCTACCCCGTCTTTGTTTTGTCCGTCCTTTCCCTGTTCCTGGCCGGAGATGCGGCGAGGTATCCGAGGTCCTGTTTATATCTGAACGGATAAGTTATGTCAAGATATCTTCACTAGAGTAGATATTGTCTATTGATACCTATACTGGAAGTATCGTAGAGTGGTCTCGTTCCCGGGGGAGGGGGCAAGTGGCTGACATTGCAACGAAGCAACAGCCTGTCCCTGATTTGCCCGAACTTCAGCAGAAACTATTTCGGGCTTTGCTTGAATCTGAATCCGTTGGCTTTGGTCTTTGTGACCGTGATCTTCGCGTGGTCTTCGTAAACAAAGCTTGGTCAAAGATGGATGGGGTCACGCCCGAGGATCACATAGGGAAGACCATTCCAGAGATTCTCGGCGTGGAGTCTTGTCCCGTAGAAGGCCCGATGCGTCACGTGCTGAGAACAGGCGAAAAGATTGAAGGGCTAAAATTCGGGGCTAAGATTCCCGCTCGAACAAGAATGGCGGAGTGGATTGTCAATCTTTACAGGGTCGAAGTGGCGGGGGAGCCACACGTCATCAGTCTGACTATTGATACGACAGGGAAAGCCGCATTTGATGCCTATTTGGTTGTAAAAACCCACGAGAGAGACAATTGGCTGCCAAAGACAGAATCGCCTAAATCCCCTCCGTTGAGTGGCCGCGAGGTGCAGGTTACGCGTCTGCTGGCAGAAGGAAAAAGCAACAAAGAAGTTGCCGTGATTTTGAAACTTAGCCAAAGAACGGTCGAATTCTATCGCAATCGGATATTTAGAACTCTGAATATCCACTCGCTTCCTGAACTGGTGCTATATGCCGTGGGGGAGCGCCTGATCACAGTCAAACGCAATAGTATATAGCTATACAGTATAGTACGTAGTAGTTTACTAGACTAGACAAGTGCCCTTTCTCGATGTAATCACAAATCTGAATTGAGCTGGGCCAAATCCCATCCCAGTTTGGGAGCGGTGCCATGTCGAACTACGACCGGTATGCAGTAGAGCTGCCGTCACTCGGCAGGCAAATCGACCTGCAAGTAGAAAAGGAACATGACCTCGAAGCCGCTGAAGATGATGAGGAACTCTGGGAGATCGAGCAAACCGGCCGATCCGAAGGAGGGGCCAGCGATGGGGGCTGCTTTGATCTGTTGTGCCTAGAAACTGCATGCGCTGGTGTGCTTCTGTCGCTTTGGTGCGAGCTAACTGGGTATGCCAGGACTTTTGGTGTTCCAAAGAGCGTCCTGCGAGCTATGGTTCAATGTGCCTTCCTGGCTGAACTGGATAAGGCGGCATTCTGGGTTGACCTTGAGGAAGAGCCAAGACCGCTGACTAGGGAAAAATATTTGAAGGCGCTCAAACGGGCCGAACGGATAGAGGCAGTAAGAGTTCAGAACGCAAAATACCCTTACAGGGTACCTGAGGAGAAATGGAGAGACTTGTTGAATAAAGCCAAGGCAGGAAGCGATCCTAGTGGATCTCTGGGTGTTTAGGTATAGTGCGCTTCCCCGACCTGTTCTGCCGGTCCTCCAGGACCGAAGTGGGACGAGCGAACCGGGAACTCGTTTCAACAAGGGAATTGCTGCCGTTCCTCCAACGTAAGTCACCTCGACCTACCGCAGTCTCGCATTGATTCTAAAGTAGTTTTTACCAATTGGTTTGCTTACTAGTTCATGGCATGGCGCTTGCTTTGGCGGCTTTGAGGGGAATTGATTCCGGTCCATATTTTCGGGTCCCCATTCGGATTAATTCCTTTTTGAGTCTAGGTCGGAGGAACCATGGCAAAGTTCTTTGTGTGTCAAATGCGTAGGTTTGTCCGTGTTGTGGCGGGGAGTGCACCGGTCGAACGCCTATTAATTGTTTTCATCCCGTTGGTCTTGCTGTGTGCAGTGCAACCTCCGCAGGTACACTCTCAGGCCGTACCTAACGCTGAGCCCTTTGAGGGCGATTCTCTGCGTATCGGTCGGCGCGTAGGCCGCGGTACTGGATTAGTAGTTCAGAAGGCACACTGTGTCGCCGCTACGTCATGTACGTTGCAGATGCCGGTTCAGCCGGGGGACATGGTCGTCGTGGTTGACGCCTTGCCTCCGTCAACCTCATCGGAGGTAAGCGATGAGCAGGGGGATACTTTCTATCAGATTTATACGACGGGCTGGGGCGGGTTCGGAGACCCCGCGCCGATGTGGTATGCGACCGGAGTGTTCGGTGGCAAAGTAACCGTGGAATTGACAGCGCAAGCGCTGGACATCTTCGTCGCCGAATATCCTCCGGCAGCGCTTGACCAAGTGAGTCAACAGGCATTCCTTTGTTGCCAGCCTTCGGCAACAGTAGGCCCGCTTACGGTGAGCAATCCAAACAACTTGCTCATCACGTGGGTAATATTCGGCACCAACGCTACGATTCCGGCCAGCTCCGGTTTCACTATGGAGGACGTTGGGACGAGCATCGCTGTTGAGGATGCGCGCATGGCTGCGGGAACTTACAGCGCCTCGATTCCGCAGGTGTCAACGGCCCCTTGGGGTGCTCGAATGGTTTCTTTCAAGTTGCTAGGTCCAGAGTTTTCGAAATACAAGGCTCCATATAGTCCAATCCAAGTCAAGACTTGCCCTCGCAGCAATGGCGGAAATGGATTCGTTTTATCCTGCGAATTCGATGCTCCTGTGCAACAGGGCAATATGCTCGTTGTTGTGGACACTCTCGGATGTACTGCGAGCGGGTGTAATTCGGTATCCGATAGCCAGGGCAGCAAGTGGAATGTTGCGCTAGTTGTTCAGGGTTCCAACGGCACGCCGCTTTGGTACGCGGAGGCGAATGGCGGGCCCGACACAATCTATTTTGCCCCTGGCACTGGTATTTTCGCGATCATTGCCGAATATCCGCCGTCGCTGGGATTGGAAGATGCAAACTTCGGTACCTACGATGATCCGGTCTTCCACATGCCCAACGGCGACCAGACGCAATGGGATGTAACAAGGGCAATTCTTACAACAAGTCCATGTGACCTGCTCATCGCATGGGGCCTATCAGGTACCGGGAATTTAGACGCGGAACCAGGCGTAGGTTTCACGGTGCGTGCTTACTACGATTTTGAAAACCTCGCGCTCGAAGATTCAACGAGTGGACCACCTGGTGCGTATATGGGGAGCATTTTTTGGAACGGCTTCGCTCATTGGAGCATGGGGGTCGCGGCATTCAATATGGGTGGTTGCAAATGACATCCCCGTCATCCCGGAGCACGAACTCCGTAGCCACGTCACTGCGAACTGCCATTCACGAATTGAGTCGGGTCGGTGGTCTCGGATTGCTTCTGCTCTTGTGCGTCCTTCTTGCAGTGGCTCAGGGGTCGTTTACCGAGGCTCCTTCTGGCTTTGACAATTACACCAATGGCGCTGTCTCGCAAAGCGATATGGATGCCGGCCACGCACAGTTCGTCGAAGTTGAGCAGGCTTTTCCCGATGGTCTCGGACCTACATACAATGCGACTTCTTGCGTTTCTTGCCACCAGTCGATCGCTGATGGGGGCGCGAGCCAGATAAAAGAATTGCGCGCTGGCCATCTTGACTCTCGCGGCCAGTTCGTTCCGGCAAGCTTAACCCTAGCGGATGGAGTCACTCAAATTCGGGAGCGTAGCTTAATCAACCAGCGCGCGATCTGCCCCGATGCCGTGGGGCAATTACGACCTGAAGAAGATATTCGGGCAACGCGTTTGTCGCTTCCCCTTTTCGGAGATGTGTTTGTAGAAGCAGTGGCAGACGCGGACCTCGTAGCGATTGCGAAAAATCAGGCCCAAGAGACGGGAGGGCGAGTTCACGGCGAAGCGATTTACGTACCCATTCTCGAAGGCAGTGGCAAATCCGTTCGTGTCGGTCGTTTCGGGTGGAAGGACCAGCATGCCTCGCTGCTTTCGTTCGCTGCCGATGCGTATTTGAATGAGATGGGTGTGACCAATCCTCTTCAACCTACAGAGGCAACAACGGTCTGCAATCCGGTGGGAATAGCCGAGCCCAACAGTACGGACGACATCTTCCAATTCGCAGCCTTCATGCGGGGGTTGAAGGCGCCACCGCGGGACACCGTCCAGGCAAATTCGAGCGAGGCTCGCGAGGGCGCGGATTTGTTCAGCAAAATTGGCTGCGAGGTCTGCCACGTGGCTACGCTACACACCGTGACGGCTGGCACTGTCTTCAACGACGGGACTTTCACAGTGCCACAGGCCCTTGGGAGCTTAAGTTTCCATCCTTACAGCGACTTTCTGCTGCACGACATTGGCACAGGTGACGGGATCGTGCAAAACGGCCCTGCAGATACCAGAAATAAAGTACGAACAATGCCTCTGTGGGGTCTTCGCACCCGCGTCGAATTCCTTCACGATGCAAGGGCACATGACCTTTATCAGGCGATCCAAGGCCACCGAAACGAGGCTGAGGAGTCGGTCGAAGAGTTCCAGCGGCTTAGTGGCTACGAGAAGGCGAAGATAGTTGCGTTCCTCAAATCACTGTGAGAATCGGAATTCAATCGTTGACTTTGTGGCTTGCCCGCTCGAATAATGCCGCTCATGGCTCGCCCGGATGCCGTGCGCCGCGTCAAGAGCTACTCCGCCGCCGACGGCTACGTGTATCAGTACTATTTTTTTGAGGGCAATCGAGGCCAGCGCGGGGCTAGCCCCGGCGGCGAATTCACCTACGTTATCTCCGCGGACCGCCAATCCGCCTTTCCCTTCAAAATCTTCGTGCATCAATCTGCGCTGGACTCTTGGGCTGCGCAGAACGGCCGCGCGCTCTCAAGCTCCGAAGAATATGCGGTCGCCAAAATGCGCCTCTTCCAGGCGTTCGATGAAGGCGCCGTGCAAGCGGTTCCTTCGGGGCACCCGCCGCGCGAAGTGGCTGTCGACGAATCCAATCTCGAAGAGCTTCTAGGCCAATTGGGGATTTAGGCCTGTCCGACTCGGCCCGCCATCGCTCCGGCGCATTTTGTCAGTGAACCAAATCCGCGGCTGCGGCGTCTGGTAGGTGTACGGGGACTGAGCATTCTTGAACGGCCGGCAAGCCCGGGCAGCAGTCGTTTTTAGAAGGAATCTTATGCAGGAGCTGGTTCTGATCCAGCCAGGCAGCGCGGCAAGGAGCGAGTGGGTGCGCGAGGCAGCTCAGGCGGACGCCCGGCGGGAGTTCGAGGAGCGCCTCGCCGAATGCGGTTCTTTGGCGTACCGCGTGGCGCGCGGGGTTTTGCGCAACACGGCGGATGCGGAGGACGTCGCACAGGAAGCGCTGCTACGCGCGTATCGAAATTTTGAGCGCTTGCGCGACCGCAACCGCTTCCGCGGCTGGCTGGTGCGAATCTCGTTCCGGATAGCGCTCGATCGCCTGCGTTCCGCAAAACGCCGCGAGCAGCGGGACACGCTCTGGTCGCAGCCAGCCCACCTGCCGCCTCCGGAGACCGCCGAATCCATCACCGCCGCGAATCAATTCCAAGGCCATCTGGAGCGCGCGCTGGAAGAATTGCCAGAGAAATTGCGCCTGGTACTTTTGCTCTCAGCGTTGGAGGGCTACACGATTGAGGAAATCGCGGCGATGGTCGGAGTGCCCATCGGAACGGTGAAATCGCGCATTTTCATTGCCCGGAAGAAGTTAGCGGAGAAGTTGCGATGCCATGCGAATACTTTAAGAACGCGCTAGTCGAAGCCGCCGCCACCGGCGCTGCGCCGCAGGGCGAGTTGCGCGCGCATCTGGAAACTTGTGAATCCTGCCGCGCCGCGTTTGCCCAGGAACAATCTTTGTTTCAAGCCATCGACTCCGGCCTTCACGCCGCTGTCAACGCCGACGTTCCACCTTCGCTCCTCCCGCGCGTTCGCGCAAGCCTCGACGATGCCGCGGCAGCCCGCTCTCGTTGGTTTGTGAGTTGGCCTGTCCTGGCCAGCGCGGCTGTTTCCGTTGCGGTTTTGTTTGCCGTCGTCGTTTTGCGCCAGAACCATATCGCACGCAATCCGGAGAATTCCGTCGTCAGCAACCCCTCGAGTCCGCTGGCAAGCGTTTCTCCAGAGCTTCGAGACTCATCGACACAAGCCGTGCCGCCGAGCGTCTCTGCTCGCTCGCATTTCTCGGTGGCTAGGAATTCGACATCTCGATCGACACTGGAAAGACACACTCCGCAGCCCGAAGTTCTCGTGCCTCGAAACCAGGAACTCTTGTTGGCCAGCTACGCGCAGCAATGGGGTGCTCGCAAGCGCGCGCCGCTTCTCGCTGCGAATTTGGACGACACGACTGTGACGCCGCTGGAAGTTGATCCGATCCAAATTGACCAGCTTGACGTCAAGCCTTTAGTGGAAGGGAACTCGCAATAAGTTGCGTGAACGCCCCCGAAACAAAACGTTTGGAGTTCTTTGGAGGAGCTAGATGAAAAAGTTGACTTACTTCTGTTTGGTTGGCGCGCTGAGTTTGACGGTGCAGCCGTTGCTGGCGCAGGACAAAGCGCAGGAAAAGCCCAAAACCGAGGAGCACGCCAAGCCATCCGTGCCGGTCAAGGTACAGCTTGTCTTTGCCGAATATGACGGGGACAAGAAGATCTCCAGTATGCCGTATGTCTTTGGCGTGGTCGCCAATGAAAGAGGCATCGACGGCACCAGCGTCCGAACGGGTGTTCGCATCCCCATCGAGATAGACGGCAAGGACCAGAAAACGACCTACCTGGATGTCGGGTCGAACATCGATTGCCGCATCAGAATCGAAGAGGAGGGCCGCTACGCGGTCAGCTTGACCTTCGACCGTTCCGCGCTCTATCCGAACAAATCCCCCGAGGGCGAAAGGCTCGTGTCAGAACCAAATGGGCAGCCACTGCTCCGCCAATTCAGAACGAATGAAAACTTGCTTCTCAAAGATGGGCAGACGACGGAGGCTGTTCTCTCGACCGATCCGCTCAACGGTCACACAATGCGTGTTTCGGTGACCATTAACGTCCAGAAGTAAAAGAGAATTCCGTTCGAGACTCACGCGAGCACCGCGCTTAGCGCGGCTGGCAATTCGGAATACAAAAAGGAATAACCGAGTTGCTGCAATCTCTCGGGCTTGACGCGCTGGCTGGACAACAGCAGCGCGTCGGCCATTTCGCCCAGTGCCAGCCGTAAGGTAACCGCCGGAGCAGGGAAGAGCGCCGGGCGGCGCATGGTTTTCGCGAGCACTTTTGTGAACTCCGCGTTTTGCACCGCGCCGGGTGCAACGACGTTCACGGGGCCTCGCGCCGCGGAATTCTCGATAGCAAATTTCAAAATTCCCGCCACATCCTCGAGCGTCACCCACGACATCCATTGTTTCCCCGAGCCCAGCTTTCCACCCGCGCCAAATTTGAATGGCAGCATCATTTTGGGCAGCGCGCCACCGTTCCGCGACAGAATGATTCCAAAGCGCGCCAGCACGACCCGAATCCCGAGCGCTTCCGCTTTCAGCGCCTCTGCTTCCCATTCCCGCGCCAAGCCCGACAGAAAATCTGTTCCTGGCGCGCTCTCTTCGGTCAACACTTCGTCGCCGCGGCTGCCGTAGATTCCAATCGCCGAAGCTGAAACCAGCACTCTTGGGCGCGCGCTCATTTTCGCCAGCGCGTTGACGAGCGCGCGTGTCGTCTCAATGCGGCTGGTGCGAAGCAGTTTCTTCCTCTCGTCACCCCATCGGCCATCCGCAATCGAAGCGCCTGCGAGATTCACAACCGCATCGGCGCCAACGCCAGCGCCTCCTAATTCACCCGTGGCTGGGTTCCAAGCGACATCGAACCCGTCTTTGCTTCCAGCCGGTAGCTTGCTTTGTGGCCGCAACAGCCGGCACACCGTATGTCCGTCGCGAGCGAGGGCGGCGCTCAGCGCTGTCCCCACTAGGCCCGTCGATCCCGTCACCAAGATCTTCATGCACCCTCCGCTGGGTTCCCTGTTGGAACTTCCGGAGCCCCTCTTGCACCCTACGCAAGGCAGGTGCCAGGGTCAAGCCGTCGAATCTTTCAAAGAATTCGCGTGCGTTGAAAGCAACGGATCTTCGAGTCTGCGGAGGTCGTTAGTCACTTCCTCCCGCTGGCCGCATCCCTCCCCCTCGCGTTACAATTCATCTGTGCCTCCCGTCTCTCAATCGATTCGCGTGAAGGTGCTGTTCTTTGGGCGCTTGAAAGACGCCGTTGGCCTTTCCGAAGAATCGCTTGAAGTCCCCGAGGGCTCGACCATCGAGCAGCTCTTCGCTCTTCACGTCGCGCGCATCCCGGACCTCGCCAAGTACCGCTCTTCGCTGGTCGCCTCTCGCAATCAAGAGTTTGCGTCTTGGGATACTCCGCTTCACTCCGGCGACGAAATCGCTTTTCTCCCGCCGGTGAGCGGCGGCTAGGTTTCGCAAATGACGCCGCTCGACCACGATATTTTCCAACTAGTCCACGAGCCCATCGACATGGCTGCTCTTATCCGTCACGTTCGCGCCCCCGGCGACGGCGCCATCGTCACTTTCGATGGCTTCGTCCGCAATCAATCCCACAACCGGCCCACGCTCTATCTCGTTTACGAAGCGTACGAATCGATGGCCCTTGCGAAAATGCGCGAAATCGGCCAGCTGCTTCACGAAAAATACGCGATCCACCGCGTGGGGATCGTCCACCGCCTTGGCCGGCTCGAAATTGGAGAAACGAGCGTTTTCATAGCTGTTAGCGCTCCGCACCGCGCCGCCGCCTTCGATGCTTGCCGTTACGCCATCGACACTCTCAAGCGCACCGTGCCCATCTGGAAAAAGGAGTATTTTGAAGATGGGGCGGTTTGGGCGGATGGAGAAGTCCCTCCCGCACCCGTGGCGGCACCGCGCGCCAAACCCGCATCTTAACTATGTAACGGTGATGACATCCCTTCGCTTTCAGCCTATTTTGATTGTGGCCCTCATCGCGTTCCTCTCCAGCGGAATTGCGTTCACGCAGGACAACCCCAACCGCCCTCCTTGGGCGCAAAAGACAAAGCCGGACCCAGGTACCGCCGGCAGTACAAGTTCCAAGTCCGCTTCTTCCACAACGAATAGCGCCCCTGTCGGTGAACCCGGGAAAATTGTTCAGCCCACTCCGCCTGACGCAACTGAAGCGCCCCAGAGTTCTGCTTCGCAGCGCGATCGCATTCGGGTCAACGTCAACCTCGTCACCGTCCTGGTCAGCGTGCTCGACGACCACAATCGCCCGGCACCTGATCTCCCTCGCGAAGCCTTCCAGCTTTTTGACGAAGGCAACGAGCAGAAAATCGACATCTTCGAGCCGGAAACTTCTCAGCCGCTGGATCTCGCCTTGATGATTGACGCCAGCGCCAGCGCGCACAAAGAAATTGCTTTTGAGCGTGAAGCCTCTGCGCATTTCATCCGTCAAGTCGTCCGGCCCGGCGACCGCCTGTCCGTCTTCTCGATTGCACAGGACATCACGCAGTTGGCCGCTTTCTCGGATAACGTTCCCGCCCTCCAGGATGCCGTTCGAAGAATTCCCGACGGAGAAGGCACGTCTATCTATGACGCCGTTCTACTGGGCTCCCGCGCGCTGGCTCGTCGCGGCGAGGATCGCCGCCGCGTCATCGTTCTGGTCACTGATGCCGGAGAAACTACCAGCAGTTCTGATTTCGACTCCGCGCGCAGAGAAGCCGTGCGAACGAACACGCTCCTGTACACCATCGTCGTCCGCCCCGTGAAAAACGAAAGTGGCCGCAACACCGCCGGTGAACATGCCTTGGCCACTATGACTGACACCACCGGCGGTGCCATGTTCTACCCTGATACGGCGCAGGATCTCACGGCCATTTTCGATCGCATCGACCGCGAGCTGCGCACCCAATACCGGCTGGCTTATTACCCCAATCCTCACGGCCCCGCCAACACCTACCGCTCCATCGAGGTCAAAGTCACGACCGGCAACTATCAGGTTCGCCACCGCAAGACCTACCTCACTGCTCCGCAGTGAACCGTTTCGTTTCGTGCCTTTTACCTCCTGTTCTCGACAGGAACATGCGCGAGTGATTTAAATCACTGCATCGTATGGTGCCGGTCAGCCATGATGGTGAGGCAGGACGGGTGTCGTTCGACACCCGGCGTTGTTCGCCGCGGAGGACGTCATGGAGATTCAGGTCGAACATCTCGGGGCGGTTCAGTTTGAAATCAAGGCGCGCCAGCACTCCATCGTGAGCGACCAACCGACAGAAAACGGCGGCTTCGATGAGGGGATGACCCCACCCGAGCTTTTCCTCGCCTCACTCGGCTCCTGCGCCGCTTTTTATGCCGCTCAGTATCTAAAAAAACAAAAACTCGCAACCGAAGGGACCATCGTCCGCGTCACCGCCGAGAAAGCCAAAGACCCAGCGCGCCTGGATGATTTTCGCATTGCTCTCGAAGTCCCATGCGAACTCAGCTCGGCAGACAGGGAAGGGGTCGAAGAAGCGGTCCATCACTGCCTGATTCACAATACGTTGCTCAATCCCCCCAAAATCTCCATCGAGATCAAATCCGCAGAGCTTGTTGAAAAATAACCCGGCGCTTCCTCTCGCGGCCGTCCCTAACCCCTATTAGAGCAACTCCACTGGAACAAATCGGCCCCCAAGTCCGTTTTACTGATGACGGATCGAGGTGTGTCTATGAAGGTTTGCTTACCTCTTTCGACCATTCTTGTCATTGTTCTGCTGCCTAGTCGCAGCGCGTCTCAACAACCCATTCACGTCGACGTGAATCTGGTTAATGTTAGTTTCACCGCGCGGGACGCTCGAGACGCACTCGTCGACAATCTCACCAAAGACGACATTGAAGTGTTGGAGGACGCTGTCCCGCAGAAAATCGCGTTCTTCGCGCGCAGCACGGATCTTCCCCTCACTCTCGGGCTGATTGTCGACGCGAGCGGAAGCCAGGAGCACTTCTCGAAAAAGCACGAAAAGGATTTGGAAGTTTTTCTCAACGACGTCCTTGGGGCCAAGGATCGTGCGTTCCTGCTCTGTTTCGGGAATCATCTGAGGCTCGTCAACGATTACACGCAATCAGGTCCACAGATGATCGAACATTTGAAAGAGTACGAAAAGAAATCGGACCGCTTCCCGGAAATTGGGCCGAAGGAAGACCGCGACCTGGGCACTGCGTTTTACGATTCCATCTATTATTCTGTGACGGAAAAGCTTGCCGTCGAAAATGGCAGACGCGCGCTCCTGGTTTTCAGCGACGGGGAAGACAATTCCAGCTCGCACGACATGATGACCACCATTGAAGCGGCGCAAAGCGAAAACGTCCTGGTCTTCACCATCCGCTACACCCAGAAAGAGCATGGCCAGCTCACCGCGCGCAACAAGTACGGCATCCGCGTCATGGACCGCATCGCCAAAGAAACCGGTGGCGCGCACATCGACGCGGAAACCACGGATCCGCACACCTACTTCCGCCAGATTGCCGAAGAGCTACGCACTTCCTACGAATTGGCTTATTACCCAAGCAATCCGGTCCGCGACGACACCTTTCGCAAATTAGTGATTCGGCCCAAACAGGCCGGCGTAACCGTCCGAGTCAAAACGGGCTACTTCGCGCGGACTTCCCGCTGAGCCTTGCGCGCCATTCCGATTTCAGCAGCGGGCCCGAACGCGCGGCGGGCGGAAATCAATTCACATCCGCTTTCATCGAGGCTTGGTCAATCTCGTAGTTGCTGTTTTGGGTTTCACGCCGCCGGAGCGTGGAGGGTTTGTCCACTGCCGGCTAAGCTAGACTTACTTTCTTCTTCTTTCGAGGCATTTGCACTTAGTTTGGGCTTCACGAGGTAGGGTCGATTTTCGCGCATTCTAACTGTCGCGTCCATGGGCGCCGACATGCGCACATGCTTGCGGCGCTTTTCGCCATACAGCCATTGAAACAGCACATACAGCATGAAGTCGCATCCCAGGATGCAGACGGCCATGAACACCGTAAGCGACATCTCGCCTCCTCGCGCGGGAGGGATAAACCCACTCGTGCCAGCAGCCTAAACATATCCGCCAGGGCACCAAAAAGTCGCAAAAGCTTCATAAGGATTTTGTTAGGAAAGAGTCGTCGCGTCTCATTTCCCTTGCTCTTACAGAATCGCGTTGCTGCTTCTCGCCCCATTCCAATCGCATATTAACCGCCAGGAGTCATTGTCCTGGAGAAGCAAGCACAAACCCATGGGACCGCGCACAATAGGACCTAATCTCGATCTGTTTGTTTTGAAAACTTGGGAACCGCCTTGAACAAACGCAAAATTGTGCTCTCGCTCCCGGGGGATAACATCTACTTGCGCGAGCAGGAATCCGCTGCAAAAGCGGCTGCCAGCCGGCTTGGCGTCGATCTACAGGTTTTGAACGCGCAGAACGACCCCATTCTCCAAAGCCAGCAATTGCTCGAGTTCGTTCATGCGAGTTCGCCCGAGCGGCCGGACGGTATTCTTCTCGAACCTGTGAGCGCCACCGGTTTGCCTCGAGTTGCCGAAGCAGCCGTTGCTGCCGGCATGGGCTGGGTCGTCAGCAATGCCCAGGTGGACTACATTACCGCGCTTCGCAAGAAAACCAAGGTTCCCGTCTTTATGATTTCGCAGGATCATGTGGACGTCGGCCGTATCCAAGCGCGCCAGATGGCGGCCATGCTTCCGCGAGGAGGCTCAGTCCTTTATCTCCGCGGCCCGACGGCGAACTATCTTGCCTCGAAGCGCATGGAAGGCGTGGAGAGCACCAAGCCTGCCAATATCGAAGTAAAGTCGCTGAAGATCCAGTGGACCGCGGACAGCGCTTATAAGGTCATTTGTTCCTGGCTGAGTTTGTCTACAGTACGGCCCCAGGATACCCAGCTGATTATGTCGCAAAACGCGGACTTCGTTCTTGGCGCGAGAAAAGCCTTTCAAACAAACACCAATGAGCCCGAACGTTCGAAGTGGTTGGCGGTGCCTTGTGCCGGCGTCGGAATCCCGAGCCAGATCAAACCGCTCGTCGATAAAAACTTGTTGCAGGCCGCGGTTGTTACCTCTTTGACCTTAGACACCGCATTGGAAATGCTGGTGCAAGCGTTGAATACCGGCTCGCAGCCCGGCGAACAAACCTCTGTTGAAGCTCACTCTTACCCCAGCCTCGAGGAACTCTCCCAGAAGCGAAGCTAGCCGCGCTCCCCTCAATCTTCTGGCCGGTGGTCTCTCGCGTTCCCTGAAACGAACGCGCAAGACTTTCGCTCACGCTCCGCGTTTTCTCTCCAGCCTCACTCGTTCCACATAGCGCCCCGTTTCCACTTCCACGCGAACCAATTCTCCGCGCTCCACAAACAACGGCACCTGAATTGTTACGCCGGCGTCCAGGATGGCTTCTTTCCACGTATTGTCTTGCTGCGAATGCACTGCCGGCGCCGTGTCTGCTACGCGCGCTTCCACCACCGAAGGGAAATCCATGCTGACCGCCCTCCCTTCAAAGAACTCCACCGGCACTTTCATTCCTTCCCGCAGAAACTTCTCCGCCGGCCCCAAATTCGCTCGCGGAATTTCTACCTGTTCGAATGATTCCGGATTCATGAACGTGCAGTTTTCCGCATCACGGTACAGGAATTCCATGGTGCGGCGTTCCAGTTCCAAATCCTCCACGCGATCGGCGGGACGGATGTGCGGTTCCAAAATGTGGCCGGAAGCCACGTTTCGCAGCTTCGTCTTTACCACTCCGCCCAATTGGCCTGCTCCTGCTTTGAACTCTGCCTCCAACACTTTGTAGATTTTGCCTTCCAGCCGTAGCGCCATCCCTGGTTTGAGTTGTGATGCGGTAATCACGGCGGACCTCCTCCGAGGGGACTCTTTGTTCTAAATCTTACTCCCCCTGACCGGCGCCAAGCACCTCCTGCGGAACGCTCTGCGCTTGCCATCTTGTCCTCCGGGGCTGCTGGCTCTCTGCTCGCTGCGTTCATCAAACTGTAATAAAATAGCAGTACGCTATTCACGGTTCCCGCCTCCGTATCCTGGATTGGCTTTACCCCCATGAGAAACCTGGACAAATCCCTGCTCCAACAGCTCTCCGACGAGCTCGCCTCTCTTTGCTCGGACATGCTCGAGTTGGAAAGCTCACTCCTCAAGCGTCCCTTGGCCCTCCACGAAGCGCATCGCCGCAGCGCCAGAAATCTCGCCCATTACCTAGCCCTCCGCCGTCACGACGTCCGCAAGTTACAATCTGATCTGGCTCTACTAGGCCTTTCTTCCCTCGGCCGCACGGAAAGCCACGTTCTCAATGCGCTCCAGACCGTTCATCGCGTGTTGAACGTTTTGCTTGGTTCGGAAATCGCTTTGCCTTCGCCAGCCGAGCCCGCCGTCGAAATCGGGGAAGGCGCGCAACTCCTCGAAGCCAATACGGATGCCTTGCTTGGGCCCGTGCCGTCCGGCCGGAAAGTCCGCATCATGGTCACCATGGCCAGTGACGCGGCCACCGACTACGAATTGGTCCGCGACCTCGTCCGCAATGGCATGGATTGCATGCGCATCAACTGCGCTCACGACAATCCCGAAGCTTGGCTCGGGATGATTTGCAATCTGCAAAAAGCCCGTGAAGAAACAGGCCGAAGTTGCCGCATCCTGATGGACGTGGCCGGCCCTAAACTCCGCACTGGTCCGATCGAGCCGGGTCCCTCGGTCGTCAAATGCCGTCCTCGCCGCGATGTCTATGGTCGGGTCGCCGCGCTAGCGCGCCTCTGGCTTACGCCGGAAGATGCTCCCGAGCCCGCGCCTGGCCCCGCCACCGCTTGTCTTCCCCTCCCAGCCGCTTTTCTCAAGAATCTCCGTGTTGGCGACAAGCTACGCTTGCGTGACGCCCGCAAAGCCCAGCGCAGCCTGAGTGTTTCTCATCTCCGCGGGCGCAGTTGCTGGGCCGAAGCTCGGCAAACCGTTTACTTCGTTCCCGGCCTCGAACTCACCCGATTCGCGCAAGCGAAATCCTGCAAGTTGGTCGCACAGAAAAAAGGCACCGCGCGCCTCGGCAGGCTGCCGGCGCTTCCGCAAACTCTTCTTCTCAGGGAAGGCGACACGCTCATCCTGACGCGCTCCCGAGAACTCGGACGCCCCGCGGTCTATGACAAATCCGGCCAGCTCCTTGCTCCAGCCCAAATTGGCGTTTCTATTCCGCAAATTCTCGAAAACACCAGACCAGGGGAACCGGTTTGGTTTGACGATGGAAAAATTGGCGGCATCATTCGCGCGGTGGATAGCGCTTCGGTTTCGGTCGAAATCACGCAGGCGCGCCCCGAAGGCGAAAAGCTCGCTGCGGAAAAAGGCATCAATCTCCCGGAGTCGCGGATCGATATCCCCCCGCTCACTGCTGACGATTTCGAAGCTCTAAAATTCATCGTTCAGCACGCGGATCTCGTCGGCTATTCTTTCGTTCGTACCGATTCCGATGTGCGCCAGCTCCTGGACCACCTGACCTCGCTCGGGGGGCAGCAGCTCGGTCTAATTCTCAAAATCGAAACACGTAAAGCCTTCGATAATCTCCCTAAGCTCATTCTTGCCGCCATGCGCGCGCGGTCGTTCGGAATCATGATTGCTCGCGGCGATCTTGCTGTGGAATGCGGTTACCAGCGCCTTGCGGAAGTTCAGGAAGAAATCCTGTGGTTTTGTGAAGCCGCGCACGTTCCGGTAATTTGGGCTACGCAAGTGCTCGAGACGCTTGCCAAAAAAGGAATGCCGTCGCGCTCGGAAATTACGGACGCCGCCATGGGTGAGCGCGCCGAATGCGTCATGCTCAACAAAGGGCCTTACGCCGTCGCCACGGTCCGTGTTCTCGCCGACATTCTAAAGCGCATGCAGGCTCACCAAGAGAAGAAGCGTTCCATGATGCGCCAGCTACGCCTCGCTTCGTCGTTCCACGCCGCTTCCTGAGCGGCCTTTCGTGCTTTGCGCAACCTTCACCTACAAGACCACCCGCGTTCCGCTCGCGGAATGCTCAATCTCCGCCTTCTGATAGGTGAAGGTTATCTCTACGATTTGCGCACCATTGTTGTCCGCCTTGAACTGCACGCTGGTCACTTCGGCGTCGGCCAGTCTGATGACCACCTGGTTCTGGTTCAACGTGATGTTTGGGATCCGCCGGCCCGTGACTGCTTCTTCCGTCAGTTGCACGGCGACTTGATCTGCAGGCTTGCGGCAAACAATCGGGCTTGTCGACGCTTTTCCCATCGGCCTTCCCGTGGCGGCATCCCGAACGCTGACGCTGAATTCCAAAGCGCTGCATGCAATGGTGCCGGACAAATTCGACGAGCCTGTCTTGCTCTGCGCTCCGCCGATGATGCGGTCCTGCTCCCCCGCCGCGGCCCCTATTAGCCATGCCGAAAGAACTGCCCCGCACACCACGACGCGTACCAATGTCCCAATGACTCTCATGTTGTTCTCCTCGTCCCAGTCGGAACTCCGTGTTTCCGCCATGACATTATTTGAGTTTATTTAGCAATTGCAACTGGCGGTCTACAATTTCCCGGGGCAGCGGCGCGTAACCTCAGCACGAACTGCCCCGCTGCGTTTCGCACCGCTCCGAAACTCAGCCGGTGTCGCAGTGCGTAAACCAATTCCATGTATCCAATGGAATTTGCAGTTTGCCGCACGACCTCCGCTACTCCCTCGTTTTCATCCGCCCCGGTTCCCAAGGGCACTTCACTTCCGTACCGCTTCCCACGGAGCCTTTCCGTTCCGCGCTCAATTTGGAAAGATAATCGGTCCAGATAAACGTCGTTCCGCTCCCGTCCGAACGGCACACCACGACAATGTCCGGGTCGGGCAGAGCCGCGCCCCCGTTCCTCGCTCGTCATAGGCCTCCAACTCCTCTAGAATCTTTCCCATGTCAAAAGATTATTTGGAAGCGGCTGTGGAGATTGCGCGGGATGCGGGGAAGATCCTGATGGAGGAGTTCACGCGGCCGCTGGATATTCGCTACAAGGGCGACGAAGTCGACATCGTCACGCAGGCGGATAAGAGGTCGGAGCAATTTATCGTTTCGCGGCTCAATCAACTTTTTCCCGGGCACGCGATTGCCGCCGAGGAAGGCACGGGTCAGGAAACCACCTCGGAGTTCCGCTGGCACGTTGATCCGCTGGACGGCACCACGAATTTTGCCCACGGCTACCCATGCTTCTGCGTTTCGATCGCGTTGGCGCAGCGCGACACACTCCTAGCGGCCGTGGTTTTCAATCCTTTTTACAATGAACTGTTCGCCGCGGCTCGGGGCGAAGGGGCTACGCTCAACGGCAAGAGAATTTCTGCCTCGAAAAACGCGACGCTTTCCACCAGCTTACTTTGTACAGGTTTTCCGGTGCGCAACCGCCGGCTCAGCCCCAATCTCCAGTATTACGGCGAATTCACGCAGCGGTCGCACGGGGTGCGGCGCGACGGCTCCGCGGCGCTCGACCTTGCCTGCGTCGCGTGCGGCCGGTTCGAAGGGTTTTGGGAGTTCGGCCTCAACAAGTGGGACACGGCGGCGGGAGTTTTGCTCATTGAAGAAGCGGGAGGCAAAGTCACCGATTTTGAAGGGAAGCCATATCAGTTGGGTGGACCGGTGATTCTTGCGACGAATCGATCCATTCACGAAGAGATGCGTCAGGTAGCACTGGAAATATCCCGGCGCCCCCCGGTACCGGGTCCGCATGCGGCGTGAAATTCGTCATCCTAGACCCGGGCGAAGCACTAACTTCAAACTTATAAGGCACTTATGATTTTCTTACGCCTCCAAGCTTAGCATTCCGAGGCAACGCAGAAGGCGTTCCACGCCTGCCGGGAACGCCAAATTCACCCCGAAAATCCGTTGCCACGTTTTTACTTCAAGGAGTGGGAATGCTCGCTCTGGCACAGTATGGAAGATTCGCGTTTGTTGCGCTGGCGATGTTGCTGCGATGGCTCGTAGCAAAGTGGAATTCTGGCAGTCGTGGAAACGGAATTTGGGTGACCAGCCGCACCGGGAACGTCAC
>Ga0187780_10001259_pt1 | contig 19101 bp, 17 predicted proteins | sample 1015_Q2_SP10_20__FD_132429 | JGI IMG/M metagenome (GOLD analysis project Ga0187780, IMG submission 132429) | Tropical peat soil microbial communities from peatlands in Department of Meta, Colombia - 1015_Q2_SP10_20_MG | ecosystem: Environmental > Terrestrial > Soil > Wetlands > Peat | place...
AATACATCATCTACCAGTAGGACGCGCAAATTGTCAACCTGGCTGCCGGGACGTGTGGCAAATGCGCCACGAACGGATTCCCAGCGCTCTTCGAGGCTGAGGATTCTCTTATCCGGGCGAGCTCGCGTTCGCACCAAAAGCAATGACTTATGGGGCAGGCGGAGCCGCTTGGCGAGAGGCTTGGAGAGGAGAGCAGCCTGGTTATAACCGCGTTCGCGTTCTCTTTGTCGATGGAGCGGCACCGGCACAACCACATCCGCTGCAAGCAACTGCCCCTCGCTTTGCGCCACTTCGGCCAAACGTTCTGCGAACCATTTTCCCAGAGGCTCGATTTGCTCGAACTTGAGAAGCAAAATGGCCTGGACCAACGGGCCATCGTAGATCGCAAAGCTCCGAGCGCAATCAAATGCGTAGGTCTTGTTTTGACAAAGGGGGCAAAGCGATGAGCCACTCTGTCTTTGTGTCAAGCCGGGAAGGGGCCGTCCGCACAGTTCGCAGCAGGGATGAGGAATTCCCTTGAAGGATAAGAAACAATCGTCACAAAAAGGAACCCGGCGCGCGTCGACAAGCAGCCGGCCGCAAATGCGACAGTCTCCAGGGAAGAAGATGCTGATCAGACCATCAGCGGCAGCCGCTACCCAACCGAGCAAACTCCGCCGCCTCGTCTTCGAGAATCCGACAGCCGTGCTTCCCTGTGCCACCCCGGCAGAACTGTACTACTTCCTGATTGATAAATAAATATGTATTTTATTTGCGAGTAATGGAGGGAGGCACGCTCGGCAAGCCGGGCCGCCAGCGAATCCGCCTAAGAGAATCCTAGAGCAGGCCCTTTTCCATTTTTTCCTGACAGGCAATGCAGTGCTTCGCCCAAGGCACGGCCTCGAGCCGCTTTTGCTGCATTTCTTCCTGACAATTCGCGCACACCCCATATTCATCCTCTTGAATGCGTTTTAAAGCCGCATCGATCAAGTTCAGGATGGTACGGTCCGTGTTGGTCATGCCGAACAGGAATTCCTTGGTGTAGGAATTCGCCGCTTTATCGGCCAGGTCCACGGTCGGATCGTCGTCCGCGGTGCGTCCCTCTTCCTGGGTCCGCGCGATCGTCTTCAGCAGCTCGTCGCGCCGCGCCAGCAATTTCTTCTTGTAATAGTCGAGCCTTTTCTTGTCCATGCCAGCCTTGTTTCCGGCCTACGAAAGTCACGCCTCTCTGAGCGCTCTTCATGACCGCCTAAAAACTTCGTAGTGTAGGCCGAGTTAACAGGGAAGTCAAGCCGCAGGATCAACGCCGTTGTTCGGCGGGAACAGGGCGCGCGCGTGTTTCCATGGAAGTAGGGAACAACCGCGCTTGAAGGAAAAACGATGGATGCGGGCCTCTCGCGGGTCCGTTCGTTGACAAAGGAGCAGCCGGCGGGCAGAATTAAAAATGCCTCGCTGTTCGGCTGGCTCCTATCGGGGTCAGCTCTTCACACTCGTGCCCGAGTGGCGGAACTGGCAGACGCGCTAGCTTCAGGAGCTAGTGATCGCAAGGTCGTGGAGGTTCGAGTCCTCTCTCGGGCACCAAGTTCATTCTGTTAAATTGGGGAACTGGAGCAGTGCAAGCTCAGGCTGGTACCATCGCGCCGTCCGCCTGAGAATCTGCAAGTTCCGCAACAGACTTGCGGCCTTCTTCTAGAGCCTTGCGATTTGCTTCAAGCAAGGCGGACTTGCCCGTCTTGGCCTCGATGACCGCGAGGGCGGTGCAAGGATCCAGGCAACCGATCCTTTCCAGGAGTGCTCCCAGCAGGACCATATTGGCGACCTTGGCTGAGCCAAGTTTGTCGGCAAGCAAGGATGCGGGAACGCTAATGACCTGGCAGGACAGATCCGCCAGATCCTCGGGGACTTCAGTGCCGTTGTAGAGGATGAGCCCGTCTTCCGGAACCGTGCGGGCAAACTTGCGCAAAGAGGGCTCGTTCATGGCAATCAAGACATCGGGATGCGAGATCAGCGGCGAACCGATGCGCTGCTTCGACAGGCAGACGTGGCAGTGCGCGCTACCGGAACGCATCTCCGGCCCGTAAGACGGAAGCCAGCTTACCTCGAGACCTTCGCGCATGCCTGCTTCGGCGAGCAACTGGCCCAGCAGCAAGACTCCCTGACCGCCAAAACCTGCCACTTTCACTGTAATCCGATCGAAGTCATGCGTGTATTGACCTTTGCTTTCAGATACAGCCGCCTCTTGGGCTTGGAGACCCACCACTTCCGAAACGGAGCGCTGGGGCGGAACCGCCTCCTCCACGGGCTGCGGTTTGCGGTCGCGAAAGACTTGCAACGGAAAAACGGGAATCATTTTCTCAGCGACCCATTTGCGCGCATCCACCGGTTCCATCCCCCAGATGGTCGGGCAGGGCGTGAGAATTTCAACAAACGAGAATCCGATGCCATCTCGCTGAATCTCGAGCGCTTTCCGAATGGCCTTGCGAGCCTTCATGATGTTCTTGTTATCGGAAAGTGCGACTCGCTCAATGTAGGCAGGCGCCTCCAAAGAGGAGAGTAGCTCGGCCATATGCACGGGGTTGCCTTCGTTGGAAGGCCGCCGGCCCCAGGGAGAAGTAGTGCTTTTCTGCCCAACCAAAGTGGTCGGGGCCATCTGCCCGCCAGTCATTCCGTAAATGGCGTTGTTGACGAAAAAGACGGTGATTTTTTCACCGCGATTGGCGGCGTGTACAATTTCCGCAGTACCGATGGCAGCCAGGTCGCCGTCGCCCTGGTAGGAGATGACGATTTTGTCGGGGCAGGCGCGCTTGAGTCCGGTCGCTGCTGCCGGCGCACGTCCGTGTGCAACCTGGACATTGCCGACGTCAAAATAATAGTAAGCAAAGACAGAGCAACCAACCGGGTTTACCAGGATGGTCTTGTCCTGCAAACCCAAATCCTCGAGGGCCTCAGCGATCAGCTTGTGAACCACGCCGTGTCCGCACCCCGGACAATAGTGAGTCTGATGCTTCAGCTCCGATTTGCGGTCGTAAACGTCGAAGAAGACCGGCGACTTGGCTTGCGCCACTTCATAATCATCCAGCGGCACCGTAGCTTCCGTTAGGCTCACTTTGTCTTCATCTGCCATGGCCTTCCTCGTTTCACAAAGTTACTGTTGAGTGCCCGGCGACGACTTCCTGAAGTTCTTCGACGGAAGGCACGTTGCCGCCGACGCGGTTATAAAACTGGATGGGAACCTGCCCATCCAGAGCCAGCCGGACATCTTCGACCATCTGTCCATTGCTCAGCTCAACCACGACCACGCGGTCCACGTCTGCCGCAGCTTCTTGTAATGCCCGCGTCGGGAACGGCCAGAGTGTAATCGGGCGGAACAAACCGACTTTTAGGCCGTTCTTGCTCAAGGCTTCCACAGTCGTGCGCAAAACCCGCGACACGATCCCAAAACCAACCAGGAGCACTTCCGCGCCGTCCGCTTGGTACAGTTCGTGCCTTGGCTCACGCTCGACGGCTCGCACGTATTTCTCTTCCATCGCCCGCTGATGGGCTTCTAATTCGTCCGACTCCAGAAAGATGGACGTAACCAGATTCCTGCGCGTTTTCGCAGTGCCTTGAACCACCCAGGGCTTATGAGAAGTGTGCGGTTTAGTCTCCGCCAAGTCGAGAGGCTCCATCATTTGGCCGACAAAACCGTCGCAAAGAACGACTGCGGGATTGCGATAGCGATCGGCGAGTTCAAAAGCCAGAATGGTGAGTTCGGCCATTTCCTGAACGGAGGCTGGCGCCAGCACCAGGTTGTGATAATTGCCGTGGCCCCCGCCTTTGACCGTGGCGAAATAATCGCTCTGCTCCGGTGCAATATTGCCAAGGCCCGGACCGCCGCGCATCACGTCGACAATCACGCAAGGCAGCTCTGAGCCTGCCAAATACGAAATGCCTTCCTGCATCAGGCTCAAACCCGGCCCCGAGGAAGCAGTCATGGCTCGCATTCCCGCCGACGCCGCGCCGTATACCATATTGATTGCCGCCACTTCGCTTTCCGCCTGCACGAAGGTGCCACCCACTTGCGGCAGGAATAGCGCTGCGGCTTCGGCGATTTCGCTGGCCGGTGTAATCGGGTAACCGTAATAGGCGCGGCAGCCAGCCAGGATGGCGCCCTTCATGACGGCGACGTTGCCTTTACAGAGCTGGCGCATAGTTTCCTTCCGGCTGCAAAGCAGGAGCAGCCTTTTTGGCCGGAGTTCTTAACCTAAGAACGACGATCGCTCCAGGTTCGGGGCAGCAGTAGAAGCAGATGCCGCAGCCGGTGCAGCCGGATCCCAGATACTGTGCGGGATGCACGCCGTAGCTGCTCAACTCGGGCGCCAGCTTCAGGCATTCCGGCGGGCAAGATTCCACGCAAAGCCCGCATCCTTTGCACTCCTCCACATGAATGATGACGTGTCCTCTCGGTTGGTTAGCCATCGTTACCTCGTAGCCAGGGCCGGTACAAGGTCCTGGTGCTGGAGCCACTTCGTTTTCTCGCAGTACTCGTAGAGTTCCTCGCGGAACTTCGGATGCGCAATTTCAATCAGGGCCTTGGCTCGTTCCCGAATCGATTTCCCGTGCAGATACGCGACTCCATATTCGGTGGCGACGTAACGGATGAGGCCTCGCGAAGTGACTACACCGGCCCCCGGGGAGAGCGTGGGCACGATTCTGGAGGCCGTCCCGCCCTTCGCTGTAGACGGCAGAGCAATGATCGGCTTGCCGCCCTTGGAATGTGCCGCGCCGCGCATAAAATCGACCTGTCCGCCGATCCCGCTATAGAAATAGGTGCCGATGGAGTCTGAACAAACCTGTCCGGTCAGATCGATTTGCAAGGCCGAGTTGATGGCTACCATATTGTCGTTGCGCGCGATATAAATCGGATTGTTGGTATAGCAATTGGGGCGAAATTCGAAGATAGGGTTGTTGTCGACGAAATCGAACAGCTTCTTCGTGCCCAGCACAAATCCCAACACAATCTTACGGGGCTTGTAGTTCTTGCGGTTCCCCGTGATAACTCCCGCCTCTACCAGCGGGATGACGCTGTCCGACACCAGTTCGGTGTGCACACCTAAATCCTTGCGGTCCATTAGAAACGGCAGAACCGCATCAGGAATGCCGCCAATCCCGGTCTGCAGCACCGCGCCGTCATCGATCAGGCTGGCCACGTTCTTGGCGATGGCCACGTGCATTTCCGTAATTTCCGGCTTCGGCAACTCACACAAAGGCCGTGAAGATTCGACGAACGCGTGAATTCGGCTAACATGAATGAAACTGTCGCCGTAGGTTCGCGGCATTTGGTCATTGACTTGTGCTGCTACATACTTGGCGCATTTAGCTGCCGTCAGCGTGGTGTCCACGCCCACGCCAAAACTGCAAAAGCCGTGTGAATCTGGCGGAGAAACCTGGATTAACGCCACATCCAGCGGCATGGCACCGCTCTCAAACAACTCTTCCACCTCACTCAAATAAACCGGCGTGTAATCGGCACGGCCCTCGTTGACCGCTTCGCGCACATTTCCGCCGATGAACATGGCATTGTGACGAAAATGACCTTCCATTTCCGGCTTGACGTAGTCGGCGTTTCCCAGTGTCAGGAGATGAACAACCTCAACGTTATGAACGAACGGGGCGCGTTTCAGGAGCGCTTCCACCAACGTTTCCGGCTCCGCGCAACCAGGCTGGATGTACACGCGCATACCGGACTGCACGGCTTGCAACGCTTGCTCTGCTGAGTGTTTCTTATTCGCGTATTCGCTTTGCCAGAACATAAATGGGCCTCACAAACTGAAACAACCGTTGCCTCCGACGCTTAATCGCGACCCGCTGTACATGCCTCCCGCCTTGACTGAGATCGGTAGGGGTAAAAAACCCGCGGTTATGTACTTTGCAGGTGGAAGGCGAGGAAATCGGCAGGGCGGAGATGCTTGGCTCTCCGAAACTATCCTCGATGCGACAGACTGCGACCAATAACCCCATGGGAGTCGTCTCCAGGCGGATCTCTCATTTGCAGTATCAACCGGCAGCGTTAAACGTGCGGTGACTCATCCCACGACCTCTTGTGACTGCTGTCACACAAACGGCGAGATTTGTCATCCAAACCGACGACAAATCTACTTGTTTGCTGACGGTCAGGCCCGCGCTGCCTGCTCAAGTCGCCTTTCCCGGCGAAATCCGCTACCGTATTTTTGCAAGGTGTTTTTTGTCAGACTTCGAGGTGGCTCCCGATGCCATTCCTATCTTTCACCGCTGATTTCCCAAGCTGGCAACCGCACTTTTCTTTTCTGACCGGACCGCACGCGAATGAAATCATGGCGCTGCGTTGGCTTCATTTCATCTTCGGCATTATCTGGATCGGCTTGCTCTATTTCTTTAATCTCGTGCTGACGCCAGCGATGAGGCAGTGTGATCCCAAGCTGCGGGTGAAGATTTATCCCGAGCTGATGCCTCGAGCCATGAGCTGGTTTCGTTACTCCTCGCTAGTCACAGTGCTAGTCGGCTTTCGCTATTTCCAGATTCATCTTTCTTCGGACGCGAAAGCCGCGGATGACCCCTCGCTGGCCGGAAAATGGCTTGGCTGGTGGCTGTTGGTTTGGATCGTTGCTTACGTTTCTATCTATGCACTGCAGCTTCCGATGAAAGGAATCCTCGACAGCGTATGGGTGCGCGTGATTGGAATCGGCGCGGTCGTGGTGGCGGCATCCTGGGTGGTGCTGGCATTGAACGGTGGAGCAAACGTCTCGAACGCGCACCTTGCCATTAGCGTTGGCGGAGGGTTGGGTCTCGTGATGCTGCTCAATACCTGGGGCGTAGTCTGGCGCGTCCAGAAGAAGCTCATCGCGTGGAGCCGCGCAAGCGCAGAGCAAGGCACGCCTATGCCTCCCGAAACCGAGCGCCTCATGCGATGGAATTACCTGACCGCGCGCACTTCTCTTTGGCTGTCGTTTCCCATGCTCTTTTTCATGGCTGCCGCCAGCCATTACCCATTTCTCAGCACGGTTGCTCGCTAAATTGCAGATTGTCGCTCGGGAACCAAGAGCAGTTGACACTTCACCACAAAAAGTACACACAATGAATTAGGGCTAGGATTCCAAGGGCCGCAGAGGCCGGGAAACCTCAAACCCTCCCCGATCCCAAGACGGATCCGGGGGAGCAGCGTATGTCCGAAAATTACAACGTGCTGACACCCGAGAAGGGTGTGCCCATCAAGGCATGGACCAAGGGCGTAGCGCTCGAAGACCAGGCGCGCCAGCAACTTCTTAACGTCGCGCAGCTTCCTTTCATCTTCAAATGGGTTGCGGCCATGCCGGACGTCCACTGGGGCATTGGTGCAACCGTTGGCAGCGTCATTCCCACGAAAGGCGCGATCATTCCCGCAGCGGTTGGCGTGGACATCGGCTGCGGCATGATGGCCGTGCAAACCGACCTGAATGCACGCGACCTTCCCGACAACCTCCACGCCATCCGCACGGCCATCGAACGGGCCGTGCCCCATGGCCGCACCAATCACGGCGGCAGGGGCGACGTGGGCGCGTGGCACATCATTCCTCCAAGCAGCATGGAAATTTGGGAAACGCTCAAGCCGCGCTATGAAGCCATCCTCGAAAAGCACCCCAAGCTCGACCGCGGCAATCATGCCAATCACCTCGGAACGCTAGGCACCGGGAATCACTTCATCGAAGTGTGCCTCGACGAAGACAACCACGTCTGGTTCATGCTGCACAGCGGCTCCCGCGGCGTCGGCAATCGTATGGGCAGCTATTTCATTGAACTGGCCCACAAGGATATGGAGAGATTTTTCGTCCACTTGCCGGACAAGGATCTCGCGTATCTTTCCGAGGGCACCGAGCACTTCGACGATTACGTGGAAGCGGTGGAGTGGGCGCAGGATTTCGCGCGCTGGAACCGCCACTTGATGATGGAGGAGATTGTCGCCGCTGTACGCGATTCCGGCGAAGTCCGCCCGTTTGTGGCCGAACTGAAAGCCATCAACTGCCACCACAATTACGTGGCTCGGGAGCACCACTATGGGCGGGACATTTTCGTCACGCGCAAGGGCGCCGTGCGTGCCCGCGAAGGTGACATGGGCATTATTCCGGGCAGCATGGGAGCGCGCTCTTACATAGTTCGCGGCAAAGGCAACCCGGAAAGCTTCATGAGCTGCAGCCACGGGGCGGGCCGTGCCATGTCCCGCGGTGAAGCGAAACGGCGCTTTACCGTCGAGGACCACAAGCGCATGACCGAAGGCGTCGAGTGCCGCAAGGACGCCGGTGTCATCGACGAAACTCCGGCGGCTTACAAATCGATTGAAGCAGTCATGGCCGCGCAGAGCGATTTGGTCGAAATCGTACACACCCTACACCAAGTGGTGTGCGTAAAAGGGTGAGCCGGGAAGGAACGGCCAGGTCGGAGACTGAGCCCTAGTCGAAGGTAGACTGGTTGGGCTAGTCTAAATTAGACTAGCGGAGCAAAATGAAAAAGGAGGCGGGCCAGGTCGTCCCGCCTCCTTTTTTCCCCTCTCGGGGAATCCAGCCAGTCTGACGGAGGGCGACTGGCCGGTCGTGTGTTGGCCTGCTTATATAATCCCGGAATCTCGAAAAAAGTTCCGGCAAAACCCAAAAAAGTGAATAAAATCACGGTGGAAGATTGGGGCCGACGCTTAAGCGCCCCTTCACTATGTCCCGCCCATCACAGCTAAGTCCCGATAATGTCTTGCGTTTTCTGCAACTTACGGGTGCTCCCGCCTCCGCAAAGGACATCGCCCAAGCCCTCAAGCTGAAAAAAACCGACGCCCGGCCCCTGTACAAAATGCTCTCTAAGCTCAAAAAGCGCGGGGTCATTGAGGAATTGGCGGGGGGGCGGTATCGACTCGCCGGGCGGAAATCTGATCGGGCTCCGACTACTTTCCAACCCCGTCCCCTTGCCCCAAAGCAGCCGCTAGCGCCCGCCCTAGCCAATCGGGATGAGCTCAAAGGCCGGCTCGTGCTCCACCACGACGGCTACGGCTTCGTGGTTCCGGACGTCCCACTGCCTCACCTCGACGGGGACGTTTTCATCCCCCCCGATGCCGTTGAAGATGCCATGCACGGTGATCACGTCCTGGTGAAAATCCAGCGGCTCGGCGGTGTCACGGGAGCGCAACGCGCGGAAGGCCGCGTTGTTCGCATTCTGGACCGCGCCCATCCCACCGTCGTCGGCTTGTTCCGCTACGGCACACCGGGAAACGTGGTCCTACCTTACGACACGCGCATCCAACATGAAATCGAGATTCCCCGCGGCCACGAGTTAACTCCTGGCCTTGCCAAGCAGCTCGGCTTCAGTGGCATCGACGAAACCAGCCTGCGCCATCGCCGCATTCCGCGCATTGACGAACTCGACGGCGCGGTGGTGAATGTGGAACTGACTCGCTATCCGCGTGGTGGCGCCGCGCCCACGGGCCGCGTCATCGAAATCCTTGGCCGGCCTGGCGATCTCGGAGTCGACACCGAAATCATCATTCGCAAACATCATTTGCCGCATCTTTTCTCAACCGAAGTTATGGGTGAAGCCGAAAATCGCGCGCTGCCCGTAAGCGAAAACGATCGAGCCGGGCGCGAGGATTTTCGCCACTTGCTTATCGTCACGATTGATGGCGAAACCGCGCGCGATTTCGATGACGCCGTCTACGTCGAGCGCCGCAGCGGAGGCGGTTGGCATCTTCAAGTGCACATCGCCGACGTCGCGCATTACGTTCGAACGGGCAGCGTTCTGGATAATGAAGCACGGCTCCGCGGCACTTCGGTTTATTTTCCCGATCGCGCCGTCCCCATGCTTCCCGAGCCGCTTTCGAACGGCATTTGCTCCCTTAAGCCTCAGGAAGATCGTCTGGTCATGAGCGTCCTCATGGATCTCGACGCCCACGGCAATATGAAATCTTCGCGGATGACTTCGGGAGTCATCCGCTCCGCCGAGCGCATGACCTACACCAACGTCAACAAAGTGCTTGAAGATGATGCGGAAATGACCGGACGCTACGCCATGCTTGCGCCTCATTTTCACAACATGAAAGAGCTGGCGCTTGTTCTCAATGCCCGGCGGAATGAGAAGGGCTCCATCGATTTCGATCTTCCCGAGCCGGTTATCGAGTTTGACGAGCAGCAGCGCATGATCAGCATCACGCGCAGCGAGCGCAACATCGCCCATCGGCTCATCGAAGAATTCATGCTCGCCGCCAACCGCGCCGTCGCCACGTATCTTCTCCAGCGCGGCATCGCCTCATTGCATCGCGTGCACGAAAAGCCTGACGCTCGCAAAGTTCTCGAATTCGAAGAGCTGGCGCGCGCTTTTGGTTATTCCTTGGGCGTTGAGGATTTGCACCAACGCGAAATCGCCGTGCGCCATGGCCGCGTTCCCGCACCTGCCAAAGCCGGGCGCCCGGATTCTTACGGCCACGGGCGGGAACGCGGCATGAAAGTCGCGCTGCCTGGCGGCGAACTACGCATCACGCCGCAGCATTACCAGCGGCTCATTGGGAAGATCGTCGACAAGCCGGAAGAACGCATCTTGTCTTATCTCATGTTGCGTTCGCTCAAGCAGGCCCGCTATGCCTCCGAACCGCTCGGCCATTTCGCGCTTGGCTTCGATGAATACACGCATTTCACTTCGCCAATTCGCCGCTACCCCGACCTCATCGTCCATCGCATCCTGAAATGGGCTCTTGAACATCCTTCGCAAGCCCCATCCCCTACGAAAACTTCTCAGGTCTCGCCGCGCAGCTCCGAAGCCGCTTCCTATTCCCTAAGCAGCCTCGAAGAAATCGCCTCGGAATCTTCCGAAGCCGAGCGCCGCGCCGATGGCGCCGAGCGCGAATTGCTGGATTGGAAGACCGCGCAGTTCATGGAAGAGCACCTCGGTGAGGAGTACGACGGGCTGATCATCTCCGTGCAGAAATTCGGATGCTTCGTCGAGCTTTTTGAAGTTTTCGTGGAAGGTTTGCTACCCATCAATGCTTTTGAGGAAGCTGCCGACTCACGCTGCGTCTACCGTGAACGCGATCACTCCATCGTCGCGATGCGCGGCGGCAGCGAAGGGCGCCATGTGACAAAAAGCGCGAAAAGTGGCCGCGGCGCAAAAGTCAAAGAACTGGCCTGGCATCTCGGTGATCGCGTGCGGGTCCGGGCGGATCGCATTGACCCTATGCGGCACCGCGTCGAATTTGCTCTTGTCACTGTGGCATAACGCGGCGGCCTAGTGTGAAGATAGAGCGGTGCAAACCATGTCTCGACCGAGCCAAGGAGAGCGGTGATGGCCGAAATAACGATTCGAATTTCAGACAAAGCACTGAAATATATCTTAGCCATCCTGGCAATCATTAGCGTGGCATGGGGATTCTGGTATGTTTGGTCAACGGGGATTGTTCGGCCTAAATATCGCCTGTCCATGTACGTCCCTGAAGCACAAGGTGTGATTAAGGGTGCTGCTGTTCGGCTGGACGGCGTCGAAATCGGAACAGTAGAGAGTATTGATGTTGCGGGACGATCGGCGAGTGCCGAAAGGAGAATTGAGCTGGTTCTGCGAATTCAAAAGCGTTACCAAGATCAGATTTTAAATGATTCAGCCGCCGCGCTCGTGACAGAGGGTTTGTTGGGAACGCGCTACGTGAATATTTCACGAGGATTCAGCGGAACGCCCGTAAGCGCAGGTGGAGAACTGCGAGTTGTTCCAGTAAAGGAAGTGAAATTGGGCGACTTCCTTGATGCGCTTGTCAAAAGAGCGGATTGTCTGCAGACGCAAGTTCAACAAGCCGAAAAGAAAACCTCGAGCGGATCCCAGGATTCCTCAAATCCTCGTTAAGGTATCGCTCCAGTAAAACAAGATTCTGTTATTCTGAATAGCTGCGAATGCGGCGCACCTCGCTCCGGCGCCGCATCCATCACTTCGAGAGGATCAAGTCATCGTGAGTTCGACCACGGCTTCCATTCCAGTCACGAAGCGTGTTTTCAATTTCAATGCTGGACCCGCGGCCTTGCCGCTTCCCGTCCTCGAACGAATCCGCGAAGAATTGCTTGACTGGCGCGGCTGCGGCATGTCGGTCATGGAAATGAGCCATCGCTCGCTGGAATTTGAGAGCATCAACGCCGCCGCGGAACAGAGGCTCCGCAGGCTCCTTGCCATCCCCGACGACTATGCGGTGATTTTCCTGCAAGGGGGAGGCAGCTTGCAGTTCTCCATGGCCCCTATGAATTTGTGCCTGCCCGGGAAACCCGTGGATGTATTGCACACTGGGGCTTGGACCGCCAAGGCTAGTGGCGAACTGAAAAAAGGATTTCCTCACAACATTGCCGCGTCCACCGAATCCGAAAAATTCGCGCGCCTGCCTCGCGCGGACGAAATGAGATTTTCGCCTGATGCGTCGTACGTCTACCTCTGTAGCAACAACACGATTGAAGGGACGCAGTGGAACTCGATTCCCGAGACTGGCGACGTGCCGCTGGTCGCCGACATGTCCTCCGATATTGCGTCGCGCGCGATCGACGTGAAGAAGTATGGCTTGATCTTTGCTGGAGCGCAGAAAAATCTCGGACCCTCCGGCGTCACCGTCGTTATCATTCGCAAAGACCTTGCCGAGCGGGCCGATAAAAACCTCCCCACGCTTTTGCAGTACCGCACGCATATAAAGGAAAAGTCGCTCTATCACACGCCACCGACTTTCGCGGTTTACGTAATGGGTCTGGTTCTCGAGTGGATTGAATCCCTCGGGGGCGTTTCGGCCATTCAGCAACGCAATGAGGCCAAAGCCAAATTGCTTTACGATACGATCGAAAACAGCGGCGGCTTTTACCGCTGCCCTGTTGAAATTAATTCGCGCTCAAAGATGAACGTGGTCTTTCGCGTTGCGGGCGGCGACGAAGGCGTCGAGAGACAATTCGCAAAAGATGCCGCCGCTGCTGGGCTCGCCGGCACCCCGGGCCACCGGTCCGTCGGCGGCATGCGCATTTCGCTCTACAACGCCGTGACGCTCGAAGCCGTCGAGGCGCTCACTAGCTTCATGCGCCAGTTTCACCGCGCCCGCGGCTGATTGCTCATTATCCAGCGGCTCCCGCCCTCTTAAAGAGAACGAGCGCGTGAAAGACATTTATCTTCCGCGCTTCTCGTTTTTAAGCTTAATGCTTCGTGCTCGCAGCTTCTCAGGGTTTGCGTCCGCTCAAACCAAGTCAAACAACAGCACTTCTGCATCGCCCACACCAGTGAGTTCGACGACCTTCTCATTTGAAATGGCCGCACCGTCGCCCTCTTCGAGGTTGGTGCCGTTCAGCTTCGCGCTTCCGCGGGCGACCTGAACGTACGCGTGGCGCTCCGGCTTCAATTCGTGCTTCACTGTCTCGCCGTCGCTCAGCAGGGTGGCGTAGAGCTCATTGTCCTGCCGGATTTTCACCGAGCCATCGCGCCCGCCCGGTGAAGCCACGAGCCGGAGCTTCCCGCGCTTCTGCGCATCATCAAAGGTTTTCTGGTCGTACGTGGGCTTATGGCCGTCCTTGTCCGGGAACATCCATATCTGATAGAGGTGCACCAGTTCCGTTTCGGAAGCGTTGAATTCGCTGTGCCTCACGCCTGTCCCCGCACTCATATACTGCACGTCACCAGGTTTAATCACCGAACCGTTGCCCATGCTATCGCGATGCTCGAGCGCGCCTTCCAGCACATAGGTCACGATTTCCATGTCGCGGTGCGGATGCATGGGGAAACCCCCACCGCCGGCGACGCGGTCGTCGTTCATGACGCGCAGCGTGCGGAAGTGAACATGTTTCGGGTCATAGTAGTCGGCAAAGGAAAACGTAAAGTGGGTGTCCAGCCAGCCGTGGTTGGCGTGGCCGCGGTCTTCGCTTTTGCGGATATTAATCATGGTCAGCCTCCTAGTGTCGCAGGCGTCACAGTACTCGTTATAACAACTATTGTCAAGAGGTATATCTGCGCGACGGTGCCGCCTTTCCGGGGTCACTAACTCCTTGAATTTACGCCCTTTGCACTGGCCATCCGCCCGGCTATCGGCGCACCCCGTGTTTGGTGTAAAGTGATAAAGACATCTAGGCAACCGCTCCGCTGCCTGCAAGGATTGGGAATGGACTCCTCACTCGCGGCCACGCAAACCAGAAAAACAGAGGGCGCCACCAACGCCCGCGAATCGCTTACCATCACCGACAATCGCACGGGCAAGTCGTACGAGATCCCCATCACGAACGGCACTATCCGCGCCGCTGATCTCCGCCAGATCAAAGTTGATCCCGCAGAATTCGGCATGATGAGCTACGACCCGGCGTTCAACAACACAGCGTCCTGCATCAGCCGGGTGACGTACATCGACGGCGACGCTGGCATCCTGCGCTATCGCGGCTACCCCATCGAGGATCTCGCGGAAAAAAGCACGTACCTCGAAACCGCCTACCTGCTCCTTCACGGCGAATTACCAACTGCCGCGCAGCTAAAGGATTGGACCTACCACATTACTCACCACACCTTTATTCACGAGAGCATCAAGAAATTCCTCGACGGCTTCCACTACGATGCCCACCCGATGGGCATGACCATCTCGACCATCGCCGCGCTTTCGACGTTCTACCACGACGCGAAAGATATCTTCAGTCCCGAGTCGCGGAAAAAGCAGACTTACCGGTTGATCGGCAAGATGCCGACCATCGCTGCGTTTGCATACCGGCACACTTTGGGCATGCCTTACGTGTATCCGGACAACGATCTGAGTTATCCCGGCAATTTCCTGAACATGTTGTTTCGCACGTCGGAAACGAAATACCGGCCGAATCCCACGCTCGAGCGCGCCTTGGACATTCTTTTTATCCTGCACGCCGACCATGAGCAGAATTGCTCGACAAACACGATTCGCGGCGTGGGAAGTTCGCATGTCGATCCGTATTCCGCAACTGCCGCTGCAATCGCCGCGCTGTACGGCCCGCTGCACGGCGGCGCCAATGAAGAAGTCCTGCGCATGCTCGTGGAAATCGGCAGCGTGCAAAAAGTTCCGGAATTCATCAAGCGCGTGAAGGCGGGCGAAACCAAACTTATGGGCTTTGGTCACCGCGTGTACAAGAATTACGATCCGCGCGCTCGCATCATCAAGCATATTGCCTATCAGGTATTCGACCTGATGGGGAAGAATCCGCTGCTGGAAATCGCTCTGGAGTGCGAGCGCATCGCCCTCGAGGACGAATATTTCGTGAAGCGCAAACTCTATCCCAACGTGGACTTCTACACCGGCTTGATCTATCAATCGATGGGCTTCCCGATGACCATGTTTCCGGTGTTGTTCGCGATTCCGCGCACTTCGGGCTGGATCGCACAATGGGAAGAGATGCTATTGGACCCGGAACAGAAGATTGCGCGGCCGCGCCAAATCTATCTCGGCCACGACACGCGGCATTACGTTCCGATAGAAGAGCGCGGCTAGTTACGAGCCGTATCCAGATTGAATACCTTCGGCAGGGATGCCCCTCGACAGAACCCTCCCGCCGCGTATAGTGGTTTTGGAGAGGGTCATGTCGCAAGTTCCGCAAGCACCTACGAATACAGGGACGAAACGCCGCAGCCAGCGGGTATTAATGCAGGTGGGCGTGCGCATCCGCGGTAAGGATACGCTAGGGAAAGACTTTGAAGAGAACACGGAAACCCTGGCGATCAACGCGCACGGCGCATTGGTTCTTTTGAACGCGCGCGTGATCAGCGGAAGCGTGGTCTACATGAAGCACAACCGGACCGAAGAAGAGCAGGAGTGCCACGTGGCGTTCCTCGGGCCGGTGCGGAGCGGAAAAGCGGAGATCGGCTTGGAATTTTCCCAGCCGCGTCCCACGTTTTGGCGAGTCGCATTCCCTCCAGAAGACTGGTCACCGAAAAATCCCGAAGCGCGCACAATTTCGCGGACTCGCTCCGGACCGTAAAGTGTTCTGCAGTGCTCCCGCAGGGCGTTCGCCTATCTGGGATTACCTGGACGAGAACAGCCGCAATTTCAGGCCTTCCCGGTAGTTTCTTTGAGGATTCGTTCAGCAACTTGACGCGCCGCTATTTCCACTTCGCCCGATAAACCGCTACCCGTTTCAAAGCATTTCCCCACAATTCCGTAAATGATGATCTGCCGGGGGAGACGATGCAGCGCGCGCGCTAACTCGATCGCGTCGTGCAGACCGAAAGCATGCGTTGAGCTTTGAAAGACTTTCCCAGGAAGAGGCTGTTCCGTCGCATCGAGGCGATAAATTGTGCCCGGCGGGGAATCAGACGAAACAGCGTCCACGACGATCACTTTCTGTGCGCTCGCCCACGTTTCGATGAGCGAGGCGCCTTCCCCGTCGTGCTCCCTCACAGAAATGCAAGGATGATGCCGTTCGCGAATCAGCTTTGCGACAACGGGGCCTGCGCCATCGTCGCCGCGAAGAGGGTTACCTACACCAATCAGCAAGATTTTCTGTTGAGCTGACGAATCCATAAGAAAACCTGCCCCGCTTCAGTGCCGATCTTTATTTGCGCTCGATATTCAGCTTGAGGAAATGCGTGGCGCAGGAAATGCAGGGGTCATAGTTGCGAATCGCTTGTTCGCACTGGTGCTGCAGGGCTTCCTGGGCTGTGTCGAGGTTGGTGTCGACGAACCGCCGGAGGTCGTCTTCGATGGTTTTCAAATTTTGCGACGTGGGAGGGACAATTTTGGCGTCGAGAATCAGGCCATGGTCATCAATGCGATAACGGTGATAGAGAATGCCGCGTGGGGCTTCGGTGCAGCCATAACCGACTCCGACGCGGGGCTCGACGTTCACCGCGGGAGTGTCGGGCATCTCGAAATTGCCAAGGATGCGCAAGGCTTCATCGCAGGCGTAGACTAGCTCGACGCTGCGCACGATGATGCTCTGGAACGGATTGCGGCAAACGGAGCCGAGACCGGAGGCGCGCGCCGTTTCCTGGGCAAGAGGAGAAAGCCGGTCGAAATTGAGGTTGTAGCGGGCGAGCGGGCCGACGAAATACGGACCCCGATCCTTCAAAATGGAATGCAGCGCATTCGAATGGGCCAGGTGTTCTTCGGCAAAATGCTGGTCGTACTCGCGAATGTCGATATCCAGTCCGCGATTGGAAACCAGCCGACCTTCATTGAACGGGTACTCTCCGGGATGCCGGAGCGCGACGAATTCGTAATCGCGTTCGAACGCCGGAAAAGAAAATTTTGCAACCCATTTCACGGTTTCGATGGCGACATCGCGGGCTGATTTTAGGTTTTCCGCCAAGGTTGCGAATTCCCTTTTCGCCGGAATCTTGTAGAAGCCGCCTACGCGGACGTTGATTGGATGAATTTCCCGTCCGCCGAGCAAATTTACAATCGCATTGCCGGTCTTTTTCAAAAACAGCCCGCGCTCAACCGTTTCGCGGTGGTCCTTGGCCATTTGGATGCTGTCTTCGTAGCCAAGAAAATCCGGCGCATGCAGCATGTAGACGTGTAGCGCGTGGCTTTCAATCCACTCCCCGCAATAAAGCAAACGCCGCAGCTCACGTAGCGGCCCTTCGACCTTCACGCCGAATGCATTTTCCATCGCATGGCAAGCGCTCATCTGATACGCAACGGGACAGATTCCGCAGATCCGCGCGGTGATGTCCGGCGCTTCGTGAAACTTGCGCCCGCGCAAGAAAGCTTCGAAGAAGCGAGGCGGCTCAAAGATGCGCAGCTTTACATCGGTCACGCGCCGCCCCTGAATCTTCACAGTCATAGCGCCTTCGCCCTCGACGCGAGCAAGCACGTCCACCTTGATGGTCTTAGCCTTCATGGGACTCGCTTTCTTTCCGGAAAGGATCAGCGTAGGCGTTGAAACTGCGGAAGGCACGCATGAGGTCCGTTTCGGGGACGCCCAGGCCGCGCCACCACGTGCTGAGCGCTTTCGTATTGGGCGTTTGCTTCGGGCCAAAGCAGCCGTAGCAGCCACGAGCGTACTCCGGGCAAATGGCTCCGCAGCCCGCCTGTGTCACCGGCCCAAGACAAGGCGTGGCGTTGGTGACCATAACGCAAACCGTGCCCTGGCGCTTGCATTCCATGCAGACGCCATTCGCCGGCGTGTTTGGCTTTCGATTGTTCAGGAATGCCGAGATGACTTCCACCAATTGGTATTTGTTGATGGGGCAGCCGCGCAACTCGAAATCCACATACACGTGATCGGCAATGGGCGTGGATTTGTTGAGAGTTTCAATGTACTGAGGCTTAGCATAAACGATGGAGGTAAATTCTTTTACGTCCTTGAAATTGCGGAGTGCCTGGATACCGCCTGCTGTAGCGCACGCGCCGATGGTCACGAGGTATTTCGAGGCCCGGCGCACGGCATGAATGCGTTCTTCATCGTGTGGTGTGGTGATCGAACCTTCAACCAAAGACAAATCATAAGGGCCTTTGACCACCGCTCGCGTGGCCTCGGCAAAATTTGCGATTTCGACGGCTCCCGCGACAGCGAGCAGTTCGTCCTCGCAGTCCAGCAGACTGAGTTGGCAGCCATCGCAGGAAGCAAATTTCCAGACGGCAAGTTTGGGTTTGCGGCGAGCAGTCATGCTAAATCTCCGCCTTGCCAAAAATGGGCTCGATGCGGTCGAACCGGAATACCGGGCCATCTTTGCAAATAAACGCGGGTCCGTACTGGCAGTGTCCGCAAAAGCCGATGGCGCACTTCATGTTGCGTTCCATCGAAAGAAAAATGTCTTGCGAGGAAAGGCCGCGGCGCTGAAACTCCATGACGGCGAACCGCATCATCACTTCGGGGCCGCACGCCATGGCGATGGCATTTGTGGAATCGAACGGCGACCGGCCTATCATGGTCGTCACCACGCCGACGTTGCCGCGCCAGCCGCGCGTGCCGCGGTCCACCGTGACCTGAATCTCCAAATCGAACTTGCTGCGCCAGCGTTCCAGTTCGCGCCGATAGAGAATGTCTTCAGGCGTGCGCGCGCCATACAGCAAAACAATTTTGTGATACTTCTCGCGGTGCGCCATCAAGTGATACAAAGCAGGACGCAGCGGAGCGAGGCCAATTCCACCCGTAACGATAATGACGTCGCGCCCCTCGGCTTCTTCAACCGGCCAATGCGTTCCGTACG
>Ga0187780_10001261_pt1 | contig 19082 bp, 14 predicted proteins | sample 1015_Q2_SP10_20__FD_132429 | JGI IMG/M metagenome (GOLD analysis project Ga0187780, IMG submission 132429) | Tropical peat soil microbial communities from peatlands in Department of Meta, Colombia - 1015_Q2_SP10_20_MG | ecosystem: Environmental > Terrestrial > Soil > Wetlands > Peat | place...
ACCCTCACATCTTTCACGAAATGTCGCGTGTCTCCGAAACAAGAAGTCGGCAGTCCGATGTGTTCCTCGTAATCCACCGATACCCGCTTCCCCATCACCGCGTGAATGCGTTGCGCGACTTGCTCGTCATTTACGGTGAAGAGAAACTTTTCGGGGATGGACCCGGGCAGTGATACCATCGCCATCTCTCCCTCCCACGTCTTGCAGATGTATCCCTTCTTGGATAGCTTCTGCACCCATCCCGCCCGCTCGCCACTCGAATAGCTCCAAGTCAACATCAACCAGAGATAGCCGGCAAACAGCAACAGGCCCACCACCAGAATCGAAATCATCCACCCTATCAGGCTGAGGCCCCGCTGCCTGTTCATTCTGGATTTCATCGAATTACGCTCCCCTTGCCGCGGGCAACCTTCGCCGCGTGTGTCGAATTATACGAATCGGCGATTCAGCAAAGCAGCGGCAGAATCCGACACGCTCGGATCCCTTCCTGCTTCGCCCAACCGGAATCCCCGGCAATGCCTGCCGAGGCCTTTAGGATTCCTGATCCGGACCCCACCTCTACGCTCAGATGTTAATCTTAATCCCGGTAATACCGGTATGCGTTTCGATCCGCCATCACCCATGACAATGCTTTCCTCGCCTCCACCCGAGCCGGGGGGCTGGAACACCATCCGCGCACTGCTCCCCTACCTTTGGGAATTCAAGGGTCGTGTCATCGTGGCTCTGTCGTTTCTGGTGACCGCCAAGCTTGCCAATGTCGCGGTACCTCTGGTGATGAAGGAGATTGTGGACGGACTGAGCAGCACGCAGGCCGCGGCCGTACTACCGCTGTCGCTGCTGATCGTGTACGGTTTGCTGCGTGCTTCCAATACTCTGTTCGCGGAGTTGCGCGATATCGTGTTCGTGCGGGTTGCGAGACGTGCCATTCGTCGCGTTGCCTTGCAGGTGTTTCGACATCTTCACTCGCTGTCGCTACGCTTTCATCTGGAGCGCCAGACGGGCGGGGTATCACGCGATATCGACCGCGGTACGCGCGGTATCTCGACGCTGCTCTCCTACATGCTGTTCTCGATCATTCCGGTGATCCTCGAATTCAGCCTGGTAGCCGCCGTCCTGTTGTCCAAGTTCGATTGGCGTTTTGCCGCCATCACGTTCGCCGCAGTCGCGGTCTATCTCGGCTTCACGTTCGGCATAACGGAGTGGCGCATGGAGATCCGGCGTCGCGCCAACGAGCTCGATTCTAAAGCAAGCTCGCGGGCGATCGATAGCCTGCTCAACTACGAAACAGTCAAGTATTTCAACAACGAGGAATTCGAGGCGCGCCGTTACGATGAGAATTTGAAGCAATACGAGTCGGCGGAGGTCAAGAATGAGGCTTCGCTTGGCGTGCTCAACATCGGACAGAGCGCCATCATCGCGGTCGCTGTGACGCTGCTCATGATCCTGTCGGCGCAAGGAGTGGTGAACCGGACCCTCACGCTGGGCGACCTCGTGTTGATCAACGGCCTGCTGATTCAGCTATATATTCCGCTCAATTTCCTGGGCATGGTCTATCGCGAGATCAAGCAGTCGCTGGCGGATATGGACAAGATGTTCCGCCTGCTGCGGGAAAACCGGGAGGTTGAGGACCAGCCGCGAGCGCCGGCGTTGGTGGCTGGCGCCGCGTCAGTGCGCTTCGAGCACGTCAGCTTCGGCTATGAGCCGCAGCGGCAGATCCTGTACGACGTGAGCTTCGAGATTCCGGCGGGCAGGACCATAGCGGTAGTCGGCCCCAGTGGGGCCGGCAAATCGACTCTTTCGAGACTTCTGTTCCGCTTTTACGATGTGAGCAGCGGACGCATCACGATCAACGGTCAGGATGTGCGGGATGTCGCTCAGACCAGTCTGCGGGCTGCCCTCGGCATCGTTCCTCAGGACACGGTGCTGTTCAACGACACGGTGTTCTACAATATTCGCTATGGACGCCCGGAAGCCTCGGGCGAAGAAGTGGTTCAAGCAGCGCGCGCAGCCCATATCCACGAGTTCATCCAGAGCCTGCCGCAAGGATACGACACGATGGTGGGCGAGCGCGGGCTGAAGCTCTCTGGCGGAGAAAAGCAGCGGGTAGCCATTGCGCGCGCGATCCTGAAAGATCCGAAGATCTTTGTGTTTGACGAGGCCACTTCGGCGTTGGACTCTCACTCCGAGAAGGCGATCCAAGCGGAGCTGGCGCACATAGCCCGCGAGCGAACGACGCTGGTGATCGCGCATCGGCTCTCGACTATCGTCGATGCGGACCAGATCCTTGTCATGGACCGCGGCCGGATCGTCGAGCGGGGCACGCACCGTGCGCTGTTGGAAATCGCTGGAATTTACGCCCAAATGTGGGCTTTGCAACAGCGTGAAGAAGAGCGGATGCGGGCTGACGACCTTGAGCTCGGCTCGCCCGCTCCTGCGGTCGCTCGGGCGGGAAGTTAGCTGCAAGCGCTCCGCAAACTTGATCGACCGGTGCGCAACGCACTCATCTGAACAAGGAGGACCTCGACGCATGACAGCGGATATCAGCCGAGGGGGGCATACCGATGCATGTCGCTGGACCATAGCCGATCTCGACCTGAGTCGCATCGAACACAACCTGGTGCGGGACGACTGGTTCACGTTCTATCTCGTTGCAGGCGCCTCCTTTATCGAAACAGCGGCTGATGTCTATACGGGCAACCTGGTCCGTCACTTTCCCGATCCGGTCGCGCGAGACTGGTTGGCCAAGCGCTGGCAGTCGGAGGAACTCCAACATGGCCAGGCGCTACGCGCCTACGTCGAGGCGGTCTGGCCCGATCTCACCTGGGAGCAGGCGTACGCCGGATTTTTGCAGGAATACTCTCGACTCTGCACGCTGGAGCAGCTGGAAGACAGCCGGACGTTGGAAATGGCGGCCCGCTGCGTCGTAGAGACAGGAACCGCGACCTTCTATGCGACGGTGGAGGCCTGTGCGCGCGAGCCCGTGCTCGAGAGGCTTGCGGGCCTGATACGGCGCGATGAGGTGCGCCACTACAACTACTTTCGCAGCTTCTATCAGGCTTACCAGGCGCAGGAGCGGGTTGGCCGATTGAGTGTTCTGCGCGCACTATACAAGCGCTTTACCGAGGCAGAGCAAGAGGACGCGTATGTGGGCTTCAAGCATGCCTGGCTCATGCGACATCCGGGGGGAGCGTTCCGCGACGAGCACTTCGCGGCGTTCATGCAGCAAGTGCGAGAGCGCTTGCGTCCCCATTACCCGTACCGCATGGCGGTGCAGATGGTATTGCAGCCGCTACGACTGAACCGAACCATCCAGAAGCTGGCCGCACCTCTGCTCATCCGCGGGGCACGGCGTCTGGTATTCGGCTGAGGAACGCGTGGGAAGCGTAAACGCTGGCCTACGCTTCTGCCAGAGGGAAGGCAACGCTCACGCGCGTACCGCAGCCCGCTTCGCCCACTTCGAGGCGTACATCAGCGTCGTGCGTGGCGGCGATCTCGCGAACGATCGCCAAGCCAAGACCGCTACCCGACCTCTGTAGCGCCGCGTTGCCGCGGTGAAAACGCTCCAGCACGCTTGCGCGCTCGTCCTCGGGAATGCCCGGCCCATTGTCTTCCACCCTGAGCACGGCCGTACCCGCGTTGAGTTCCACGCGCACGGTGGCCTCCCCACCGTCCGGGGTGTAGCGGATCGCATTGTCGATCAGGTTCCCCAGCAGCTCTTCGAGCAGAATGCGGTTCGCGCGCACGTGTGCTTGAGAGTGCGCGCCCTCGAACCCGAGATCGATGCCCCGCGCCAACGCTCGTGGTACCCAGCGCGCCGTCGTGTCACGTGCCAGCTCGGTAAGATCCAGTGACTCGACCTGTGGCGAGCGTCGGCTTCCCGGCTCCAGCCGAGCGAGCGAAAGCAGCTGATTGACCAGGTGGCCGGCCCTGCCCGCGGCTTCGTGAAGTTGCTCCAGCGATCGGCGTACTGCCTGCGGGTCGCTCTCACGCAGCGCCAGCTCGGCCTGGGTATGAAGCCCGGCCAGCGGCGTACGCAATTGATGTGCGGCGTTGCCCACAAAGCGCCGATGGGCAGCTAGCGCGCTGTCCAGGCGCGACAATAGTGCGTTGATGGCGTCGACCAGGGGCCGCACTTCACGCGGGACACGTTGTGCCTGCACCGGGCTCAGGTCTTGATCGGAGCGGCGGCCCACCTCCAGGCGCAATCGATCGAGTGGGGACAACCCTCGGCCGACGCCGTACCAAACACCGATGGCAGCGAGGACGACCAGCAGTCCCTCGGGAATCAGGGTTGCGAAGAGTATTTCGCGCGCGATGAAGCGGCGCGCGTCCGTAGATTCCGCTGCCGCTACGAGCACCTCTTCACGGGCACCAGGCAGTGGCACCAAGGAGGCGGCTACTCGCACCGTAGCGCTGCCGAATTGGGCTTCGTAGTAGCGGGTAGCACCGGGAGCCAAAAACCTGGGTGCCGGCAGCGTCGGGTCGCCGGCGATGTGCTTCCCCGATGCAGTAGCGACCCGATAGTAGACGCGGTCCTCTTCGTCCCATTCCAGGATCTGAATCGCCGCGCGGGGCAGATCGATAGCAGGTTGCCCATCGACTACCGTCAACTGGCGCTCGATGTCTCGGATAGACGCGTGTAGAGATCGATCGTACGCCCGCGTGGTGAAGTGCAAAGCGAGAAGATAGGCGAGCCCCGAGCTGCCCAGCGACCACAGCACAAGGGGCGCAAGCAGCCATGCGAGCAGCCGCTGGCGCAGTGACCAGACCCCACTGCGCCGCGTCACGCCGATGCCCGAGGTCCGCCGTGAGCTCGCTTCGACACCTCAGGCATGGGCTGATTTTTCGACGCTTGGCTTCTCGACCAGGTAGCCCAGTCCCCGAATGGTCCGGATCAGCACACCGGCGGGCTCGATCTTTCGCCGCAGGCGGTGGACAAAGACCTCGATCGCATTTGGACCGACCTCATCGCTGACGCCGTATAGGCGATCGGCGAGCTGATCCTTGCTCACCACGCGTCCGCTGCTCAGGAGCAGCGCCTCGAGCAGCGCGACCTCGCGCGCTGACAGGTCAAGGGCTTCGCCGTCGACAAAGGCGCGGCGGGCAGTCGTATCCAATGTCAACGCGCCGTGCGTAATGCGTGCGGTGCTTGCGGACTGGGCGCGGCGCACCAATGCACGCACTCTCGCCTCCAGCTCGGCCAGGTTGAACGGCTTTACCAGATAGTCGTCTGCCCCAAGGTCCAGCCCTGCGACGCGGTCTTCGACCGCGTCCCGTGCGGTCAAGATCAGGACTGGCACGCCCGACGCGCGCCGGCGCAGACGCCGCAGAACCTCCAGACCGTCGAGTCCGGGCAGTCCCAGATCCAGAACCACCAAGTCGAATGCGTGCACCGACAACAGATCGTCGGCCAGCTTTCCGTCTTGCGCGATGTCAACCGCGTAGCCAGCGCTGCGCAGCGAACGGCTGAGGCCATCGCGCAGCACCGAATCGTCCTCCACCACCAGAATGCGCATAGATCTCCTCGATCGATAGGGTAAGGCTCACGTAAGAATGCGGCGCTAAGCTGCGGACCTCATCGGAGTCCCCTCTCCGACAGGCCGACGCCCCCTCGTCGGCCTTTTTTTCGCTGCTTGATTCCGTAAACGCACAGCGCGAGTTCTAGCTTACAGACTGTTCCAATTCCTGCGTGCCGTGGCTCTGGCTCGGAGCGCGTGGCGCTCGTGTCACGCCGAGGCCAGAGCGTCGAATCTTGCCGAAGGTGTTGCGTTAACCCCCGATTTTTGCTAGTTTTTTGGGTGTGGCCAGCGAGATGAGCATGGCATGCGTCGTGCTTAAATTTCACGCATTGGCTGTCGTTAACAAAGATGAAATTCAAGCGGGGAGGTTTCCGGGACGATGTTGCCACCCGGTACGCCCCAGAAGAGAACACAAAAGCAGCAATAAGAAACCTACTCGAGATGCCCAGAAAAATAATCTTTGCGCTGCTCATCGCAGCCCAATCTGCGTTGGGTGCGGATCAGACTGACCCATCGTCCGTTTCTATTGTGCCCTTGGCCGAGACGCCGGGGGAGTCGGTGGAATTGCCTTTCCCCCTGCAGCCTGCCGCGGTTGCTCCGAGCTTGAGCTTTGCCGAACCGGACAGCGCAGTCGCGGCACGCCAGCGGGACTTGAAGCTGCGCTCGGCCGCTGCCCTCGTTCTGGAACTGGGTGAGGGACAGCTGCTGTATGCCAAGAACACCGATGCGGTTATGCCCATTGCATCGATAACCAAGCTGATGACCGCGATGGTTGTGCTCGATTCCGGTCTTCCATTCGATGAGCTCATCACCATCCAGCCGGCCGACGTCGATACTCTCAAGGGAACGCGCTCGCGCCTCAAGGTGGGAATGACTTTGAGCCGGCACGAATTGCTGAAGCTCGCATTGATGGCATCTGAGAATCGAGCAGCGGCCGCGCTGGCGCGTACCTCACCTGGCGGCTTGCAGGCGTTCGTGCCCGCCATGAACCAGAAGGCGAGGGATTTGGGGATGCACGACACCCGTTTCCTCGATGCCACCGGCCTCAATCCCCGGAATGTTTCCACGGCGCAGGATCTGGCGATCATGGTCAACGCGGGCTACCAGTACCCACTGATCCGGGAGTTCACGACCAGCGACTCGCACCGGATCGCGCTCAGCGGACGGCGCTATCAGCGCGTGGTCGCCTTCCGCAACTCGAACGGCTTGGTGCGCAGCCACCAGTGGGATATCGGTCTGTCCAAGACCGGTTACATCAGCGAGGCCGGCCGCTGCCTCGTCATGCAGGCCACCATCGCAGCGAAGCCAGTCATCATTGTCCTGCTCGATTCGTGGGGCAAGCTGTCTCGCGTAGGCGATGCCAATCGCATCAAGCGCTGGCTCGAAGGCCTGTCCTCCCCGACAAGACCCGCCGTTCATACGCACAAGCCGCGCATTTGGTGAGCGCCGTTCCGGGCGCTAAAGCCGTGCTGCCGCCGACGCGGCAGCGTGATTCCGAGCGCGCGCTGGTGCTATCATCCTCCGGCCAACACTAGCGCCCGGTAGAGCCTTGGGCGTTTCTGTGGTCAACCCTCAGCCGGTCTTCGGCAAGAGTCACGAAACGCCCCATGCGCGTCGGTCTATTCGTCACCTGTCTGGTCGATCTGATGCGTCCGAGCGTCGGATTGAGCGCCTTGAAGCTGCTCGAAGACGCCGGCTGCGAGGTGCTGGTCCCGGCGACACAGACCTGCTGCGGCCAGCCGGCCTACAACTCGGGTGACCGCCGCCCTGCTCAGGCGCTGGCGCGCAAGGTGCTGAGCGAATTTTCCGGCTGCGACTACGTCGTGGTGCCTTCGGGCTCGTGCGGCGGGATGATCAAAGTGCATTATCCTCAGCTTCTGGAAGAGTTTCCCGAGCTACGATCTGAGGCCCAGCGCCTGGCACACAAGGTTTGGGAGCTGGCCGATTTCCTGGTGAGTGTGCTCGGTGTGCAGCAGGTAGCGGGACGGTTTGAGGGCACGGTCACTTACCACGACTGCTGCTCCGGCCTGCGCGAGCTCGGCGTCAAGCTTCAGCCGCGCGGGCTGCTTGCCAAAGTCCCCGGCCTGACGCTGAGGGAGATGGGCAGTCCGGAACAGTGCTGCGGATTCGGCGGTACCTTCGCAGTCAAGTTCGGCGACATCTCGGCGCACATCGCGGATGAAAAGTGTGCTGACATCGCGCACACGGGTGCCGACGCGGTGGTCCTGGGCGATGTCGGCTGCATGCTGAACATAGAAGGCCGGTTGCGGCGCCGCGGTGATGCCCGGACCAAGGTACTCCACTTTGCGGAGATCCTCGCGGGGGTGACGAACGATCCAAGCTAGAATGTGACCTCTTGCTGGTGCCGTTTGGGCGCTAGCGCTGCTTTACAGGAGCACGGTTCGGTTTCGAGAGCAGCTCATGCAGGTCACTTCGCAACAGTTCAAGCGCAAAGCCGCGGAGGCGCTGGCCAATCCGCAGCTGCACAAGGCGCTCTCCAACCTGCGCGCGCGCATGGTAACCGGCCGCGCGCAGTCGGTCCTGGAGCTGGATAACCTCGAGCAGATCCGCGAGGCGGCAAAGAGCGCGCGCGACTTCGCTCTCGCGCATCTCGACCATCTGCTGGAACAGTTCGAGCGCAATGCCTGCGCCCGGGGCGCGCAGGTGCATTGGGCCGAGACGGGTGACGACGTCAACCGGCTGGTGCTCGAGATCGCGCGGCGCAACGCCGTGCGCAAGATCATCAAATCCAAATCGATGTTGGGAGAGGAGACCGGACTCAACCACTATCTCGAGGCGGCCGGTATCGAGGTTCGAGAGACGGATCTCGGTGAATACATCATTCAGGAAGCGCGCGAGACCCCCTCGCACATCATCGCTCCTGCCATCCACCGCACTGCGGACGAGATCGCCGACCTGTTCCAGCAGAAGCACAAGCTGCCGCGCAAAACCGACATTGGCGAGATGACGCGCGAGGCGCGCATGGTGCTGCGCCCGCACTTCCTGACCGCCGACATGGGCATTACGGGCGCCAACTTCCTGGTGGCGGAGAGCGGCAGCAGCATGATCGTGACCAACGAGGGCAACGGCCGGATGACGACAACTCTGCCCCGCGTGCACGTCGCCATCGCTGGTATCGAAAAAATGCTGCCTACACTGGAAGACGTTGCCTTCATCCTGCGGCTGTTGACGCGGTCGGCAACCGGGCAGTCGATCAGCAACTACCTCACGTATACCACCGGACCCAAGCAGGCGGGCGACAAGGACGGGCCGGATGAGTTCCACATCATCCTCGTCGACGCCGGTCGCACGCGGGTGCTCGCCTCGGATCTACGCGCTGCGCTGCATCCGCTGTGGGGCTTGCATGAATCACTGTCCGGTTTATCAGAGCGTGGGCGGTCACGCGTACGGCTGGGTGTATCCCGGGCCGATCGGCGCGGTGCTTACGCCCGCCTACGTCGGGCTGGAGAACGCGCTCGACCTGCCGAATGCCGCTACGATGTGCAATCAATGCGGGGTCGTTTGCCCCGTCAAGATCCCGCTGCCCGATCTCATGCGCAAGCTGCGCGAACAACAGATCGAACGCGGATTGCGCCCCTGGTCCGAGCGCCTCGCGCTCAGGTTCTGGGCGTGGGTCGCGTTACGGCCCGCGGCGTACGCGTCGATCGCGCGTCTGCTGGCCGCGGTTGGACGCTGGGCAGGTGGGTCGACGCGGCTGATGCACAGGCTTCCCGGCGGCGCGTCCTGGAGCCGCTACCGCGATATGCCGGCGCCGCCAGGCAAGACCTTCCGCGAGCTCTATCGTCGCCGCAGGTGAACCCCTACATGCACTCCTTCCGTGCGGCCGCGCGCTGGACTGCCGACGCGAATACCCTGTTATGAACGCGCGAGACAGGATCCTGGCGCGGGTTCGCCTTGCCCTCGACCGCGCCAGCGAGACCGCCCAGAGTGAGAGCGCGGCCACGGTGCGCGATCGCCTGCGCAATCGCCCGCGCGGACCTTTGCCCGCAATGAACTGGGACCTCGTGCCGCGTTTCCGGGAACGCTGCTTTTCCTCGTCCAGCACTGTGGATGAGATCGCGCGGTTGGATCAGGTGCCGCACGCTGTTGCCCGCTATCTGGCCGGAAATGCGCTGCCGTCGGCGTGCGTGTGCTGGCCAGAGCTCGCGCCCTTGGAATGGACTGCTGCCGGACTGCAGGTGGAAGCGCGGCCAGCGACCGGCGATGACTCAACCGGCATCAGCGGGGTCTTCTGCGCCATCGCGGAGACCGGGACGCTCATGCTCCTGTCCGGCGCTGAAAACTACGCCACTACGAGCTTGCTGCCCGACACGCATATCGCAGTCGTACCGGCAACGCGCATCGTGCGCTCGATGGAGGACGCATGGGACCTGCTTCGAAGCGAGCGTGGCGCCTTGCCGCGTCAGGTGACCTTTGTGTCCGGGCCGTCCCGCACCGGCGATATCGAGATGACATTGGTGCTGGGTATCCACGGGCCGTATCGCGTCCATGTCATCGTCGTGGGCGGCTAGCGCGGCCCGCTCCCTGCTCGTATCTGATGCTGTCTCGGGGCGATCGTGGACCTGAGCTTTCTCCCGCGCTTTCCATTGGCACTGGGGGATCTGAGCGTCATCGCGCTCATCTTGCTCGCCGGCCTTGCGACCGGGGAGTTGTTCCGCCGCGTGCTGATGCTGCCGCGCATCAGCGGATACGTGCTGGCCGGCGTGCTGCTGGGGCCGGGGACCTTCGGCCTGCTCGACCGCGGGATGTTGGAAGCGGCGCAGCTGCTGTTCGACATCGCTCTCGGGCTGATCCTGTTCGAGCTCGGCTCCCGGCTCGACTGGCAATGGTTCCGACACAACCGTTGGCTGCTGGCGAGCAGCTTGGCAGAGATCGTGTTTTCGTTCGCGCTCGTGTGGCTGTTGCTCTGCGCGCTGCGCATGCCCTTGCTGCACGCAGCCATCGCAGCCGCAATCGGCGTAGCCACCGGTGCATCGGTATTGCTTGTCGTCATTCACGACCGGCGTGCGGACGGCCCCCTTACCGATCGTGCAGTCAACCTGACTGCGCTGAACAACGTGGTTGCGGTCGTGGCGGTGACCATGCTGCTTGCCCCTCTGCACCTCCAATACCGGCCAGGGGTCACGACTTTACTCTTGCAGCCTGCGTACATGTTGCTTGGCTCGATCCTGCTAGGCTACGCGACCAGTGTCGTCCTGGTGCTGCTCGCGCGCTGGCTCGGCAAGCGCGAGGAGCTGCAGTTCATTGCGCTGGTGGCGATGGTGCTGCTTACCGTTGGCATAGCGAAAGCGCTGCAGCTGTCCATGCTGGTCTCCCTGCTCGCATTGGGCGTCATGGCGCGCAACCGCGATCGCGCGCGGCACCTGCTGCCGGTGGAGTTCGGCCCGAGCGCACAGGTTCTGTTCGTCGTCCTGTTTGTGCTCACCGGCGCAGCGGTGACGCTCGGCGAGCTCGCCGCGGGCGCTGGGATGGCTCTCGCTTACGTTCTGATCAGGCTTGCCGGCAAGCTGCTGGGAGTGGTGATGTTTTCGGGTCCGTCCGGCCTGTCAACGCGCAAAGCCGGCTTGCTCGGGCTGACGCTGATGCCGATGTCGGCCACGGCAGTGGCGATGGTGGACGCTACCGCCCGCTACTATCCTCAGTTCGGGGACCATGTGGTCTCCGTTGTCCTGGGCGCAGTCCTGATTCTGGAGTTGGCTGCGCCGCTCGCTACCCAGATCGCGCTGCGCGCGGCCGGCGAATCCCGGGCCGACGCGAACGGGCGTTGACATCCTGAGTCGTCAGCTCGCATGGCGCCGCCCCTGCGGTTCAAGACTTCCGAGCGCTACACGCTGGGCGTAGAACTCGAGCTGCAGGTGCTGAACAGCCGCGATTTCGACCTTGTCGGCGCTGCAGGGGATCTGCTGGCGCTGCTCGAGAAGGTGCCTCACCCTGGCGAGATCAAGCCCGAGATCACGGAAGCCATGATCGAGGTGTCGACGGGCATCCAGCACGGTTACGCAGGCGTACTGACCGAGCTGACTGCAATCCGCGATGTGATGGTGCGCCAGGCCCAGCGACTCAATCTGGGTGTTGCCGGCGGAGGTACCCATCCGTTTCAGCAGTGGCAGGACCAGCGCATCTTCTCAGCGCCCCGCTACCGTTACATCCACGATCTGTACGGCTACCTGGCCAAGCAGTTCACCGTATTCGGACAGCACGTGCACATCGGCTGCGACAGCGGCGATGCCGCCGTCTGGTTGATCCACCTGTTCTCCCGCTATATTCCGCACTTCATTGCGTTGTCCGCATCTTCTCCCTTCTTTCAAGGCGCCGACACCGCGTTTGCGTCCTCGCGCCTGAACAGCGTCAGCGCCTTCCCTCTTGCCGGTCACATTCCGTTCGTGCCGGATTGGGCCGCCTTCACCGAGTACTTCGATCACATGCGTCGGCTGCAGGTGGTGGAGAGCATGAAGGACTTTTACTGGGATATCCGCCCGAAGCCGGAGTACGGCACAATCGAGGTGCGGGTGTGCGACACGCCGCTGACCCTGGAGCGTTCTGTTGCGCTGGCGGAGTACGCTCGGGCTCTGGCGCGCTATCTTTGGGAGGATAGACCGCTCGAGCCCTCTGCCGACGTGTACCGCGTGTATGGCTACAACCGCTTCCTCGCCTGCCGCTTCGGGCTGGAGGCCGAGGTGATCGATCCGTATGAGCGGCGCAAGCGGCTGCTGTCCGAGGAGATCGCCTACACGCTGGGGCTCGTGGGGCCCTATGCCAGCGACGAAGCCGGCGCGGGCGCCTTGGAGCAGCTTCGAGAGGCAGCAACCACGCGGCGTGGCGACAGCGTCCTGTTACGCGAACGCATGGCGCAGAGCAAATCCTTGAGCGATGTCGTGCGCTGGGCTGCGGGGCTGTGGATGCACGGTTCGGCTGACGGTAATAGCGGATAAAACAAACTGGTCAAAGGGGGGAAGGTGGACGAGCAACTCGAATCCGTTGCGCAAGTCAAGAACACGCTCATCGATCTCAGCATCAGATTCGGCCCGAAGCTGCTGGTCGCGCTGATCATCCTGAGTGTGGGTTTCTTCGTCGGGCGCTGGCTCGGTGCAATGACGGACCGCATGCTGGAGAGACTGCGCCTCGATGTGCCTGTGCGCCAGCTCCTGGTGCGCATCGTGCGCATCCTGGTGCTCGGCTTGTTCCTGATCATGGCACTGCAAAATCTAGGGGTGGAGCTGCTGCCGCTGATTGCCGGCATCGGCATCGCGGGCGCCGGGATCGCGCTGGCCATGCAGGGCGTTCTCAGCAATGTGGCGGCCGGATTGACGATCATCTTCACCCGCCCTTTCCGGGTCGGAGAGTACGTCTCGATGGCCGGCGAGGAGGGGCAGGTCGCGGTGATCGGTCTGTTCAGCACCACACTCACGCACCCGGATCTGTCGCGCGTGGTGATCCCGAACCGCAAGATAGTCGGCGAGATCCTGCACAACTATGGAACGATCCGCCAGATCGACATCATGGTTGGCGTGTCCTATGGAACGGATCTGAATCGGGCGCTTGGCGTTGTCCAGGACCTGCTGCGCAACAATCCGCGGGTGCTCAAAGAGCCCGCGCCCATGATTCAAGTGCTGATGCTGGGCGATTCATCGGTGAACATTGGGGTGAAGCCCTGGGTGAACGTTTCCGACTACGGCGATGCATTCGGCGAGATCAACAAGGGTATCGTCGAGACCTTCCACGCGCGCGGCATCGTGATTCCATTCCCGCAGCGCGAGGTGCGCCTGCTCGGCGGCAGCGCTTGAACTGCACGCAGAGGCTCTGAGGATTTTCCGTCTCGTCAGCGTTGCGCGCGACCGTGGGTCCAGTTCCGATCGAATTCCTCCTGTTCGGCCTGACGCTGGCTGGCATCGCCGTGTTTCACCGGCTCACGCTGGAGGTCGCTCTGATCGGCTTGGGCGCGGTGGTCCTGTACAAGCTCATGTTCGCCGGGTTCCGGGACGGCCCAGGCTTGATGGGCTTGGTCCACCATCTTGCGTCCGAATGGGTCCCGCTGGTCAATCTCCTCGGACTGCTCACCGGATTTGCGCTGCTGGCCAATCATTTCTCCGAAAGCCGCGTACCGGCCGAGTTGCCGCGCTGGCTGCCGAAGGACTGGAAGGGTGGCTGGGTCCTGCTGATCATCGTGTTTGTCCTGTCCGCGTTCCTCGACAATATCGCCGCGGCCGTGATCGGAGGCACGATGGCGCGACCGTTGTTTCGGGACAAGCTGCACACCGGATACATTGCGGCCATCGTGGCCGCTTCCAACGCTGGCGGCGCTGGCAGCGTGGTGGGCGACACCACCACCACCATGATGTGGATCGCCGGGGTGAGCCCGCTTGCCGTGGTGGAAGCGTACGTTGCCTCCTTGGCCGCAGTGCTGTTCTTCGGCATCCTCGCTGCAATCCAGCAGCAGCGCTACTCGCCCATCGTGAAAGAGGCGCCGGCCGGGCTGACAGTCGATTGGCTCCGGGTGGCCATCGTGACTTTCGTCCTCGCCGCTGCGATTGGGACGAATGTCGTTGTGAGCGGGTTCTTTCCCGATCATGCCGATGGCTTGCCCTATATCGGAGCCGCGGTTTGGGTCGCATTGCTGGCGGGGAGCGCATTGCGCCGCCCGGATTTCTCCCTCGTCCCCGCAGCCACCCGGAGCAGCGTGTTCCTGCTCGCCCTGGTCTTGAGCGCGTCGCTCATGCCGGTCGAACAACTGCCCGCACCCAGTTGGCGCTCAGCGCTCGGGCTGGGGTTTGTGTCCGCGGTATTCGATAACATCCCGCTCACCGCCCTGGCGCTCGAACAGGGCGGCTACGACTGGGGGATCCTGGCTTTCAGCGTGGGCTTCGGTGGATCGATGATCTGGTTCGGCTCGTCGGCCGGGGTGGCGCTGAGCAACTTGTTCCCGGAGTCCCGGTCGGTCGTGCGGTGGCTGGGAGCGGGATGGCATGTCGTGGTCGCCTACCTCCTGGGTTTTGCCGCAGTCATGCTGATCACGGGCTGGAATCCTACCCCCGAGGGCTTTCTCCGCGGCCACGCCCAGCTCCATCAGTCCATTCCATTCGACGCTGGCTGGGACAGGCGGTAACGCTACGCGAGGGACGCAACCCAGTTCAAACCCCTTGAACCAACAGGGATTACCCTTGTGGTTCACGGTACCCTTCGCCGGCACCCGCTGGAGCGCCCGAGTCTCGCCCGGCGCTTGCGGATCGATTCCGCTTCAAGGTACTCTCCGTCTCTTGCGACGGTGGGGGAGGGTCGCGAGTTCTGTCGGCGCGACTGCGGCCTGAATCGGGGGCGTGTGGCCCCGGTGTCCATGGCCCAGAGGCCGCGCCCAGCCATGCCCGGAGGCAAGCCAAGCTCCCTCGCTGTCACGCCGACTCGAACCTGGAGAGATCTGGATGAAGAAGAAGGTACTCGTCACGCGGGCGGTTTTCGACGAGACCCTGGCCTATCTGGCGCAGCATTTCGACATCACATCGAACCAGGCTGACGCGCAGTATTCCCCTGAGCAGTTGGCGGCCAAGCTCCAAGGGATGGATGCGGCCGTGATCACGACGACCGAACGCGTCGACGAGGCGCTCCTGGCGCGTTGCCCAAGTTTGAGGGCGGCGTGCAGCGTCAGCGTCGGGTACAACCACATCGACCTCGAGGCGTGCACGCGGCATGGTGTGATGGCGACCAACACCCCCGGGGTCCTGACAGATAGCGTCGCAGACTACGCGGTGTGCTTGACGCTCGCCACGTGTCGCCGTCTGACCGAGAGCGAGGCCTTCCTGCGCGCTGGCGGCTGGCAGGGGACTCACCTCAAAGAGCTTCTCGGTGCCGATCTGCACCACGCCACGGTGGGGATCTGCGGATTCGGCCGCATCGGCCAGGTGATCGCCCGGCGTCTGCGGGGTTTTGACCCGACCATTTTGTATTGCGACCAGGTTCGTGCTCCCGGCGGGGTCGAGCGCGAGGTGAACGCGACGCTCGTAGAGAAGGACGAGCTGCTGCGCCGCGCCGACATCGTCATCCTGATCCTGCCATACACGCAGCAGACCCATCATTTCATCGGCGCGCGCGAGTTGAGCCTGATGAAGCCGAAGGCCGTGCTGATCAACGTCGCCAGAGGCGGGATCGTGGACGACGCGGCGCTGGTCGAAGCGTTGAGTGCGAGGCGCATCTGGGCAGCCGGCCTGGACGTCTACGAGAACGAGCCGCGGCTCAACCCCGGCCTTTTGAAGCTCACGAATGTGGTGCTGTCGCCGCACATCGCGAGCGCGTCGGAGCCCACGCGGCAGGCTATGGCGATGACCGCGGCGCGCAACTGCGTTGCGGCGTTGACCGGGGGCGAGCCCGCCGACCTTTTGAATCGCGAAGTGTTGAGACAAAACGCGTGACTTCCGCGGCGCGGTCGTGGAGTCGTGCTTTCGATCTGAGCTAAAACAAGAATGGATGAGCTATACAGCCTGGGCCTGATCGAGGCGGTTCGCAGGCTATCCTCCGGCGAGATGACCAGCGAAGCGTATACGCGCAGCTTGCTCGCGCGCGTCGACCAGCTCGAGGCGCGCGTGCAGGCCTGGCAGTCACTCAACAAAGAACGCGCTCTCGAGTCGGCCCGCGAGGCCGACCGGCGCATTCTCGCTGGCCGTACCCCGGGCGCGCTGCAGGGCGTGCCGGTAGGCGTAAAGGACATCATCGATGTCCGCGGCATGGTGACTTCGATGGGATCGGCGGTCTACGAGCGCTATGTCCCGGAGATGAACGCCGAGGTCGTCGACCGCCTGCACGCGGCGGGTGCGTTCGTCCTTGGAAAGACGGTGACCACCGAATTCGCATTCCTCGTGCCGAACAAGACTCGCAATCCATGGAATCCTGCGCACACGCCGGGCGGGTCGTCGAGCGGTTCGGCAGCCGCGGTCGCGGCCGGTTTCGTGCCGACCGCCATCGGCACGCAGACCAACGGCTCCGTGATCCGGCCCGCAGCTTTCTGCGGGGTAGTGGGATACAAGCCCGGGAAGGGCGTGCTGTCCACCGACGGCATTCTGCCGTTCAGCACCAGCCTGGATCAGCCGGGCGTGTTCGCCCGCAGCGTCGAAGACGTGGCCCTGCTGGTAGCGCACCTGGCGCATTCGCGCTGGACCATCAGCCCGCAGATCAGCGCCCTCAAGCATGCGCCTCGCGTGGTGGCCGTGCGCACGCCGGTGTGGCACCTGGCCGAACCAGATCAGCGCAGCCGCTTCGCGAGCGACATCGCCGTGCTGCGCGAGGCCGCCGCGATCGTCGACGAGCTCGATCTGCCACCGGGTTTCAACGAAGCTCATCGCGTGCATCGCATCATCATGCTGCACGAGGCGGCTGCGGCGGCGCGACGCGTGCGCGCCCACCATCGCGACAAGATTCACGCTGTCATAAACCAGGCGCTGGACGAGGGCGAGCGCATTTCCGTCGCGGAATACGAGCGTGCCGTGCGCAAACGCGAAGCGCTGCAGCGCGACTTCTCGCGCTTTCTGGACGACTATGACGCCGTGGTCACCCCGCCAGCCGCGGGCGAGGCCCCGGGCTCGCTCGAGAGCACTGGTGATCCCAGCTTTTGCACCATCTGGACACTGCTCGGAGTTCCCGCCATCACCATCCCGACCGGGCTTGGTGCCCGGGGTCTGCCGCTCGGCTTGCAGATTGTCGGCAACCAGGGCGAATCCAACCATCTGCTCGCCACGACCATGTGGTGCGAGCGGCAGCTCCCGTTCCGCAACCTGCTTGCACGCGAAAGAAGCGCCTGAGCCTCGTCCGCATGTGACGTGCGGTGCGTCGTGGTCGTCCGAGTCGATAGCGAGTCGCGGATCGATGCCCGTGGGGAGCCCTCGCAGCATGGGCCTTCAATGCACTGTTTGCGCGTCCGGATGTGCGCTGGGACTCCGCTGTCCTAGTCAGGATCGCAGAGGAGACGTCTCGCTTCCCCGCGCGCGATTCGGGAGCTGGAACTCGCTGGGATGAGCGGGCTCCAATCTGTAGAGTCCACGCTCGCACAGTTGCTGCCCATCCCAATGGGTTCGCCTTGTCCTCGGTTCCTGCCACGCACCCACCCGTCGACGCGTTCAACGCCCTCGAAGCTCGCCTTTCGGGCTGCCTGATCCAGCAGCGCTATCGGCTGCGCAGCGCCTTGAGGCAGGCCCGCGACGACGCACGCCGCGGCCGGCTGAGCGCGGAGGCGCTCCGCGCGCTCGACGATGCGGTAGCGCGCTCGGAGCAGGCGCTCTCGGCGCGGTTAGCCGGGTTGCCGGCGGTGAGCTATCCAGAAGAGCTGCCCGTCTCGGCCCTAAGGGAGGAGATTGCCGCGGCGATCGCGGGCAGCCAGGTGGTGGTCGTGTGCGGTGAAACAGGCTCCGGCAAGACCACTCAGCTGCCCAAGGTGTGCCTCGAGCTCAAGCGCGGCGCAGCCGGGATGATCGCTCATACGCAGCCGCGGCGTATCGCTGCGCGCAGCATAGCCGCGCGCATAGCCGAGGAGCTGCGTGGCCCTCTCGGCGAGAAGGTCGGTTATCGGGTGCGCTTCAGCGACCGGGTGAGCGAGCACAACTACATCCGTGTGATGACCGATGGCATCCTGCTCGCTGAGACGCAAACCGACCGTTTTCTCAACGCCTACGACACCATCATCCTCGACGAGGCGCACGAACGCAGCCTCAACATCGATTTCCTGCTGGGCTACGTGAAGCGACTGCTGCCCAAGCGCCCGGAGCTGAAGCTCATCATCACCTCGGCCACCATCGACGCCCAGCGTTTCTCGCGTCATTTCGACGACGCTCCGGTCATCGAGGTGTCGGGTCGTCTGTACCCGGTCGAGGTGCGTCACCGCCCGATTCAGCAGGACGAAGAGAGCAGCGAGGCGGCGCCTCTCGCGGAGGCCGTGGCGGACGCGGTCGACGAGGTGTCTCGGCTTTCGGCCGACGGTGATGTGCTGGTGTTTCTGCCCGGAGAGCGCGAAATTCGAGAGTGCGCCGAGGAGCTGCGCAAACACCATCCTCCACACACCGAGATCCTGCCGTTGTTCGCGCGGCTTTCGGCACAGGAGCAGGAGCGGGTGTTCCAGCGCTCGACCGGACGGCGCATCGTGCTCGCCACGAATGTCGCCGAGACCTCCCTCACCGTGCCTGGCATAAAGTATGTGATCGACTCCGGCCTCGCTAGGGTCAATCGCTACAGCTACCGCAACAAGGTGGAGATGCTGCAGGTCGAGCCGGTGTCGCGCGCCTCCGCCGATCAGCGGGCCGGCCGCTGTGGACGGTTGATGAGCGGGGTGTGCGTGCGCCTGTACTCCGAGGAAGACTATCTCACGCGTCCGGAGTTCGCTGACCCGGAGATTCTGCGCTCGTCGCTGGCTTCGGTGATCCTGCGCATGAAGGCGCTGCGCCTCGGTGAAGTGGAGGATTTTCCATTCATCGAGGCGCCCGCCTCGCGCGCCATCACCGACGGCTACCAGCTGCTGGCTGAGCTGAATGCCGTCGACGAGCAGCGCCGGCTTACCCCGATCGGCAGTCA
>Ga0187780_10001262_pt1 | contig 19079 bp, 19 predicted proteins | sample 1015_Q2_SP10_20__FD_132429 | JGI IMG/M metagenome (GOLD analysis project Ga0187780, IMG submission 132429) | Tropical peat soil microbial communities from peatlands in Department of Meta, Colombia - 1015_Q2_SP10_20_MG | ecosystem: Environmental > Terrestrial > Soil > Wetlands > Peat | place...
CCCGAGGATTACCAGGATTCGCTTCGCCAACTGGAGGCGCTCGGATGCCCCTTGGAATAGCCGCTTCCGACCGCAAGATTCTCCTCATCGGCGGAGGGCTTCTCCTTTTGCTGTTGACTGTCACAGTCCTTCTCTCGCCCTCCGGCGACGAGCGCGACTCTGACTTTCCCTCCACGTACTCGGCGCAATCTTCCGGCGCCCTCGCGGCTTATGACTTGCTCGCGAAGCTTCACTATCCGGTTCGCCGATGGGAAGACCCGCCCACCGAGTTGCCGCAGCAACCGAATGGCTTTTTGCTGATTCTTGCTAATCCGTTCTTGCCTCCCAGCGAGAAAGAGCAAAAAGCCCTCGCCAGTTTCGTCGAAGGCGGCGGCCACGTCCTGATCACCGGTTCGGCGATCTCCATGTTTTTCAAGGACGCGGTGATTTTACGATCGCGCCCCGACGCCACTTGGAAATCTTTCTATGCTACGCTTCCTAGTCCGGTAACTCGCGGCGCCGAGCACATCATTCTTCAGCCTCAAGCTTCCTGGGGAACACTCAACGAATCTCAAATCCCTCTTTACGCGGAGAATGATTCCGTTGCTGTTGTAAGTTGGCACGTCGGTCGCGGCCGCATCCTTTGGTGGGCCGGCCCGACTCCTCTCACCAACGCGGGCATCTCCCGCGAGCAGAATCTCAATCTCTTCCTCAATTCGATTGCGCGCTGGTCTGCCCACGGCCCGTATCAAATTCTCTGGGACGAATATTTCCACGGACAGCGCTCGTCTTTGTGGAGCTACGTCAGCAAAACTTCGCTGGCTTGGGGCGTGTTACAACTGGGCGTCTTGGCCATTGCGATTCTCTTCACTTTCAGCCGCCGCAGCAGCCCGGTCTTCGTTCCGGCGGGCGTCTCTCGATTGTCTCCTCTCGAATTCGTGGATACACTTGGGGGCTTGTACGAGCGCGCGGGGGCTGCTTCGTCAGCCGTCTCCATTTCCTACATTCGCCTGCGCTCTCTGTTGAGCCGGCAGCTTGCTTTACCTTCGAATTCGTCCGACGCCGAATTAGGCCAGGCCGCGGAACAGCGTCTCGGTTGGAAAGATCAGGGCGTCACGGAATTGCTGCAGCGCGCGGAGTCCGCCAGTCGTTTGCCCAAGCTTTCGCCGCGGGAAGCTATGAATCTCGTGCAGAAACTGGAGCGCTTCACCGGTCTTTTGAGCCTTCGCGCACCTTACCGTCTGGAGAGAAACTGACCATGCAAGATCTTTCCGCACTCGCAACGCACGTTCGTACGGAACTTTCCAAAATCATCGTCGGCCAGCGCGAAGTCGTGGACCAGCTTCTCCTCGTCCTCGTTTGCGGCGGCCACGCCGTTATGGAAGGCGTTCCCGGTCTTGCCAAGACGCTGGCGGTCAAAGGCCTCGCGCGCATCTGCGGCCTCGGCTTTCAGCGCGTGCAGTGCACCGCTGACCTCATGCCTGCCGACGTCACCGGAACTAACGTCTTCAACCTCAGCAGCAACGCGTTTTCTCTGCATCGCGGTCCCGTTTTCACCGACCTTCTTCTTGTCGACGAAATCAACCGCACTTCCCCGCGCACGCAAGCCGCGCTGCTGGAAGCCATGGAAGAGCGCCAGGTCACCATCGACGGCGTTCGCTATCCTCTCTCGGAAAACTTCACCGTCCTCGCCACGCAAAATCCCATCGAATTCGAGGGCACCTACCCTCTTCCTGAAGCTCAACTCGACCGCTTCCTTCTTAAAATTCGCGTCACCTATCCTTCCGCTCAGGAAGAAATGGAAATTCTCTCGCAGTACGAAAAGGGTTTTGATCCCCACCGCCTCGATAAGATGGAAATCACTCCTCTCGCGCCGGGGCTTCTTGCCGCAGCGCGCCGCGAAATCGCCAGCGTGCGTGTTGAGCCTTCCCTTCATTCGTATGTGGTTGCCCTGGCCCGCCGCACTCGCGATTGGCCTGCGATTTCTCTCGGCGCCAGCCCCCGCGCTGCCGTCGGCCTTTTTCTTGTTGCTCGCGCGATTGCGGGCATGGACAGCCGCGACTATCTTCTGCCCGATGACGTAAAAGCTGCCGCGCCTCCCGTTCTTCGCCATCGTCTTTTGCTCAAACCGGAAGCGGACCTCGAAGGACTTACAACCGATCAAGTCATCAACCAGGTGATTGCCGCCGTGGAAGTTCCCAAGTGAAGGCCATGAAAACGAGGCTCGTGAAAAGGGAGGTAAGGTCGTGAATCCGCCGCGACCGCTGGTCCCGGCGGAAGTCGTGTCTCGTGCGCAATCCCAAGGCCGCTTGCCCTTTGGTTTCGGCCCGCGCTTCTTCGTTGCCGTCCTGCTTGGTTTTGTTTGGCTGGTTCCGGCATGGTGGGCGCCGCAACTCATCGTGGCCATGTTCCTGTGGGATTTTCTCGCCGTCGTAGCGTTCGTTGCGGACTTACTTCGAATCCCCAAGCCAGCTGACCTCGAAGCGCGCCGCACCTGGGAACACGCCCCTTCCTTGGCCGCGCCTTCTCAAGTCACTCTCGCCGTTCGAAACTTCGGAAAATCCACCATCCGATGCCATCTCGTGGATGAAACTCCCGCCGCATTTCGAATCGCGCCTCCATCTCTCGAACTTGAAGTCGCTGCTGCAAGCCAAGCCGAAACTCGTTACCCAATTCTTCCCCGCGCGCGTGGCGATCTTCAGCTCGGCCGTCTTTTTTTCCGCTATCAATCGCCACTCGGCTTCGCCCAGCGCTGGGCCGTCGCCGATCTCTCGCAAACCGTCCGCGTCCTGCCCGATCTCGAACAAGCGCGCCAGCACGCGCTCTATCTAATCCGCAGCCGCCAGGTGGAAATGGAAAAGCGCCGCCGGCGCCAGCGCGGTCAGGGCCGCGAGTTCGAGAGCCTTCGCGATTATCGTTCCGGCGACGAAATGCGCGACATTTGCTGGACCGCCACGGCGCGCCGCCACCAGCTCATCACCCGCCTCTTCGAAATCGAACGCAGCCAGGCCGTCTGGATCGTCCTCGACGCCGGACGGCTTCTTCGCTCGCAAATTCAGCAGGAGCACATCGATCTGCGTCTCTCAAAACTGGACTACTCCGTCAACGCCGCCCTTTCCCTCGCTCAGGTTGCTACGCAATGCGGCGACCGTGTCGGCTTGCTCGCGTATGGCCGTTCGATTCAGCAAAACGTCGTCGCCGCGCGCGGCCCTCTCCACCTTCGCACCATCGTCGACTGCCTCGCGCAAGTTCGCGCGGAAGCTTCCGAAGCCAATCACTCTCTCGCCGCGCGCATTTTGCTCACGCAGCAAAGCCGCCGCTGCCTGGTCATTTGGATCACCGATTTTGCGGAAACTCCCACCACTCCCGAAGTCATCGACTACGCCATGCAAATGACCCAGCGCCATCTTGTCATCTTCACCGCCATCAACCAGCCGGATCTTTCCGCGCTTGCCGAAGCCACTCCGCAGACTCCTTCCGAAATGTACCGGCACGCCGCGGCGCTCGAAATCGCTCATCGCCGCGATTTGCTTTTGCGCGGACTGCGCCAGCGCGGCGTTTTCGCCTTCGAGTTGATTCCCGGTTTGCTCGCTTCTTCTCTGGTGAATCAGTATCTGGACATCAAGGAGCGGAATCTGCTGTAGCCGCCTTCGCTTTCGGCCGCCCGAACAGAAAAAGATACGTTAGAAGCGCTGCAAAAAGCACTGCCGCGACCGTGAACTTCAGCGTGCGGGGCGCGCCGCTCGGCGAAAAAAATCCCTCGAGTACTCCCGCCACCACCAGCATTGGGATTGTTCCCAGCAGCAGCTTTGCCGCGCGGCCTCCCGCACGCGCCAGCGATTCCTTCCTCGGCAGCAGTCCGGGGAACAGCATCCCGTGCGCGATTTCCAATCCTGCGCCTCCCGCAATGAAAATCGCCGGCAACTCCAGCACACCATGCGGCGCCACGAAGCTCCAGAGCTGTATCGCCATTCCTGCCTTCCACGTCGCCGCGCCAATCACGCCCATCAACAAACCGTTCAGCACCATCATGTAGATCGTTCCAAGCCCCGCGGTGATTCCCATGGCGAACGTCGTGAACGCCACCGTCAAATTGTTGGTCATGATTCCTGAGGATGCGATCGGCTTGATGGTTACAATCGAATCCGTCCACATTTTGCGCTGCTCAATCGTTTCCATCATGTGTGGGCCCAGCAATCGGTGCGCAAATCCCACGTCGTGCAGGGTGACGATCCACGCCGCAACCCCCGTCACCGCAAAAATCGCCAGCGCCAGCAGCGTTTGCGGCAGCGTCTCGCGGAAAACTCCCGGATACGTCTCTGTATAAAACCGCACAATCCCGCTGACCTTCGGTTTGTGGCCCATGTAGATCAGGTTGTGGCTGCGCCCGAGTAATTGATTGAGATAGGCGGCGAGTTGCCGGTTCGTGGCGTCTTCGCGCACCGTCGCAAGGTCGGAAGCCGTTTGGCGGTATAATAGCCCCAGTTCCTGCAATTCACTGTGGCGGAGCGCGGCGACGCCGCGGCTCGAGCGCTGCACCAGCTCTTCGAGCCGCGCCCAGTGGGGTTTCCGTTTTTCCAGCCACCGATTGGATATCATGTCCTCGAACTTTCCCGTTCCGGGCGACTCTTCCGGCTCTTTCGGCGACAAGCTTACCATTGAAACGCCGGAGCAGACTTCCCTCGATTTCGCGGTCGCCGGCATTGGCAGCCGCTTCCTCGCGCTTGCTCTGGATACTCTGATTCAAGTGCTGGTCGGCTTGGTCGTCGGCATCACGGCCAGCTTTGGGATTAGCCTGATCTCCGCCGCTTCCGGCCTGGCCGGGATTTGGGGCGTCGCCATCTTGATCTTGTTTTATTTTTTGCTGTACTTCGGCTATTTCGCGTTGTTCGAAATCATTTGGAACGGCCAGACACCTGGAAAACGCAAAGCCGGAATTCGCGTCATCAAAGATTCCGGCCGTCCCCTCACGCCCGCCGAATCCATCGGCAGAAATCTCATGCGCATTGTCGATTGGCTGCCGGCGTTCTATGCCGTGGGAATTGTCAGCGCGGTCCTGACCAAGGAAAACAAGCGCCTCGGCGATCTGGTTGCCGGTTCTCTCGTCGTTCGCGAGTCTTCTTTCGGCGCGCTCAAGCCCGCCTGGCAAACTGGCGATGCTCCCTCTGTTCCCGGCCTCGCGCCGATGGGCGCCGACCGCCTATCCCCCGAAGAGTGTGCGTTGATTGATTCCTATCTGCAGCGTCGCCTCGACCTTGAGCCGTACTTGCGGTTTCGCATGGCCGATGAAATCCTCACGCGCCTGAAGCCAAAGCTGACTCTGCCTGCCGAGACCGCGATTTCGAGTTATTCTTCTGACCAAATCCTCGAGGCCCTTGCCTACGAACGCCGCGCCAGCGGCCGCTACTAGTCCCTTGTAATCCAAACAGGCCGCCTACTTTCAACGAACTTGTCATGCTGAGCGTAGCGAAGCATCTCAGCGTGAAGAACGGCTTGGTCACCGCATTTTAGTCACAACGGACAGGACTCCTGCGTCACTCTCTTCAGCAACGCAAGCCACGCTATCGTTTTCTGCGTTCGGTTATTTTTCCCGCAAAATCACTTCGCCGTGACCTACTAGTTGCTCGTTGAGCCACAACTTGTATTTGTACGTTGCGGCTTTGCTGCCTGGTCGCGGCGGCCCGCTCAGCAAACGGATTCCCGCCGGCGCTTGAAAAACATTCGATGAAAACGGGCAGCGGTTCACGTCAAACTCAACTCGCAGGCTTCCCGCGTCGGAAATCCAGGAAACCTGGTCGCCGGGATCGATCACCACCGTTTGCGGAATCAGTCCCACCAGTACAGGCCGTTCAGCCATTTTGTTCTTTTCCTGTGTAGGGGCGGCCTTCAGGCCGTCCCTCTTTCGCCGATGTCCTCGCGACGATAGCACATCCTGTCGTCGGTCCGCCCGTGAGCTTCATCACTGCCTCAGTGACCCGCCTCACACAAATATTTTTTCACTTTCACAACCGAACTGTACTTCCGGACATCTGTTTTAGTGTAACCTGTACCTTGCTGCGCTTGACCACCCCCAAGCGCAATCTTAAATTGAAACTGTTGTTTCGTGCCGCGCGGTTCTGGCTGGACCTCTTGCGCTCGCGGAATGACGCACTTTATAAGCGTCCGCACTTCGACGCGGAGGATATTGCCGGATGGCTTCTGCTGTAAAGTATTTGTCGATTCCGCTGCCCAATGGAGCGCGCATTTCGATTCTGCATTCCCTGCCTTTCCTTCTCGTTCACGTTGCCTCGCTGCTGATTTTCTTTTTCCATTTTCACTGGTATTACCTGGTGACCTGCCTCGCGATGCTAGTCGTGCGCATGTTCTTCGTCACCGCCGGCTATCACCGCTATTTTTCCCACCGCTCGTTCAAGACCAGCCGCGTCTTCCAGTTCATCATCGCCTTCATGGCCATGTCCTCTTCGCAAAAGGGCGTGCTCTGGTGGGCGGCGCATCATCGCCACCATCACCGCTATTCCGACCAGGAACTGGATTTGCATTCGCCGACGCTCTTTGGCTTCTTCTGGTCACACATCGGCTGGATCATCTCGGACAGATACAATGAAACGCGCCTGGACTACATCGGCGACTTCGCGAAATTTCCCGAGCTCCGCTGGTTGAACAAATACCACATCGTGCCGCCTGCCACGCTCGCCGTCGTGCTTTGGCTCATCGGCGGTTGGCCGCTATTTGTCTGGGGTTTCTGCCTCAGCACCGTGTTCCTCTGGCACGACACCTTCACCATCAATTCGCTCTCGCACCTCTTCGGCTCGCGCCGCTACGAAACCACCGACACCAGCCGCAACAACTGGCTCCTCGCCCTGCTCACTCTCGGCGAAGGCTGGCACAACAATCATCATCACTTCATGGCTTCCGCTCGCCAGGGCTTCTACTGGTGGGAAATCGATATCACCTACTACACGCTGAAAGTCATGTCCTGGCTCGGTATCGTCTGGGACCTTCGCAAAGTCCCCGCTCACATCCTCGCCGACCAACCCGCCGCCGCATAAACACACGCGCCATCCCACCCTCACTGAACGTTCGTCCCGTTGACGTGTATACGCCAATAGCGTAGACTAGCAAATGTACGCTGTTGGCGCACCATATGTGGCATGGAATTCTTCGAGGCTCCGGCCTTTACCCGTCATGTCTCAGCTTATTTGGCAGACGAGGAGTACCGCGAACTTCAGAATCGTCTCGCTGCGGTGCCGGAGCTCGGTGCGGTGATTCCGGGAACGGGAGGATTTCGGAAGCTTCGCTGGGCGGCTCCTCGGCGCGGCAAAGGCCGCCGCGGCGGCCTGCGGATCATCTACTACTACTTCCTGGACAGCCAGCAGATCTGGCTGATGACGCTCTATGGCAAGGACGAAGCCGCCGACCTTACTTCCAAGGAAAGGCAAGCTCTTAGGAACGCCATCGAATTGGAACTGCAAGCGCGTCGGGCACATGAACTTGTTCGGCAAAAGAAGTCGCAGAGGGAACGCCAATGACTAAGCGAAAGATTCTTGACGAGCTCATGGACGGCGTGGCTGCCATGAAGCGGCAACGCCAGGGAAAAATCACCCTGCGCACTTACAAAGTGGAAGCCCCGCCTCTCCCCAAAGTGGACTCCGGGCTCATTCGCGACACGCGCCGCCGCCTGCGCTGCTCCCGCGCTGTGTTTGCTCGCAAGCTGCGCATCAACGAACGCACTCTGGAAAAATGGGAACAAGGCCGCGGCAAGCCTAATCCTCAGGCTGCCGCCCTCGTTCTCCTCGTGCGCAACTATCCTGACACTCTGGAACGCTTGGATCGTCTCGCGGGCAAACCCGCCGCCGCGTAACACTCCTTGCTAACGGGCCCTACATCTTCTTCCAATCCCCCGCCTGCTCAAAGGCGTGCGCCGCCCGGTAAATCGTTGCTTCCTCCCAATGCTTGGCGACGAGCATCAAAGCCGTTGGCAAACCGTCGATCATCCCGCACGGGACGCTCATCGCCGGATGATGCGTCACGTCAAATGGGCAGGTATTCCCGATCATCTCCGTAGCGCGTTGAAAGTAGACCTCCCGTGGTGCGTCGGCTGGCGGCAGCGGTTGCGGCTTCATCGGCAGCGTGGGCATCAGCAGCAAATCATAGCGCCGCAGTACAGCATCGTACGCCTCTCTCAGCCGCCTGCTCACGTTGACCGCCTTCCCGTAGTAGTGCGTCCCGTGGTACTTCCGCATGTACGCTCCGAACGTCGTCCACACTTTGGTTGTCTCTGACAACTCGTTTCCTCGCAGGGTCCACCCGTGCAGCTTGTCGATCAGGCTCGTCACGTACAGGTCCTGCCGCGAAATTCCGTAGCCGTCTCCGAACATCATCGTTTGCGCAATGCCTTCCACTCCGATCGGTGTCCAGATCGCCGCTCCCGCCAGATGCATCGGGATGGACACTTCCTCCACCGTCGCGCCGAGCCGCCGGAATGTCTCCGCCTCGTGCCGCACTTTCTCGTCCACCTCTTTTTCCGACTCCGGCCTCCCAAATCCTTCTTTGACCAGCGCGATCTTCATTCCGCGCACACCCGCTCCCAGCGCTTCCGTGTATTTGGCCACTCTGGGGGAAATCTGCCGCGGGTCGTACCCATCCGCCCCCGCAATCACTTCCAGCATCAATGCGTTGTCCGCAACTGTTCGCGTCATCGGCCCCGCGTGGTCCACGAAAATCTCGATCGGCATGATCCCGGTATACGGCACTAACCCATGCGTCGGCTTCATCCCATAAATTCCGCACCAGCACGCCGGTATGCGGATCGACCCGCCCTGGTCTCCGCCCAGCGCCATATCCGCTTCGCCCAGCGCCACCACCACTCCCGAACCCGAGGACGATCCTCCTGCCGAATAGCCCATCTTGTATGGGTTATGCACCGGTCCTTTCGCTCCGGTATGGCTCCCGCCCGAAAGACAGTACGACTCGCAATGGGTCTTTCCCACGATCTCCGCCCCGGCGTCGAGCAGCCGCGTCACCACAGTTGCGTCGATCTCGGGTACGTATCCCTCCAGGATTGCGTTGCCGTTCATCATCGGCACTCCCGCAACCATGGCGTTGTCCTTGATCGCGACCTTTCTGCCCTTCAGCGGCCCCTCATTCGCGCCCGCAATGGAAGTCTTGACGTACCAGGCGTTGTGTCTATTCTCTTCTGGCGCAGGAAACCTTCCTGGCGTCCGCGGATACTTGACTTCCGGCAGGCAGTCCGGCATCGCATCCACATAGCTGTATGCTTCAACGCTGGCCTTCATTAGCCCGATGTACGATTGCACGTCCGCCTCGGTGAGCGACAGCCCGACTTCGCTGGCGGCAGCCTGAACCTGCTCGGGTGTGGGTAGTTGAACCGCCATCTTTTCCTCCTCGCACGGGACTTTGGCATTTGGCGCGTTAGCCCGCACATCCTATGCTTCTCCTGCCCACCACACAACGTATTTACCGCCCGGACTAGCCCGAGCGCCACTACGGAATGTTGCCGCCTCAAAGCGCCATCAACATACGCAAGTTCCGCCTAACCCTCACCCTAGTTTCACGACCGTTCAATCCCTGTTCTGGGTCATTCCCTGCTTTTTACTTTACAGTTCTATACCTTCCATGCTAGCGTCTGCTGTGAACTCGGCGCTCCAGCCCGCTCTCTCCTGCACCTCATGCCATCTCACCCACGGGTCTACTCCCGTGGCCTGGATTGCTGCTTCAGGTTTCCGGTGTCCCCGGATCGCCGTTCTCTCTCGTCACCGTGACGGGAGGAGTGTCGCCGTAACCCCTTTAGAATCCGCTCTTGCAAAACGTGACGCGCCCAAGTCCTTTATCATCTGCACTTACGTAAAACACCGGGGTGGCGTACCTCCCGCCTCTCCTGTTCAATGTGCATACCTCTTTTCTACCCGCAACTTGCTGCGGAATCCCTCTTTTGTTTTCAAGTGCTTACGCACTCTTTCATTTTCCGTAGCCTCTAACTCCTTTGTTTGCCACTCTTACGAAAACTGCCGGGTGTCACAAATCTCTTCCCATTTTGAAACTGAGCCGCGTGCGCACCCGGCCAGTTGTGCAGGAGAGTTGTGGAACGGCGACACTTTTGGATTTCTACCTTGGGACTCAAGCAAGTTTGATGGGATTTTGCGGATAGATAGCGAAATCGTCGCGAGAGAGAATCGCCACTCGAGGAAGTTGCAACGACCAATCAAATCGGAGAACGGAGCGATGAATAGCTATCGGGTTGTGGCGATACCGACGGAAGTGGCGGAAGACGTCCGGCGAACGATGCGCGCACCCGGATACGGCTTTCCCGCGCATGCGGAATTGGGAGCCGACGATGCGCCCTGCCGGCACTGCCTGCGTTTGATTGCCGCCGGAAAGGATCGGAGAATCCTCTTCACCTACGATCGATTCGACGGCGTCGAAGCTCTTCCGCAACCTGGTCCAGTGTACGTGCACGAGGAGTCTTGCGAACGATACCCGGGTGACGGTGGATTTCCCGCAGAATTGCGCAATAGCCCGCGGACTCTCGAAGCCTATGCGCGAGGGCGGCGCCTCTTGGGCCAGGAGTACATCGGCGACGGAAAATTTGAGCCCGTGATTGAGAAACTGTTCTGCCGGCCGGAAGTGGACTACATCCAGGTGCACAGCACAACCGCCGGGTGCTTCACGTTTCGCGTGGAGCGAGACGAAAGTCAAACGCCGCAAAAATAGCGAGTTTAGGGCGCCCGGCAAGATTGCAAAGCGCAAAGCTTGGGAGTACGCTCTGGCGAGCCTCACGCCTTCTTGAACGCCAGTCCATTCTTTTCGTGAGGTGGACCCCATCTCCGGAGAAGCACCAGGACTTTTCCGGAGTAGGAGGACGATATGCCAAGCGACAATGAGGCCATTATTCACCGTCTCTATGAAGAAGCCTGGAATAAGCGGAAACTGGAAGCCCTGAACGAATTGGTTTCTCCCAGCCACGCCCTGCACGGTCCGAATTTTTCCGGCTCGTCGATTGGTCCCGAAGCGTACAAACTCCAGGTCGCGCAGTTCGTCAGGGCTTTTCCAGATTTGCGCTGGGAGATCGAAGAAACAATTTCCGAAAAGGACAAAGTCGTTGTGATCTGGACCTTTACCGGCACGCACAAAGGCGAGTACCGCGGGGTCGCGCCTACCAACAAGAAAGTCACCGTGGATGGAATCACGGTCCATCACATTACGGACGGAAAAATCATGGATTCGTATGCGATCTGGGACACTTGGGGCATGATGAAGGAGTTTGGCGTGGTTCCGGCACTCGGGAAACCGCGGAACGCCGCAGCGCGTTAGAGTTTCCAAAAGCCTGCAAGCCAATTTGAGCTGGGTTAGCCACGAACTCGACCAAGAGCCTGCAACTTTCTCTGAAACGCTTGGCCGCCAACCGCCACTAAAGACCTAGGAGGGAGTACGTTATGGCGGGGCAGTTTTCCACCGCGCTCAGCACCATTTACGACATTTTGATTACCGATGCGGACGGCCAGCACCTGCAGTTGGAGAGTTTCAAGGATCTAGAGAGCGCGAAGCAGAGATTCCCGAGCATCGCCGCGCAGTATCCTGGAACCAGGATCACTCTTTGGAATCGCCACACCCGCGCCATTCTGGCGGAAAGCGACGGCTACTAATCCTTCTCGCACTCGCATCGACCTCAGCAGAGTACCGGCGGCGGTGCGATTTCCTGAATGCAGTGTATTGAAATTTTCGACCTGGCGGACGGCGATTTTGCGAGCCTACGGCTCCAGACAACTGTAGAATAGAGTCGCAGTTGAAAGGAGCAAGGTATGGCCAAGACGAGGAAAACCTCCTCGCCAGCAGCAAGAAAGTCACCTTCTGCCGGCAGTCAACCCACTCGTGACCAGATTGCGCTGCGCGCTTATGAAATTTATCTGGAGCGAGGCGGGACGCCGGGTCAGGAACTCGAAGATTGGACACGCGCGGAGCGTGAACTTCTTGAAAAGAACGGCAAGCCTCGGCGGAAGGCTTCCGCGAAGTCCGTCGCCGCATAACTGCACGCAAAATCAAAGGGCGGAGCACCCAGGACCGCGATGCTCCACCCTCTCCGTCCAAACTTGTCTCAGTTTATTGACCCAACACGAAGGTGATCGTGACGATCATCTGGACGGCAATCGGCTGATCATTCAAATAGGTCGGTTCGTATTTCCACTTTCGCAGGGCGTCCAAAGCAGCCTGATAGAGAAGCGGCGGACCGGAGACGACGTGCATTTCGACGACGTTTCCTTGTTCATCGAGTACCGCATCGATCTGTACCTGACCCTGAATGCGCGCTTGGCGCGCAAGAGTCGGATACTCCGGTTTAACCTGAATGATGGGTTTCGGAGCCCGCACTCGCCCGCCGACGCGGATCGGCGCGGACTTCGATGGAGGTGCGATTGGCTTGGCAGCCGCGCTTGGGATGCCGCCGAGCACGCCACCAATCACGCCACCCATTTGCCCTCCCGGAACGCCGCCCGGCACGCCACCGGCGACGCCGCCGATGCTATCCGCCTCCAGCGGAGCTTCCTTGATTTCCGCAATTTGCTTGGGGATGACGGTCGGTGCGTAGAGTTTCCCGCTATTCATGAATCGTGGTTTAACGACGGTTTTGATCAACGGGGCAGTTGCCGGCGGGGGTGGCGGAGGCGGCGGGGGCGGCGCTACCAGCATCATCGCGGCGTACTGCTTGATGTTGATGGTATCGGTAAAAAACAGACCGAGAAGAATTGGAATGGAAATGACCGTGACGTGAGTTATCACCGAGATGAGAGCCTTCAGGGTTCGCGAGCCGGTCTTGAAATGATTCTCTTCCAGAAGCACGGCTTCCGAGAACTTGAACGCGGGCTTGATTTCCCGGTGGTTTTCCTCGTGCTTTCGCGGGACGGGTTGCTCGAGAGGGATGAACTCAATGAGCTTTGGGACGATGACGTCGTCCTTGACGGGATGCTCAGCAATGGCGGACGGAGCCATAGGGTACCTCCTACACGTCCCTTCCAGGGGCATGCCAGTTGCCAAGGTTGCGATCTGGGACACCCTAGTATCTCGTTGAAAGTGCAACACTTAGAGAATCTAAAGAGTATGTTTCAAGGGTGAACATGTGCGTTGCAGCGCAGGGACCTAGGCTTGGTGCGTGACTTCGCGCACCGGGCAGGGCCCATCCTCTGCGGAGATGCAGTTTAGACGGAGTAGAAGGATTCAGAAGCACAGTGGCTAGTACCACCATCGAGTTGGAACATGATTCGGTTTAGTGAGCAGACCGCTGATCTTCGAGCGGGAGGAAGGAAAACTTGGGGATTCGTATCGTAAGATGCCAGGAATTCATCCAACGGAAGAAAAGGAGAAGGAGAAATCATGGAGCAACGTCGACTTGGCAAAAATGGCCCGCTGGTTTCGACGATGGGTTTGGGTTGCATGGGGATGTCGGAGTTTTACGGCGCGCGGAACGACGCGGAATCCACAGCGACGATTCATCGTGCGATCGAATTGGGCATCACGTTTCTGGACACGGCAGATGTTTATGGATACGGCGACAACGAAGTGCTGGTCGGAAAAGCCCTTCGCGGAATTCGGGAGAAGGTTTTTCTGGCCACGAAGTTTGCCATCGTGCGCGACAAAGCCAATGCCGCGCTGCGGGGAGTCAGCGGGCGCCCGGAGTATGTGCGCGCATGCTGCGACGCGAGCTTGAAGCGGCTGGGAGTCGATTACATTGACTTGTATTACCAGCATCGCGTCGATCCAAATACGCCGATTGAAGAAACCGTGGGCGCGATGGGGGAACTGGTGAAAGCGGGCAAAGTACGATACCTGGGATTGAGCGAGGCTGGGGTAGAGACGATCCGGCGCGCGCACAAAGTGCATCCGATCGCGGCGCTGCAAACGGAATACTCGTTGTGGACACGTGATCCGGAAGACGGGATCTTGCAGACGACGCGCGAACTGGGGATTGCGTTTGTGGCCTATAGCCCGCTAGGGCGGGGATTTTTGACGGGGCGGTTCAAGCGGTTCGAGGATTTCGAGCCGGAGGATTACCGGAGAAACTCGCCGCGGTTCCAGGGAGAGAATTTTCAGAAGAATCTGGATTTGGTCGCGCGCGTGGAGGCGATCGCGAGAGAGAAAAGTTGTTCGGCGGGGCAGCTTGCTTTGGCTTGGGTGATGGCGCAAGGAGAGGACATCCTTCCGATTCCGGGGACGAAACGCCGGAAGTATCTGGAAGAAAATGCCGGAGCGATGAAAATTTCGCTGACGAAAGAGGATTTGCGGCGGATTGACGAAGTTGCGCCACAGGGCGTTGCCGCGGGGCAGCGGTACCCGGAGTTCATGATGAAGCTGGTAGGAAGATAAGAACCCCTTTGCGTGAAGAGAAAAGCAGATCCCTCCGCCTCGGGCTGCGGAAGACCGCGGCCCGAGGGTCGGGATAACATACGCTTGATTTTGAGATGGGGAACGGACCCAGTTTGGCCACACTGCAAGGGCCTTGATCCGGGTTTGTAGGTTTTGCTTCCGCCGCTCTTGCCGCTCCGTGAGGCCGCTGTTGCAGGCGATCTCGTTCAAACGATTGAGCGAGGTCGCGAGTCTGCAGAGTTCGGCGGCATCCTGAGCAGCGTCGCGCGGCTTGCGCTTTCCGATGGACGCGATGTAGGCAGACAAGACTGCCTCCTGCGTGTTCGTTCGCATGGGTGTTGCTCCTGAGTTGTGGGTTAGAACCGAGACTGTGGAAGGAAGAACTCTGGAACCGACTCTGCTACTGGAAAGCAGCAGAAATCGTTCCAGTCGTCAGCGGTTGTGAATTGAAAGGAATTGTGGGCTGAAACTGCCAGTGACTGTGGTCGGTGGGCTTAGTACACATCGAGCTGGTAAAGCGTTGGGTGGCTCATCGGTCGAGATCGGCAGTTGGTATCGCGGCCGGACTGGCCTTAGTCACTCCTGCCCCCGCCGTGTCCGCCGTGATTCTTTTTCGCAACGCGAGTATCAGCATCGCCGATGCGAACAATGAAATACCTGCGAGCACAAGTCCGCCGCGAAAACTTCCTGTTCGCTTGTTGATTGCTCCCATCACATAAGGGCCAACGAAACCGCCGATATTTCCGAACGAGTTAATGAACGCAATCCCGGCAGCCGCCGAGAACCCCGATAAAAATTCATTTGGCATCGACCAGAATGGGGGAAGCAGAGCGTAGACACCTGCTGCTGCAAAAGACCAGAGCACGACAGAAAAGAAGACAGAACTTGCCGGAGACGTGCAGAGCAGCAAGAGAGAGGTTGCTGCGATCATGACGGGAACAGCGGCGTGATAACGGCGTTCGAGCGCACGATCCGAACTGCGGGAGACAAGAATCATTGCGGCGACAGCAGCAACGTAAGGGATCATCACTAGGATTCCAACCGTCGTATTCGAATATTGGTGGGAGAACGTCTTCAGCAACTGTGGCATCCAGAAGGTCATCGTGTTCAAAGACACCATTGCCGTGAAGTAGATAGCAATCAAATGCCACACGCGCGTGTGTGCCAGTGCCTGACCTACTGTGATAGGGTCTTGTGCAACTTTGCCCTGTTCTTGAACACGCAGTTCAGCCGCGAGGTGGTTTCTTTCTTGCGCCGTAAGAAATTTGGCTTCCGTGGGTCGGCTAGGCAGAAGAAAATACGTGACGATACCGCCTACGATAGCAGGAATGCCTTCTAGAATCAGCAGCCATCTCCAACTGCTGAAACCGAACCAATGGATTTGATCCAGAATCACGCCTGAGATCGGAGCACCAACCACGCTGGCTATTGCGGGGGCACTGTTGAAAAGCGCAATTGCGCGAGCCAGTTGCCGCTGGGGGAACCAGTATGTCAGATATAGATACATTCCGGGAACAAACCCCGCCTCAGCTACACCGAGCAGAAATCGCAAAACGTACAGATGGGTGGCTGATCTGACGGAGCCTGTCAGGATCGCCACAATTCCCCAACTGACCAATATTCGTGCAATCCAGATACGAGCACCGAGCTTGTGCAGCAGAAGGTTGCTTGGTATCTCAAAAATGAAATAGCCCCAAAAGAATATGCCAGAAAGAAGCCCGAACTGTTGGCTCGTGATAGCCAACTCCTTGTTCATCGTTAACGCTGCAAACCCAATGTTGATCCGGTCAACGAAGTTAATCACGAAGAGAACGAAGACGAACGGGATGATGTGCGTTCGCAATTTGTGGATTGTTCTCGCCTCAATTGCGGATGGAGCAGAATCGGGGACCATTCTTTCACCTCGCGTGCGCTTGGTTCTCAGTTGCTGCCCGCTGGCCAGTTTCCTCGTTTCACTGGGAGTCTCCGATGCTTTTTGTTTAGCTATCCTAACGTAACTTGGGTAAGGAATCCGAGTCAGAGAGGCTTTCGCCTCTCTGACTCAGCTAGGTGGATGTGGCAGCCGGTCATTCGGCAGCTTCGGGCAAGAACTCTTCGATGTTCTTGTATCCGTTGTGGCCCTGACCGACTTTCACCAGGCAGGGAAGATGGAGTTCCATTCCAGCTTCGATCTCACTCGCCGGAATGTCGTAACCACTCGCTTCCAGACGTTCTGCCAGCTCTTCGGGACGGCCGAACACGCGCACCGTCTCGCCACCGACATGCGCCTTGAGAAAGCACAGGCTGAGACCTGTGCTACTCAGGAGCGTTGACGCTGAACGCAGGTGGGAGCGGGATGGGAAGAGCACAGGCTGAAGCCTGTGCCACTGCTAGTGCCCGCCGGTGCGGAGAGCGGGCAGCGTGAACTTCGGCGTGACTTCCTTGCGTTTCGACCAATCGTGGTAGGTGTGGCATTCCGAGCAGCGCGAATCGGCGTGATCCGGCCCGGGCGCGTGGCACGTTTTGCAGGTGGCGATTCCCGGGAGCAAGATGTCGCTCGATTCGGTGCTGGTGAGCGCTTTGGGATGGCAGCTCACGCAGGTGAAGCCACGATGCGCGTCATGATCGAATTTCGCATGCGGCATCCAGCGCACGGTTGTTTCTGCGTCCGTCACAATTGGAAGTGCATCGGCTCGCAATCCAAAGGTTAGCGTATGACACTGGTTGCACGTCTTACGCCATAACAGATCAAGAGAATCAGTAACGCGGGCGGTGACCCACTCGTTCGGCGTGTACGTACGCGTTCGCGGAGGCAGGGGCTTGCCCGTCAGGTCCTGATCCGGGTTGCGCGTTTCGTGCAATTCGCCTGGGTGCGCTGCGATATAGTCCGTGAATTTTTTCACCAGGAAAGGAAAGATGACGCTAGGCTGATCGTGAGGCACGCCTTGGTCAAAGCGCTTGTCGAATGTCAGCAGGTGGCAAGCGGCGCATGCGGTTGCGAATTTAACTGGAGCCATGAGTTCGCGGCCGCTGGACGGGCGGCGAGAGCCAAGGATTTCCGCGTTGACCGGCACGAGCTCTTCTTTATCCGTGTACGTCACACTGGCTGAGACGTAAGCGGCATCCGCGTAATTCCACCTGGTGTTGACCGTGGCGGGACGATGGCAATCGCCGCATTCGAGATTGACGATCGGCCCGTTGGGGCCGCGACGAACGGGCTTCATGTGGATGGCGTGGTTTAATTTGATCGTGCCGGGGCTTCTCGCGGGGACGGCAGCAACAGGGCGCAGCGCCGTGAATTCGGGATGGCCATCTGCAAAGCTGCGGATGTGTGCCGCGTAGCGCGGGGGACCTGGCTCGCCCGTAAGGTCGGCGTGACACGAGGCGCAGGCTTGATCGCTGGCGGCGGAAATGTTGATGCGGCCGCGGTGTTCGGTGTGACATTCGGCGCAAGCGAGATGTTTTCCGCCGATAGGGCTGACGGCATGGTGGATCGGGCCGTCGTGGCAATCGAGGCAGGCGCTGTCGGCGGCTTTGGCGGAAAAGGCGCTGGCTTGCTGGAGGTGACAGGCAGAGCATTCTTTTTCGAGGACGGCGTGAGAGCGAGACATGCGGCCACTCGAGTAAACGCGATGATCGCCAGAGAAGCCACGCCAGGCGATCCAGAGGAGCGCGAGAAGAGGCAAGAGCGCGCTGAGCCAGAATTTCGCGCGCTTCAGCGGCGTCGGCCTCTTGAAGTAGTTGAGGTCGATGCGCTGGGCGAGTTTCTTGGTTGTGCGTGTGCGCGGCATTTTTTCAGCTAACAGTTGACAGCTAACAGCTGACAGTTAAACGCCTGATTCCCTGAAAAAAACTCTTCCAAGCCGTGACGACTCGGGCGCAGCATTCCCCCGCTTCGCTCGAGACAGGGCTGCGCCCCTACAGCCAGAATCGATACGCATGCTCACGTTCATCGCTTCCGCCTAGTAACGCAGTGCCACGAGGGCGTGAACAGCGCCGAGCAAAATCAGTGCGAGCGAAAGCGGAATGTGCACGAGCAGCCAGCCGTGCAGCCAGCGATGCAGACGCTCCTGGAGCGTGAGCTGGCGCGCTTCATCGCAAATATCTTCGAGGTCGCCGAGAGTGGCTTGGGCCGCGGCGGGCAGGAGGGTGCCCAGACCTGCAAAGGCCTTGCCTGCTTTAGCGGCGTCCGCGAGGCGCTGGCCGCGGCGATGGGGATGTTCGAGAAACGGTCGCATTTCGTCGAGATAAAAATGGCGGAGCGGCGCGCTTTCCTCCTCGCTCAGCAGAATGATTTCGGGAGCAGCGGCGACAGCCGCGCTTGCGCCAGCACTAACCGCGGCGGAAGTGCGCAGGGGAACCGCAGCAGCGGCGATGGGCCGGAGCGCGGTGAAACCGCCGGCACGTTGGGCTTCTTCCGCAGAGGATTTGGCCAAACCAAGATTCCCGCACAGCGATTCTGCGGCGCGGTCCGCTTCTTCACGTAGGAGCGCGCGGACGTTGCTGATTTCGTCGTAGATGGTTTCGAGCGGAATGTCGGTGGTCATCAAGCGGGGAATATAGTGCTGGAGCGCGGCACCAAAGACACCGCTGACGACCGTCACGATGAGCAGCCACATCAAGACGCGCGTAAGCGTGCCGCCGAAATGAAAGCCGCCGTGAAACAGAATAATGGGCAGCGCAAGAAAGCCCAGCCAGAGATGACCGCGCATCCAGGCTTGCGCGCGGCCGAGACGCCATGTGGGCAC
>Ga0187780_10001263_pt1 | contig 19077 bp, 13 predicted proteins | sample 1015_Q2_SP10_20__FD_132429 | JGI IMG/M metagenome (GOLD analysis project Ga0187780, IMG submission 132429) | Tropical peat soil microbial communities from peatlands in Department of Meta, Colombia - 1015_Q2_SP10_20_MG | ecosystem: Environmental > Terrestrial > Soil > Wetlands > Peat | place...
CTCGAGGGATGCCTATCGGTGCCCGGCTGGGTGGGCGAGGTGACCAGGTGCCAGCGGGTCGTGGCCAAGGGAATCAATCGCCACGGCAAGGAGATCCGCATCAAGGGTGACGGGTTGCTGGCCCGCGCCATCCAGCACGAGATCGATCATCTCGACGGCATCCTCTTCACGAGCAAGGTGAACGAGGGGACGCTGCGCGAGGTCGAACCCGCAAAGGAGGCAGAGGAGCCCGGCGTCGTCAGCGCCGTGTGAGGCTCATCTTCTGTGGCACCGCAGCGTTCGCGGTGCCGTCGCTGGAGGCGTGCGCGGACCGGCACGACGTCGTCGCTGTCGTCACGCGTGCCGACCGGCCGGGAGATCGCGGGCGACCCGCGCCGCGGCCCGTCGCGGAGAGCGCCCGGGCGCGAGGCCTCGACGTGCTGACCCCGGCGAAGATCCGCGCGCCAGAGACGGTCGCCGCGCTGCTGGACCTCGACCCGGACTGCCTTGTCGTCGCCGCGTACGGGCAGATCCTTCCCACGTCGCTTATCGACGCTCCTCCGCATGGGTCGGTGAACGTCCATGCCTCGCTCCTCCCCAGGTGGCGCGGTGCGTCGCCGGTGGCCCACGCCATCCTCGCGGGGGACGCCGAGACCGGGGTGTCGATCATGCGAGTCGATGCCGGACTGGACACCGGGCCCGTCTACATGCAGTCGAGGATCACCATCGCGCCCGACGCCACCACGCCGTCGCTCACCGAACGGCTCGCGGCGCTCGGAGCGGCGGCGCTGCTCGAGGTGCTCGCCGCGCTCGAGCGAGGCGAGGCGTCCCCTCGCCCCCAGCCCGAGAGCGGGGTGATGCAGGCGCCGCGGCTCGGGCGCGATGACGGACGCGTCGACTGGGCCGCGCGGAGCGCCGTCGAGGTCGACCGCATGGTGCGCGCGCTGCAGCCCTGGCCGGGTGTCCTCGCTCCGCTGGCGGGCGTTGACGTCCAGATCGTGGCCGGGTCGCCGGCCGGTGTCGCCGGGGCGGGCGAGCCCGGGGCGGTGGTCGGCCGCGAGGGTGAGTCGGTGATCGTCGCGACTCACGACGGCGGATTCCGCCTCGACCTGGTCACCCCGCCGGGCAGGCGGCCCATGACCCCGGCCGCGTTCCTGCGGGGCCACCGTCCCGGCACCGGAGGTGGGCGATGAGCCCGGCACGGCCCCCCGGTGACAACCTGCTGGCGCGCAACCGCCGGGCGGGCTACGAGTACAGCATCGTCGACACCCTCGAGGCGGGGATCGAGCTGACCGGCACCGAGGTGAAGTCGCTCCGCGGCGGTCGCACTCAGCTGCGTGACGGCTACGTTCGCATCGAGGGCGGGGAGGCCTGGTTGATGCAGGTGAACATCTCCGGCTACCAGCAGGGCAACCGGCACAACCCGGATCCCGAGCGCCGGCGCCGCCTGCTCCTCCACAAGCGGGAGATCGAATATCTGGACGGCCGGGTGCGCACCCAGGGCCTGACGATCGTCCCGCTCCGGCTCTACCTCGTCCGGAACCGGGTCAAGGTGGAGATCGGTCTGGCGCGCGGCAAGAAGCTCTGGGACAAGCGCCAGGACGTCGCCAAGCGAGACGCGCAGCGGGACATGGAGCGCGCCATCCGGCGCTGATCCGCCGGCATCAACCGGTGGCGGCGTGAGCCTCCGGTTCGTCCATTGCCACCGCCGGCGCCGCGCTGGGCCGGTTCGCCTTGATATCGGGGACGAGCTGGGCCGCGAGCGCGTCGATGCGCTGGCGCAGCTCACGCAACCCGGTGCTCTTCGTCGCGCTGATCGCGAGCGCGGAGACGCCGGCGATGTCGCCGAGCCGCAGGCGGGCGCTGCGGACCTCTGACGCGGTCAGACGGTCGCATTTGCTCAGCGCGAGGATGATCGGCTGGTCGCACTCCATGGAACGCAGGGTCTCGAGCACGGTAGCGAGCTGCTGCTCGGCGTCCGGATGCGACGCGTCGACGACGACGCACAACATGTGCGCCTGCCGCACCTCCTCGAGCGTCGCCGCGAACGCCTCGACGAGCTCGGTCGGCAATTGCTGGATGAACCCCACCGTGTCGGTCAGGATCACGAGCTTGCCCGAAGGCAGCTCGAGCCGCCGCGAGGTCGGATCGAGGGTGGCGAAGAGGAGGTCGTCGGCGAGCACCTCGCTGTGGGTGAGCACGTTGAGCAGCGTCGACTTGCCGGCGTTGGTGTAGCCAACCAGCGCGCACGACGCCAGCGGCACGTCGGTGCGCGCGGTGCGCCGCGTCTGCCGCTGGCGCTCGATGACGCTCAGGCGCTCGCGCAGGCGCTTGAGCCGCTGCCGGATGAGCCGCCGGTCGACCTCGATCTGCTTCTCGCCCATACCGCCCCGGAGGCCGACGCCGCCGCGCTGCCGTTCCAGATGGGACCACCCACCGGCGAGGCGGGGGAGGAGATGCTCGAGCTGGGCCATCTCGACCTGGACGCGGCCCTCCGCGGTCGTGGCTCGGCGCGCGAAGATGGCCAGGATCACCTCGGTGCGATCCAGGTCCGGGACGTCCCACGCCTCCTGGAGGTTGCGCTGCTGGCGCGGGGTCAGCTGATCGTTGCAGAGCACCGCGGGGCTGCCGAGCTCGGCGAGATGCGCGCTGAAGGCATCGACGACGCCGGAGCGGAAGAAGGTCGCGGGGTGGGGTTCGCGAAGTGTGATCAGGCTCCGCTCGATCACCTCGGTTCCCAGCGTCCTGGCGAGCTCCTCCAGCTCGTCGAGCTCGATGTCACGCTGCTCGCGCTCGTCGCGGCGGGACGCGGTGCCGACCACGATCACCCGTTTCAGCTGCGCGCCCACGCCGGGATCGGCGCCCGACGGCGCGTCGAAGTGCGGCAACTACCGGCTCGGCGCGACGACGAGCGAGGCCGTCACGGCGACGGACCTCGGGGTGGGAAGCATCGCGATCAGCCTACCAATGACGCCGCGGCCGTGCAGGCTGGGGCGGCGGCCCGTCCTAATGGTCGGGATGATCCGCGACGGCGGGGATGAAGAGGAGCATGAACGCCCCGGAGCCGGCGATCAGGATGGCGGAGAGCACGACCGTCAGCGTCACCGACAAGCCGAGCAGGGTTCCCGCGACGGCGGATCCGATCGGAACGCCGGTGAAGTTGAGGCTCATCGAGACGGCGAAGGCGCGGCCGAACCAGGCCCGGGCGGTGCGGCGCTGCCGCAGCGAGAACATCGAGATGTTCGCCGCCCCGTCGCCGGTGCCGACTGTGAGGATGCCGAGTCCGATGACCGGGATCGAGGGGACGAGCAGGGCGAGAACGCCCACCCCCATGACGACGCTGGTCGCGGCCATGATGTGTCGCTCGCGACCCTCCGTGCGCATCCGCCCGGCCAGCAGCGCGGTGGGGATGCCGATCGCGCCTTCAAGAGCGAGCAGGACTCCCACCGTCGCCGCGGTGCCGTGGAGCCGGAGCACCACGACCGGGAGGGCGACAATAACCATGCCCCATCCGATGTTCAGGATCGAGATGGAGATCGCGATCCAGCGCAGGGTCCGGTTGGCGACCACGTATCGGAGGCCGCGCCACGCCTCGCTGACGATGCGTCCCGAGACCTCCGCCGTGCGCGGGGGTTCTGGAACACCCTGCAGCGCGACGGCGCCGATGACGTAGGCGACCGCCGCACCCGCGAGCGCCGCCTCGCTGCCGAGCAGCGCGATGAGGGCGCCGGCAAGCCCGGGGCCGAGGATCGCCGCGACGCCGTAGATGGTGCTGTCCGCGGCGTTGCCGCGATCCCACAGGTCGCGCGGAATGATCAATGGGAAGAGCGACCGCGCCCCGGCGTTGCTGAGCGTGCTCGTCAGCGATCCGAACCCGAGCAGCAGGAGCAGGGCCCACACGGGCAGGTCGTTGACCGCGGCGAGGGTGACGATGGCCGTGAGGCACGTCGCCGCCACCGTGAAGTCGATGCGCATGAGACGTTTGCGTCCATGCCGGTCCAGGAGCGCCCCCGCGATCGGGCTCACCAGAAGACCCGGGAAGATGAGCACGAAGATGCTGATGCCCGCCACGCTCGGCGACCGGTAGCGCGCCAGCGCGAAGAGCACGATGCCCACCGTCCACATCTGGTTCGCGCTGCGCGTCAGGAGCGAGCTCAGCAGGAGCGGCAGCAGACCGCGGACGCGGAGCAGGCGCCGGTAGGTTGCGGGCTCGGCGGGATCGCGCTGCGGCGCAGGCAGGTCGATGTCAGCGAACGGGCGCTGCATCAGGTTGGCGCGTGGGCAGAGGCGTGACCGCGAGTGCCTGGACCATGGCCCAAGGCTAGCAAGCACTCCCGCGCACGGGTCGGGGCGGCGCGCCCCGTCGGCAGCGCGGAAAACGGGGTATCATCGAGGGGCACGCTGATCTCGGATCATCGCGTTCCCATGGGGGCGTACTGGTTTCGACGGGGTCGTGGGTCGTGCGAATGCGGGCCGAGCCCCGGGCTCGTAAAACCGGGAAAACCATACGTGCGAATAACGCACCTCTCGCCCTCGCTGCGTAAGTAGCAGAGGCGAAAAAGACTCAGGCTTCGGCCTGACGTCGACCGGTTCCTCGGCTGTGGGAACCGGATCCGACGTTAATGCAAGCAGCCTCGCCGCCCGGTGGCGCCTCGGCGCCGGGCGGGACATCCACTGAGGCTGGCCGGATCCGAGCCTGGTCCCAGGGCGCGGATTCGGTGAGAACAAACCGGGACTACGCTCGTAGATGTCGCATGGAACGCGGCTTCGGACCCGGGTTCGATTCCCGGCGCCTCCACCACACCGTCATGCGGTGACGGCGTCCGAGACCTTGTGTCGCTCGGCAACCAGGTTCACAGTCGGTCCGTTCGGGTGGTTGTGGTTGTACGACTTGATGTCCACCCGGAAACCTCCGGCTTCGAGGCGAGCCACGATGGTGTCGATCGGCAGCCAGAACGAACGTTGTGAGAGGCCACTCAACGGATCCCGGGCGCCGTGTTCCCGGTACCAGTGGCCGGCGATGCCCTCGTGCTCGGCGTCGATCCGGCTCGCTTCGGCGAAATGTGTCGAGAGGTACACGCGACCTGTGACCTGATTCAGGCGCCCTCTGAGTACCGCCCTGCCTATTCGTCGAGAGGTTCAACCGGCCGCTCCCTGCCCGAAGCGTTGGCCCCACCGAGCGGAAGTCCGTCGCTCGACAGAGCGTAGAACACGGGGAGCACGCAGAAAAGGATCAGCCCGATGACAGGATGCACCAGGACACCAAGTGCACCGGCCACCACGTACACGGCGATCCCGAGCAGTGCGCGGTAGCGCTCCGTCCGCCAGATGCCGCGGGGAACCCACTCGTGGGCAAGGTGGTTGTGGTGGTGGACAGCGTAGAAGAACACGAACCAATTGGCGGCCATGAACACCCCGACGAGCGCGTAGACGAGCGTGGCAACCTGCTCGCTCGCATAGGTGCCGGAGCCGAACGCATTGGCAAGCAGCGCGGTGGGGAAGGGCACGATCACAGCCCCGAGGAGCAACCCCATGTTGGCCCAGATCAGCGCTCTGTCGACCGATCGAATCCGCCGGAAGGCGGCATGGTGGTTGAGCCAGATCACGGCGATGAAGGCGAATGAGGCAAGGAAGCTCACGTACGCCGGCCAGAGCCGGAGCACGGCCGACCCAAGATTCCCATACGCGCTGCTCGGAACGGCGACATTCAAGATCAGCAGAGTCAACGCGATCGCGAGGACACCGTCACTGAAGGCCTCGATGCGCCCGGTGTCGGCAACTGCGGATTGGTCACGCAGGCGGGACGTTGTCGTGGTCATGGGCTGGGCTCCCTCTAGGCCGGGCGGTGGATCGCAATAACGCTCTCAGGCGTGGCTGTGCCGGCGACATCGTCGCATCTGGAGGTGAGCAGCTCCAGCGGTGCAGGCGCTACTGCGTCACGTGCGGCGCGTGATGACGTGGCCCCGCCCCGGATGCCATGACTCGATCTCCAGTTGCTGCGCCATGTCGTCGAGGTGGGTCAGGACCACTTCGGCGATGTCGAGGCAGAAACGAGCGCCGTCCACCTCAGCCGCGGGGCTTGGCGCCTGCTCCACGAGCAGTCCGGCGAGCTTCACATCGCCCTTCCACGCGCCCGGCTGCTCCTCGGACGGGTCGTCGGACAGCGCATGCACTGCCACTCGCGCATCGCGGCGCACGTCGGCAAGCTTGAGCGACGCCGGCATCATCCCCAGCACGAGGTCGCCGTCGTCGAACGCGACCTCGATGCCGCTGACGCGCGGCGAGCCGTCTTTGCGCAGCGTGGCGAGCGTGTGGTGCTTCCGCGCAAGAAGGATGGACTTGATACGGCCGGCCAGCTCCGGTTCCGCCGCCTCGAATTCGCCCCAGCGAGTCATCGGTTGTCGAAGCCTTTCATCATGCCCACGACGAGCCCCATCGGCCCGCGAGTGAAACCGATCGGATCACGCTAGCAACTCCAAGTACCAACAACCTGCAGCGGCTCAGACGACCCTCGCGAGGGCTCGAAACTCGCATCGATCGATCCGCTGACGGTGCCCTCGCTCCCGCGCGACAGGGTCAGCGTTCCGCTGCTCGTGGGAGCATCCTGCCCGGCGATCCATTCACCACCACTTGCTGAACGCAGCTGCACAAGCGCCGGCAGACCTTCACCTCCCAGGGGCATATGGTTGATTCCGACGCCTCCTGCAAACTGGAGCACGACCGCGCCGGATCCCGAGCCGAAATCGATCTCACCGGTGAGCCACACCGTCACATGTGTCGCTGGTGGAAGAGGCGTCTGGCTGACCACGTGACAGCCGGCTGCCGAGCCTTGACTCCCTGCCGCGACTGACGCCGTGATCGCGCCTGAGAGCGTCAACGTCCCGCTGGGCGGAGGGACTCCACGATCGATGCCACCCGGGACCACTGAGGCGCAGCCCGCCGTGGTCACGACAAGCGCGAAAAGCGCGAGCGCCGCCGGGACTCGGGGTGAGCGCGACACGGTGCCACGGTACTCGCATGGCGACCGCGAGTCTGTCGGGCCGCCGCTTCGATGAAGCCACAAGGTCGAAGGCCGCCCACCACGTCGATTGCTCCCACACACGGTCTGCCAGACTGGGCATCGTGAGTGAGTCGAAGGTCCGGCAGATCGGGATCGTGCTGTTCGCCGACGTCGAGGAACTGGACGCCGTCGGACCGTGGGAGGTGCTCTCCTTTTGGTGTCGCACCTACCCCGAGGACGGCTGGGCGGTGACCACCCTGTCAGCGTCGGGAGGGCCGGTGGTCTGTGCCAAGGGTCTGGTCATTCAAGCCGAGCATTCCTTTGCCGACTGCCCGGAGCTCGATGTGCTCATCCATCCCGGCGGGCGCGGCACCCGGCCGCAACTGACAGATCAGGCCCATCTCGAGTGGGTGCGCGGGCAACGTCAGCAAGTGCCGATCATGGCGAGCGTCTGTACTGGGTCCCTTGTGTTCGCTGCGGCGGGTCTCCTCTCGGGGCGACCGGCAACGACACACTGGGCATCGCTCGAGCGACTGCGCGATCTCGACCCTACGATCGAGGTTCGGCCCGACGAGCGGTTCGTCGACGACGGCGATGTGGTGACCTCCGCAGGGATTTCCGCCGGTATCGACATGGCCCTCCACCTGGTGCATCGACTCGCCGGCATCGAGCGAGCACGCCAGGTACGCAGGGGAATCCAGTACGACCCGGCTCCTCCCGTTTGAGGGCAGCGGCATCGGATCACTCCCAGGTTCGATCGGTCCCGGGGAGGTATCTGGATATATTGGCAGCATTGACCAAAATACCTGTCTCTGTTGACGACGAGCTGCTCGCAAGGATCGACCGCGCCGCACGGTCCGCAGGACTGACTCGAAGCGCCTACCTGTCTCGTCTGGCGGCGCGTGACCTGGGCGAGGCTCGTGGTCCTGGTGTCGGCCGACAGGCCCGTCGTGCGCTCGTCCGTCTGGAGCGATTGTTCGACGCTCAGCTTTCGCGGGGAGATGTAACGGCGGCCGTGCGAACCGATCGTGACCAGCATTAAAGCCAGTGGTGTTTCCTGTGCCGGCGAGGGCGCAATGGTGGGTCGGCGGGTACCCATCTGGACCCGGCCGGTTGGTCCCGATTGCCGGCTCCGCGTTCGGCTCTCCTCTCAGCACGCCGTACCAGAAGAGCCAGACCAGGAATGCAACGACGAGGCCTATCAGGATGATCAGCGCTATCACCCGCAACGTCGCCGTCCTCGAGCCTTCTCAGCGACCCCGAGCGTAGTCGCGAGAGCGTTGACGAGAAGGGGCATCAGCGCGTTCCGTCCGCGCCGGTCGCTTCCGCCATCGAACGCGGGAAGACAACGTCACTGAACTGCACGTTCCCAGCAGGGACCAGCCACGTCATCACCTCGATCGAGAGCCGTCCTGCAAGCACGGCCGGGTCATCGGCGTACAGCCGGCGGGCTTCTGCCGCATCGACGGAGAGCACGGCGATGCCGCGCAACCGCTCATCACCCTGCCCCACGAACGGCCCCGCGGCAATGACAAGCCCGCGGTCGTGCAACGCCGCCTGGTGGGCGAGGTGCTGGTCCTGGATCCCATCGAGCGCCTCCTGGGGCAACTCCGGCGCATCGGCGGGTCGGACGAGCAGGACGATCGTGTGCTGGTCGAACTTCATGGGGCAATCGTAGGGAGGACTCCAAGCTTGGACACGAGCTCCCAAGTAGGATCACCGCGCATGGCGAGACTCAAGGTGCTCGGGGGCGAGCTCTTCTACAAGGTCGAGGGCGACGGTGTTCCCGTCGTGCTCGTGCATGGGCTCGCCCTCGACGTGCGCATGTGGGACGAGCAGGTGCCCGCGCTGGCCGGCATCGCGAAGGTGGTCCGCTACGACGTTCGCGGATTCGGCCGCTCGACACGTGACAACCACACCGAGTACTCGCACGCGGGCGACCTCTGGCGGCTGCTCGACCACCTCGAGATCGACAGCGCGGTGCTCGTCGGCCAGTCGATGGGTGGGCTCATCGTGATCGAGGCGGCGCTGGCCGCTCCTGAGCGCGTGACGGCGCTGGTGCTGCTCGATTCCGTGCTCGACGGCGTGCCCTGGGATCCTGCCTCCGACCGGGGCATGGACGCGATCGGCGACGGACTCCGCGCCGGTGGTCTCGAAGCGGCGAAGGATGCGTGGCTGCGCCATGGCTTCTTCGTCCCCGCGCGGCGCAGGCCGGACATCGCCAGACGGCTCACCGAGATGGTCGGCGATTATCCCGGCGCCGGCTGGACCGGCCCGGATCCACACGCGCCGCGCCCGCCCAGCATCGACCTTCTGGCGACGATCGCAGCGCCGACGACCGTCGTGATCGGCGAGCTCGACGTGCCCTGCTTCCACGTGATGGCCGGCGTCCTCGCCGATCGGATTCCCGGTGCGAGAAAGGTCACGGTGCCGCAGGTCGGCCACATGGTGAACATGGAGGCACCGGATGCGGTGAACGCACTGCTCCCCGAGGTGGTGCTCGCGGTCGCCGCTCGCGCCTGAAGCCGGGCATCGGACCGTCGAACATCCGTTCGAGCGGCGTGCTAGGATCTGGGGTCCACCATGAGCGGTATGTACGAGTTCCACCCCGCGGTCAAAGCGTGGTTCGACAGGCGCTTCCCCGAAGGCCCGACGCCCGCGCAATCCGAGGGCTGGCCGCAGATCGCGGCCGGGAACGACACGCTCATCGCCGCACCGACCGGGTCGGGCAAGACGCTCGCCGGGTTCCTTGTGTGCATCGATGCGCTGTATCGCGCCGCCGACCGTGGCGATGAGGTCGAGGGGACCACTCAGGTCGTGTACGTGTCACCCCTCAAGGCGCTCGCGGTCGACGTGCAGCAGAACCTCGAGACGCCGCTTCGCGAGATCGCCGAGATCGGCGCGGAGATGGGTCTCACGCTTCCGGCGCTTCGCGCGGAGGTGCGCACCGGGGACACGACTCCGTCGATGCGCGCCGCGATGATCAAGCGCCCGCCGAACTTCCTTGTGACCACGCCCGAGTCGCTCTACCTGCTTCTCACCGCCCAGCGCAGCAGGGCCGCGCTCGGCACCGTCACGACGATCATCGTCGATGAGATTCACGCAGTCGCACGCGACAAACGCGGATCGCATCTCGCGATCTCACTCGAGCGTCTCGAGCGGCTGTGCGCACGTCGCCCGGTCCGCATCGGGCTGTCGGCGACGCAGCGCCCCATCGAGACGATCGCCAGGCTTCTCGTCGGCGCCGGCGAGGACCGGAGCCGTGGTGACGGCAGCCCGCGATGCACCGTCGTCGACGTCGGCCATCGCCGTGCGCTCGACGTCGGCATCGAGCTTCCGTCGGGCGAGCTCGAGGCGGTGGCGTCGCGCGAGCAGTTGGGGGAGGTGCTCGACGCCATCGCTGCTCACGTGCGCGCGCACCGCACCACCCTCGTGTTCGTGAACACGCGGCGCATGGCCGAGCGCGTTGCGCACCTCCTCGCCGAGCGGCTCGGCGATGACGCGGTGGCGGCGCATCACGGCAGCCTGTCGAAGGAGCGCCGCCAGCGTGTGGAGTCGCAGCTTCGTGCCGGCGAGCTGCGCGCCCTGGTGGCGACCGCCTCCCTGGAGCTGGGGATCGACATCGGACCGATCGAGATGGTGTGCCAGATCGCGTCGCCACGCAGCATCGCAACCTTCCTGCAGCGTGTGGGTCGCTCCGGGCACAGCCGCGGAGGCATGCCGAAGGGGCGCCTCTATCCGATGACGCGCGACGAGCTCGTCGAGTGCACAGCGCTGCTCGCCGGAGTGCGGAGCGGTGCGCTCGATGCCGTCCATCCGCCCAATCTGCCACTCGACATCCTCGCCCAGCAGATCGTCGCCGAATGCGCCGCCGAGAGCTGGAAGGAGGACGACCTCTTCACGCTGATGCGCAAGGCCGCGCCCTTTTCCGGCCTGACGCGGGAGGACTTCGACCGCATCGTCGACCTTGTCGCCGAGGGCATTCCCACCGGCCGCGGCCGCGTGGCCGCGTACCTCCATCGTGACCGTATCAACGGTGAGGTTCGCGCCCGCCGGGGCGCGCGGCTCGCCGCCCTGACGTCCGGCGGCGCGATCCCGGAGACCGGCGACTATCGCGTGATCGCCGAGCCCGATGACACGTTCATCGGCACCGTCAACGAGGACTGGGCGATCGAGTCGTCGGCGGGCGACATCTTCCTGCTCGGCAGCACCTCGTGGAAGATCCGTCGCGTGGTGGCCGGCACGGTCCGCGTCGTGGACGCGCACGGTGCGCCACCTTCGGTGCCGTTCTGGCTCGGCGAGGCGCCGGCGCGCACCGAGGAGCTCTCTCGCGAGGTGTCCGAGCTGCGCAGCGGCGTCGACGCGCTGCTTGCCGAGGGTGGTGCCGACGAGGCGATCACGTGGGTCGAGCAGCGTACCGGCGTGGACAACGACGTCGCCGCGATGGTGGTTCGTTACCTTGCCGCCGGACGCACCGCGCTCGGCGTCGTGCCGACGCTGGAGCACATCGTGCTCGAGCGTTTCTTCGACGACAGCGGCGGGATGCAGCTCGTCGTGCACGCACCCTTTGGCGGAAGGGTCAACCGCGCGCTCGGGCTCGCGCTGCGCAAGCGGTTCTGCGCAACGTTCGACTTCGAGCTGCAGGCAGCCGCAAGCGACGATTGCGTGCTGCTGTCGCTCGGCCCGCAGCACAGCTTCCCGCTCGAGGACATCCCCAAGTTCCTCTCGTCGAACACGGTGGAGGAGGTGCTGCGCAAGGCGGCGATCTTCGCGCCGATGTGGGCGGTGCGCTGGCGCTGGAACCTCAATCGGGCCCTGACCGTGCTGCGCTTCAAGGGAGGCCGCAAGCATCCCGCGCCGATCCAGCGGCTCGAGTCGGACGACATCATGGCGGCGGTCTTCCCGCAGCTCGTCGCGTGCCAGAACGAGAACCCGACCGGTCCCGTCGAACCGCCGGATCATCCGCTCGTCAACCAGACCATGTACGACTGCCTGCACGAGGTGATGGACGTCGATTCGCTCCGGGAGCTCGTGCTCCGTCTCGAGCACGGCCTCGTGACCATCAGCTACAAGGACACGATCGAGCCCTCGCCGCTCGCCCACGAGATCGTGAACGGGCGTCCGTACACGTTCCTCGATGACGCGCCACTCGAGGAACGGAGGAGCCGGGCCATCACGCTGCGTCGCGGGCTTCCCGTCGAGGCGCGCGACCTTGCCGCGCTCGACCCGGATGCCATCGCCCGGGTGCGCGATGAGGCATCGCCTGCGCCGCGCGACCACGATGAGCTGCACGACCTGCTCGTGTCGCTGGTGATGACGCGTCCCGTGGCGTCATGGGCCGGCTGGTTCGACGAGCTCGTGTCGCGCGGCAGGGCGGTGACGGTGACCGTCGACGGTGAGGCCTTCTGGTGCGCGACCGAGCGTGTGCCGGGCGTCCAGTCACTCTGGCCGGACGCGCCACTGGACCCCCATCCGCCCGCGCTGCCTCCCTCGCTGGCGGGTGCCGCTCAGGAGAGGGAGTCCGTGGCGGCGTCGGCGCTCCGCGGTCACCTCGAGGTGAGCGGGCCGTCGACCGTGCGCGACCTGTCGCGCATGACCGGGCTCGGCTCGACGGACATCGCCATCGCGCTCGCGCTCATCGAGGGTGAGGGATTCGCGATTCGCGGCCACTTCGACCCGGGCATCGACGACGAGCAGTGGTGCGCCCGGCGCCTGCTCGCGCGGATTCACGGCTACACGCAGCAGCGCCTCCGCCGCGAGATCGAGCCCGTCAGCCCACAGGACTTCATGCGCTTCCTCCTGCGGTGGCAGCGTGTGGCGCCCGGCACGCAGCGAGAGGGGCGTGCCGGCGTCGCCGCCACCGTGGCGCAGTTGCAGGGGTTCGAGATCCCCGCGGCGGTGTGGGAGGAGTCGGTCCTCCCCGGCCGCGTGGCCGGTTATCGGAGCGGGTGGCTCGACGAGCTGTGCATGTCCGGCGAGGTTGCGTGGGCGCGACTACGGGTCCGCGAGGACGCGGACCCCGCGGCGCAGCAGCGCAGCAGCGTCACGGCATCTCGTGCCACTCCTGTGACCCTCGTGATGCGCTCCGACCTCCCCTGGCTGCTGCAGGCGGTGCGTGGCGACGCACAGCCCCTCGAACCGGCGTCCGGTGCGACCCTCGATGTGCTCGCCGCGCTGCGCGAGCACGGCGCGCTCTTCACCAGCGACATCGTCACGCTGACTCGCCGGCTCCCGAGCGAGGTGGAGACCGCACTGTGGGACGGCGTCGCCCGGGGGCTGCTCACGGCCGACGGATTCAGCGCCGTGCGGCGCCTGCTCGTGAGCCGCCGCCTCGGCCGCGCACGCCCGTACCACCGAGGGCTTCGGCATGGCGTGAGCGGCTACTCGTCGGGGGAGGGACGCTGGTCGCTCGTCCCCAGGGTGCTGCACACGCCCGATCGCGACGCGCTCGCGGAGGCAATCGCCGAACAGCTCCTCGTGCGCTGGGGAGTCGTCTTCCGTGACGTGGTCGCGCGCGAGACGATCGCGCTGCCGTGGCGCGACGTGGTCTGGGCCCTGCGCCGCATGGAGGCGCGCGGCACCGCGCGCGGAGGGCGCTTCGTCACCGGCTTCGCGGGGGAACAGTACGCGCTGCCTGAGGCTGTGGATCAGCTGCGCGGCGTCCGCCGTCGGGAACGTTCGTCCGAACTGGTTCGCGTTTCCGCGACCGATCCGCTCAACCTCGCGGGCATCGTGCTCCCCGGCCCGCGGATCACGTCGGTGCGCACCAACAACGTCGTGTTCGAGGACGGCCTGCCGGCCGTGAGCGCCTCCACCGCGTTCGCGTCCATCGCGGTGCGCTGACGCGCGCCGCCCGCGTCAGCCGGCGCGGGTCACCGGTTCGAACATCAGCATCGCGGGAGTCGGCTCCGGCTGGACGTCAGCAAGCGGCCACAGGATCGTGAACTTGCTTCCTTTGTGGCGGTCGCTCTGAACGGTGACCGTCGCGTCATGTGCCTCGCACAGCCGGCGCACCAGTGAGAGCCCCATGCCCAGCCCGCCGAAGCGCCGGGTGCGGCTGTTGTCCTCCTGATAGAACCGATCGAAGAGGCGGGGGATGGCCTCGGGGCTGATGCCGATCCCGTCGTCGACGACCTCGATCCTGCAGCGTGCCGCTCCCTTCTCGCGCCGCGCGCTCACGGTCACATGTCCGGCCTCGGGGGTGAACTTCACCGCGTTGTCGATGAGGGCGCGGAGCACCTGCCGGAATCGGAAGGGGTCGGCGTTGACCGCCGGCGTCCCACGCACGTCGATGCTGAGCTCGACAGGGAGGCCGTCCTTGAAGTGTCGGCGCACGTCGTTTGCGGCGTCAAGCACCGCGTCGTTGACGTCGACGGATGCCTTGCGGACGTCGATCGTGTCGGAGTTGACGAGCGCGAAGTCGACGATGTTCTCGACGGTCTCCGCGAGCAGGCGAACGGAGATGTCCACGTCACGCACGATCTCGAGCCGCGTCGGCTCGTCCCATTTGTCCCATGCGACGTTGAGGAGCTCGATCTGTCCCTGGATGGCGAGCACCGGGGTGCGCAGCTCGTGCTGCGCGGTGTTGAGGAAGTCGCTCTTCATCTGGTTGAGCTCGCTGAGACGGCGGACGGCCTCGCGCTCCTGCTCGAGGGTCCGCGTGTTCTCGATCGCGACCGCGGCATTGTTGGCGAGTGTGATCAGAGCCCGCTCGTCACCCTCGGCGACCGGGCGCTCCGATGCCACGAGCAGGACGGCGGTGAGTCCTCCCTGGAAGAGCATGGGGACTGCTATGGCGGGCCGCCCGTCGGCCTCGAGTCGCGCTGTGGTGCCCTGAACGAGCGTGTCCACGGGCAGCGTCTCGGCGAAGCCGGCGATCTCCTCGCCATGGCTGCGCACGGCGGCGAAGCCGGCGCCGTTTCTCGCGTAGAGGGTTGCGCTCGCGGCATCGCCGGCGATGGCGGCGGCCGCACCGAGGACGGCGTCCTGGAGCTCCTCGATGCCGCCCGCGGTGGCTGTCAGAGCGCGCGAGACCTCCTGCAGGTGGTTCACCGACTCGTCGATGTGCTCGATGTAGCCGGCGATCTGCTCACGCATGCGATTGACCCCGCCTGCGAGGCGACCGAGCTCGTCTCTCGACGTCACCGGGATGTCGGTGCTGTAGTCCCCCGAGGCGATCCGCTCCACACCGTGCTCGAGCCGTGCAACCGGGCGGCGCACGAAGCGGTCGACGAAGAGCAGGACCAGGATGCACACGACGATGAGTGCTGTGATGGCGATCTCGACGATCGTCCCCTCGTCCTGAGCCGTTCCCGCGGCGAAGACCGCCACCGGGACCTCGACGCCGATGTACCCGGCGACCTGGGTGCCGCCGGGCGCGCTGATCGGGACGAAGCTTCCGGCCACCGCGCCCACCCCGGCGACGTCGTAGATCGCATGCGCGGCGATCTGGCCGGCGGGCTTGGCGCGGTGCGCGGTGAGCTGCTGGGCGATTGTCGAGGGTAGGGCCGCGCTCACGGCGGTGGCTGTCGTGAAGCGGGTCAGCTTGGCGCCCGCCGACGCGCTGAGGAACACCGGCGTGTAACCGATCACCGGGCCGAACCGCGCGAACTCTGTCGGCAGCGGCGCGCTGTACACGACGACGCCGAGCGGTGCGTAGGAGCCCGCCTGCACGTCGAACACCGGGACGGCCACATCGAACGCGGGCATCCCCCCGGCGAGCACCTCGACCCCCTCCACCCCTGGCGGGCAGCGAGCGGCGAGGCTCGGGCTCGCGGTGATGACCGTCCTCGGCGACTCGCACGACGCCGTCGAGGCCACGGCAAGCGCCTCGCTCACGGAGACGAGGGTCCCGGTGATGTGCGGCGCGGACGTCAGCTCGCAGGCTCGTGTGGCGGGATGCGTGGTCACGCCCGCCGCGGTCGTCGTGTCGCACTCACTCGTGTACAGGACGGTGCCGTGGCTGTCGAGGATCACGACCGAGAGGCCGGGCAGGTCGACGACGCGCTTCTCCGCGAACTCCGCTGCCACCAGGGTGGCGGGGTCGCTCCCGCTGAGCGCGAGCTGCAGGGAGGTCAGCGACGCGACCGCGGTCGCCGCGTACTGCGCCTGGGGCTCGATCACGCGGCTGATGAGCTGCGCGGCGACACCGGCGCGGTTGTCCGCGTTGGAGAGGGCGCCGGTGTTGGTCTGCTGCGACCGGCTCACGAGCAGGAAACCGCTGACCCCGGCGATGAGCACCGCGGTGAAGACGATCCCGCCTGCCAGCAGCCGGCCGGCCAGGCTGGTTCGCAGGCCGAATCTGCGGGCGATGAAGCGGCCGCCCGACCCGCGAACGCGCATGGATCGAGCCTATGGGGGGATGTGCCGTGCCGAGTTGGGCGAGCGCTCGCAGTCCGGAAACGGGCGCGTGACGAAGAAACCCGTATCTCGAAGGCAGATGGGCGTGCCCCTCGGGCCCGCGAACCGTACGCTTACGGCATGGCGTTCGGTCGCTCTCGCTCCGTCGACCGTATCCCCGCAGATCCGCCGCCTCGCGGCGTCGGCGCGTTCCTGAAGCGCTGGACCATCCCGATCATCGGCGCGATCACACCGGCGGCCCTGATCGTGGTCAACATCTCGATCTTCATCGAGAAGAACCTCGCCTCGTTTCGCCTCGCGATCGCCATCCTCGCCTTCGTCAGCGGGCTCATGCTCAACTCCTGGGCCGGGTTGAACATCTATCGCATGCTCCAGCAGCGCCGCCCCGACCACGCCCTCGTCCATGAGCGGAACCAGGAGATCGTGCTCGTGGTCGGGATGGCTGTGATCATCCTCGCCGCCTTCCTGACCGCCCTGTTCTGCTACCTGGGGCTCTCCAACAAGGCGGATCTCCCCAATGGCCTGACCTTCTTCACGGGCGTCCTTGCCGCGGCGGTCCCGATCCTCCTGCGCGCAGCCTTCCACCGCGGGGTTCCCCGCGGGCGGGATCGGGGAAAGTCGCAGATCACGACCGTGTCGGGACTGCCACCGGCGGCGCCGCCTTCACCGCCCACGTCGTCGTCGGCTCAGCAGGGCTTCCCGCGCCGGTAGGGGGCGGCGGCGGCCGCGCCTGGTGACAGCGGACCGCTCCCCAACGGCTACGCTGCTCCGAATTCCTGGCCCCACCTGTGGAACGCACATCGGTCGCGAAGATCCTGCCGCCGGCGCGTCCGTCGGGATTTCTGACGCGTCCGGCGCTTGCGGAGCGGATCGCGACGGTGCTCCAGCGCCGGCTCACGGCGGTCGTCGCCGAGGCCGGCTTCGGTAAGTCGACCCTCCTGGCGTCGTGGTGGGACATGGCGCAGTGCGCCTGGTACACGGCGGACGCGGGTGACCGGGACCTCGCCTCGCTCACGAGGGGGCTCGGCGACGCGCTCCGGCTCCGGGTTCCCGATCTCCCCGTCGAGCTGGGCCTTTCCGACGCCATCAGCGGGCCTGAGATGGAGCAGCTCTCCCACGCGGACGCCCTTGGAGCTCGCCTTGCCGAGGCGCTCCACGAACAGCTCACCACACCGGTCGCGCTGATCATCGACGACGCCCACGAGCTGAGCGCGTCGAAACCGTCGGCCCGCCTGATCGAGGCGCTGTGCCGCCACGCGCCGCACCGGTTCCATCTCGTCCTCGCAGGCCGGGGCGCACCGGCATTCCCGATCGAACGCATGCGTGGCCGAGGCCAGCTGCTCGAGATCGGCGCGGAACAGCTTGCCTTCACGGTCGATGAGATCGCGGCCCTGCTCGAGGAGCAGCTGGGAGGGGAATCGGCAGCTCTCGCCGGCGCGCTCCACGGCATCGCCGGCGGGTGGCCGGCCGCGGTCATTCTCGCGATCGAGGCGCTCCGTGAAGCTCCACCGGCGATCTGGACGGAGGTGCTCGCACGGCTGGACCGGCCGGGGACACCCGCGTTCGCGTATCTCGCCGAGGAGGTCTTCGCCCACCACCCACCTCGAGTTCGCGAGCTCGTCGGCCGCGTTGCGCTGCTCGATCAGTTCACACCCGAGCTCTGCGAGGCAATCGGCATCGCCGGCGCGCGTCCGGTCATCAGGGACCTTGAAGGCAGGGGACTGTTCATGGAGGGGCGCCAGGACGGCTCGCTGACGCTCCGGCCGTTGATCCGGGAGTTCGCGCTCGAGCACCTCGCCGTCCCGGACGACGTGGCCCGCGACCTCCGGCTTGCCGCGGGCAGGTGGCATGTCCATGCCGGCCATCTCGCCGACGCGGTGTCGCTCACACTCCAGGCCGGCAGCCCCGAGCACCTGCTGCGCATGCTCATCGAGCATGGCGAGGCGCTCGTTGCCGGAGGCCATGTCGCCCTGGCGATCGACGCGTGCCGCGCGCTTCCGCGGGAGGCCCGGACCGCCGCCATCGAACAGCTCGAGGGCGAGGCGCGCCAGGTGCAGGGGGACTGGACGGGGGCGCTTGCGTGCTTCGAGCGAGCCTCCGGGGACGCGCCGGTCCCCCGCGCGGCGATCGCCTGGAGGATGGGGGTCATCCACTACCTGCGAGGTGAGCTCGACGCGGCTCTCTCGCTGTACGAGCGCGGGCTCGAGGATGTCGATGCCGACCCACGTGACCTGGCGCTGCTGCTGGCATGGGCCGCGACGGCGCACTGGCTGCGCGGTGACGTGGATCGATGCCGTCCCATCGCGACACGGGCGTTCGAGGTGGCCACCGCCTGCGGCGACGGCCGGGCGCTTGCCGCGGCACACACCGTCCTCGCGATGCTCGCAGCGCTGGACGGGGATCGTCGCGGCAACGACGCCCACTACCTGCTTGCGCTGCGCGCCGCAGAGGAGGCGGTCGACGTGTTGCAGATCGTCAGGATCCGCACCAATCGAGCGTCCCACTTCATCGAAGAGGGTTCGTACGAGGAGGGCCTGCAGGAGCTCGAGGTCGCGATCCGCCTCGCCGAGCTGACGTCATTCACCAGCTTCCTCGCACTGAGCCTCAGCAACCGAGCGGAAGCACGGTTCCGACTCGGCCACCTCGACGAGGCGCTCAGCGACTTCGAGGCATCGAGGAGCAAATGCCTCGAGATCGGCTCGGACATCCTCGCCTACCCGTTGACCGGTATCGCCGAC
>Ga0187780_10001264_pt1 | contig 19077 bp, 21 predicted proteins | sample 1015_Q2_SP10_20__FD_132429 | JGI IMG/M metagenome (GOLD analysis project Ga0187780, IMG submission 132429) | Tropical peat soil microbial communities from peatlands in Department of Meta, Colombia - 1015_Q2_SP10_20_MG | ecosystem: Environmental > Terrestrial > Soil > Wetlands > Peat | place...
AGCCACGGGCCGCGGCCTGATGCTCTGCTGCAACAAAGCCACCGCAAAGCTCGGCATGAAGCGTGAGGGCTGCCGCGTGATCATTCAGGGATTTGGTAACGTCGGCTCGGAAGGCTCGCGGCTGATGCATGAGGCCGGGTACAAAATCGTCGGAGCTGCCGACATTCACGGCGGCCTTTACAACGAGAAAGGCCTCGATGTTCCGAAGCTTTACGACTGGGTTTACAGACAGCGGCAACCATTGCCGGAATTTCCCGGCGGCGGAGAGAAACTGAGCTCGCAGGAAGTCCTCTTCCGGCCGTGCGACATTCTCGTGCCTGCCGCCACCGAAAACCAGATTACCTCGCAGAACGCGCATCGCGTCGATTGCAAGATTCTCTGCGAAGGAGCCAACGGCCCTACGACGTCTCATGCCGATCCGGTGATCGAAAAGAAGGGAATTTTCATCATCCCCGACATTCTGGGGAACGCGGGCGGTGTCACCGTCAGTTACCTCGAATGGGTGCAGGACCGCCAAGGCTTTTTCTGGCGCGAGAGGGAAGTGAACGAGCACTTGCAGGATGTGATGGAGCAGGCCTTTGACGAAGTTGTCCGTTACGCCGAAACCCACCGCGTCAATAACCGCATTGCCGCCTACATCGTGGCCATCGACCGGGTCGCACGAGCCTTGAAATTGCGCGGCTTTTACGCGTAAACTACGCCGCCTCAGCAGCCGCGGAGGTGCCTGTGCAGCCGGACTCAATTTCCCACGGGGCGGTAAAGACCGAAGCGCAACATCGCAGCGATATTTGCACCGTCGGCCGTTGGATTCACGACCGCGGCTTCGTCGCGTCAACCGACGGCAACATCTCCGTCCGGCTCGGCGCCGACCGCATCCTCATGAGTCCCACCTGCATGAGCAAGGGCATGATGACGCCGGACGATCTGGTCATTATCGATTTCGAGGGACGCAGGGTTGGTGGCACTCGGAAGCCCTCCTCCGAGCTCGCCATGCATTTGCTGATCTACGGGCTGCGTCCCGATGTGAACGCGATTTGCCACGCGCATCCGCCGACTGCGACGGGCTTCGCCGCCGCGGGGAGCGCGCTCGACAAGCCGATCCTGTGCGAGCTGGTGATCGGGCTTGGCACGATTCCTGTGGCGCGCTACGGCACTCCGGGAACTTCGGAATTGACCGCGGCGCTCGAGCCGCTGGTGCGCGGCCACGAATCCATCCTGATGGCCAACCACGGCGTCGTCACGTACGGCCCGGATCTTCTGACCGCATTCCTGCGCATGGAAACCACCGAACATTTCGCGCGCGTGTCGCTTGTGACGGAGCTTCTCGGCAAGCAGGTTCTGCTGTCCGGAGGGGACGTGGAGAAATTGGTGGCGGCGCGGGCCCGCTATGCCGCCGGCGCCCAGCTGGCCGTTCCGGTTCCGGCTGACGATCTCGCCACCGCGGCCGCTGGCGCCACCGAGCGCGTCACGCTCACCCGCAGCGAACTCGATGCATTGATCGACGAGGCCATCCGCCGAGACCGCTCCATACGCTGAAGCCCGGCGCGACAAAGCAACGCCGGGCTCCAAGGTATTGCGTTCCAGTTTTGGGGCTACTGCTCGATGGAAACGTAGCGCATCTTGCCGCCGAAGTGAATCTCCGTCACCTTCTCGCCGATCGTCACGATGTTCGTGTAGCGCGCCTTGCTGGTTTCGTCCTTCCATTGAACGGGTGCTTCGGCGACCACCTTGCCGTTTTGCGCGAGCGTGACTTTCGTGTCGTCCGCGGTCACCGTGTACATTCCGGGCTTGATCTCTTTGCCGCCCAGAGAAACCGCGGTGAGAATATCCATTGTTGCGGACGTCGGCTTGGAACCGTTTCCGGCAACGGCGCGCGCGGCCAGCGGCATCGCCAGCGCGAGCGCAACGAGAATTGGCGCGACTGCATTCACTCCACGGCGTGACATCTTTGTTTCCTCCTTGTTGCTTGAGTCGGATTCACCGCTTGCACGCCGTTAGACGTGAATCGGTTCGCGAGGAAAGCAAAATCGCGCACGGCTTCACAGAATTTATCGGAGAGAAATATTTCACCGTGTCAAACAAGCATCGACCAAATTGGACTGGCCAAAATTTGCTTGCGTGGATTCGAAGATTCGTGGAAGTGCATCGCACCGAGAAGTTCTTTGCAGGTCTTTCGGCCACCATGCGCGTATCAATTTGCGATTCGGTTCGCGGGCGCGATTTGCGCGCCATGGCGAAATCGCGCGAGAGTATCCGAATTTTCGTATGCGCGCGTTCCATTCTGGCCGGGCATTCGCGTGCGCTGCCGCAGCGTGCTCGCGTTGACACCCTTGGCACCCTAACCGATAATCGCTGGACATGATTGGCTCGCTCCGCGGCAAGCTGATTGAAAAGCGTCCCAACCAGGTTCTCGTCGACGTGGGTGGCGTCGGATACCAGGTGCAGGTTCCGCTCTCGACGTTCGCGGTTCTTGGCCCGCTGCACGATGAAATCACGCTCCTGATTCACACGCACGTGCGCGAGGATCAACTCGCGCTTTACGGCTTTTTGACCGCGCGCGAAAAGCACTGCTTCGAGCTGCTGATTTCGGCGTCTGGCGTAGGCCCGTCGCTCGCGCTGAAGATTCTCTCGGGCATGGGCATCGAGGAACTCGTCCCCGCGATTCGCAAAGGCGACGTGGCGCAGCTTGTCCTGATCCCGGGCGTCGGAAAGAAGACGGCGGAGCGCATCGTCCTCGAATTGCGCGACAAGCTTGCGGCGGTGGAAGTCGAGGAGAAGGGAAAACCGGCCACGCGCTCGCAACTGGAATCCGACGTTGCTTCCGCGCTTGTGAACCTGGGCTACGATGGGCGCGCGGCCGAACGCGCGATCGAAAAGGCTCGCGCGGCCGCCGGTGCGGATTTCGAGAAGCTTTTGCGCGCGTCGCTGCAGATTTTGAGCGGTGCAAGCGCGCAGCAGGCAGCCCGAGCGGCGCACGCGGAATGATTGTCGGGAGCAAGCGGCCGTACGAGGCATAGATGCCAGAAGCACGACGCATGAAGGAAGGCGGGAACCGGATCGTCTCCGGGCGGGCGTTTGACGAAGACGCGCGCATCGAGGCGAGCGTCCGCCCGGCGAGCTTCAGCGACTACATCGGCCAGGACCGCGTGAAGGAGAATTTGCAGATCGCGGTGGAGGCGGCGCGGGCGCGCGGCGAGGCGCTCGACCACGTCCTGCTCTACGGCCCTCCGGGCCTCGGCAAGACCACCCTCGCGCAGATTCTTGCGAACGAAATGGGCTCAGCGATCAAGATCAGCTCCGGGCCGCTGCTCGAGCGGAAAGGCGACCTCACGGCGGTGCTCACCGCGCTCGATCCGAGGGACTTTTTCTTCCTGGACGAGATTCATCGGTTGATGCCCGCGCTCGAAGAAATTCTCTATCCCGCGATGGAGGATTTTCGCGTGGACCTGATCATCGGGCAAGGGCCGGGAGCGCGGGTGCATCCCTATCAACTGAATCAGTTCACGCTGATCGGCGCGACCACGCGCGCGGGTCTGATCATGGCGCCGCTGCGGTCGCGGTTCGGGATCGTGCACCGGCTGGAGTTCTACACGCCGGACGACCTCGAAAAAATCATTACGCGCTCGGCCAAGATTCTCGGGATCACGGTTGATAAAGACGGCGCGGGCGAGATCGCGCGGCGCAGCCGCGGCACTCCGCGTGTGGCGAATCGACTGCTGCGGCGCGTCCGCGACTACGCCGAAGTGCGCGCGAAGGGGCACATCGCGCTCGGCGTGGCGCGCGATGCGCTGGCGATGCTCGGCGTGGACGAGCACGGCCTCGACGACACCGACCGCAATCTGCTGCTGACGATCATCCAGAAGTATTCCGGCGGGCCGGTGGGACTCAACACGATTGCCGCCTCGCTCAGCGAAGAAGAAGACGCCATCGAGGAAATCTACGAGCCGTACCTGATGCAGCTTGGCCTGCTCGACCGCACGCAGCGCGGCCGCGTCGCCACCGCGCTTGCATACAAGCATTTCGGTCTGCCCGAGCCTCGCCGCACGACACCGCCGAAGCATGGCCAATCCGGCCTCTTCTCATAGCGCTCGGATTTGTCGGAATCGCGTCGCCACTTTCTGCAAGTACGTCCTCGCGTTTCTCCCGCCCATATCCCCACAGAATTCGCGCAGCCGCGCCATTTTGAGGATGCTTCCCCGGCGCTCAGCCCGCGCAGCAATGCGATATAGGTGGCCAAGAGCGCGCCTCTATGCTCTGAGCAGCGCGCGAGGGTTGCGCTTCGCAATCGCGAGGAGCTTCAAATCGGCCCCGCGCGGACGTCGCGTGCCCTGCTCCCAGCTTCGAACCGTATTGGGGCTGACGTTCAAATACGTGGCAAACAGCACCTGACTCGCATTCAGAGATTGCCGAATCGCGCGAATGTCGCTGGGCCGCAGCTTCCGGGGCCGAGGAGGAAGCTCGGTTACACGGAGATTCACTTCGCGCCCTTCCTCAAACCCACGAGCGTCCTCGAGAGACTCACGCAGATCGTCGAACACCTGCACCTTAATTCTCTTCGCCATGATTCCTCACCCTTTGATTCGTTCCGCCAGCTGCCGAAGGAAATTGCGCTGCGCCGGATTCAGGTCTTCCTGTTCGTTCTTGTCGAAAAGAAACAACAAATGAATGTGATCCCTATGCTCCACGTACAAGTACATGTAGCGGAACCCGCCGCGTTGACCCTTGCCGCGGCGCGGATTTGATACGCGCGCCTTTCGAATTCCTCCAAGGCCCTTGACTACGTCTCCTCGGCCAGGATCGTCCAGAAGCTGGGACTGGATCGCGGCGAGTACCGAATCCGCGTTTTCTTCGGCAAGCTCGTAAAGCCGCCGCGTAAATGCCTTAGATTCGATGAATACCACAATGAGGTATATACCACATAGTGATACATCATGTAAAGGTGTGGCCAGAAGGTTGTGAGGCCCTGCGGGACTTTCATCGGAGAGGAAGTTGCTAAGCCGCGGCAGGTTGCCGTTCGGGCCAGACGGCGGTGATCAGCAAGCCGACGGCGATGCCGACCGAGATTTCGATGAAGCGGTGAATGGCGACGATCCAGGCGGGGGCGGTACGCGCAATCAGCATCACGACGATCAGCGTGATGCCGGCGTAGCGGTACGCGCCTCGGCCGACTCCCAGAACCGCGCAGAGCAATCCCATCGCGAACACGCCAGCGCCAAATGCAGCTAGGCTTTGGCCCATATAGGTTGAAAGCAGCGCACCGGTCGCCGCGCCCAAGGCTGTTCCAATCAGGCGCTCCTTCGATATCGTCCAAGCGGCGCCAAGCGTTGACTGCATCACGATGATCGTCGCGATGCCAGCCCAGTACGCTTCCGGCAAGCGAAACAACTTTGCAAACAGCATCGACGCCACGGTTGCGACGGTCGTTCGCGCGGCATCTACCAGATCCTTTTGGTCCAGGTGCAGCCACTCCCGCCTTTTCGCGTCCGCCACAGTCGCCTCCCACGCGCCGCGATTCCGCTCGTTTTGCGGAGTGAACTATCGCCTGTTGCGCGCCATTCGACAAGTCCGCTGGCGGGCGTGCTAGACTCCGGCGGATCAGGATTTCGAACGCGAATGCCGCGATGCGCATCCAACACCGCCGTGGCGCCGCGGAGGCGTGGGCATCATGAGGAGACGAGCATGAGATTCATGCGAGTGATTGGCTATCTGGCATTGTTCATGGCGGTCTTTATGGCGGATTCGACGATGGCGGCTCCTGCCAAGCAAGCCGGAGAAGGTGATTGCGGGTCGATCAAGACTGCGATGGGTGAAGCGAAGTTCAGCGGGCAAATCTCCACAACTCCGGTCGCAGATACGTTTGAGGTGACCGCAGGAAAAGAGAGCGCCGCGGTGACCTATGGCGATTCGGTCTTGATCTGCCAGAGCGGGCAACCCGCTTCGCCCAGAGCGCTGGTGGCCGGTGCGAGCGTCGTCGTGTACGGACCGGTGAAGCGCGAAGGGAACGTCTTCCGTATGGAGGCAACGAAGATCGTGATCGCCGGACTGCCTCAGGGAATCCCGCGCGCGAGCGCACCGGGCGACGCCATGACCGGCTTGAGTTCCACGAGCAGGGCGGGGATCGAACAGAAGGGACTCCAAGTGCCGGGCGCGATTTCATGCAATTCGCTCGAGTTCGGAGTGAGTGTGAAGGATGTAGCCACGAGCCGCGCGTCGGGCAGATCGCCGGTCACGGGCATCACCTGCCGAATGCCTGCGAATCAAACGGCGATGGAGTTGACGGAAAACGCTCTGAGCGGGAAGAGAATGGGGGACGTCACGCTCAATTCCCAGAACTTGCTCGTTGCCACGCTGACGAATGCGGGGCTTGCCAGCGTCGTCTTCACGGCGGAAGGCGGGGCGCAAGTGGTGGACGTGACCTTCGACTACGAGCGCGCCGAAGTAGAGCACGTGCCGAGCGGGATGCGAGTGACGTTCTAGCGCACCGACATGCGCAGGCTCGCGACGCGTGAACGTGTCCCTGATTCGAGAATCATCTTCCGCCGATGAAGACTGTCTATTTGTCTTTGGGATCGAACATGGGAGATCGCGCGCGGAACATCGCGCGGGCGATCGAGGAGCTTGCGGCGCGGGGAGTGCGCGTGACGAGGCAATCGTCACTCTACGAGACGGAGCCGATGGACGTACGCGGCGGCTGGTTTTTGAACTGCGTGGTCGAAGCTGAGACGGATATGATGCCGCGGCAATTGATGAACGCGCTGCTTGCAATCGAACGCTCGCTGGGCCGGCGGCGCGAGCCTCGATCGGACGGACTTAAAGAGTCGCGCACGATCGACATCGACATCCTGCTCTTCGGTGCGAGCGTGGTGCATGCGCCGGAGCTGGAGATTCCGCACCCGCGAATCGCGGAGCGGCGATTCGTCCTCGTCCCGTTCGCTGAGATCGCAGGCGGCGTGCAGCATCCTGTCTTCAAGAAGACGATCTCAGAGCTTCTTGCCGGCACGCCCGACCGAAGCCAGGTACGAAAATTTGTCCCAGAGCGCAGCCGCTAGCGAACCATCGGGCTGCGGTCGTCGCCGCGCAGCACGCGAAGATAGTGCAGCGTGAGCGGCTTGGGCGCGAGCGCCGCCAGTTGAATCTCCGACAGCTGGCCGACAGACTGTTTGCGCCATTCGTAGACACCCGGCTCGGATTCCTGCTCGATATGTCCCATGATCGGCCGCAGGAAATCGCGCGCGTCGTCGAGCGAGGCCGTTTCGCGCACGGCGGGCCGCGTCATCGCCTCGACCACGTAGCTGCGGAGCAGCTTTGGCCAATAGGCGTCGAAGAGCGCGGAGGACGCGAAGATGTCGCTCCATGCGACTTCATCGCCAAAGGCTGCGACGACGCCGACAACATGCTCGCCCTTGAGACCGGACGTGGCGCGATCGAAGCGGCGCCTGAGCTCTTCGGTGACGCTCTCAACCGACGTACCGATGGGCGAAGACTTGTAGATTCTCTGGTACGACTGCGTGCCAGCCGACGAGATCGCGTCAGACAGAGCCTGGGGAGAAATCGTGGCTGGGGCTGCCTCTACGGTCACAGATTGTGACGTGCTGCCGACGGCCGCGCCCTCTCCTCGCACCGAAGCCCAGACTTGCGTCTGATCTTGTGCGACGGCGGCTTTTTCCCGGACGCTTGGATGCACCATCAGATTCGCGGCAGAGAACTGGTCGGACGCGCCGGTCCAGCGGCCGCGCTCGACACAAAAAACGTCCAGGGGCAGCGGGGCGGCGCCGATGGGTACGATGCGATCTTTGCCGATGATGCGGTCCTGCTTGCCGCCGGAGACGACTTCGCCGGCCAGCAACAGAAGCGGCCGCTTGCCTCGATTGACGAGAACGAGCTGATTGACCTGCGGGCCGGTCGAGAAGCCCGGCGGTATGCGTCCATCGCGCGTTCGCCGGAGATAGTCACCTTGTTCGGAGACGAGTGCATCGCCGCTCGAGAGGACTTCGTCGAGCGTCGCGAAGTCGCTTGTGTCCGCATCCCGCGATGACACCACGGGAAAGATGGTCAGATTTTGATAGGTAATCGGCGCGATCAAGCGCCAGCCAGAGGGGTTTTCTCCCGGCCCTGCGCCGGACGCAGCAACGGTGCGTTCAACTTTCGTCGCAGGCAAGGTAGCCGCCAGGACGATTAAGACCGCGGCAACAAGAACCGGAATCACGACTTTCAAGTGTTGTTGCATGGATCCTCCTCGCAGCCCGCCGAGCGTTGAAGACAGGCTCGCGCGGGCTTCATAGATCAGAACGAGGCGTTTGGGATTCCTTGCAGATTATTTTGGGGAGGATTTTGAGAAAAGGATGTGCAGGAAAGATTCCTCGACTCCCGGTGGTCGCTCGGGATGACAATCCTGGTCGGATTGTCAGAGGTGTTCGCGGTCTTTGAGCGCCTTGGCGCGCTTCTTGCGGTCCTCTTCCTCCTGGCGCTCGAATTCGACCATCTCTTCTTCGGTCATCTGATAGTCCTCGCGGGAGGCGAACATCGTGCTGCGGCGCGAATCGCGCGAGAAGCGACTGTCGCGGCGCCGACGCTTGACCGAGGTGAAGCCACCGATACTGCGGATGGGCTGGGCAATCGCGCCAGCCTCGACCAGAAGTTCGCTGACTTTTTCAAGGAAATCGTTGAGATGGTAAGGCTTGAGCGAGTAGGGCAGGCCTTCGCGTTCGAGGAGCGGCTGGACACGTTGTGCGACGCCTGCGGGGACTAGGAAGAGCGCGCGGAAACCCTTGCTCGCGGATCCGCCATCGGCCTGCGGCGCAGCGGCGTCGGACTGCGACAGCTCCTTCAGGATCGCAAAGAAAGGCCCGCGGACGTCGGTGAGGGTGATGTTGACGATCGCCAGGCTCCAGTTGCCGCTGGCAAGTTCCGCCAAGGCATGGGAGTCGCGGTGGACGATGCGGACGCGCCAGCCTTCTGAGTCGAGGATGTTCTTGAGGGCGCGCTCGCTGGCGATATCGTCGTCCACAATGAGGATTCCGATTTCGGCCACAGCTGGCCCCCCCAGAGCGCTCAATCAGTATATCGGCTGGCCAGCAGTGCCATCAGAGCGTTTCGCGCGGGTTTCCAGGCGCGATCTTGTACGCCGGAACAGGCAAAACAAAAGCGAAACTTTCTTCTTGACAGAGCGAAGAAAAGGCGAATATATTGCGTAGGTGCGGCGAGGCTGCCAATGGCCACTTCTCCCATCCTTCAACCGAGACCGGCGACGCTTCGGCGGCGTCCGGCTCGGGCGAAGCAAACCAGTCTCACCTTATTTCCCCATGCCGCTCGCCACGGCAATTGTGAGTCCCCGAACGGTGCTTCCGCGCCCCCTCCGGCACCTGCCCGGAGTGAGAAGCCCGCTACGGAACTGGTCGGCATTGCGCGTCTCGCCGCATCCTCCCCTCGCGCCGAAGCCAAGCGCGGGACGGAGTATTTTCTACTCCCCGTAAAGTCGATCCTGAACGAATGTCATTCCGAGCGTGTCCCTTTCCGCTGGACTGTGAACCCATATCGCGGCTGCGAGTTTGGCTGCAAATACTGCTACGCGCGCTACACGCACGAGTACATGGAGATCGACGGCGGCGACTTCGAGTCCAAGATTTACGTGAAACAGAATGCCGGGTCGCTTACTGAGCGGGATCTTTCCGTCGAACCCATTTGGGGCGAACACATTGCCATCGGGACAGCCACTGATCCCTACCAGCCGGCTGAGCGGGAGTTCGGCGCGACGCGAGCGATTCTGGAAAAGATGGCGGAGCGGGAGGGCTTGGGTCTTTCGATCACGACGAAATCGAATCAAGTGGTGCGCGATATCGACTTGCTGCGTCGAATTTCGGAGCGCTCGTCGATTTCGATTCACGTCACCGTCACAACGCTGCGCACGCGCCTGGCGCGCCTGCTTGAACCGCGAGCGCCACGCCCGGATCTGCGGCTTGAGGCGGTGCGAAAGCTGCGAGAGGCGGGCATTCAAGTAGGCGTAAACGTGATGCCGATCCTACCTGGCCTGACCGACCGTGAAGAAGACCTCGACGCGCTTGTGCGCGCCGCGCGTGATGCGGGAGCAGAGTGGCTGGCTGCGAATGTGGTCTTTCTGAAAACGACGTCGTGGAAGTCGCTGATGGCGTTTCTCGATCAGAAGTTTCCCAAACTCGCGCGCCGCTATCGCGAATGGTTCAGCAGTCATGGAGACGCACCAGGAAATTATCGCGTGGAAATCAAAGAGCGAATTGCGCGGCTAAGGCACAAGTACGGAATTGCATCGCGCCCGATGAACGTAGAGGCAGCGCGGTCGTGGCGTTCGCCGCAAATGCAGCTCGATCTCGGAGATGGAGGAAAACCGTGCCAACAACAAGAATGCGCCGTAGGAAGCGTGTCACCCGAAGGACTGCTGGTGTACAAGACGCTGTAGCCGCCACGCCACCGACCGAAATCAAGCCGCCACGCGGAATGAAGTTGAAGACCGTTTCAAATTTTACGTTGCTCTTTGCGCTGCTATGTTTGGCGGCTTTTGCAGCGGGACGTCCGCCTGTCTCCGCAGCAGGGTCTGCCGCTACCGACAAGGAGTTTGCCATGTTTCTCGGATTGAGAACGGCCACATATCAGGTGAAAGACATAGCGAAGGCCAAAGCCTGGTACGCCAATGTGCTGGGAATCAAGCCGTACTTCGATCAGCCTTTCTATGTCGGTTTCAATGTAGGCGGATACGAGCTGGGACTTGTACCCGCTCAAGAGGCCGAGCCAAAGCGGCCCGCCGCCGGCATCGCATATTGGGGAGTCGCAGACGCGAACGCAGCATACAAGCGCTTGCTGGAACTCGGAGCGACACCGCAAGAACCGATCCAAGACGTGGGTGAGGGCATCTTGATCGGAGCGGTGTACGATCCCTTCGGCAACGTGCTTGGCGTGATTCAGAACCCGAACTTCAAGGCGCGTGGAAACTGACGCCTCATGCTTACGGAATGATGATGCGCGAGGGTTCCTTCATTTCCTCTGCGGGCAGCGGAAAGCGTTCGCGCAGGAAGCCGAGAAACGCGCGCGATCGGGGGCGGCCGTTGGTTTCCTGCTTGGCGACGCGCAACAGAAAGACAAGCAACTGGAAAACATCGGACTCGCGCAGCACGGGAAGTCCGGCACGGGCGGCTTCACTTTTTTGAAATTCCTGCAGGAACTGCACTATCTCGCCGTAAAGAGCGCGCGGGAGCGGCGCGTCCGGCGGCCGCTCGTAATAAATACCTGTGCCGAGAGTCCGGTAGGTTTCGGCGAGCGCCTCAATTGCGGCGGAGGCGGTTGTGTCGGTCAACTCCTTGTTCCGAAGCTGAAAGCGCAACATGACACTCGCGAGGCCGGCGATTACCGCCCACCGCTCGTAGACGAAATCCGGCCGCACTTGCACGTCGCGATAGGGCAGTTGGTCAGGCGAGAGCGGTTTGCGATGCTCGGCTTCGTAGCGATGCGCGTTGAGCAGGTGCGGACAATCCGCCGGGCAATCGATTGTTACTTCGCGCTCGCGTCCGCAGCAGACCGCGCAGATCTTTTCACCTTTGGCTGGACAGAAGCGTTTCGGCGGACGCTTCTCGCAAATCGAGCAATTCATTCCCTCTCCTGACAGGCTGAAGCTCCGTTCCTTTCTTTTCTCTACTGAAACATATTCGCCCTCGAAATCGCCACGCAATTGATTCCAACGAAAAAGTTCGCAGAAGAGCGGGAAATCTAACGCGCAACATCCACGGCGCTGCGAGAAGCGACCGGGCGCTTTTCGAGCGCGGCGACTTGCTGCAGGATGGTCTCGATGACGTACTCATCGCCGTATTTGGAATTGATCATCAGATTGTAAAGCGGGCGATAGGGCCATTCTTTGCCGAAATAGTGACGGATGAACTCGCCGCGTTCGCGGTCAACCTCCTGGATAAGACGGAGTGCTTCCTTTTCGGACTGGCCGATCGACCTAAGGCGGCGAATCTTTTCGTCTGTGGGCGCATAGACGAATACGTGAAACGCGTCGGGCCGATTTCGAAGAAAGTATTGAGCGCCGCGTCCGACGATCACGCAGTTTCCCCGTTCGGCAAGTTCCTTGACCACGTTCTCGAGCATGGCAACCATATGGTCGGTATTGAAACGCGACGAGTCGCCCAGTGGCAGGGCGCGTTCGTAACTGCCCCGGGCGTATGCCCGGAAGAGGCGATTCAACAGGGAGGAATGCACGCGCTCGTCGCAGCGGGTTGCCGTCTTCTGGTCGATGTTCGCACGACGGGCGATCTCGGCCGAGATTTCGTGGTCCCAGAGCTTCCAGCCGAGATGCTCGGCGAGGCGCTGCGCGATTACGGCGCCGCCACTGCCGTATTCGCGCTCGACGGTGACTACCCGGATCTGCATAGGCCGGCCCGGCGGTAGTGTACTGCGATCGAGCCAGCCAGCCTCATGTTTTTGCGCGCCAACTGCCGAGTCAGGCGCGCCACGCAAACATCAGAGCGTCGCGCAGCGGGACCGCGCGTCTACCTGTTGAAGAAGACTTTGGGCTCGACCGACATTCCCAGGCGCAGAGAATGGTCGGCGTTTTCTCCCGATTCAAGCACGATCTTGACGGGCACTCTCTGCACGACCTTCACGTAGTTTCCGGTGGCGTTCTCCGGAGGCAAAAGACTCAATCGCGCGCCGCTCGATCCCGCGATGCTGTCCACGTGACCCTTGTACACGCGGCCATTGACGTCCGCCTTGATTTCGACGGGCTGGCCCGGTTTCATCTTCTTCAGTTGCGTTTCCTTGAAGTTTGCGGTGACCCAGACATCTTCGAGGGGAACAATACTGAGCAATTGTTGGCCTGGTTGGACGTTCATGCCGACTTCGACGTTCTTGGTCACCACGCCGTTCACGGGCGCGACGATCTTCGTGTACGAAAGATTCAGCTCCGCCTGCTCCAGCGCCGCCTGCTTTTGCTGCGCGACGGCGGCAGCGGCAAGCGCGCGCGCGCGGATAGAGGCAACCTGTTGAGGCCCGGTTTGCGAGTAAGTCCAGTTCGCTTGTGCCTGCGCGAGCCGGGCCTTGGCCTGCGTTATTTGTTGCTCAGCGGCTGATACGTTCGCCTTGGCGGCAGCCACGGTCGCAGTGGACGCCGTCGCCGTCGCGACGGCCTGGTCGTAGGTCTGCTGCGAGACTTCCAGTTTCTCCACGAGCTGCTTGTAGCGCACCAGATCATCTTGCGCCTTCACGTCATTTGCCTGGGCTTGAGCGAGCTGCGCTTTTGCAGCGTCGAGCTGCTGTTGCGCCACGTCGATGCCCGCGCTGGCGTTCGCAACGTCGGCCTCGGAAGTGGAAATCTGGCTGGTGGTGTTAACGGACGTGACGGGAACGTCGATGCCGAGAGACCGAGCCGTGGCCTCGGCATTGGCGGCCTCCGCGCGCGCCTGATCGGCTGCAACTTGATAGTCGCGCGGATCGACCTCGACCAGCACGTCGCCTGCGTGGACGTATTGGTTGTCATCCACGTTGACTTTCAACACGTACCCCGAGATTCGTGCGCTGATCGGCATCAGATGACCGTCCACCTGGGCGTCGTCCGTAGATTCATAGCTCGAAAAATAGCGCCAGGCGAAAAATCCGCCGACGAGCAGGATGATAGCGGCAACCACCAGGAATATCCGCGCGCGCGGCCGTTGGCGGAAGAATTCGGAAGCATGAGAAGGGGGCGGCTCCGCCGAGTGGGTTTCGGCGCGCGCCACCGGGGACGCGGCATCTTCCACAGGAGCGCTTGGCGCGGTTTCGACGTCGGTTCTCTGTGCCATGACTTATTTTCCTTTGAGGTAATCTTTGATGCCCTCTTCGGCGACGCCAAGAGCGCGGGCGAGAGAGATTTTTGCGTAGTTGTCCTGATAGAGGCTGGAGATGTAGCTTTCGTGGGCGCTGGCGACGGCTTCCTGCGCCTGCACGACTTCGACCGTATCCGTGACGCCCGCTCGGAAGCGATCCTCAGACTGCGCGAGGGTCTGATCGGCGAGCTCGATGTTGCTCTGCGAAACTGCGACTTGCTCTTCGGCGGATTGCACGTTGAGCAGGGCCGTGCGGACATCCTCATCAATTTGCGCACGGAGGTTCTCGGCTCGCTCGCGGCTTTGCTTGAGGCGAGCGTCTGCTTCAACGATGTCGCCATGGACTCTCCCCCCCTGAAAAATGGGGATCGTCAGGGTCCCGCGAACGTCGAACACGCCGCGCGTTGAGGGGTTTGGGTACGTGCCGGCCAGACCATAGTCTGCGCTAAAGTCCAGCGTTGGCAAGTAGCCTGCCTCAGCGGCTTTGTGGGCATACTCGGCCGAGCGGACATCAGCGAGCGCCGCTTGGTAGTCGGATCGCGAATCGTAGGCGCGCTTGAGCGCCTCCTCGACGGCCATCCCGGAGAAGGGTTGATATGGCGATTTGTCTACGAGTTCGTATTCCTGTCCGGGCGCGAGGCCAATGACGCGCGCCAGCGCGAGCTTCTGAATTGCAAAGCTATTCTTCGCCTGAATCAACTGCTGCTGCCGCGATTTCAGCTCGACCTGAGCGCGGAGCGCATCGATTGCGGGCGAAGTGCCGGCATGCACCTGGTCTGTGGCCTGATTGAACAGCGTCTGACCGGTTTTCACCTGCGCCTCGGCGGTTTCGATGCGCGCCTCGTCCGCAACCGCCTGTAGATAGGTGTAACCGACCGCGAGGACGACGAGGTCGCGAGCATCTTTGTAGGTGGATTGCGCGGACTTTTCATTTTGCGTTGCCGCCCGCGAATTGTTGATCGCCTTCCAATTCAAAACGGACTGCGTGAGGTTCGCACGTGAATCGAAATACTGAAACGGCCCGACGACAGTCGGAATCGTGATGCCGGTGCTCGCTGGGAACTTGAAGTTGAAGCCGAATTCTGCGAGGTCGATCCTGGAATCTTGGATATAGGTCGAAGTGGTCACGTTCGGAAGTAGCGCGCTCAACTGCTTCCACCGCTCGCCCTGCGCCGCGCGGACGTCCTCGCTGGCGAGGAGCGCACCGAGATTCTGTTTCAATCCGCGTGCGATCGCATCCTGCAGCGAAAGTTGCAGAACTCCTGGCACGAGCTTGTCCGGCACGCTTCCAGAGTAGGCTCCTTGAGCGGCAGGAGGCAGTGTGTTGACGCCGCCTGACGATGGGCCTGTCGCCTGGGCGTACGCAAAATCCTTTCCAAGCAGCGTGATACCTGCCAAGAGCGCCAACGACATGACTACAGATCGCCCTGTCACGAAGCCGCCTCCCACTGTTGGTCCTACGTTGGATGAGCGAGCGGTCACGCAGGACTCAGTGCTGCCACACCCGCCTGCCGCGAGCATTTCGGCACAATCCACCGTCATCCCCTCCGACGGCTTTTCGCTGCCCTCGGCTTTTCATCGGCGCGGAGGTTGGCAAAGAAGAGGTCCCACACCTGTTCCGCCGTTTTACGCAGCGACGAATCGGGATTCAGGGCCCACGCAAGGATCACGCCAAGCAGGACGATTTGTGTCAACCGGGCCAATTCCTCGGGAGGCTGATCGCGCCGGACCTCGCCGCGCGCCTGCGCGCGTTCGAAGATTTCGGTCAGCAGATGACGGCCCGTCAAAAGCCGCTTGCGCAGCTCGGCTCGCACCGGCTCGCAGGACGCATGCGCGGCATAAATCGCGCGAAGCAATGCCGCACTCTCGGCCGATTGGCCTGCAAGGTCAGTCGCCAGATCCTTCAGCACCGGCAAGACAGGGCCTGTTTTGGAGCGTTCGTGCGCTTGCTGAATCACGGCGAGGCGCTCGGCGCCGAGCGTCGCGAGCACGTGTTCCTTCGTTGGAAAGTAATTGAAGAATGTTCCCTTGCCGACGTCGGCGGCCTCGGTGATGTCTTCGACCGTGGTTTCGAGGAAGCCTCGCTCCGCGAAGATCCGAAGCGCAGCGCGAAATAGCCGCTCGCGAATTTCGGCGCGCCGGCGCTCGCGCCGGCCGGCGTGCGATGGTCTCGTGCGGCGGGTAACTGCGATGGGCGATGCCATAAGCGGTTCTCCGTGACCCACAACCACACATGACTATAAGTCAGTTTTCATGACCAGTCAACGAGAGCCAAGCTACTGGCAGCGGGTGGAGAAACGATGTCGAAGGCGGACCCGCGCTAAGGCGCTTGTTCCTCGGCGCGGGCACCGCCCAAGGCGTTACTTGGACAGGTTCTTGGGGCTGTGCTGGTTGAGCTGTGCGGTCAGATTTCGCGCTGCCGCGGGAACCGGCACGGCGCCGTGGAGGACGATGTCCTTCGAGGAAATCTTCTTGCCGTAGACGCGTTCGTTCGCGTCGTCATCCGGACGCAGCGTGGAGCCTTCGAGAGATATGCCGGCGAACAGACCTCGCGCGCGGGAATAGGACAGCACTTCGGCGCGCATCGCCACGTCTGTGGCCGCCTCGGTGTCGCGGCCCTTGGGCCCCGCCGCGGCGGAGGCATCGGCGCCGAGCTTGACCTTGCTGCTGAGAATCGAGTTCGCCCCGCCCTCGTTCATCACCAGCAGGACAAAGTCAGTGGCCTCGCCTCCAAGCTGGAACCCGAAGCTGCCGCCTTCGAGCGCCATCATCGTCGGCGCTCCCCAGGGACCCTGGAAGTTATCGCCGCTCCGGCAGGTCATTGCGCCGCGTCCATAGCTGCCGCCGACGATGAAGGCGGCCTTAATCACAGAGGGGATGACAATCACGCAATCGGCCTTGTCGATCAGGCTCTGCGGGATGTCATCGGGGATGTTCAGGATTTCCTTAAGTACCTGCCCCGCATTGCGCAGGCGATCGTCGTCCTTTTCCTTGTTGTCGCCCCGCGCCGCCATGGGAAGGGAAAGAGATGCCAAGCCAACCAAAACTACTGCAAGCATCAAAGAGAGTATTTTATTTGTCATGAGTGCTTCCTCCGGAGGCTGGGGACTCCATGATACGTGTTCCGGACGGCGTGGTGCAACACAAGCGGAATCCGAAAGATTGCTTCGCTGCGGTTGCCCTATAATTGGCGGGTTGGAGCCAAAACGCACAGATCCGCGTGTCTACTTCCGAAGCGGTCGCCGTTTGTTCGAGTTGGCCGTCGTGCTGTGGGCGTCCGTTGCCTTCGTGTTGGCGCCGAGGGTTTCTGCCCAAAGCGTACCGGCGGGGAAACAGCCGGCAGCGGTTCCAACGAGCAAGAAAGCGCGGCCGGACGCAGCGCGATTTCGCGCGCGCGTCGATGCGGTGCTGCGAGAGGACCGCGCTCAGCGGGCGTATTGGGGAATTCTCGTTTGCGACCGCGACACCGGCGATACGCTCTACGATTTGAATTCCGATCGTTTCTTCACTCCAGCGTCCAACGCGAAAATCTTCACGACGGCACTTGCGCTTGCCGAGCTGGGACCGGACTACCGATTTCACACGACGCTCGAATCGAAAGCTGTCATTGGGAGCGACGGACGCCTTGCAGGCGATTTGGTGCTGGTGGGGCGAGGAGATCCGGACCTTTCGAATCGCACATTCCCGTATGCAGGGTTGCCCGAGCATGAAGGACCCGTCGAGAAAGTTCTGGCTGAAATGGCGGACGCTGCGGTCGCGAATGGGCTGCGAGAGGTTGACGGCGACATCGTTGCGGACGATAGCTATTTCCCCTACGATCCGTATCCGGCGGATTGGACCGTCGGCGATCTTTTCTTCCGATTTGGCGCGCCGGTGAGCGCCATCGCTTTCAACGACAACACAGTCTCGGTGGAAGTCCAGCCTGCGTCGCGCGTCGGCGAGCCGGCCGTGATTCTTGCGCAGCCTGCCGCGGCGCTCGACACATTCGGTCACGAGATCATCACGGGCCCTGCGGGCACCGAGCCCGATCCCGCCGTCGTTCGCCAGCCTGGCACGAATTTCCTCTTGCTGCGCGGCGCGGTCCCGCTGGGTCATGCGCCGATGCAAGTCGAACTCGCGATGACGGCGCCCGGTGAAACGGCGGCGCTGGCTCTCAAGCAGGTTCTGGAGGCCCGTGGTGTACGAGTGACCGGAGGGATTCGCGTAGTGCACGCGCCTCCTCCAGAAACCACGGCCTCGGGTGAACCGATTCTTTCGCACGTTTCCGAGGAGCCCGACCCGAAAGGCAACGTTCTCGTGGAGCACGTCTCACCCCCGCTGCTCGAGAGCGTGCGCGTCACAAATAAGGTGAGCCACAATTTGCACGCGGAACTGTTTCTTCGGACGGTGGGGCGCGAGAGATTGGGTCTAGGATCGACCGCCGCTGGCCTCAAGGTTGAGAGAGATTTTCTCCGGCAGGCGGGAGTTCCCGACGGTGACGTCGTACTCACTGACGGCTCCGGTCTATCGCGGGAGGACCTGGTGACGCCTCGCGCGATTGTGGCCCTGCTGCGATATGCGGCGCACCAGCCGTGGGGCGCGGGCTACATTTCCACGTTGCCGGTTGCTGGTCTCGACGGCACGCTTGAAAATCGAATGCGGAATATGGCGGCATCGGGTCTGATCATGGCGAAAACTGGAGAGGTCGAGCACGTTCGGGGGCTATCGGGCTTTGCGACCACTCTCCGCGGCGAGCATCTTGTGTTCGCGATCTTCTACAACAACAATCCAGAAAAAGGCCTGGGGAGCGCAGCTCCGATCGACGCGATCTCGACGGCCATGGTGGAGACACTCGGGGTTGCGCGCCCCGCGGCGAAGCGCCGATGAAGAAGAGACCGAAGATCGTGACCGTGTTCGGCAGCTCACGTCCGCGCGTGGGCGACGACCAGTACGCGCAGGCGCACGCGCTTGGCGCCGCGCTCGCGGCCAGAGGATTCGGCGTGTGCAGCGGCGGCTACGGTGGGGTGATGGAGGCTGTGTCGCGAGGCGCGAAGGAAGCGGGCGGGCGAACGATCGCCGTCACGGCGCGCTTCTTTCGGTCGCGCGCGAACGAGTGGATCGACGAAGAGATTCGAGTTGCGACCTGGCAGGATCGCCTCTTCGAACTCATCAAGCGCGGTCATGGGTATGTCACTTGCCCCGGCGGTACGGGAACACTCGTCGAGCTCGCCGTCGTCTGGGAGATGCTGAACAAGGGCGCAATGGCGAAAAA
>Ga0187780_10001265_pt1 | contig 19071 bp, 10 predicted proteins | sample 1015_Q2_SP10_20__FD_132429 | JGI IMG/M metagenome (GOLD analysis project Ga0187780, IMG submission 132429) | Tropical peat soil microbial communities from peatlands in Department of Meta, Colombia - 1015_Q2_SP10_20_MG | ecosystem: Environmental > Terrestrial > Soil > Wetlands > Peat | place...
GTCAACGTGGTCCAGGTGCGCGTGGTGGTGCGCGACGCCAAAGGAAATCTGGTGCCGGGGCTCAAACGCGAAGATTTTCAGTTGTTCGATCAGGGAAAATTGCAGGCTATTTCGACCTTTGGGGTTGAGACTGCTCAATCGCGGCGCGCGAGGACGGAAACCGCAACGATAGCGCAGCCGGGCGAGTCCGTGAAAATCGCCCCTCCCCAACGGTTTGTCGCCCTGGTATTCGACGATATTCACCTGAGCCTAGAGGATGCGGCTGTCATCCGGGAGAGAGCGAAGACTTTGATTGACTCTCTCGCGCCGGCCGATCGTCTGGCCATCTACGGCACCTCGGGAGAGGTCACCCAGGAATTCACCAGCGATAAGGCCACGCTCGAGAAGACTCTTCTGCGAATCATGCCCCGGGAGAAGGTGGATAAAAACCGCGCACTCGCCAATTGCACACAGATCACTTATTACATGGGAGATCGGTACTTCAACAAGGATGACCAGCGGGTCCTGGCTGTGGTAACGCAGGAAATCCTGGAATGCATGTTTGGTGGTGACCCGCATCTGGTGACCACGGCTGCTGCGATGGCCCAATCGGAATTGCAGCAGGCTCTCACGGCTGGCGATGCCGAAACCGAGTTCACGTTCCGCGCCCTGGAGCACATCATCCGCAGATTGAAGGAAATGCCGGGAGAGCGCATTTTGGTGTTGGCCTCGCCCGGGTTTTTGGTGAGCTTGCAGCACAGCGACGAGATGGATATTGTCGAACGCGCCAACCGCGCGGCGGTCACAATCAATACACTGGATGCCCGAGGGCTGTACACGCCCAATGTCGCGGGGGATGCCTCGCAACGCCTGTCCGACACGGGACTGACGGCGGGTCTCAAGGTGACATATCGGCTCGCCGAACAGCAAGAAAACGCCATCGTGCTCGAGGATTTTGCCTACGGGACTGGCGGATCGTTCTTTCACAGTTCGAATGACCTGGCCGGCGGACTGAAACGCGCCGGAGAAGCTCCCGAAGTCTCCTACGTTTTGAGCTTTTCTCCGCAAAACCAGAGGATGGATGGGAAGTTTCACTCCATCAAGGTGAGCTTGACCACTAAGCAGAAGTACAACATTCAAGCGCGCCGCGGCTACTACGCGCCGAGAAAACTGGATGACCCCCTCACGCAGGCCAAGCAGGAGATCGCGGACGCGGTCTTCTCGCAAGAGGAAATTCAAGAGCTGCCCGTGGATTTGCAGACCCAGTATTTCATCTCGAGTACCAACCAGCGGCTTCTGAGCGTGGTGTCGCACATTGACGTTAAGGGCGTGCCCTTCCGCAAAGCGGATGGGCGCAACTTGGACGACTTGACCCTGGCCACCGTGATCTTCGATGAGAACGGAAACTACGTGACCGGCTCGGAAAAGGTCCTGCAGATGCGCCTCCTGGATGACACCTACGCGAAAATGACCCAAGTCGGGTTGGTCGTGAAAACGAGTTTTGATCTAAAGCCGGGCAGGTACCTCATCCGCCAGGTTGTCCGAGAGGCCGAAGGGGCGCAGATGGCCGCTCGCAATCAGCCCGTCTTCCTTCCGTTTTGATGCCCGCTGTCGAACAGATTTAGCGTCTGGGAGAGTTTCCGGCATCGTCCGCAAGACCCACCATGACACGGCTGGGCCACCTATCGCGGACCGGCTCTAATTTAAACGCTTAGCGTGCGCGTGCTGCATGCGCCAGTCACGGCTCCTTCCGCAGAGCGTGCCTCCCCTGAATTCGCCGGGAAATTTCAGATGGGATTTGAATTGACGCTATTGATGGATAGTGTAAGTTAGTTAAATCTGTCTTACTTCTTGCTGCTTGCCACAGACAACAGTTCTCACGGGCACCTCAGACCTTGTGGAACTGGCTGGAATAGCCACTCGCTCCTGGGCGTAATGCAGGTTAGCAGGGCAACCTGTGACCGCGTCTGAGGAGGGTACGGATGACGAAGCAACGTAAGTTGTTGACTGCGGCCCTGGTCATCCTTGCGCTTCATCTGATTCAAGAAGTTTTCCTTGGCGTAAGTCCTCTCGGTTCCTTCATTGCGAACTTCCTACAAATCTTTTCTGCCGGGTTGGCGGCTTTTTTGTGTTTCCGTGCCAGCCGGCGTGGCACTGGGTTCATTCATCAGTTCTGGATCCTGATTGCCTGCGGGTTTCTGGTCTGGGCATGCGCCGACATGGGCTGGGTTTACTACGAGTCCTTCCGGCACACCGAGCCCCCGCGCGACTCGATCTTCCCCTTTCTGGTGACCACGCGCTCCCTCTTCCTCGCCATGGCGCTTTTGCTCGACCAGAAGGAGGAGGACAAGCATTTTGATCTCGCCTCCCTCCTCGATTTCGTTCAGCTCATCATCATCTTTTCCTTGATCTACATCGGTTGGTTTTACGTTCCCTCGCTGCACGAGACCTCGCTGACGGCGTTACTCCGGTCGGCTGAAGTGGAAATTGGAGAGGATTTGGCCGTTCTTGGTCTTGCCTTTTTGCAGGCTAAGCGCGCGCCTACCCCCCAGATTCGTTGGTTGTATCTCGGCTTCACCTCCTATTTGTCGATTCTCACCCTCGGATCCATCGTCACTGCCTATGCTCAACTCCATGGCCAAACCGCGAGCGGCACATGGCTCGATCTCTGGTGGACTGTCGCCCATCTGGTAGGCGCTTATTGGGCACTGCGCTGGCAGCCTCGCGCTGGCTTCTATCCTTCCTTGCATCGCGAGAGGAGCTTTGCCAGCATGCTCCTTGAAAACGCCATTTTCGCCGGTGCCCCTTTGATCGTCCTTTGGCAAGCTGCCGAACTTGGTCCTTTCTGGCGCAAGCTGAGCTTCACCTTTCTCGGCATTTCCATCCTGGCATTTGGCGCGCGCCTTGCCCTCAGCAAGTTTCGGGAAGCGCAAAGCGGCGCCACTGCCCACAAGGCTGACAGGGAGCGCCTCGAGGCGGAATCCAATTTCCGCATCGCCTTTCAGGCCAGCCCGGCGGCAATCACCGTCACGTCCCTGGACGACGGGACCTATTCGGAGGTCAACGATGCTTTCCTCGCCGTCCTCGGATACGGGCGGTCGGAGTTGATTGGGAAGAGCGCCTTGGATCTCAATATCTGGGTGGATCCGCAAGAGCGTCTTCCCATCGTCGAGAAACTTCGCGCTGGCCAGCAAGTCAGCGAAGCCGAAGTTAGGTTCCGGACGAAATCGGGCAAGGAACGGCAGTTGGTGATGTCTTCCGACCTGGTGCTCATGCGCGGCCAGCCGTTCATTTTGTCCATCATGCATGACGTTACGGAGAAGAAGATGCTCGAACGGGAATTTCATCAGGCCCAAAAAATGGAGGCCGTGGGTCGGTTGGCGGGAGGAGTGGCGCACGACTTCAACAATCTGCTGATGGTCGTCAGCGGCAACGCGCAATTGCTCCAGGCCTCAAAAGACGATGAAGACAAAGTCGTTCGGTATGCGCGCCAGATTGAAGATGCCAGCGCAAGGGGCGCTGCGCTAACCAGGCAACTGTTGGCCTTCAGCCGCAAGCAACTCCTGAATCCCACGGTTTTGGATCTGAATACGGTGATTGCCGATCTTTGGAAGATGTTGCCGCGGTTGTTGGGCGAAGACATCGATGGCATCTTGTCTTTGGAACCGGAGTTGAGACGTGTGAGTGCCGACCGCGGCCAGATTGAACAGGTCATCATGAATCTTGCCGTGAATGCGCGCGACGCCATGCCGCAAGGGGGCAAGCTCGCCTTGGAGACCGCCAACGTGGTTATTGATAGCCGCGGCACGTCCGGCCACAGCGCAGAGATTCCACCGGGCCGCTATGTCTCCTTCGCAATGACGGATACGGGCGAGGGCATGAGCCCCGCGGTCCGCGCGCACATTTTTGATCCTTTCTTCACAACCAAGGAGCTTGGGAAAGGCACCGGCCTGGGCCTCGCCACGGTGCACGGCATCGTAAAGCAGAGTGGCGGCTACATTTCGGTTTCAAGTGAGCCGGGCAAGGGAAGTACGTTTAAGGTCTACCTTCCCCAAATCACGGGGCACGCGGCCGAGCACGGCTCGGAAGCGCAAGGCGAACCGGCGCAGGGAGGGCGGGGCACAATCCTGTTGGTGGAAGACGAGATTGCTCTTCGCCAAATCGCTTCCGAATACCTGCGTGAAAAAGGCTATCACGTGGTGGAAGCCGGAACCTCAGAATCCGCCCTGGAAGCATGCGCCTCCTACGCAGGCCGCATCGATCTTCTGGTTACAGACATCGTGATTCCGGGTGGGAACGGCTTGACTCTTGCCAAGCAACTTTCAGAAATGAGGCCAGGGCTGCGCACGATCTTCATGTCAGGATACACGGATCGCACGCTAGGTCCGGACATTCTCGGCCCGAGTGCCACTTTTTTCCAGAAGCCCTTCAGCTTGGACGCGCTGGCCCACACCATTCGCGTTGTGCTCGACGGCGCAGGCTAACCAGGAATCACGGGAAGAACAATGCGCGAAGTGTGTTTGGCATCCGTGTAAATTCGGATGTGTCCTGTGCGCGTCTCGGACGAGGTGATTTCCGACTTTCCGGTTTGCAGGTTTCGCGAAAAGCGTGGGAAAAATGCGCCGGAAACCTGCACTCGGATGCGATGGCCCTTTTGAAAGACATTCGAAGTGAGCAACCGATTCAGTTCGAGGTGATAGATTTTCCCTGGCTCCAGCAACTCCGGCGTCACGGAATCGTTGCGGTAGCTGGCGCGCAACACGTCCAACCCCGGGCTCATCAGGTTGTAGGCGGCACCGTCGGGAGTTACGTCGAGAACGCGTACCCACAAATCGAAATCGGGCACGTCCGCCGAAACATACATTTCCACGCGGATTGGGCCAGTCACCTCGGTGTCCCAAGAAAGAGGCTCGGTGTCGAACACCAGAACATCGCTGCGGCCGACGAAAGCGCGATAATCTCGTGCGCCCAACGCGTCATAGGGATCGGTGACAGGATGCGCCGGATCGGAGAAAAACTCCGCAAATGACCTGCAATTCTTACACGTGTCGGCACCCAGGGAATATGTCCCGTCTGGCGATTTTGATGACGACAAATAAAATGGGGTTTGTTTCGCTCGCGCGAGCGGCCAGGCATCTTCTTCGCGCCACGTATTCGCGCCCATGACGAAGATGCGCACCGGTTTATCTTTCTCGACTCCGTTGTCCATACCCTTAAGGTAATGGTCCATCCAGCGAAGGATGATTTCGTCGTAGTCCACCGCGGCCGATTTTCCGAACTCGCGTTCACCTGATTTCGAGCGCTCGAGTTCGCCGTGCATCCATGGTCCGATAATTGTTGCCGTTCGCGGATCGGGTTGACCTTTGCGAGCTGCGAGCAAGCCGTTGAAATTTGTAGTTGCTCCGTCGGGGCCGTACGCTTCGTCGTACCATCCGGAAATGTTCAACACTGCGGCCTGCGTGCGATTGTATTTCCCTCGCAACTCGGCCCAGTCCCACCAATCGCTGGCCGGAGGGTGCGCCAGCCACTCGTAATAAAAAGGTGCGGCCTGCTTCAGGTCGGGAAGCTCCGCCAGAGGCAGAAAACTCTGGAATCGCTCGTGCTCCGTCTTCCATGCTGCAGCTGCTTCTTTGTGCGTTTCCGGGCCGGGCAGGTGCCTTCGCTTGCGGGCGTCGGGCGCGATGTTGAACCAAATCCAATCGAGCCAGGAACCGTCAAAAACGCCGCCGGAGTAGAAGAAGTTGCGCGGCGTCGAAAAGGTCATCGCCGGAACCATCGCCTTCAGATGCGGCGGATTCTCGACCGCAGTCAGCCACTGCACTGCGCCGGGATAGGACAGCCCGAACGTTCCGACCACGCCGTTCGACCAGGGCTGGACAGCAGCCCATTCAATCGTGTCGTAGCCGTCGCGGCCCTCATTCCGATACGGGTCAAACTCACCTTCAGAAGCGTAGCGCCCGCGGACATCCTGAATAACCACGGCGTAACCGCGAGCTACTGCCTTGTCGAACGTGTTCCATTCCTTTGCGGCGCCAGCTTTCCCATACGGGGTGCGATAGACAAGAACGGGAAACTTGCCTTTCATGTCGGGCAGCCAGACATCCGCGCGAAGAGTCACCCCATCGCGCATCTTCACAAGAACTTCCTTTTGAATGTCGGGGCCGCCCGCCCCTACTTGAGTTAGCCACACGGCAAACGTGAGCGCAGCGACAAAGAACACGGAACTCAAGGCTTTCATGATGTAGTGGATTCTACCTCGACTCGCTTCGCAGGTAGGGTGGAGATGCCCCATCTTGCCTTCTCATGCAAGGCAATTCCTTTGTCCAACGCAGGAGTGTTGCACCGCAAATTCTGCCGCTTCGTTGACTTACACCAACTCGCATCCTAAGATGCTCGCCTAATGGCGGAAACTCCATCACTCATTGGGCAGAGCATCTCGCACTATCACATCCTCGAGAAGCTCGGCGGCGGCGGGATGGGTGTGGTGTATAAGGCTGAGGACACCGACCTGCGCCGTTTCGTTGCTCTGAAATTCCTGCCGGATGAAGTGGCCGGAAACGCCGACACCCTCACTCGCTTTCAGCGCGAAGCGCAGGCCGCCTCAGCGCTGAACCATCCCAATATCTGCACCATCTACGAAATCGGGCTGGAAGGCAATCGTCCCTTCATCGCCATGGAGTTCATGGATGGCGCGACTCTGAAGCACCGGATCAACGGCCAGCCGTTGGAGACTGAGCTGCTTCTTTCCGTCGCCTTCGAGATCGCCTACGCCCTCGAAGCCGCCCATTCCGAAGGGATCATTCACCGCGACATCAAGGCTGCGAATGTCTTCCTCACGAAACGGGGACACGCCAAAATTCTGGATTTCGGATTAGCCAAAGTACCGTCTCCTCCGAGTTCCCTAAACGCCATGGAATCCGGCGAAACGGTAACGAGCATGCTCGATGGCGATTATCACCTAACAAATCCAGGCTCCACTATGGGTACGGTCTCGTATATGTCGCCTGAGCAGGTGCGGGCGAAAGAACTCGACGCCCGCACCGACCTCTTTTCGTTTGGTGTCGTTCTGTACGAGATGGCCACGGGGCGCCTCCCGTTCCGCGGCGAGAGCCTTGGCGTCATCCTTTCCTCCATCCTTAACGAAACACCCGTCCCTCCATTGGAGTTGAATCGGGAATTGCCGGCGGAGCTCCAGAGAATCATCTTTAAAGCGCTCGAAAAGGACAGGAACTTGCGTTACCAGAGCGCGGCCGAAATGAGGGCCGACCTGCAACGCCTCAGACGCGACGTGGATGTCGCGCTGTCTGGAACAAGCCGGTCCGGGCTGAGCGTGGAAATACCGGCGCGCGATCGGAGGCTGGACACTGCACGGGCCGCGGGCGCCAGGTCCTCGGTCAAAACCCCACCTAAAACTGTCCGTTGGCCTTGGTTTGCAGGAGCGGGTGGAGCGGCAATCATTCTCATCGCGGCGTTGGCTTACATTCTCTCTTCTCCGCCGCCTCCGCTGAAACTCGCCGGGGCAGCGCAAATCACCAACGATGGTCGCGCCAAGCTTCCCGCGGGATCGGATGGCGCGCGACTCTACCTCCAATATAGCTCCGCCCTCTCGCCGGGTTCATCCTCCATCGGCCAGGTATCTGTTAGCGGCGGAGAAGTCGTGCCCCTCTCCGCTCCCTCGCTGAGCATGCAAATCCTGAACGTCTCGCCCGACGGCTCGACCCTTTTGGTGTCCGACGAACCGGGCACGGCATTCGATGGCCCCTTGTGGGCTTTGCCGGTTCTAGGTGGGTTGCCGCGGCGATTGAGTGACGCGCTCGGCCACGCTGGAGCATGGTCGCCAGATGGGAAACGGTTGGTCTACGCGAAGGGGAACAATTTGTATCTCGCGAAAAGTGATGCGACAGACTCGCACCTCCTCGCGAGCATGCCCGGATGGGTGACTTCCCCTCAGTGGTCGCCGCACTCTAACGTGCTTCGCTTCACTCTCCTGGACCAGAAAACGAATGCCACATCGCTCTGGCAGGTTTCGCCGGACGGCAAAAATCCTCGCCCCTTGCTCGATGGCTGGCACAATCCGCCTTCCGAGTGTTGCGGGGTATGGACTCCGGGCGGGAAACACTTCTTGTTCTCTTCCGAAGGAAACATTTGGGAGCTTCGCGAAAAAAGCAGCTGGCTGGGACTGGGCAAAACGACGTTCGAGCCGGTGCAATTGACTTCCGGACCCCTTGCGCTTTCGTCGCCTCTGTCCAGCAAGGATGGCAAGAAACTCTTTGTCATGGGAAGAAGACCGCGAGGCGAACTGGTTCGCTTTGACGCCCATACAGGCCAGTTTGTGCCGTTCCTTGCCGGGATTTCCGCTGAACATGTTTGTTTTTCGAAAGATGGCCAATGGGTCGCATACGTGACCTTCCCTGAGGGCGCGTTGTGGCGGAGCAAATTGGACGGCAGCCAGCGGCTGCAACTTAGCTACCCGCCGCTGTATGCTTCTATGCCGCGATGGTCTCCGGATGGAAAATGGATCGCTTTCTTCTCCACTACGCCGGGAAGGCCGTCGAAAATCTACCTGGTCTCTCCGGAAATCGGAGGCCCACAGGAGTTGTTGCCGGACGACGATCACCCCGAGGCGGATCCCTACTGGTCGCCAGACGGAAGCTCGATCGTGTTTGGCGCGACGTATGCCGCAGCGAAGGTTGGGGTCCGAGTGGTGGATCTGAAATCGCGCAATGTCACCTCCGTGCCGGGGTCCGAACAATTGTTCTCCCCTCGCTGGTCGCCTGACGGAAAATACATCGCGGCCATTCGGTCGAATTCCCAGAGCATCGTGCTGTTTGATCAGGCCAAGCAGAGGTGGACTGACATTTTCCAGGAGAGAAATGTCAGCTTCCCTAACTGGTCGAAGGACGGAATGTATCTTTATCTCCTCAGCTGGCCGGAGAAACCAGCCGTCGTCCGAATGCGGGTCAGCGACTCCAAGCTGGAACGGGTTGCCGACTTAAAAGATTTCCGGCCCACGGGATATTGGGACGACTGGATGGGACTCGATCCGAACGATTCTCCGTTGCTGCTGCGCGACACCGGCCTTCAGGATGTGTATGCGCTAGCCTCCGAGCCCGAGTAAAGACTAGCTTTGTTAGCCGCAATACTTTTTAGGTGCCTGCTGAATTGGCCGCTCTCTGTACGAGATGTTCGTCCATCCACTTTAAGATCAGAGCCCTCATTTCCGGCGGCTCTTCATGCTTGCAATCAAACATCTCAATCCGGCAATCGGACTCTTTCCCGTAGGCCCGGTAAAGCGGCATGAGATGGTCACGGATTTTCTCGACGCCTCTCGGGGGAGTAAGTGGGTCACGTCGTCCATTCACGCTTAGCCGTGGCCGCGGCACAATCAGTTCGTTGATATCCGCTGTCTGGAAGTGTTTCAGCAGGGCCGGAACGTAATAGTAGATTCCGTGTTCCTCAAGCCCGTGATTCCTTATCAGCTCGTCGTAGTCCGTGAGACAGCAAACGTCCATGCAGACCCGCACCCGGGGCTCCAACGCCGCGAGCCACCAGGCTTTTGTCGCTCCCATGGACATCCCGAACGCCCCCAGTCGCCCTTTATCAACTTCCGGCCGGCTGGCCAGATATTCGAGAGCGCGCAATTCGTCGAACATCATCATTCCGAAGAGCACTTGGCCCTTCCATAGCATCAGCTTGAAACCGTCTTCCTCTCCTCTGTGCCCGTCTGCCTCATGTTTGCGCTCTCCAAAACACCAACTGTCAATTGCCAGCGTAACGAGACCCTTCTCGGCGCAGACTGGCGCATAGGGCGGCTGAACGTCCACCCCGCGAAGCAGTTGCTCTTTACCGAGGTCGTACATCCCGCCATGCCAGTGAATGTAGAGCAATCCCGGGGCAGGGGTTTGGAGCTTGTTGGGAATCAGCAGCATCGCAGGAACCGGCTCGAATCCGTTTAGGTCCAGCACCAAGCGCTCCAGCTTGTATCCTTCGTGCTCTTCCGTGCGGAGAAGTCTTGGGGGCGAAGGGCGGTGCTGCCATGGCAGATCGCCCAACAAATCCCATAGTTCCTTCCGGCGCTGCTTCTGACGGGCAAAAAACGCTGTCGCCGGCTCATCGCTGAGCGCCGTCAACTCTCCTGCGGGCCCCGCAATCCCTAAAGCAAGAAGCGCCGCGGAATCTTTCAGGAACTCACGCCTCATGGACGTACTCATTGACGATTTCATTTTTGCCTCCGCAGTCACAGCGAAGGGGTCGCTCGACCCATTCGCCTTGCTCGCATATCTGGACCTGACCGGTAGGGTTTGCACTTGCAGCTGCCTACGAGCATAACGCAACTTTGATTCGACCTAAAAACGGCGTGGACTTCCCTCTCGGATGAATTTGAAGGGTCGCTCCGGTCTTCCTCACGTCCCGGTTCGCTTGGTGTTGCAAAGACCATCAATGAACTGTCGCGAATGATTGGCCGCTGGACATCGGTTGGTGCTTGGCCGGAAACTACTTCTGTGCTCTTTGGCTTCGTGGCAGAATCTTTGGACACCTGGTGCACCAGACGTTGCCTAGCCCTACAGTTTGGCCAGGGATCTGCCATGGGTTTGGCTTTCAGTCGTGACGCGGATGGGTGGTCCCAGGTGGCTTGGTGAGACGGACTCGAGAGCAAATCTCGTGTAACGATTGCAGGGGTGGGATGCGTCTAAAGGCTAGCGACGTTTGCATTGGCAAAGCGACGTGTGTCCAGATTGGCTCTGAAATCCCACCAAGTCGATTCGACATGACGGGGTACAGACAGGAGAACTTGATGGGCGATTTTTCTGCGAACAAACCGGCTTGGCATGGCCGCTATCTAGCCTGGGCTGGACTGGGAATACTTGCAGTCCTTTGCGCTGCGCCGCAACTGAGAGCGCAGGCCGATTCCCAAGCGGCAGCTCAAAAAGCGCCGCCGGCGGTCGGCACCATTAAATCCATTTCCGCAAACTTGCTGGTGCTGAAAACCGACGGCGGGCTGGAGTTGAAGGTGCAGCTTTTGCCGGACATAAGAGTGTTGCGCGTGCCCCCTGGATCCCATGACCTGAAAGAGGCCACGGCCATGCAGTTAACGGGGTTGCAACCGGGCGACCGCGTCTTGGTCCGCGGGAAGCCCGGCGATGAGGCGGGCACGCTCCTTGCCACCACGGTTGTCGCGATGAAGAAGGAAGATATTGCCGAGAAACAGGCCAAGGAACGGGAGGAATGGCAGAGGCACGGCATCGGCGGGTTGGTGAAGAGTGTGGACACGGGGAATGCAGCCATCACCATCAGCATCTTCTCGGCCACCGGCACCAAGGACGTTCTGATCCATGCGCCGACGGGGACCATCCTTCGGCGCTATGCTCCGGGCTCGGTGAAGTTTGATGAGGCCAAGGTCGCGCCGCTTACCGAAATTCAAGCCGGCGATCAACTCCGCGCGCGCGGCGCACGCAGCCCGGACGGCCAGGAATTCACCGCGGACGAAGTGGTTTCCGGCTCGTTCCGCAATGTTGCGGGGACTATTTCTTCGATCAGTGCAACTGGGGACACGCTCACGGTATCCGACTTGGCGACGAAGAAAAACGTGGAATTGAAGGTTACCGCTGATTCCCAAATGAGGAAGCTGCCGCAGCCCATCGCGCAGCGCATCGCAATGCGGCTGAAAGGCATCAGCCCGGACGCGAATGGCGGCGCCGGGGCCCCAGGCGCTCCAGGGCAGGCGGCAACAGCACCCTCCGCGTCGGGCAGGCCCGGCGCGGGTGGATACCCGGGCGCCTATCCAGGTGCCGGCGGGGGCATGGGCGGTCCCCCTAGAACTGGCGGTGGTGATGTTCAGCAGTTGCTGAGCCGGCTTCCGGCGAGTCCATTAAGCGATTTTCAGAAGGGCGATGCCGTGATGATTGTGGCGACGTCGGGCCAGGGTACCGGCCCAGCCACGGTAATCACACTTCTCGGAGGAGTCGAGCCAATCCTCCAGGGTTCCTCCCAAGGACAGGTGGCTTCCATTCTTAGTCCGTGGAGCCTCAGTCAGGGCGGGGCCGCCGAGGCTGGCACGCCATGAGAGCACCAGAGCGTCTAATCCACAAACGACACGAAAGGAATTAATGCGAGTGAATCACTGGAAAACAGTTGGGCGCGCATTCTGTATCGCGTGCATGTTGATTTTCTTGACCGCGAATTTGGTTGCGGCTCAAAACGCAGGGGGAATTCTGCGCGGCCAGGTTACCGATCCATCGGGCGGAGCGGTAGCGGGAGCGACGGTTCTGTTGACTACGCCCTCCGGCGCGGCCATGGATACGGTCACGAACAAAGAAGGAATCTTCGAGTTCAAGGATTTGGCCGAAGGTAGTTACGAAATCAAATCCATTGCCCAAGGATTTTCGATGTTCACAAAAAGCGGCGTTGCCGTGACCGCGGGGCAGATCACTCGCGTGAACATTCAATTGAGCCTCGAGGAGCAGAAGGAAAAGGTGGAGGTAAACTCGACCACAACTCAGGTGGACGTCAATCCCGCCGGCAACGCCAACACCGTGGTTCTTCAAGGTAAGGATCTGGAAGCGCTTTCCGACGATCCGGACGAATTGCAGTCCGAACTTCAAGCTCTGGCTGGCCCATCCGCCGGGCCCAATGGTGGGCAAATCTACATTGACGGATTTACGGCCGGCCAACTGCCCCCCAAAGCCTCTATCCGCGAAATCCGTATCAATCAGAATCCTTTCTCGTCCGAGTACGACAGGTTGGGTTACGGACGTATAGAAATCTTCACCAAGCCCGGAACCGACAAGCTTCACGGCCAGGTAATGTTTAGCGGAAATGCCTCGTCCTTCAACTCGCGAAATCCGTTCGAGCTTTTGCCGCAGGGCACGCAGCCTCCGTCCTACCACACGACATATTTCAGCGGAAACGTAGGCGGGGCGCTGAGCAAGAAGGCATCTTACTTCTTCAATCTGGAGAATCGCGACATCCAGAACTTGGGAATCGTCAGCGCGACCGTCCTCGATGCGAGTAACAACATCGTGCCGTATAGCGCCGCGGTCTCAAATCCGGAAATGAGGACGAACTTGAGCCCGCGGCTCGATTATCAGTTGACTCCGAACAACACCCTGAGCGCCCGCTATCAGTATTGGCACAACACCGAAACCAACAGCGAAGTCGGACAATTCACCTTGCAAGCTCTCGGTACTAAGAATCACAGCGCCGAGCACACGGTTCAGGCGACCGATACCCAGGTCGTCGGGGCACACGTCATCAACGAAAGCCGCTTCCAGTATGTTCACGATAGCAGCGAGAACACGCCAACCAACACTTCAACCACCATCAGTGTTGGCGGCGCATTCACCGGCAACGGCAGCGGCATGGGCGGCAACAGTTCCGATCTTCAGAACCGCATCGAGTTCCAGAACACCACTTATATGAACTATGGCAAGCACTCCTGGAAATTCGGCGGCAGGATCCGCTCGACCCGAGACGTCACGACAAACCTCAACAATTACAACGGCTCATTCTTCTTCAGTAGCATCGACCAATACCAGCAGTTCGTCGAACAAGTGGCCGGCATTACCCCGACGTACTACACCCAGACTGCCGGAAAATCCTCGTTTGACGTCAACTGGTTGGACGCGGGCCTTTTTGCGCAGGACGATTGGAAACTGCGGGCGAATTTCACCGTTAGTTACGGCCTGCGCTTCGAAACGCAGAACGATTTCAGCGACAAAGCCGATTTTGCCCCGCGACTCGGGTTCGCCTGGGGCATTGGCGGAACTCCCAAAAATCCACCTAAGACCATCCTGAGGGCCGGCTTTGGTTTGTTCTACGACCGTTTCAATTACAACCAAGTGTTGCAGCAGGAACGACAGGGCGGAACCTCTCAGCAGGGTTATCAGGTCGCCTATCAAATCGTGAATCCGGCGTTTCAAATCTCCGATGCGCCCCTGCCCCCGGCTCAGCTCACTTCGTCAACGACGGCGACCATCTATGAACCGAACTTGAGCTTGCATGCTCCTTACACGGTTCAGACCGGAGTCACGCTCGAACGCCAGTTGACCAAGGTCGCCAACCTTGCTGTCACCTACTTGAATTCTCGCGGCGTTCACCAATTCTTTACCGATAATCTCAACGCCTACAATCCCGTCCTGGATCAACGCCCGCAATCCCTCGACGAGAATATTTTTCAATACCAATCGGAAGGAACATTCAAGCAGAACCAGCTCATCCTCAACAGCAGCATTAGGATGGGGACGAAGTTGTTCCTCTTCGGATTCTACACTCTGAATTATGCCGACAGTGATACGTCAGGAGCGGGAAGCCTCGCATCCGTTCCCGGCCATGTGCAGATGGATTATGGGAGAGCGAGTTTCGACGTTCGGCATCGCCTATTCATGGGCGGGACCATCGGAATGCCCTATGGTTTCCGGTTCAGCCCATTCTTGGTCGCGAGTTCCGGTATCCCGTTTAACATTACAACCGGAAACGACCCGTATCAGTCGAGCACGTTCAACTCCCGCCCGGAATTTGCAACCGGTGCGTGTACTGGACTCGGGTATACTTCCACGAAGTACGGATGCATGTTCACGCCCACGACTCCCCAGGACTTCCAGAGCTACGTTCCTATCCCGGTTAACATAGCTGAGGCCCCGGGTCGTTTTGCTCTCAATTTCCGCTTGAGCAAAACTTTCGGCTTTGGACCGGTTCTGGAAGGTTCCGGCGGTGCCGGGGGTGGCGGGCCGATGGGTGGAGGAACATTTGGCCGTCCGGGAGGCGGCGGACCTGGCCGGGGCGGACCTGGCGGAGGCCGCGGTATGGACGCAGGCGCGACCAACAAACGTTACGCCCTGACGTTCAGCGTAAATGTCCGCAACGCGTTCAACAACGTCAACCTCGGCACGCCCATAGGAAACATTCAGTCGCCAATCTTCGGGGAATCCAACTCACTGGCCGGCGGCCCGTTCAACACCCAGAGCGCCAACCGCCGTATCGACCTGCAAGTAACCTTCGCGTTCTGACGGCTGCCTTGCGGATGTGAGACCGTCACGCAGTTGCTGCACTTGGTTCTCGGAGTCGTTCTGGACGTGACGGACAAAGGACCCGACCATGAAGTCCCGCAGGAAAAAGCTCGATAAGGGTACGGAAGCGCGGCGCCGTGCCCGCCAATCCGGCCTTGCCCCGGCGGCAACTCGCGTTGTCGAAGACAAACGCAAGAAACCGCCCAAGCACAAAGAAAATCTTTTGCGCGTAGAACAGGAGTTTTGATTGGTCTTCAGGTCCGGACCGGACCTAGTTCTTTGACCCTCAACCAGGCTTGTAATCGGGAATGACCTCGTCGGGACGAAAGAGCGGCGAGGCGGAAATTCTTGCGTGCGGGGCGAGTTCGTCGGCGATCTTCTCCAACCCCGCCTTGTCGAATCCCAGAAAGCTCACTTTTGCCCTTCCGTCCGGCGCGATCAGCAACACCGTAGGAACATTCGTCAGCCCGTAGGCGTTGGAAACGGAATAACCGGGGTCATCCACCAGCGTGGGGAACTTCACTCCATACTCCTGATTGAATTCCTTTGTGCTTCGGGCGTCGTCCTGAGAAATGCCAATGACGGAACCGCTCTTGCCCGCGAAGCGTTCAGCGATCCGCTGCAAGAACGGGAAAGTGAACTGGCAGACAGGACACGATATTTTGAAAAATCCCACGACCACGGGGCCGCGCTCAAGCAGTGTTGAGAGCGAATACTCCTTGCCATCCACGGCCTTCAATGAAAAATTCGGTGCATCCATTCCCGATTCGATGCGAGTCAAAGGCGCCTCCAGGCCAATCATTCGAGCGAACTTTTTCCGCCAACTCATTTCCATAGTTTAGCGCAAAGGCCTTCGGAACCGAGAAGCGCGTTAATGGATAGTCTTGGTCTTACGCTGCATGTAATCCATCAGCAAGTACTGCCCCAGCGTGTAGGGCGTGGTGAAGTAGGCCTTCCCGCGGCACATCTGCGTGATCTTCTGCACAAATTGCACCAGGCTGTAATCCGTAGCGAGCATGAAGGTGTTGATCATGATGCCCGCGCGCTTGCACTTGTTCACCTCTTCAAGCGTCTCCCCGACAACGAAAGGATCAAGCCCGAACGCGTTTTTGTAGATCCGGCCGTCTTCAAGCGTGAGCGCGGAAGGCTTGCCGTCCGTGATCATCACGATCTGCCGCATGTCCTTGCGTTGCCGCAGCAGGATGCGCTGCGCCAGGCGCAGTCCTTCCCGCGTGTTCGTGTAGTATGGGCCGACCTGCACGCGCGCCAACTGTGACAGCGGGATCTCCTCGGCGGAGTCGTGAAACAAGACAAGACTGAGCGTGTCGCCCGGGTACTGCGTCCGAATCAGGTGAGACAGCGCCATGGCCACGCGCTTCGCAGGGGTAAAGCGGTCCTCGCCATAGAGAATCATGCTGTGGCTGCAGTCGAGCAGCACCACCGTAGCGCAGGAACTCTGGTATTCGCATTGATGAACCGTCAAGTCGCGATACTGCAAGTCGATAGGGACTTTGGCTCCATCGCGGCGGATGGCATTGGAAATGGTTTCGCTGATGTCGAGGTTCAAGACATCCCCGAATTCATACGGCCGGGATATGCCGCCAGACTCGATCCCGGTGGAGAGGTCCCGCGTATCATGTCTGCCAAAACTGCTGCGCCCGAGCGAGCCCAGCAAATCCTGCAACGTCTTGAATCCCAGAAAATCGATAGCTTTGTCGGTGATTTCAAATCGCGCCTCGGTGTTACGTTCCTGCGCTTGACCCAGATGACCGCCCGGAGTGGTGTCCGGCGGAGGCGTCACCTGCGGAGGTTGCTGAGGATTGATGAACCCTTCTTGCGCGAGGCGCTCGATGAGTTTGTCAATTAAGTCGCGCACCTCCTGATTGTTCAGTGCGCCAGGGTCCTGCAGCATTTCACGGAGTTCGTCGCTGAGCAGGTCTTCCGGCAGCAGTTCACCCTCCTGAAGCGCGCGAAGGATGGCGTCGCGGAGCGCCTCCATGGAGTGCGCCGCGTCAAATTCGGAGAGGCCATAGTATTGAGACTCGAAGCCACTCTGAAGAAAAAAATCGCCAAGCCGCATCATCAACTCGTCGAGATCGACGGCGTCGGCGGGCTCGCCCGTATATTTTCCGTACCTCACTACCTTCATCGCGTGACCTCAGCAGTCGCCAGAACGAAGCGCCCCCGCCTCAGTTGTACCCACCTCGCCGCGGCGGCCGGTTGGTAAAATCTCGCTCACGCGGCTCCGCAGGGCGCTGCGGCTTCTCTGCATAAAAGCCGCGCTCTTCGCTACGGCCGATGCGCCGGTGAGCCCAAAGGCCCTCGAGGATCATCTCCGCTGCAGCCGCCACAGCCCCTTCGTTCTTGCGATTGGTGACGCCGAGCTTTCCGATGTGCTCCATCAAGTGCTGCACCTGGCAAAGCTGGCGGAAGCGCTGGCCCGTGGTGACTAGGTCTGGCACTTTCAGCTCGCCGCCAACCTCGAACCACTGTATGGTCTGCTGGAAATTGACATCGGCAAAGTGCTTGCTGAACACGCGGCCAATTGCCGCCCGAATCAGTTCGCGGGCAATGGTTTCCGCTCCCTTGAGTTCGCCTTCGTACTCGAGTTCGAGTTTGCCGGTGATTGCGGGAAGTGCGGCGTACACATCCGTCACGCGAGCAACGACACTGGTTTCGCCGGTCCGGGCGGCCCGTTGCTCCGCGCTGCTTACCACGCTTTCCATCGTCGTGATCGGCAGTCGTTGGCTTACGCCGGAGCGGTGGTCCACACGCTTGTCTTCGCGCGCTTGAAACGCGATCTCCTCAATCACTTCGCGGAGATAGTCTGGAACCTCAACCTTGATATCAGTATCCCGCGCGGTCCACGCCTCCTGATTGGTGATGGTCATGCCTTCTTGAATGGTGCTGGGATAATGCGTGCGAATTTCCGCGCCGATACGATCTTTCAATGGAGTAATGATTTTGCCGCGGGCGGTGTAGTCCTCCGGATTCGCCGTGAAAACGAGCAGCACGTCGAGCGGCAGCCGCAGTGGATAGCCCTTAATCTGGATGTCGCCTTCCTGCATGATGTTGAACAGTCCGACCTGGATTTTCCCGGCCAGGTCGGGCAGCTCGTTGATCGCGAAAATGCCGCGGTTCGCGCGCGGCAGCAGGCCGTAGTGGATGGTGAGCTCGTCGGACAGGTCCCGCCCGCCGCGGGCGGCTCGAATGGGGTCGACGTCGCCGATGATGTCGGCGATGGTCACATCGGGCGTGGCGAGTTTTTCAACGTACCGCTGGTCTCGCGGCAGCCACGCGATGGGCGCGTTGTCACCTTCGGCGGCGATGCGTTCGCGACAAGAACGGCAAATAGGAAGAAGCGGATTGTCGTTGATTTCACACCCGGCCATCACCGGGATTTCGGTGTCGAGCAACTGGATCAGCCCCCGGAGGATCCGGCTTTTGGCCTGGCCGCGCAGCCCCAGCAGAATGAAATTGTGCCGCGACAGCAGGGCATTGACGATCTGGGGCACGACCGTGTCCTCGTAGCCGTGCACACCGGGAAAGAGCGGCTCGTTCCTTTCAATCGCGCGCAAGAGATTCCGGCGCATTTCGTTCTTCACGGAAACGGCCGTGCTTCCTGCATCGAAATCCGGGATGCGCTTCCACTCGCCTATCGTCCGCGGCCTGGTATGGCCCGCCGGATGGGTTGAAGGACTTGCCGTCATGGGTCCCCTATCTGCGAGCCGTGCCCGAGGGCTCGCCCAAAGTCAGTTCAAACCGTGACCGTTGCCTCCGCCACGCTGGTGAACCGCTTCTACTTTCTGTAGATGCAGCGCCCATTCGCGGAGATACGCCAATAGGCGCTCCTGCCGCTCGGCTTCGGACCGTAACTCGAGAATCTGTTGCTTCCATAAAAGGTCCATCGGAAGCGCGCTGGCGACGGAATAGGAGAGAAACTCAGGATGGGAGTTGTCCAGAGCCTTGGGGACTTCAGAAACGAGCAAGGTATAGCAGGCTTCGTAAAGATCTATAAGTTCCTTTTGCTTCCGGGGATCGAGCACGGAATCGTCATCTTCGAGGTAGTCTACGTCGCCTTCGAGGA
>Ga0187780_10001267_pt1 | contig 19066 bp, 15 predicted proteins | sample 1015_Q2_SP10_20__FD_132429 | JGI IMG/M metagenome (GOLD analysis project Ga0187780, IMG submission 132429) | Tropical peat soil microbial communities from peatlands in Department of Meta, Colombia - 1015_Q2_SP10_20_MG | ecosystem: Environmental > Terrestrial > Soil > Wetlands > Peat | place...
GATGTCCGAGCGCTTGGCGAAATTCAACTCTACATACCCCACAGCGCCCGGGATTGAGGCAACCTTTGTGACCATGTCTTCACCGCGATTGGCATCTACGCCAACCGGCCAATTCGGCGATGCACTCTTCCCGATCTGCGAGCGAAACTCTGGACTATCCTTCGAAAGAAAGTCTGTGAAGATATAGTTAGATCCTTTGCCGGGGGTCCGATGGACAACTGCAATCTGCAAATCCGGAAGTTTAATTGTGGGATTTAATTTGGCAATGCGCGGGTCTTTCCAATTCGTGATCGTCCCCATAAAAATGTGCGCCAGCACTTCACCGGAAAAGTTCACATCGGGATTGCCGGGCAGATTATAAATGGGAACAATTCCCACGAGTACGGTGGGAATCTGCAGCAGCGAAACCTTAGCGCTTTCCAACTGTTCGTGGGTAAGTGGAATCTCGCCCGCCGCAAAGTCGCCCGAACCGGCGCTGATCTGGTGAATGCCTTCCATGGTGCTCATGGAGAGGTAGCGCACCTGGACTTTTGAATCCTTCTTATTGAACTCGTCAGTCCACACCGAGTAAAGGGGCGTGGGAACATTCGAGCCAGACCCGACAATCGAGACCGCGCTCTGCGCCTGAACAGATACTGAGAGTCCGGCCATCGCGAGCAGTAGCAGACATCCTGAAATCATTCTCTTGAAATTCATCACATGCTCCCCCAGGTTGCTGACCGATTGTAGGGAGATTTGTGGTTCTGTGTCTTGATTACGAATGTAATGAAGCGACCGCTAACCCGCGCCTTGGCAAAAAATACGGAATACCAGCCTGTGTTACCTCTGGGCTGGTCGGCTGGGGTCCGCCCCTTTATCCCGTTTTGATCCTGGCGCAATCAACTGGTAAGATTCGCCTTCCTTGGAGGAACCTGGATGGGCGGCTGCAGAAGAAACTTCCGCGGTTTGGCCTTTGCGCTTTCTGTAGTGATGGCTGGAATTGTTTGCGCTCAGAGTACGCACGAGCCCGGGATTGATATGTCGCCTGAGCTAAAAGCCATATTCGAAGCCAAGGTCAAGTCGGAATGGGAGGCTCTAAAGAACAAGAATAAGAAAGCATACGGAGATCTGCTCGCGGACGACTTCCAGGGCGTGGAAGTTGATGGCAAGGGAGAGCGGACCAGGTCACAGGCCATGAACGAGGTTGCGGCGGAGAATGTATTCAACTATTCCCTGTGGGGCTTCAAGGAATTCTCGCTGGCTCCTGGTGCCGCGCTCGTTATCTATGAAGTCACCATGCAGTTCCCGCCGCAAGCGGTGGTACGCTACTCCAGGGTTTACATCAGTGAGGTGTGGGTCAAACGCGGAGGAGAGTGGAAAGAACTGCACTATCAGGAGACTCACGTTAAATAGCGAATGTGATTGTTACGAATCCTAGTGGCTATCGATATCAAAGCACTCCAGAAGTGGGTCGGAAGACCGGAATCGTGCAGCGATCAGGTGAACGCGGCTGCGATCATGGCACTCGCGGCAACCTTGGACCGCGAGGACCCAGCGCCACAAATTGGTGATCCCCTCCCGCCTTTATGGCACTGGTTGTACTTCTTGCCGATTACCCGTCAATCCGAATTAGCTGAGGATGGACATGCCCGCCGCGGTGAGTTTCTACCACCAATCCCACTGCCACGGCGCATGTGGGCGGGAAGCCGATTGCGCTTTCATCGCCTGTTGAAGCTCGCAGATCTCGTGTCACGAACTTCAGTGATTTCTGCGGTAACGTCTAAGGAAGGACGAAGCGGTCCACTGGTATTTGTGACCGTGCAGCATAAAATCAGCGACGCACATGGAATCGCAATCGAGGAGGAGCAAGATCTCGTTTATCGTGAGATGCCCAAGCCAAGCGATCCTGTGGTACCGCCCAAAGCGGCACCCAAAGGCCCCGATTGGCAACGTGTTGTTCGTCCGGATCCGGTGCTGCTTTTTCGTTATTCGGCCCTCACGTTTAATGGGCACCGCATTCATTATGATCGCCGCTACGCAACTGAACACGAGGGATACCCTGGACTGGTGGTGCACGGTCCATTATTAGCCACGCTGCTGCTCGATCTTCTTCGCCGGAATATGCCGCATGCGAACGTAAGCCGATTCTCTTTCCGCGCAGTACGTCCGTTATTCGACACAGCCTCATTCTCACTCTGTGGACGCATCGAGGCAGACGAACGGCAGGTTGCGCTTTGGGCGGAAAGCCCGGAACACTGGCTAGCAATGGAAGCAATGGCAACTCTCTGCTAAGTCGACGCCGAGAGGTACGCGGGACAGAGGCGAATATGGCAGGAATCGAACGCTCTTATCTATTTGTTCCGGGGAACCGGCCGGATCGCTTTGCGAAAGCGTTTGCTGCTGGCGCCGACGCGGTCATCATTGATCTCGAGGACGCGGTCCCGCCCGCGCAAAAAAAAGAAGCGCGAACTGCAGCAGCGACTTGGCTTGCGCAAGGCACGGCAACCTTGGTTCGACTCAACGATGTCACCACAAGCTGGTTTCGAGACGACCTGGAGATCTGCGGCTTGCCGGCTGTGGCCGGGGTCGTGCTGCCCAAAGCGGAACGTGTTGAGAACCTCGCGTTCGTGCGAGAAAAGGTGAACCCTGCTGCACAGATCCTCCCCTTGATTGAAACTGCGCGGGGATTTTCCAATGCGTTGGCGATTGCCCGCTCGCCCGGCGTGCAGCGTGTGATTTTCGGCGAAATCGATTTTCAACTCGATCTCGGAATCAAGGGCAGCGGTGAAGAACTTCTGTTCTTCCGTTCGCAGTTGGTTTTGGTCTCCAGACTTGCGGGTATTCAGCCGCCGGTCGCGGGAATCAACGCCGCCATCGACGATCTCGATAGTTTGCGCGCCGACACTCTGCGCAGCCGGCTTTTGGGATTCGGCGCAAAACTGCTGATTCATCCCAAGCAAATATCAGTTGTGCACGAATGCTTCCGCCCCAGTGCCAAAGAAATTGCATGGGCAAAACAGGTCGTGGACGCCGCGGCCGCATCTCAAGGTGCAGCGGTCTCCATGAATGGTCAATTGGTGGACCGCCCGATCATCGCGCAAGCCCACTCAATTTTGGCCGAAGCTGAGCAAAGATCGCTCACTACCGAGCCTTGAATATGTAGCGCTGATGGTGGCTGTACTAGATTTCAGCAAAAACCTCATTTAGGAGAGACACGCAGCCGTGGTTCTGCGAAGCAAACGAGCGCTGGTGGTCTTGCTGGGTTTCGTCGCGGGATGGAGCGCAGCGCAGACCGGCTCTGCCATCGAGCGGTTCCACGAGCTCCGAGCTCAGCTCCAACAAGCGCGAAAAAATATGAATTGGTCCGCCAGTCTCACAAGTGCACGAGAGCTTGCGACTTTCCTGAATGAATCCCCAGACTCCTTGCTCGAATTGGCGCGAGCTGAGGTCCATGTCGGCAACCTCCAAGATGCATCTCGCGAGCTGGAGCAGTTTGTGCGAATGGGACAGGCGGCCGATCTAGTCGAAAAGTCGCCCGAATTTACACCCCTCCGCGAAGCGGCAAGTTTTGCCGATATTCAGAAAGGCATGAAGCTGAATAGCACTTCGACTTCGCTGAGTTCAACGGCATTTGAGTTGTCCGATTCCGCTCTCTTGCCGGAAGACATCGATTACGACCAGAATTCACGGCACTTTTTCATAACCAGCGTTCGCGAAAAGAAGATCGTTTCAAGTGATCTGACGGGAGTGATTCACGATTTGGCAAAAGCAGCCGATGGTTGGCCAATGCTGGCAATCAAAGTCGATTCACAACGGCAAATCGTGTGGGCTACTGAAGTCGCGTTGAACGGTTTTGTTCTGGCTCCGGAAGCAGATTGGGGAAGATCAGCCGTGCTCTGCTATGCCCTGAAAGATGGCAAGCTGCTGCGCCGCGTTGAGGCGCCGCGCGGAGCCGCCCTGGGCGACATGGTGCTGATGCCCAACGGCGACATCATTGTCAGTGACGGAGAGGGTGGAGGGGTGTACCGTCTGCGTGTGAACGGCCAGAGGTTAGAACGTATCGACAATGGCGAGTTCATTTCGCCCCAAACTCCCGCCGTGCATCCTGATGGAAAACACGTATTCGTGCCGGACTACGTGAGAGGGATTGGTTTGCTGGAAATCGCAACCAAGCGGGTGAATTGGCTGCCTATGGACGGGAGGTTCGCTCTGAATGGGATAGACGGACTGTATTTTGATCGCGGCAGATTGATTGCCGTACAAAATGGTACGTCGCCTGAACGCGTGGTCGCATTTGCCTTGGGTTCCACTCTTGCAAAGATCAGGGCCGAGAAGATCATTGAGAGGTCAACAGAGACGCTCGGCGATCCGACTCACGGCGTGATCATAGGCGATGATTTTTATTACATTGCCAACTCAGGATGGGACATCATCGACGAACATGGGAATATCAAGCCAGGCGCAAAGCTATCTATGCCTCGGGTGATGCGAGTGCATCAACCTCTTTTTGCGGCACGTGAGTGATGCCGCGCTACGCTGCTCGATGCTGCCATGCACGCCGTAATGCGTTCTTGCCTATGCTCCGACTGAAGGCGATACCCGGGCCAATATCGTTCAACGAAAACAGTGCATCATCGGCTGCTGACCACGATTGCATCCATTGCCAAAAGTGAAGGCCATTTTCACAGTTCGGATCGCGGTAGGCGTGAACGTCATGGGGTAGAAATGTGCAGCTCCGCCCAATTTTATACTGCTCCGTAGGCTCAACAACTAATTCCAACGCATCAGAGTAAGCCATGCTGCAAACATCAACTCCGCATCGCGCCGCGAACTCGATAAACCACCAGGGCCGCGCATTTACTTCCAGCAGCTTAAACAAGCCATCACGAGAATCGTGTTTGAATTCAGCACTAAAAATTCCACGATAGGCAACCTTCTCTAACAAATGGTCCAATCTGGCAATTGCATTAGCAACTTGTGTTAGTGCAATGCTAACCGTAAGGCTGCTGTTGCCGAGATCCCTGGGGTACATGCGAATGCGCTGCCGTGCGAAACGAGCGCAGACACGCCCGGTGCGGTCCACAAAGCCATCGACAAAATAGCTTTCTGTCGGAGGTCCCGGAATGTACTCCTGGAGCAGGATGGGATAATCGACTTTCTCTCCCACTGCCAGGGCTTCAGCTCGGCTGTGAACCAGGTATCCTTTAACGCCATGCTTGGCTGCGAACTCTATGGACGATTCCGGTTTAAAGATTCGATCTCCGAAGTAGGGTTCGGCCAGACTTAGCACATCTTCAGGTGATTGCAGCAGAATGGTCTCTGGATGCGGAGTTCCGACGAGCGTCAGGAGTTGTGCAAACTTCCACTTGTCGAGCATGCCGTCCACAACCTGCTGCGCCGGTACGCTGGCGTGATACCGACGTGTTAGCGCCGGCGGTAGGTTGATTGTGGCTCGTAACCAATCGTCCGAACATGGCATGAGCACCGCTTCTTCACAATCCAGCGACCGTAGGAATGTCTCGAGTTCAAGAGGTTTCAGGTTCGAGCAGCCATGCAGAGGAGGTTCACGGTACCACTTGGAATGCACCACGAAATCATTGCTGGGGCAGACACAATACACGGTTAACCCTGCACGTCCCAAAATCCGGAGTACTCCGGTCAGGGTCAATCCGCTGCCCATCGCGATGATTGGCACACGTGGAGCACTGACGGTCGCGCTTGTGAAAGACTTGGGGAAAGCTATCGTTTTTGCCACTGTTTGAATTCCATTCTGGTTAGTGCGGATCGGCAGTCGGAGCCCGCCGATCGAGCGGCGTATGAGACCGACCGGTCTCAATATGGGCGGTAGATCGCCGCTCCAGTAGCTGCTTGAATCATTGCCTCAAGGCTTCTGCGCAGGGCCGCCTTACCCTCGCTACGTGGAATAAAAACTATGTCCTCGGGTTGCAGGGGCATGTCGGAAGCCTTGGCGGAAAGGATCTTTGGCAGCGGGAGCGGAATCTGCTGCGGGCCCGCGGATGTTTTACGGATTAGCACTGCTTTGTCCAGTTTTGCGGTCGTATTCGTTCCCTGCGCCATCGCAATGGCCTGCAAAACGGTCAGGCGAGAGTTTTCCATAACGAAACCACTAGGCATGTGTACGTCACCCACAACATAGACAATGCCCGCTTTCGAAACCAGGACGGTATCGCCCGGAGAGACCGGAACGTTGTTCGCCGGAGTAAAAGACAAATTCGGCGCCAACGTGACCGTCTGTGCTTCTTTCGGATTGTTACGATGAGTGATGCTAATCGTATTGCCGGCTTTGGGGGTGAGCCCACCCGCGGCCGAAACTGCGTCAAATAGCGTATGCTTCCCCGGCAGCGGATACGTCCCCGGCTTCTGCACTTCGCCTAAGACGGAGATGCCCTGGGTGGCGTACTCTTTCTCAAAAATCGAGACCTGTGGATCCTTGAAAAAGTGCCCGTCGGCAAGCTTTTTCTGTACGAGTGTTTCGGACTGCTCAAGCGTCAGCCCAGCAATGTGCACCGATCCGATGAAGGGCAAAGTGATTTCTCCGGAGTCCGCCACTCGCACTTCATTGTTGAAATCCGGAGCGCCATAGACGCTGACCGCCAGCAGGTCGCCGGTTCCGATGATGAGACCCTCGCTGGTTCCAGGTACATCGCCGGCAGGTTTCGGTTCTTCTGTATTCGGTGCTACGGCGGTGGCGCTCCGCGGCGCGTCATACGGTGGAACCGTCAGTTGGGCCAGCGTTACGGAACTGCTAATCAGCAACACGAGAACGATCACGGCCGTACGAGTAAGTGGATGTAAATGCATAAGCTACTCCTGAACTCAGATTGAATTAGCAGCGGACGATGTTGGAGGAGATGATGCCGCGGGTTGCGTTACGAGTATCGACGACCAGCGTCGATTCGCGCACAATGCGCGCGTAGTCGTAATCCGAATGATCGGTAATGATGACAACACAGTCGTACTTCCACAAATTATCCAGGGACACTGCGCTCATCTTCAGATCGTATTTGCGTCCTCTTCCGATCGTGGGGAAGTAGGGATCGTGATAGCTTACTTTCGCTCCTTCTTTTTGTAGTAGTTCGATAACGGTCAGCGCCGGCGCTTCGCGCAGATCATCAATGTCCTTCTTGTAGGAGATACCCAGTACAAGAACTTCAGAGCAGCGCAAAGTATGGGAGCGTTGGTTGAGTGCCGACCCAATCGATTCCACCACATGGTATGGCATTGATGAATTGATCTCTCCGGCGAGCTCAATGAACCGTGTATGGAAATCCCATTCTTTTGCTTTCCAGGAAAGATAGAACGGATCTACAGGAATGCAGTGCCCGCCTAAACCGGGCCCAGGATAAAACGGATGGAATCCGAACGGCTTCGTGCTGGCGGCATCGATCACCTCCCAGATGTCGATTCCCATGCGCAAGCAGAGCTGCTTCAATTCATTCACCAACGCGATGTTCACGCAACGATAGATGTTCTCTAGCAGTTTGGTCATCTCAGCCGTTGCAGGACCCGAGACCGGCACAGTCCGGTTGAAAATCGAACCATAAAGAGCGCACGCCAGCTCGGTCGCCCGTATGCTGATCCCACCCACGACTTTGGGAATATCGCGCCGGGCCACATCGTTGTTGCCGGGATCCTCACGCTCTGGTGAGAAGGACACGTAAAAAACTTTTTCCCCCTCATCGCCGTTGCGATGTACCTTTAACCCCTGGTGATTGCCGTCCTCCAGGGCCGGGACCATGATTTCCTCAGTAGTTCCCGGGTAAGTTGTGCTTTCGAGCACCACAAGTTGTCCCGGCCGTATATATGGCGCGATGGACTCCAGCGTGTTCGTAATGCAGGAAAGATCGGGTTCGCGGTGTTCATTGATCGGCGTTGGCACGCAGATGATAATTGCGTCCATCTCGGCAACTTGGGAGTAGTCAGAAGTGGCAGCGAACCCGCGATCATGTGCACGCTGAATCTCAGTTGCTGGTATGCGGCATATGTAGGACTTGCCTTTTGAGAGCAAATCAATTTTGCGCGCATCGATGTCAAAACCAGTGACAGGAAACTCCTGTTCACTGAACAAAAGCGCAAGCGGCAAACCTACATAACCTAGGCCAATAATACCAACCCGGGCCGTCCGATCCTGGATGCGAGACTCCAGTTGTGAGCTCAGCTGAGTCGAAATATTGAGTGCGGTCTCAAACATGATTTCCTCCTGAATGTTGTGGGTCTGTTGAGGGAGGAATCTTGAATTCTGCTGGTGCAGAGTTATGCTGCCATGCTGTGGATTTCTTCTATTAACAGCGGCGGCTGATGCAGGTATGCGGTTGCCTTGCGCTTCGAGTCGATGGAATGAAGCACTGTTCCCACTTCCGCCACGCTTAGCCCTGCCAACCGTGCGATTTCTTCGTGAGGCATATCGTGGTTCTTGCCATAGAGACAAAGATCGAGAATGTGCAGTGGCACCGAGAAATAGAATTCTTCCTGAGACTGCGGCATGGAGAACGTGTCGGTGGTTGATGGCCGTTCACGAATCTCTTTGGGTAACGCCAAATATGCAGCCAATTGATATACCTGCGACTTGTAAAGATGTGCAATCGGCTTAAGATCGGCCGCCCCATCGCCGTTCTTTACGAAGAATCCCTGCTCGTACTCCAGACGATTGGGTGTGCCGGCGACAGCATACTGCAGCCGGTCCGCATGGTGATATTCAAACATTTTTCTTACGCGCTGCTTGAAGTTTGTCGCAGCAACAATCTCCAGATACACGTCGGCATTCAAGCGCAATTTTTGTAGATTGCCATTTCCCGACTCAATCACCAGAGACGGAATCGCATAGTGGGCTCCGCTCGCGATCCCCGGCACGACAAGCTTGCACTTGCAGCTTGCGTTGAATTCTGGAACGAGCTTCCGAATAGCATCGTCGCGGCGTCGATAGCAGCCTGTGGCCTCCAGCACACCTGTAATGTCTTCAATTACTGTCTCCATTCCTAATGCATCTGCCAGTTTGGTAGCTAAATGCACGCTGTCATCGGAACACTCGCGTTCCGGCATCATCACGCCAACCACTTGCTTACTGCCTAAGGCCCGCACGCAAAGCGCAGCAACTACGCTGCTGTCCACCCCGCCGGATAGTCCCACCACGATACCTTTGCGTCGCAATTTTCTGAGCACAATATCGCAGATAGCGGATTCAATCTCCTGTGCTGTTTCTGCCGCATTAATTGCCAGGCAGGTGGCAATGCTCACTTCAGTGGAGTTCATGCAACCTCCTCTGGTACTTCCACTTCAATCCTGAGCTCCCGTTTGGCGATTTTTCCGTTGGCCGATTTCGGCAACGTCGGACGAAGCTGGACCATCTGCGGCACCATGAAATCTTCCAAATGCTCCGCACAAAATCCTCGTAACTCCATTTCCGAAACTACTTCCCCTGGTTTTGGACTGACAAACGCACAAATTGCATTCCCCAAAACCTCGTCAGGAATCCCGATGACTGCCGCTTCGCCAACTTTCGGATGCGAATATAGAACGTTCTCCACCTCGCGCGGACTGACTTTTTCTCCGCGGGTCTTGATCATGTCATCTTTGCGACCGATGAAATACAAATAACCCTCGTCGTCGGTTCGAAATAAATCCCCGCTATAAAGTACCTTCTCATCCGGGAAAGGTCCGGGACGGAGAACTTTTGCGGTCTCTTCGGGGAGTCCCCAGTAACCTTTCATTACATTGGCACCACGTATGACCAGCTCTCCCACGATGTCCGGACCGACCCGGTTCCCAAGCTCATCGACGACATACACTTCTTCATTGGGCATGCCCCGACCGACGGACTCCGGTCGTATGTCGAGCTGATCCGGAGGCAGATAGGAGACGCGCTTGCATTCGGTGAGTCCGTACATGGAGAAGATCTTTACGTTCGGAAAAGCCTCGCGCAATTTGCGGATATGAGTGACTGGCAAAGCCGCTGCCGTATTCGTGATGTAACGTAAGTCCGGGAAGCTGTAGCTGGCCAGATCCATTTGCAAAAGGATGGACGCGATTGTCGGCACCATGGGAAATCCCGTGACATGCTCGTGAGCCAGCGTATTCAGGATCGTACGCCGGTAGGTAAACGACTGCTCGAGCACGAGCGTCCCTCCGATTTTGAATGCCATCAGGAGCTGATACAGGCCATAATCGAAAGAAAGCGGCAAGACGTTCAAAATTACGTCGTCAGGCGCGTTCTCGAGATAGGTGGTGATGGAAGTTGCCGCCGAAACTATGTTGTAGTGCGTCAGCATCACGCCTTTGGCTTGCCCGGTAGAACCGGAGGTGTAGATTAGGGCGGCTAGATCGATGTCGATGTTCTTCTGCCTCACACGCTCCGCGGATTGTCCCTCAACGGCGGCGCCCAGAGACACAACTTCCTTGCCGGGAATCTCAGAAATATCCAAATGCCCGATTGGGTTCGCCACGATCGCAGCCCTTAAATACGGGGCCGCTGCAGCACTTGCAGCCGCCGTGCGTATCAGACTCCCGGTCGTAATCAGCGCAGCCGCCCCGCAATTGTTCAAGATATAGGCAAGTTTGTCCTGCTTGGTCGTGGGATTGACCAGAACGAAGATTCCGCGGGCTTTCAGCACTGCAAAGATCGCAAATACAGTTTCCACAGAATTGCTGGCGTAGATAACGACTCGGTCCCATCGTTCGACGCCGCGGGCGATCAAAGCGCGGGCCAGCTGGTTGGCAGCTATTTCGATTTCACCGTAGGTCAAGCGCCGGGAGCCACACACCAGGGCTACCTTGTCCGGATAAACATCTGCGCTGCGCTCAAGAAACTCTTCAACCTGCATAATGGTTTTCCTTCAGAGTGTGTGCGAGTTCAGCAACACCTAAATCGCTTGCGTTTCCAATATCGACGAAGCCATTGTGGGGCAATGATTCTCGACTTTTCGCTCCACAAACCGGCATAGCTGGTCAATGGAATCAAGGTTCTCTGGAATCAAGTCGGCGTCTTCAACTCTTATGCGGTAGCGTTTTTCGAGGAAATTGATCAATTCGAGCAAGCCGGTGGAGTCGATGATTCCCATCTCCAGGAAGGATTCGTCGTCGCGAAACCCGCAATCCCGTCCATATAAGAAGTTGTTGGTTATGAAACGGCGCAATTCTGCATGTGTTCGTTGCATAAGGATCCTCCGCGTTGAAAATTGGAAATGAACTGGTCCAGGACCAGTTGAGTGGACAAGATTCCGATCAGCGCCATGTCATCTTTGACCCCGACGGCATCCCCAGCCCTGAATTTCTCTATCAGCTTAGACACTGCCCATGAATCAAAAATGCCGTCCGCCGTGATGCGTTCAGGAGCAAGTATCTGACTCGTGTAGTCCTCGCCGATGCCTGTGAAGAAGCTTCTACCGTCAGGGGATCGATACGGTTGTTTGGGCCGCTGCAAAATCGTGGCGGGCAGCAGATGCCCTAAGGCACGCTTTAGAATGTATTTTTCCTTCAGGGCTCTCATCTTGATGCGCGACGGCAACGCGCTGGCAAACTCGACCACTCGATAATCTAAGAAAGGATGACGGGCCTCGACCGCATGGGCCAATGCGACTCGGTCACCTTGCGATGACAAAATGTAACCGGGCAGCAGATACTTGGTCTCCAAATATTGCGCTTGGGAAAAGCCATCCCAGCTGAAATATTCGACGGGAAGCTGGCCAAATAACTCTGAGATCGCGTCAAGGCCTGCCAGTTCCGATTTCACATCGTCAGAAAAAAATGTCTTTAACCGCGCCGTCAGTTCCCAGCGCGGCATGTGCGAGAAAAACGGGTCATTGAGATCGGCAGCCGTTGCTCGGAAGAATCGTCGTAAATAAGCGTCGGGCGTTTTCTGTAAGTTCCTCTGATAAGGGTAGAGGCGGTGCAACAGTTGTGCGCGACGCGGTGAGTTCGGCTGAGCGGCCAAAAATCGGCGAATCTTGGCTTCCTTATAAATGTCGTAGCCACCGAGAATCTCGTCGGCTCCTTCTCCGGTCAGCACCACTTTGTAGCCGGCGTCGTGGACCTGCTGTGAAAGCAAATACAGTGGCGTGGGTGCTGTACGGATCACAGGCTGTTCGGTGTGCCAGATCACATCCGGGAAGGCCACTAGAATGTCGTCATACCCGCACTCGATCTGCTCGTGTGCGGTATGGAGAAACTGGACTGCCTCGTGCTGAAACGCTCTTTCATCGTGGTCTTCGGATGTGAAAGCCACCGAGAATGAGCGCAGCTTCTTCCCGCTGAACTGATTAATCAGCGCCGTGATGATGGTGGAATCCAATCCTCCGCTGAGGTATGCCCCGACCGGAACGTCGGAGCGCAGACGCATGCGCACGGCATCGGTCACAAGTGCCGCCAATTGCTCTATGTAGACACCATCAGCAAGTATTTCCGCGGGCTGACTAAAGCGGAGGTGCCAATACGGATGGACCTCGATGTTGCCGCGGGCGAACACCAACGTGTGTCCCGGTGGAAGCTCGAAAATGTTCTTGAAGATCGTGCGCGGCGGCAGCGTGCACCAGAAGGTGAAAATCTGATCCAAGCCGGCCAAATCCAGTTCTCGCCCGACCTCAGGATGCGTGAACAGCGCCTTGATTTCCGAACCGAAGATCAGGCTTTTCCCGACTTGCGTGTAAAACACCGGCCGCACGCCCATGCGGTCGCGAGAAAGCAGCAATTTGCGTTCACGTTGATCCCAAATTGCCAACCCCCATTGCCCATTCAGATCACGAAAACAGTCCTCGCCTTTTTCTTCATACAAATGAAGAATGACTTCCGTATCCGTATGAGTTGAGAATATGTGACCGCGTGAAATCAGTTCTTTCCTTAGCTCGAGGTAGTTGAAAATTTCGCCGTTGAAGGTGATCCAAACGCTGCCGTCTTCGTTGCAGAGTGGCTGATGACCGCGGTTGAGATCGATGATACTCAGCCGTGCATTCCCCAACCCGATACCGTTACCCGTGTGAATCCCCCACTCATCGGGCCCGCGATGTCGCAGCATTCCGATCATCTCTTTCAGCAAGGGGACACTTACAGGCGCATCGACCGAATTGCAGATTCCCGCAATCGCACACATAGCGGCGTGACCTCTTTTGAGTTATCGATCAGTGGTGGTCCGGGGAAGACCGCAATCAGGAAAACAGGCGTCTGGGGGCCAGTTACGTTTCTCCACGGCACCGGATTGGTACGGGCCTATGTCCCACGAAATGTGCCCAGGCCTTATGTAACCTTGAATATCAAAGGTGGGTGCGCCATTCCTGCTCGCCTTGCCAATGCCTGGACTGTTGCTTGAGAGGTGATAGTCTCCGCTGCCGTCCTCTCGATAAGCAATGAACTTGGGATCTGCGTCAATGGTTCCGAACTGCTGCCCAGCTTGCAATTTCCAATCCGCGAATTGATTGCGGTATACCAGGTTGTTGACGAAGGTATTATTCGGTCCAGTCACACCCAATTCCTCGATGCCATATCGGTTTTGGTTATAGACCACAATGTTATTCACGACGACGACATGATCTGCAGGATTCGTTGGCGAACCGTTAAACGGTGCGTCGCCGGCCCCAACTACGATTCCGCCATGCCGGTTATTGAAAATGAGATTGTTGGCGATGGTGACTTCAGTCGCGCCATGCCAGAGGTGGATACCATAGCCCTCGTTGTTGTAGCTGATGTTATTCAGAATGCGACCGCGCATATTCGAGTGATAGATTCCATGCACGCGCGCACAACTTTTATTCGGTTCGCCGATGTCGTGAACCACATTCCCAATAACGTCATCATCGCTTGCACTGTAGTTTCCATTCAAAATTCCAGCGCCTCCATTGCCATCGCAGCCACCGGCGGAAATGTGGTGCACGTGATTGCCGATAATTCGCACATTCGATCCGCGATTCAGTATCCCAATCGCGCCATCGCCGCTGATATCGAATCCGACGATGTCCACAAAATCGCCATCGTTCGTCCACGTGACGCGTGAGCCGCTGCTCCGGACGACTGCGCCCCATTGTCTTTCGGAGACAAAGCGAACGCGCGCAAATGGCATACCGCTCCGGGACGTCCTGACAGGTCCAGAATAGTTTCCGGCGGCGACATGTATCACACTGCCTGCGATTGCCTTATCTGCCGCGTGTTGCAGTGTGGCCCACGGACGCGTTGCGGAACCATCGGAGTGATCACTTCCGTGCGGTGCGACGTAGTAGTCGATGCAAGGTGCATTCTTAGTATCACGCGATCGGAAATCTTTTGCAGTCATTCCTTGGATTGTTGCAAAACACAACATCGCAGACGCCAGTCCTCGAGCGACTGGCAATTTGTTTCCGAGCAATCGCTTGCGTGAAATCAGTACGAAGTCCATGTACTTCCGATTGTGAGAAGAGGCAAATTCTCGCGTTTGAACCGTTGACGCTCTTCGATCCGAGATGGTATCCCTACTTTCACGAAGTTATCTGCTCGTCAGCAGCAACCGCATAATCGTAAGTTTTCCTAAGCAATAAGCAGCTTCAGCGCAGTTCCAGCAGTAAGAAGTTTTGGTCAGGTAGTACACGCCACTTCCGAGATGTACCGCGGCACGCGCAAACGTCTGACACTAGACGAGTCCGCTCAGTTGAGAAATCCAAAACCGGAGAAGAACGTTGAAAACTCGCCTCCCTCGTGTCTCTCGAATCGGCAGCTTTGCATTGCCGCTGCTCACTATGATTTTGTCCGGATGTGGCACGTCAAACCCGCAAGCCAACCATCAGACTCCTAATGCACAGCCGGCTTTGGCGATCTCGCCTTCCTCGATTTCTTTTGGTAGCGAGACGGTCAACAGTACAGCTTCGAAGATCATCACAGTCCAAAATACTGGTAGCGCCGACCTGGTGCTTACATCAGCTTCTGTGAGCGGATCTGCAGCCTTCCAAATTAAGAACTGGAACGGCACGACCACGGTTCCTGTTTCCGGGAAGTTGCAATTGACCCTGGACTTCACTCCTGTTCAAGCCGGGCCAGCACAAGCCACGTTGAGCCTCGCGACGAATGCGTCTGTCAACCCATCGGTCACTCTCTCCGGTTCCGGCACGGCTGCCGCGATCAGCATTTCGCCAACCCAGGTGACGCTCCAGACAGCGCAGTCTCAACAATTCAGCGTCACTGTGAGTGGAACGAATAATTCCGCTGTAACTTGGCTGGTCAATGGGGTGTCAGGGGGCAACAGCAAAGTCGGCACAATCACATCAACGGGCTTATACCTCGCTCCCCTGACTGCGCCTGCATCTCCCGTGACGGTGGCAGCACAAAGTGCGGCAGACCCGTCATTAGCTGCTGACGCGCAAGTTACTGTATCGACCACGTCCGGACCGATCGCCGTTTCCATTTCACCTCAAAGCGTTTCACTCAGTGGTATGCGCACGCAACAATTTTCGGCAACAGTCAGTGGTACGAGTAACACCGCGGTTAGCTGGTCTGTAAATGGAATCTCCGGCGGGAACGCAACCGTGGGCACGATTTCTTCTGTTGGTTTGTATTCCGCTCCGGCATGTTCCTCGCAGAGCGGTGTCACCGTCTCTGCCAGGAGCGAATACGAGAGTTCGGTGGCTGATAGCGCAAGCGTGAAATTGTCGCCCGCAGGTCCGGCCAATGGCCAATACTACGTTTCCAACTCCGGAAATGATGGGAATGATGGTTCTGCTTGCCATCCCTGGGCATCGATCGCGCACGCAGACAGCAAGGTCGGTCCGGGTTCCACCGTCTGGGTAGAACCGGGAACTTATGCCGGTCCTGTTTCCACCAGCGCGAGCGGCACGGCATCGTCGCCTGTCCAATATATTTCTCAAACGCAGTTTGGCGCGGTGATTGAATGCACGGGAACTTGCGATATGGTTTGGACGCAGACCGGCAGCTATGTAGCCGTAAAGGGTTTCAGCATCACTTCTTCCGATCCCAACACTCGCATCGGCATCGAGTGGCTCGGCGGTCACGGATTGATCCAGGGCAACAGAGTTCATGACATTCAATGCTCGGGATGCGTGGGCAACGGTGGCGCCGGCATTAATGTGGACAACGGTTCCGCCTATACCACTGCTGATGCCAACATCGTCAACAACATTGATTTCACCGGCAAGGGAGGTGCGGCTTCCTTGTACGTGCATGGAATCTATGTGCATACGTTCTACAATGTGATCAGCAACAACCTCGTCTACAATTGCGCCGGTTGGGGTGTCGAGCAGGGCCACGAAGTCAGCAACTCCACAATCGTTAACAACACAATCTTCGAATGTGGTGGCGGAGTGATGCTCGGCACCGGCGGAAGTTCCGGTAGCAGTGACAACAACATCATCAACAACAATATCTTGGTATACAACGGGCCCGGTTACAGCGGACATGGTTATGGGATCGATGCCATCCAGAACTACGGAAACAACAATTCCATCACCGACAATTTGCTTTACGGAAATAAGCCCTCCAATATCAGCTCTGCTTTGAACAGCGCTGCGAATATTTCCGGAGGCATCACAAATATTGATCCAAATTCCGGCACGGTTTTTGTCGACTGGCTGTCTAACGGCGAAGGCAACTACGAATTGAAGGCTGGCAGCCCTGCTATTCATGCCGGTACGAATGTCGGCGCTCCATCACTGGATATCGACGGGGATCCACGACCGTGGCCTTCCGGAGGTCGCTGGGACATCGGTGCCTACCAGTATGGATCGCCGGACCAACCCTGGCCTTGGTAGTAAACCCGGTCACTCGTTTTGTCTCTCGATGTCAACAACGGGCGGCGAACCGCTTGCTAGCAGCCCGCACATCCTTCACACGCGGGCATAGCCCTGGCGTCTCCCGAGCGGTGTGCGCTGCGATATTGTCTCAGCGTGCTGCTGTTCCAAAGCTCCAGGATGGAGTCGCGGTTAACATTCCCCAACATTAGTTTCCCTTGGCTATCGAGTTTGCTCCCGGACACCTGACACAATGGAACATCTCCATTGGCCCGTACCTGCAAATTGCGAAACGGCAACGTGCAGCGTGGGTATGCGCCCGGCTCCGCATACTTAGAAATATAGACATCTTCCTGCGCCGGAACATCATTCGGTTGCAGCACATATTGAGGCATCATGCTATCGCAGTAGGACTTCCAACATTTCTTTTCGTAAGCTTCTCGAAGTTTTTGTGAAGGGCGCATCATCAGGCGAATATTGATCAAGGCGCGCGATTGCAAAGCTTTCCGCAATTGCAACAGGGATGTGAGATTGTTCTGCAACCTTTCAAAACTCGCGCCCACTCGCGACCGTTCATAACCCGATTTTCCTCCCGCATCTACTGAGACTTCGATCAGATCAAATGGCGTTCTGAGCATGACTTCAGCCGTTTCCCGCTTTGTCCATTGGCCGTTGGTGACGATAGTAAGAATTTTGCATAATGTTCTGATCGCGGAGGCGAATTCGGCAAACCTGGGATGTAGTGTCGGTTCGCCACCACCGACACAGATCCGGCCAATGGTCACCCCGTCCAATGATCTCAAAAGCGCCTGCAGGGTGGCCCTGGTCATGACCTTGCGTGGATACGGGAAATACGGGTTGTTGCAATATACGCATGTCAAATTGCAGGCGTCGGTTAACTCAATATGCATGCTGGGTGGTTTCGGCCAGTCTGCAAATAGGAATGGGAAGCGGCTAGCCAACAACTCCACCGGTGTGATCCCTCTCTCGATGGCTTTCAGGGCGAGCACACTGTTTGCCCGAAACTTATAAACAAACTTGGCCCACTGGTTTGCATTGTCCCAATAGGGCATGCCGGGACGACAAGAGTTCCGAATTTCGGCTGTCAGTCGCATGGCTTGGAATCTACATCTTATGTCTGCTGACTAAATACAACTTCAGCCATAGCGGAAACTTCATGATCCAGTTGTAGGGGACCTGCGACGCTCCGAAACTGCGCAAGAACAATTCAACCGGTTGCAGCATCGAGCCAGCAAAATCGAGAACTGGAGAATGCTCCGCTGCCAGCCTGGCGAGATGCAGAGTAAGCAGTGAGTGTGCGCCGCTGTCGCGTAATTCCGGATCGGCGCCGCTGGCCACTGTGTAGGCGCGATTGTGGTCCCACACAATAAAGCAGGCACAGTGCATCCTGCCCTCGCGGTCGATTGCTCCAAAACACCCGCCAGCGTGATTTGTCTGTGCAGCATCATGCAAGCCCTTCAAGTACTCGATTGAATGAGGGACTTTCATCCCCTGGCGTGAAAAGCTTTTCTCCTCCGCCCGCCACAAGTCCTCGGGACTGCAAGGCTCGATTGTGATGCCTTCTCTTTCGGCTTTACGGATGTGGCGACGCGCGCCTTTTGCCATGTGCTCGCAAAGTTTCTCAGGAGCGCTTAAATCAACCACCTGTGTCGCCCGACTGGTCTGGCTGAATCCATTCCAGTAGAACGGAGACCAGTTATGGAGCGAAGGGTGAAATGCTTGAAAGAAAATTCGAAATCGCGCCAGTTCCTTCGCAAACGCGGCTAAGACTTCCATCTCTTGCCAAATGGCAGCAACCTGCTTGCCTGTTGAGGGCGACAACACAGGTCCTAAGGTCTGTGTCAGCTTGGGCATCGTATAAAGAGTTATGCCGAATCTCCTCTCAGAAAAAAGAGGCATGCCCGCAATAAGACTTCCGCCTTTGAAGTACCCAAGGATTTCAACGGCTCCGCCCACCGCCTGCAGCCACCAGGAGCGCACAAATGGTGATCCCTGTGGTGAAATATCGATGAGCTTGTCCCAAATAGTGCCCCATTCGTCTCGTCGCAGGTAGCGCAACGTGCCGGGCCCACCGTTTAGATTGGTTTGATCGCCGAGGTTCCGGAGTAGTCCTGTCTTATCGGCTTGTGCCGACTGCTGCTCCTCAGCACTTGACGCTTCGAGATTTTGTATTTCCGCTACGGAATTCATTGTGAACCTCGAGCAGGCAGCAAACCTGCACTCTGATAACGCGGCCACACTTCGTTCACGAAAGACGCACCACTTACCCATGCTTCGCGGTGATTTCGCGCGTCGTCGAGCAATTGCCAAAAGCGATCGCCGACGTTCAATGGATATTGCCCGCCTCCAAATGC
>Ga0187780_10001268_pt1 | contig 19064 bp, 12 predicted proteins | sample 1015_Q2_SP10_20__FD_132429 | JGI IMG/M metagenome (GOLD analysis project Ga0187780, IMG submission 132429) | Tropical peat soil microbial communities from peatlands in Department of Meta, Colombia - 1015_Q2_SP10_20_MG | ecosystem: Environmental > Terrestrial > Soil > Wetlands > Peat | place...
GTAAGGATCGCGCCGAAGAGTCTAACGGCCGGTTGTCCGTTCACCAGGAACTGCCCAGCATCGAGTTCCGCTTCCACTCTGAGGTTGGTCCCGCTGGACTTCAGGATACCGCTGTCGGTTAGATTCTTGAGCTGCGCGTCGCCAAGCTTCTCTGACAATGCCCTGATGTTGTCCTCTGTGTTTTGCGCGCCCTGCTGACCCAGCACAATCTCGGCCTGCGGACGCATGGCGCGTTGCAACTGGGCGCGCAGCAGGTTGGCCGCGACCTCAAGGTTGCCCTTCGCGCGCAGCCGGCTCAGTAGTTCCGGTGACAAGCCCATCTCCGCCAGGTTGCTACCATCAAAGGTCACGGTCGCCTGCGCGGACACCGCGCCCGAAGGGGTCTCCAGGCCCAGTTTCTTGAGGCGGATCACCGGCGAGCCGCGCAGCAACTCGGCCCCCAGATCGACCAGCGTCTGAGTTGTAAGTGCGCTGTGCGGCGTGCTCGCGGCCTGCTCGCTCGCGCGCATCGCGTCCAGATACTTGGACAGCGCCTTTTTGCTGATCTGGTCAAATTCGAGATCGAGCACGGCGTTCGAAAAGCTGTTCTGGGGCTCGCCGGCTTTGGTCGACGTGCCGCCCGCAACGCGCAGGGCATAGCCGAGCAATAGACTCTCGCCGTTGCTGCGCTGATAGGCGGCTCCCGACAGATCGTGCATCGCGACCTGGTCGCGCGGTCCGGAGAAGTGCAGCTCGCCAAGCGCCACCTTGGTCTCGCCCTGCCAGTCTGCCGCCGCGCCACGCATCTGCCAGCTCACGTCAACTGTGAGCGCTTTGAGGCCGGCCTGAGTATCTTCTCCTTGCAACCTCAGGTACGGAGCCAAGGCACTGGCCACCAGCTGCTCATCGGTGCCCACGGACAGCGTTCCCTGCATGCCGCCCCAGCTGAGTTTCGCTCCAGGCACAGCCTGCAGCGGCCGGTCGAAGGCGGGCGAACTGAAGGCGATTTTGCGGCCGCCGTCGAAGGCGAAAACACTGTCCACCGTGAGCGCGGGCCGACCGGAGAAGTAGTGATCGAGGAGCGCTTGCATATCGCTGCTCCACTGCGGGACCGAGCGCACATGCGCCCAGCCGGTTCGCGGCTGAGGCAAGTGCGAGATTTCGTGGCGCACATCGAGGAAGACACTGGGTTGTGCCTTGAGCGTGAGCCGGGTCAACGCCGAGGAGGACAACCAGCCGCGGTCGTAGCGCATGAAGGTCACGTTGAGCGGGAATTGCGCGCGGCTGGTGAGCTTGCCCATCTCGGCGCGCAGCGCCTGCTCCGTACGCAGCCCTAGGTACCAGGGTAAAGCGCAGGCCGCGGCGACAACGAGGCCTAGCGGCACAGCGACTAACGCGAGTCTGCTCATCTCAGAATTCCCCTCTATGAAGTCAGAGCCCGAGGGGCGTTGCTGTCTCGCGCCTTGCTCGCGCCCGGGCGCCTAGAAGGTGAACCCGACACCGAGTTTCGATGCCACCTTCCAGACGCTAAAGTTCCTTTGGGGCTGCAGTATTCGTGCCATTGGGCGAGCCCGACCCAGCCGTTTTGCTTACCCGAGAAAAGTGCCGGTGGGCGAACGCTTAGCTGTGTTTCTTGAGCAGCTCCGCAGAAATCCGGGAGCCGACCGCGGCCTTTGGCGAAGTGTTACCATCCGCCGCACGACGCCCGCAGCGCGTACTGGGAGGCTTCAGGCAGGGCGCGCTAATAGATCGCGAGAGAGACGATGTTTGACTATTTTCCGGTCAGCGCCTCTGACTTCGAAGACCCCGTTCTGGTGACCGGAGCCGGCGGCTGTATCGGCAGCTGGGTGTTGGCGCTGCTCACGCGGGTGGGCGTGCCTGTGTTCGCGTTCGATGTGAACGAGGACAAGCGGCGCCCGGGGCTGCTCATGTCGCCCACGCAGCTCGCCAAGATCCAATGGCTGACCGGCGATATCGCGGATTCTGAGGCGTTGGTCGGTGCCGTTCGGGCGAGCCGCGCGAGGGCCATCATTCATCTCGCCGCGCTCCAGGTGCCGTTCTGCAAAGCAGACCCCGTGGCCGGGGCCAAGGTCAACGTGGTGGGAACCGTGAACGTGTTCGAAGCAGCGCGCAAGCTCGCGGTCAAACGCGTCGCGTACGCGAGCTCGATCGCTGCCCACGGCGTAATCGAAAGTCATCGGGTTCGCAGCCCCGGGCAAAGCGGCGACACGTTGCCGACGCTGTACGGCGCATACAAGCACTGCAACGAGCAGACCGCGAGAGTCTATTCCCAGGATTGGGGCGTCCACAGCGTGGGTTTGCGGCCGGGTGTGGTGTATGGGGTGGGGCGTGACCAGGGGCTCACTTCCAAAACCACCGTTGCGATCCTGGCGGCAGCCGCCAACCGGCCCTATACCATCCCGTTCCGTGGTCCGATCTCCTGGCTGCACGCGGGTGAGGTGGCGAGCGCCTTTATCCGCGCCGTGGCGAGCGAACGCAGCGGGGCGCCGGTGTTCGACATTAACGGCGTGAGCTCGACTGTGGAGCAATCGCTCGAAGTGCTCAAACAGGTCGCGCCCGCAACGCAGGTAAGCTCCTCGGGCGATGCTCTACCCTTCCCTATGGACCTGTCCGACGAACCAGTGCGCGCGTACCTTGGCAACTATGGAAAGGTCCCGCTCGAGCCTGGCATCAGGGCAACCTACGAGGCATTCCGGTCGCTGCTCTCGCAAGGGCTGATCAAAGCCGACAGCGTTGCGTGAGACGCCGCTGGCGCACTGGTCCTTGTTCGCGTCGTTCTAACGCAATGCAATGCTCACGCGGGAGGATTATGTACCGGGCTCGTCTGCTTGGCCGTGTCGCGATGGCCATAGCGCTTTGCCTGGCCGCCTGTCAGAGCGCGCCGAGCAAGAAGGCGGTGCCGGAGGCCGCAACGGCCGAGGCCGAAGCGCTGGTCCCCGGCGTCGCGCCGGCGCTGCAGTCGCATCCCGGGGACTACATCGCGTTTCTGAAGAGCTGGTTCCAAGGCGTCACGCCGCAAATCGACTCCACGGACATCGTGCGCTACGCCTTCGCGGCTGGAGACAAAACCGCGACACTCGCAGCCGACAGGCTCATCTCCGGCAATGAGGCGTTCTGCTCGCAGAACGGCGGCAGGATCGTGCGAGATGCCTCGGCGCTGAGCTGTGTCGCGCCGGACGCAAAGGTGATCGCACGCCTATCGGTACAGGTGTTCCACTCCTCGCCTGAGCAACCCGGCACCCTGCAGTTCACCGGCGAATCGGCAGACTGGATCGTGCGCCTCAATCAGGTGCAGCTCGCAGACTACCGGCGCGTCATCGACGTGTTGTCGGGCAACGGCACCGGCGGTGGCGTGCTGCTCTCCTCTGGGCAGAGCTTCGAGGCAGTGCGCTTCGGGCGCTTGTCAGGACCGGACTTCTACGCGCTCAAAACTCCCACCCACGGGCTAATTTGGTTTGAGGATGTGGTGAGCGTGAAATGGGGTGTTGACAGCATCAGCGTCATTCAGCGCAGCGGAGAGCAGATCGAAGATACCGGTGCGGGGCTCGCGCCAGGTAACACGATCGTGCGGGTTTTGCCCACCGAAAACGGTCAGCTGAGGGCTGAGCCGCTCACCTTTGATCGCCCTTTTAGCTTCGTCTACATCGACTCGAAGAGCAAGCAGCCGCGTCAGGTGCGGGTGCGATCCGCCGCACTGATTCTTCAGATCACCGTCTCTCCCCGTTCATCGAAGTACCGCGGCGGGCTCATCCAGGCGCGCTTCGACAAGAGGGACGCCGATGCCTTCCGCAAGGCGTTGGTGGCCCAAGCGCGCAAGACCGCCCTCAACACCGGCAAGGCAACAGACGTCGTGAACCTCGATGACGCCAAGCTGCGCGCCGATCTCGATCGGCTCGGTCGTGTTGGACCCTGCGTTCGCACCCAGTCCGAGGACCGCCTGCGCAGCGGAGACATCGCCTACGGCGAGTACCTGGTGTGTGCCGAGCAACGTCAAGAGGCCGAGACGGTCAAGTCGAACGGCGGTGTTCTCACGCCAGACAAGACGCCGTTGCTCTACCTTGGGCGCGCGGCGCATGCGCCGTGGTACAACTTCAACGGCGTTCTCTACTGACCCGGCACGAGTTACTCAGGCCATGCACAGCCTCGTGTTCAAGAATGTCCAGGTCCTTGACGGCACAGGGGCGCCGCCTTTTCCAGCCCAGGTCCTGCTGGAGGGCAAGCGCATCGCGGCGATCTCGCCGAACGCAACGCCCCTTGGCGTGGATGGTGCGCGGGTCATCGATGGTAGCGGCCACACGCTCATGCCGGGCTTGATCGAGTCGCATGCGCATCTGTCTTTTACCGACATCAAGGTGAGCACAGAGCTTGGCAACACACCACCCGAGGAACACACGCTGCGCGCGAGCGCCTGCGCTCGCACGCTCCTGGAGCATGGCTTCACCAGTTGTGTGAGCGCTGCCTCCGCCAAGCCCCGTTTGGATGTGGCGGTACGAGGCGCCATCGACGCAGGTGAAATCCCCGGCCCTAGGTTGTTGACAGCAAGCCCTGAGTTGACGGTAACCAGCGGGCTGGGCGATGCCCGGTTGAGCCATATCTACCAAGAGTCGTTCGCCGTTGTCCGTGATGGGGCCGAGGGCTTTCGCCGCTACGCTCGCGAGATGTGCCGTGAGCGTGTGGACACGCTCAAGATCAACCCCTCGGGGGACACGCTGCTGCCGCGGGCGAGATCGGCACAAACGGTGATGACGCCCGCGGAGGTCGCCGCCGTGTGCAACGTGGCCCGTGCCCATGGGCGTCGCGTCGCGGCCCACGCGCGCAGCGCCGAGTCGGTCAAGCTTTGTGTGCGCCACGGCGTGCAGATCATCTACCACGCTAACCTGGCCGACGAGGAAGCTTGTGACGTGCTCGAAGCGCACAAGGACTCGGTGTTCGTCGCTCCGACCATCGGCTGGATCGTGTCAATCCTCGAGCGCGGACCCGACTTCGGGCGTGCCTGCGAGGCACAGGAGCGACGCACTCTCGAGAGCGAGCTGGAGGCCACGGTGAAGACCATGCGCGCGCTCAAGCACAGAGGAGTACGGGTGTTGCCAGGAGGCGATTACGGCTTCGCCTGGAACCCAAACGGAAGCAACGCTCGTGACCTCGAGCATTTCGTGAAGCTCCTGGGTTTCTCGCCCATGGAGGCGATCATGGCGGCGACCAGGTTCGGCGCCCAGCTCATGATGAACGAGCAGCTAGGACAAGTGCGTCCGGGTTATCTTGCTGACCTTCTGCTGGTGCGCGGCGACCCGCTCGAGGACGTGCGCATCCTGCAGGACAAAGAATGTCTTCTCGCTGTGGTAAAGGACGGTGTGCTATGTAGCTACCGCGGTACCTGACGCACGCTTTGCAGCAAGCTCGCCGGCGTGAGCGTGCGTCACGCACAACGGAACCACGAGTCACGATTCCAAAAGACTCCATGTCCACCCCGGGTACGAGCCAGCAACAGTCCACGCTTCCGCACGCCCAGGCGCAGCCAGCGCACCTCTGCGCGTTGGCGGTGCAGGTGCGCGCAGCCACTAAGACCTATCCGAACGGGCTGCATGCACTGGCACCGATCGAGCTGGAGGTTCGCGAAGGCGACTTCGCCACCGTGCTCGGTCCGTCTGGCTGCGGCAAGAGCACGCTACTTCGGCTGATCGGCGGTCTTAGCACGCCCACCGCCGGCAGCGTGGCGCTGTGGCCCAGGTGCACGACACAGGCCACCGCGGACGGTGAGGCTGCCGAAGGCGACAACAGGGTGCGGACAACGGACAGCAGGCGTGCGAGAGCAGATCTCGCCTTCGTGTTTCAGAGTCCAACGCTGATGCCTTGGGCCAGCGTCGAGCGCAACGTGCGCCTGCCGCTCGAACTCGCAGGCGCAGGGTTGGATGCGGCCTCGAGAGTAGAGGCGGCGCTCAAGCTGGTGGCCCTAGACGACTTCGCGGCAGTTTATCCGCGCGAGCTATCCGGCGGCATGCAGATGCGCGCGTCCATCGCGCGCGCCCTGGTCACCGAGCCGCAGCTGCTGCTCATGGACGAGCCGTTCGGCGCGCTCGACGAGATCACCCGCACTCGCCTGGATCGAGATATCCGCGAGCTGTGGGCCCGCCGCTCGCTCACTGTTTTGTTCGTCACCCACAGCATTTACGAAGCGGTGTACCTGTCCACGCGTGTCCTGGTCATGTCGGCGCGCCCTGGGCGCATCATCGCTGAGCTCGCCATCGGTGAGCCGCACCCGCGCACCGACGCGTTTCGCGTATCCGAACGCTACGCACGCTGGTGCAAGCAGCTCTCCGAGCTGCTTGCTGCCGGAAGCGATGATGCGGTCGCTACACGGCGGCCGCCGTTGTGAGCGCGCGCGCCGTGCGCTGGGTTGCTCCCGCGCTGGTGGGCGTCATTGTCCTGTTACTGTGGCAAGCTCTGGTCAAAGTATTTGATGTCCCCTTCTACCTCGTGCCCTCGCCTCTGCGGGTGATGCGCACCCTGGTGCAGGATGCGCCTCTGCTGCTCAGTTCGCTGCTGGTGACTTTGCGCATTACCGCGCTAGCTTTGCTGTTGGCGGTGGGGCTTGGCGTGGCGATCGCGTTCGTGTTCGTGCAAAGCCGCGTCTTGGAGACAAGCCTGTTCCCTTATGTTGTGGTGCTCCAGGTGACCCCCATCGTAGCCATTGCTCCGCTCATCATCATTTGGGTCAAGGACCCCCTGGCGGCGCTCGTGATCTGCGCAACCATCGTCGCGATCTTCCCGATCATCTCCAACACGACGCTCGGGCTGCGTAGCGTCGACCCGGGGCTGGCCGACCTGTTCCGACTGTATGGCGCGCGACGTTGGCACACGCTGGTGCGGCTGCGCATCCCCAGCGCTTTGCCTTACTTCTTCGCAGGGCTTAGAGTGTCGGGAGGGCTGGCGTTGATCGGTGCGGTGGTGGCGGAGTTTGTGGCCGGCACCGGCGGCACGGCTTCGGGCCTCGCCTATCAAATCCTGCAGGCCGGCCTGCAGCTCAACATTCCGCGGCTGTTCGCGGCGTTGTTACTGATTACTCTGGCCGGCGTAGCCATTTTCGTGCTCGTGTCGCTGGCGGCTCATCTCGCGCTTCGACGTTGGCACGAAAGCGAGCTGGCGCATGAGTCCTGACGGACTGCGGCGGCGCTTCGGTCCTTGGTGCGATTAATCGGATTTGTCTGAGGAGAAAGGCGATGATCGAGAGATGCAAGCGCTGGCTCGCTCTGTTGGCGATAGCCCTCGCGCCGGGTTTCGCGTCGGCGCAACAAGCTACCAAGGTGGTGTTCTACACCAATTGGTATGCGGAGGCCGAACACGGCGGGTTCTACCAGGCTGTCGCGGAGGGCATCTATGCGCGGCACGGTCTTGACGTGCAGGTCAAGATGGGTGGCCCACAGATCAACGTCATGCAACTGCTGCTTGCAGGGCAGGCAGATCTGGTGATGGGCTACGACCTACAGACGATTAAGGCGGTCGAGCAGGGGTTGCCGGTCGTTACCGTGGGGGCGACGTTTCAAAAGGATCCGGCTGTGCTGATCGCCCATCCAGGGGTAGCCGCCCTGCCGGAGCTTAAGAGCCGCACGCTGCTCATCGGTCAAGCCAGCGAGACGACCTTCTGGCCGTGGTTGAAGGCTAAGTATGGGTTCACCGACGCGCAGAAGCGTCCCTACGCGTTCAGCGTTCAACAGTTCCTGGTGGACCCAAACATCGCGCAGCAGGGCTATCTCACCTCAGAGCCGTACACCATCGAGAAGGCCGGTATCAAGCCGGTGGTGTTCTTGCTCGCCGATAGCGGCTACCCGCCGTACGCAGAGACGATCGTTGTCACGACCAAAACCCTGACCGATAAGCCCGAGCTGATCGCGCGCTTCGTACGCGCATCCGCGGAGGGTTGGAAGAGCTACCTGAAGGACCCCGCGCCGGGCAATGCGCTGATCAAGAAGGCGAACCCTGAAATGACCGAGGAGCTGATGGCATATGGCGTAGCCAAGATGAGGGCGTACGGGCTGGTGACCGGGGGCGACGCCAAAGCGCTCGGCCTCTTGACCATGACCGATGAGCGCTGGAAAAAAACCTTCGATTTCATGGTCGGCGCTGCGCTCACCAAAGCGGACGTGGACTATCGCAAGGCCTACACCCTGCAGTTCGTGAAGGAGATCAAGATAACGCCTTGAGCGGTTACGTTCTCGCCGGTTTAGACGGCGCGCCGCGCGTGGTTTCATTTGCGCGCTGCAACGCGGTGAGCCCCGCAGAGATGATGGCTTGTCGCGGTTCCCTGCCCTTCTCTATACTCGCGAGGAAAGCTAGAAGTCAATCGCATATTGACAAAGAGGAGGAAGACCGATGGGCGGGATTGCGACCGAATCCATTCGGGCTGCTGCCCTAGTCGGGCACGCGGGCTGCGGTAAGACACTGCTCGCGGAGGCTCTGCTGCACAAGGCTGGGGCCATCACCGCTTCCGGCACGATCGAGCGCGGAAGCACGGTGTGCGACTTCGACGCCCTCGAGAAGCAGCATCAGCACTCACTGTACGCGACGCCGGTCTACTTCGAGCATGGCGGCGCGCGCATCCACCTGATCGACACGCCGGGTCTTCCCGACTTCCTGGGCCAGCCGCTGAGCAGTCTGCAGGCGGTCGATACGGTCATCGTAGTCGTCAACGCCCTGACCGGCGTTGAGCTCTCCACCACGCGCATGATGAGCTGGGCAGCCAAACGCAACCTGTGCCGCATGATCGTGGTGAACAAGATCGACGCCTCCGACCTGGAGCTGGCCGCGCTGGTGCGCCGGATCCAGGAGGCCTTTGGCAAAGAGTGCCTGCCGATCAACCTGCCGGCGGCAAACGGTACGCGTGTGGTGGACTGTTTTTTTAACCCTGCGGGGGATTCGGATTTCTCCTCGGTGGCTGAGGCGCACAGTGCCATCATCGACCAGGTCGTGGAGGTGGACGAAGACCTCATGGCTGTGTACCTGGACAAAGGCGATGTAGCCCCCGACGAGCTGCACGCACCGTTTGAGAAGGCGCTGCGCGAGGGACACCTGGTACCGATCTGCTTTACCTCCGCGCGCACCGGCGCAGGTGTGGCAGAGCTGCTCGACATCTGCGTCAAGCTGCTCCCCAACCCCATGGAGGGCAACCCGCGACCATTCCTGCGCGGAGAGGGAGCGCAGGGCGAAGAGTTCCACGCCGATCCCGACCCCTCCAAACACGTCATCGCTCACGTGTTCAAGGTGAGCGTCGACCCGTTTGTGGGCAAGCTCGGTGTGTTCAAGGTGCATCAGGGCATGGTCAGGCGCGACCAGCAGCTGTTCGTGGGCGACGGGCGCAAACCGTTCAAGGTCAACCAGCTTTACCTGCTGCGTGGCAAGGACCACATTCCGGTTGACGCGTGTGTACCGGGCGACATCGCCGCATTGGCCAAGGTCGAGGAAATCGCCTTCGACAGCGTGTTGCATGACTCGCACGACGAGGACCACATTCACATCCGACCTTTGGAGCTGCCCGCACCCATCTACGGTATCGCGATCGAAGCGACCAAACGCGGGGACGAGCAGCGCCTGTGGGAGATCTTGCAAAAGCTCGCCTCCGAGGACCCTTGTCTTCAAGTCGAGCGCGTGGCGACGACCAACGAAACGGTGGTACGAGGGCTTGGCGAGCAGCAAGTGCGTTGCATGCTGGAGCGCATGGGTCTCCAGTACAAGCTGGAGGTGACCACCCACCCGCCGCGCATCGCCTATCGCGAGACGATCACCGCACCCGCCGAGGGTCACAGCCGACACAAGAAACAGACTGGTGGGGCTGGGCAGTTTGGCGAGGTTTTCTTGCGCATCGAGCCGCTGCCGCGCGGCACCGGTTTTGAGTTCGTGGACGAAGTACGAGGCGGGGCCATCCCCGGACAATTCATCCCCGCGGTTGAGAAGGGCGTGTTGCAGGTGCTCGACCAGGGCGCAATCGCGGGCTATCCACTGCAGGACGTGAAGGTAGTGGTCTACGATGGCAAGAGTCATCCCGTGGATTCGAAGGAGGTGGCATTCGTGGCCGCAGGCCGCAAGGCATTTCTCGACGCCATCAACAAAGCGCGCCCTATCATCCTAGAGCCGATCGTCAACATTCACGTGAGTGTGCCGGAGAATTGCATTGGTGACATCGCCGGAGACCTCTCGTCCAAGCGTGGTCAAGTGAGCGGGACCCAACCATTGGGCGGAGGGCTCGTCAGCATTGCGGGTCAAGTCCCTCTCTCGGAGCTCAATGGGTACCAGTCCCGCCTCAAATCGCTGACCGGTGGCGAAGGTTCGTTCAACATGGAGCTGTCGCACTACGAGGCGGTGCCCCCGCCCATCCAGCAGCAGCTAGCGGCACAGCACAAGGTGCATCCGGAGGAATAGGGCTTAGGTCGAGCAGCGCTCGCGCCTCAGAGCAGTGCATCCGCGAGCGATTCCCACTCCGTCGCGAGCGGGGTTTTGCAGACCGGTTTACCGGCACGCCGATACCAGTAAGCCGCGTTAGACAGGTCGCCTTCCTTGCGGTGCAGGTAGGCATGCACCCAGGCGGCATGGTCGCTCTCGTCACCTTGCACGAGCTCATGCGCGCGGGCCCAATTGCCCTTGGCGTCGTGCCACAGCGCACACAGCGCGCTCTCCAGTCCTACGGGAGGGGCACCCTTGGTCAAAGAATCGCGAAACTCGGCGAATTTCACCACCAACTCCTCCACCGCTCGATCCGGCGCCGAACGCGCCCGGACCCCGTCGACCCGAGCACGCCAGCAGCCCGACAATAAGTGAAAAACCCGGCCTCGTCGATCCCGGAGAGCCATGGGAGCGCGTGCCGCCGTCTGCAGCGGTTTTGGGGGCCAAGCCCCAGGCTTTCTTTGGTACGCTGTCGCCTAGACCCACCCGTACTCGACGAGGCAAAAATGGCCGAGAGGCAAGACCCCCGTCTGCCGGAACCGAAAATGGATCCTGCAGCCCTGTACCGCGAAGAAATCATCACCGACCGCAAGGTCGGCACCATACGCGTGCTCACCCCGATCCGAAGCGACGGGGCGATAGACGCCGCCCGCAAGACCCTCTACCTGGGCGAGGCGCAGATTTATACGACGATGGGTGCACTGCCTTTGAGCTTTGAGCTCGAGGCGAATTCCTTGTCCGACGCGATCAGCAAGTACGCCCCAGCGGCCAAACAGGCCGTCGAGCAAGCTGTCCGGGAGCTCGAAGACATGCGCAGGCAGGCGGCCTCATCGATCGTGATCCCGAAGGGCGGTGTGGGGGGGCTGCCGCCTGGCGGAGGGGGCGGCAAGATCCAGCTTCCGTAGTCGAGCTTCGCAGCCCGACCGCCGCTTATGCAACGGCGCGAAGTCACGCGTGACCCTCGGCAGCTCGCCCCCCACCCGGTCCTGCCCCGCTACTATGCACGACCCGAGGAGCGGGCGCGCTTCGTGCGGGCGATCTTTGATCGCACCGCGGGTGATTACGATCGCATTGAACGGCTCATCGGCTTGGGGCACGGGCCGCGCTACCGGCGCGAGGCCCTGTTGCGTGCAGGGCTTCAGCCGGGGATGCGGGTGCTGGATGTGGGCGCGGGGACCGGGCTGGTTGCCCGAGAAGCGGCTGCGATCGTCGGGGTTGCCGGTACCGTCATCGCGCTCGATCCAAGCATGGTTATGCTACGCAGCGCTCGGCCACGCACCTCGCTGCCGCTTGTCCAAGGCAGCGCCGAGCAGCTCCCGCTCGCCGCGGCTCAGTTCGACTTCGTGTGTTTGGGATTCGCGCTGCGCCATGTCGCGGAATTGCACGGTGTGTTCCGCGAGTTCTATCGGGTGCTTCGGCCAGCAGGCATCGTGTGCCTGCTCGAAATCACACCGCCGCAGCAGGCATGGGCGCGCGGGTTGCTCAGGTTCTATCTAAGTAAGCTCGTCCCGGCGCTGTCGCGTGCCTTTGCGCGGTACGCCGACGCCGCGCTTCTGATGCGCTACTTCTGGGACACCATCGAAACGTGTGCCTCTCCCTCGCAGGTGCTGGACGCGTTGACCAGCGCCGGCTTTGCTCGCGCGCACCGCCACATCGAGTTGCGCGTGTTCTCCGAATACACGGCGCAGCGCTGAGCGCTCAGGATCCCTACCGCTCAGGGCGCGCCTGCAGCGCCCGACGCCTGGCCTGGTGCTTCGGTTGCAATGCCCACGCTGTTCGCCGCCGGCATTTCAGACCCGGGCTTTGCGAGCGCTCCCAACGGATGCTTCGCCGACCCGGAGCAGTTCAGCGCCTCCGCTGCGAGGCCATCTCCGGCAAGGTCTTTGAGCGTCAGGTTCCCTAACGACGCGCTCACCGCGTGCTCGACTCGAGACTGCACCTGAGCTACCGACCCGGACACGGGCAGCGCGGCGGGATTGAGAAAGCGGTCCTCGCCTGCGCAGCGAACCGCTTCTAGCAACTGCCCCAGCGCGATCGAACCCAGATCGCGTGCCGGAAGATAGGTGGGTGGGTCATCGTTGCTCAGCACCAACAAGTGGGCTTGCTCCAAGCCGGCGAGTACAGCTTGCACGGCATGCATCGGCACTTTGAGGGCCTGCGTAAGTCGGGGCATGCTCCACGGGGGGCGCCCGGCCAAGTAATGCGTGGCGATCAAGCTCATGATCATCAGCGCTAAGCGTTCCCGCATGCGGTTGCTCAGGCGTGGTTCTCCGCCTTCGGCGACCAGATACTCCGGATGTTGCTGGTAGAACGCCACACTCGCCCCGAATAACAGAATCAACCAGCTCACATACAGCCAGATCATGAACAAGATCAGGATCGCAAAACCGGAGTAGATTGCCGAATACTTGGTCGACGATGCCGCAAACATTGCGAATGCCACTCCAGCAGACTCCCAGAGAACCCCACCGGCTATGCCTCCGAGCAAGGCCGGCCCGAAGCTCACCTTGGTGTTGGGGATGAACATGTAGACGAAGGTAAAAGCACCAACCATCAGGACGTACGGCATCAGCCTACCCACCTCCGACACGACCTCGCCGACGGGTCTGACATCCAAGGCTTGCCGTACGATTCCAACGTCCATCGCCGTGGCGGTCATCCCGAGGGCGGCGAACAACACGATCGGCCCTACCAGTAGCACGCTCAAGTAGCGGCTGAAGCGCTCGCCGAGGTTGCGCGGCTGCGACACGTGCCAGATGTAGTTGAACGACTCCTCGATCTTCTGCATCAGCGACACGCACGTATAGAGCAGAAGCGCGAGCCCCACCGAACCGAGCACACCGACGTTCATCCTGTCGATGAACTGCACGATCTGGTGGCTGACTTCCTCGCCCTTGGGACCGAGCGGCGCAAGAAATCTCTCCAGCATGGGGGCGGTTTGGTTGTGCACTCCGAAAGCCTTCAGCACCGAAAAGCTCAATGCCAGCAGCGGGACGAGAGACAGTAAGGTCGTGTAAACCAAGCTCATCGCTCGCAATGTGAGCTGTCCTTGCGCGATATCGCGCCCGAGCACCACCGTCACGCGCACTACCCGCAGCAAGCGCGTCTTCCACGCTGGCGCGGGCGGTGGAGGGTCCTTCCAGATAAGTGCTTCAGTGGCCCGCAGCAGCTGTCCCGGTTCCCAGATCACGGCTCCCGCCCCCAAAATGCATGACCGCACCTCGGACTATAGCCAGGCTACACTGGCATTGCGTCGCTTTGCCCTGGCGCGCGAGTCGAAGGATTGTAAGCGCGCGTTTCGCATACGCATAGGATCGCGCTGCACACTGTCCGATGATGAGTTCAGCGCGAAGCGATCTCCCCGGCGGGCCACTCGCGCCAGCCGCCCAGCAAAGGAAAGTAAAGACCGAGCCGAATCGGGCGCCTCTCGATGCGCGCGAGCAGCAGCGCGTAGCGTTCGAGTTGGTGGCGGTAGCGCTCCTGCTCTCGGTCCAGAAAGGTCTCCAGATCCCCGCCTTCGTGCGAACCCGTCTTGTAGTCTACGATCCAGCGCACGTCGGCCTTATCCACGAAGGTGCGATCGAATACTACATTGACGAACGCTCCGTCGAGCGCGCCCGCCAAGCGGTACTCGGAGCGCGCTTCCTTATGCTCGCTGCTCAAAATCCACCGCCCTCGTGGATCGGCGAGCACGCCGGTCAATGCCTCGCGAACGCGCGCGAGGGCACCCTTCATCTCGGTTGCGAGCACCCCCTCTTGTTTCAGGGCAAGGCTCAAGGCCTCAGCCATGGTGTCTACACGCTCGATATCCCAGACGTTGAGCCCCTCTTCGGCCATGCGCTGAAGGAAGCGGTGCACCACGCTGCCGACGTGGCGTGCAGTTTCACCTGCCCAGGAGAACTCCACCACCGCAGCATCGGGCATCTGCTCTTCTTGCGGCAAGGAGGACCACTGCAACGGCCCCGGAAACGCCGGCGGAATCCAATCTGCCGCCAGACGGCGCAGCGGGTAGGACATCGGGTCGGGCACCTCGGGGCCCACAGCGGTGCCGCTCGGCTCGCTGTCCCTGGCGGCGGCTCGCGTGAAGTCTGGGTGCAGAACAGGCCATAGCTTGGAGAGCAACGCACTTCGCGCAGGCGCTTGCACCTGAATCTGACCCGATTGCGTTGACTCGACCTTCAATTGAGCCAACAGATGCAGCCGCTTGCGAGCGCGCGTTGCCGCCACGTACAGCAACCGGCCGTCTTCGAGCTCCTGCTGCTGCCTGAGCAGCCGCGTCACGCAGGCATAGACTGCGTCCAAGTCTCCCTTGCGCGCGCTGATGGCCGCCACAAGAAGGTCACTGCCTTGGCGTCCGCGCGGGCGCTCAATCCAACGCAGTAGCTCTGATTCGTCCGGCCGTACGCGAGAACCCAGTCCGGGCAGGATGACGGTGTCGAATTGCAGTCCCTTGGCCTTGTGGATGGTCATCACCTGCAGCCGCGCGGAGGCCTGCGGGTCGGGCATCGCGTAGAGCTTCTCGAGCTCGTCCTGCAGGCCAGCCAAATCGGCCAAGTCACCACCATGCTCGAGCTTCTCGAGCAAGTCCAGGTAGACGCCCACGTCGTCGAGATCGCTGCGCTCCTGCACGCTCGCGGGTCCTGCGACGCGCAACCACGCACCCTCAATCCGGCGACGCAACGTGCCGCGGCCGCGCTGCCCGTGCGCTTCGCCCAAAGCTTCAACCAGCCGCGCGACACGGGTCCGGCCGTCTGGCGTCAGGCGGGCAGTCACCTCGGGCTCGGTCATGCGCAACCACAGCACGCCCTCGCGCGCCTCACCCGCCAGGGTCTCCAAGTCCTCAAGCGCAAGGCCACACCAAGGGGCACGCAGGACCGACAACCACGCGGTCCGGTCGGCAGGGTGCAGCAAAGCACGCGTGAGCGCGTGCACGTCCTGCACCGCGGGCCGATGCGCGAGCGGTTCGATTTCAATGGCGCGAAAAGGCAGCCCCGCATCTTTCAGTGCTGGCACGATGTGGCTGAGGTGGTTGCGACTGCGCACCAAGACAGCCACGTCCTGGGATGGATCTTCCGCAAGAGCGCTTGCCACCAGGTCGACCACGACCTGCGCCTCCGCTTGGCGACCGCCGCGCACGCAGTGAATGGTGACAGGCTCACCGGGCAGCGCGGGGCCTGCGGCGGCCGACGGGGCAAACGCGACGCTTCCGCTGAGAGGGGCGTCGCGCTCCGGCAGCACTCGCGCGAAAACCCGATTCGCCCAATCGACAATACCCCGCTGCGAGCGAAAGTTGCGCGCCAGCGTGAGCGCCTCGAGCGCAACGCTGCCGATGCCCTCGCGCCGTGTCTGCAGGAACAATCCGACCTCAGCCTGCCGAAAGCGGTAGATCGACTGCATCGGATCGCCAACCACGAACAGCGTGCGTCCATCGCCTGGCTGCCAACCCGCTGTGAGCCGCAGCATCAGCTCGTGCTGGGTCAGCGAGGTGTCTTGAAACTCGTCGATCAGCAGGTGCCGGATGCGATAGTCGAGCGCCAGCCCAAGCTCGGAGGGCGCCTGCGGATCGCCTAGTGCTCGATTGGCCGAAAGCAGCAGCTGCGTGAAATCGACTGCGCGGTGGGCGCGAAACGCAAGTTCCAGTTGCGCCAGCGCGAGCGGCAACAAGTTGCCGGTGGCTTCGATCAAGCGCACCTGCTCCTCACTGTATCGGCCGACCGGAAGCAGACTCACCTCGATCAGCGCCGCGATCAGGTTCGGCAACGCGGAGACGCGCGCGTATAGCGCTTCCACGCGCTGTTTAGCATGGGCCCGGCGTCGCCTCTCGGCTGCGGGGGTCGCCTTTTCAGTCGCCGCGGGGAAGCCGACGCGCTTGTCTGCCGTTTGACGCACTTCCCCCTTGGGGGTGAGCAGCAAGTGGACAATCTCTCGCCACAGGGTGAGGTCGCCCGGCTCGCTGCCGGGCAGGGCCGTACACGCCTGCGCACCCGCCATTTCCCGGCCCCGCCCGGTACTGGCATGATGGGTAGCCGCGTAACGAAGGCAAAACACGAGCTCGGAGCCGAGCTCGGGCGGAAACGCGTCGCGCGCCTGCCGCAAGCGCTCGCGCACAAGGTTTGCGAGGGCTCGGCTGAGCTCGCCGCGATCGAAACTGCGGCGATGCCGCAACCACTGATCGCGCCGCGCAAGCAATCGAGCGAGAAGGGCTTCGGCGCGCGGCGCGTCGTTGTCCAGATGACGAAGGAGCGCGGCGACCTGCTGCGACCATGCCGGTACTTCGAGCTGAGCGAGGGTCTCGCGCGCGGCCTCGCGGTACAGGTGCGCGGCGTCCTCCTGCGCCGCCGGCATGCCCCCAAGCCGTGAGAGCAGGGGCATCTGCGCCACCAGAGAATGGCACAAGGAGTCGATAGTCTGAATACGCAGCCGCACGGGGTTGGCGGTAAGGCCCCAGGAACGCTTGGCATCTGCGGCGAGCACGCCGCGAGCGAGCTCAAGTGTCGTGCGCGCGTGCGGCGTTCGCGTCGCTGCGCCCGCGCGCGCATCATGCAGCGCCTCGAGCACGCGGGATCGCATTTCCGCTGCGGCCTTACGCGTAAAGGTGATCGCGACGACTTCTTCGGGCCACGCCACGCACGCGAGCAGAGCCAGAAAACGCTGGATCAGCAGCTCAGTCTTGCCCGAACCAGCCGGGGCCTGGACGATGAAGGAGCGCTCTACATCCAAGGCGAGCGCGCGGGCGGCCGCATCCTCGGCGCACAGCTCTTCACTCATCGGTGTTTTCCTCGCCGGGCGTGGGTGAGCCACGGTCCACGAGCTCGCTCACCCGACACAGCGTGGACAGATCGCAGTTGCGGCAGGTGATCGAGCGCCTCTTCGGATCGACCTGCGCAGCACCGGTTCGGAATTGTGCAGCCAGCCGCTCTAGCGTAGCGCGCCATTCGGCAAGCAGGGCCGGCCAACTGCCATACTGCTGCGCGTAGCGACTGCGTGTAAGCTCGGTGATGCCCTCCGCTGGGCTGGCACGCCGCGACAGTCCTGACAACGCGCACTCACCGCGACGCACTTCGGCGAAGGCCACCGCTTCGGGCGGTGTCGCACGCGTGAGCTGGTACAGAGGCAACTGCGGTTCCTCGGGACGCTCGCCCATCCACGCGGCGATGGAACTGCTGCCTGTCTTATAGTCGATCAGCGCTTCTCCGCCCTGGGACAGCCGATCCACGCGGTCCAGCCTGAGCCTCAGGCCGAGGCCGGCGATGCTCACCGCGGCCTGCTGTTCACGCGCTATCACCTCAAAGTCGCTGCGTTTGCGCTCGATCTCCAACCACTCTTCGAGCAGCGCCACGAGGCGCTCGCGCTCGAGTTCAAGAAAGCGCGTCCTGAAGCTCGAAGCGCGCCTTGCGCACAGCCGTGCCAAAGCGCGCTCGACGCAGCCGGCGATGGTCTGCGCGAGTCGGTCCGCTGATAACGCCGTCAGCTGTTGCCGCGTCTCGAGCTGCAGCCAAAGCTCGGACAGAGCGTTATGCAGCAGAATCCCGCGATCGCGCGCGTCGAGCCCCTCTTGCGGATGCACGAGCGAGGCGGCGCCCAGACGATGAGCGGCAAAGGCGCGGAACGGACACGCCGCCTGATCCTGTAACAGCCGTGCGCCGCCCCTAAAGGTGACGCCCTCGGGCACAGGGCGTGCCTTCCAGTCGGCGATGCGCTCCAGCACTGCTGCGCGCTGCGCGCTCACCTTCCACTCGGGCAGTTGCTCCACGGCAAGCTCGCTCAGGGATGTTTCGGGCAGCTCCGCGAGCAGCGGGCTCGGGCTGAGCGCGCGATCGCCATCGGCGCAGTGATAGCTCAATACGACTCGTGCGGCGGCTCGACGCCAGCCAGCTTGCGCCCGCCTGGCGAAGGCGAGCTGCGATTCGGAAGTCGTCCCGGGAACACCGCGCACGCGCTGTAGCTCGATCGGTAGCAAAGGGTTGGGGCGCGCCGCACGGGGCCAGCTCTCGTCGCTGAGGCCAAGCACGAGCAGCTGATCGAACTCGAGCTCAGCCGATTCGAGCACCCCGAGGATTTGGATCGGTACGTCACAGGTCTCCGGCTGAAACAGCTCTTCGGCTGCCAGACGCTGCACGGTGGCGACGGTGCTCATCAGGTTGGCCGGTGCACAGACCGTGTCCAGTTGGGCAAGGCCAGTCATGAGCTCTTTGCATTTGTTGAGCGTCTGGTACTCCTCGCTGTTGAGCTCGCGCTCCCCGGGCCAGCCCATGACCGATAGCAAGGATTGCAAGGTCGGTCCCCAGAAGCTCACGCGCTGCGCGGAGGTGGGCAGCTCTCGCCCGCGGGCGCGCAATGCCACCAGCCGCTCGGCCAGCAGCCCACAGCTGTAGGCATGGCCTTGCTCTGCAGCGTGCTGGATGAGCGCGTCGAGCGTGATGTGTGGGTCTCCCAAGCGGCGCATCCTTGCGTCGAGGAGTGCGCGCGCATTGCGCTCGCCCTCGGCGCCTGCGACAAACGGAGAGCGCAAAAGCATCCCCGCACGGTGAATCGAAAGCGACCCGCAGGCGAGATCCAAAAGCAACAGTGCGGCATGGGCTAGGGGCCAATCGCAAAGCGGCGCTCCCAGTGACACATTCCAGGGTCGCGAC
>Ga0187780_10001269_pt1 | contig 19056 bp, 14 predicted proteins | sample 1015_Q2_SP10_20__FD_132429 | JGI IMG/M metagenome (GOLD analysis project Ga0187780, IMG submission 132429) | Tropical peat soil microbial communities from peatlands in Department of Meta, Colombia - 1015_Q2_SP10_20_MG | ecosystem: Environmental > Terrestrial > Soil > Wetlands > Peat | place...
CTCCTGCCCAGGTCAAGGTTGCGGTGACTCTCAGAGGGTGCACCTGAAGCAGCAGACGGCATGGTGTGCGCACTTCCGTTGTTGTTTCGGTCCATACGCCGACCGATTTGCGCTGTCCCACCCATTAAGACACGCTGCAGAAGCCAAATCCGACATCCGTGGGCCTGCGACCTCTGTCGCCGCAATCGGGGGCACGACAGGCTGCAGTTGGACCATCCGCCCTCGGGCGATTGACCCAGCGAAGTCGCGGGCCTAGGTACCGCATCAATGTTCTCGCTCGATGAGAGCGAGTTCCGAGTTCTCCTGTGCCCGTTCGAACATGATCTCGGAGCCGTCGGGAGACATATCGAAGTCCGAGACCACGAATTGCGCCGGCAGCTGGGCGAGCATGCGCTCAGCACCAGTCCGAAGATCGATGAGCCAGAAGTCCTTGTGGTCGAAGTCGCCACGCAGAACCACCAACGACTGCCCGTCGTTCGAGAAGGCCACCCGCCGTGCACCGCGCGTCAGGATGAGGGTCGGCAGCGGATAGGGTCGGCCGTCCTTGCCGGCCGCTCGCAGTGGAAAAATCGTTGCGATGTCAGCACCCGAGTACACCAGGAAGTGGCCGTCGGGGGACCACACCGGATCCATGGAATACTCTCCAACCAGCGGAAGGGGCGATGCGCCATTGAGGAAAATGCTGGTCAGACGCGGTTCCGCCTCGCGCACGGCGGCCATGACGAGCGATTGTCCGTCAGGGGCCCACGCGGGATTCCCTCTTAACGCGAGGGAATCGGCGATAACCCGTGGATGGGAGCCGTCACGGTCGATAACGTGAAGCACTGTCCTCTCGTTGTCCCTTGTGACGAAGGCGATGTGACGCCCGTCCGGCGCGATGGCCGGAGCGCCGGCGATTAAAGAGTGCGCGCTGCTCCAGATCTGGCGGCTAGTTCCCTGAGTCGAGCTCCAGATCCCCTGTTCGCCGCTTCGCCAGGCGACGTAGAGCAGATAGTCAGGGCCCAGCCGCGGGGCAGCGCCATCCGCAGCGAGGAGCGTCGGGGTCGGCGCGGAAATCGCTGTGCCGTCTTTCGCCTTCAGCGGCAGACGCCAGAGGCTGCTGCCGCGATTGACGACAGTCGCTATCAGGCGCTTACCGTCTGCGCTCGCTGCGAGCGAAGTGTAGGTTTCAAGCCCGAAGCTGATTCGATGTGGGACACGCCGCTGGACGTCGAGCGCGTATAGCCAGGGCCCGGAGCCGTCGCTCGCGGTCGCAAGGTAAACCATCGTGCGCTCGTCCAGCAGCGCTGGGTAGGCGACGTACGAGTTGTGGGTCGTCACGCGCTCAAGACCCTCGCCGGACGGACGAATGCGCCAAATGTCCCAGACGCCATCGCTAGGCACCCCGCGCACAAAATAGATGAAGGCATCGTCGGGTGACCACACCGGAAAATGGCAGTGCACCCCCGCCGCCGCTACATAGATGAGGCGATCGGGCTTGCCCGGCTCGCGCACCATCAATGGATCGCCCGGTCCGGTCGTATGAAAGACCATCTTTTTGCCGTCGCGCGACCAGTCGTACTCGGCAATTTCCGGGAGATATACCCGCACCGGCCCCCCGCCAGTCGGCACCGCAACAATGTTCACATCTAGCGGTCGTGAACCGTCCGCACTGCGTGTCCAGATCGAAACGAGCGACGAGTCCGCGTTGAAGTCGAGGGTCCGAATCTCAGGATTGTTGTGAAACTCGCGCTGTTCGCCGCGTGTGAGGTTGCGGTAGGTGCCGCTGCCAACCTCGCTGACCCAGACGTCACTGCGGCCCTCACGGTCCGCCAGGAATGCCACCACCTTCCCGTCGCGAGAGATTGCCGCCGCCCGACCCACACCGTCGAAGCCTGCGAGACGGCTGAATCTGGCATTGGCTAGCGGATTACGCGCAGCGTCAGCTCTTCTCTCCCCAAACCACGCCACTACCGCAATCGTCGACAGCAGTGAGACGGCGAGCACCCACCACGTCGGCCGTGTAAGCCATGCGCGCGAAGTGCCAGCTCCAAGCGCTCGCACGTCCGATTCGGTTGCACCGGGCGCGGTCGCTGCGCCGTCCGGAGGTACTCTCGCCGACGAAGCCGTGACAGGTTCTGCTCCCGACAGCTGCCCTATCGACTCCGGTGGCGCGTGCCACCCTGTGGATCGGAGCGCCGCCGGAATGTCCCCAAGCGCTTGAACGGGCGCCACAATGCGGTAACCGCGGCCCCGTACGCCGGTGATGTACCGCGGTGCTCGCGAGTCATCACCAAGGGCGTCACGCACCAGCTTTACTCGGTGGGTGACGGTCTCGTGCGTGACCCCAAGCCCAGGCCAGACCCGCTCAGCGAGCTGGTCCAATGTCACTAGATTCGGCGCGCAACGAGCGAGTTCAGCGAGCAGCTCGAACGACAGATGCGGCAGCGGGATCTCGCCTCCGGCACGGGTCACGCGCCACCGGCCGAGGTCGACCAGAAGGTCGGCGATCCGATATGCAACTGGAGGTGCGGCTGTGTTTGCCCCGGTAGAAGCCGGTACGGCGACAGGCGAAGACTCCGGAGCCCGCTCCTCCGGGGAGAGCAAGTGCAACACCCGCTCGACGAACGCCGTCGGCGTCTGCCCCGCTGTAAGGCGAGCCCATTGCACGGCCGCGAAGGACTCCGGGATCTCGGCATGCACTTCCGGCGTGGCGTCGATACAGACCGGGAGCAGAAACGGCCGGCTTCTCGCCATCAGGTGCGTGCGCTGGTCGGCGAGGTGCCATTCGAGCCTGAAGTAGCCCTCCGTACGCGACTGCGTATTCCGGGAGATGATCGGGATGAAGAGAGCGCACGAGCGAATTTCGCGGCGGATCCTCTGATCCCAAGCGTCGCCACCACGGAGATCGCTCTGGTCAAACCAGACTTCAATCCCGGCGGCGCGGAGCGCGTCGCAGATCCTCTGGGCGGCCCCCGAATCCTGAGACGCGTAGCTTACGAATACCGCGCGCGACGCCTCGGTCACGTAAGGCATCCCCCCGGGTCTTTATTCTCACGGCCTCTTTCAAGCGGCAGCTTAACCTAAGTGGTCGCTTTTTGGCCGGCCTGGGTAAGCCGTGCTCGTCTCCGGGGCGTGGCCCGTCCGGATGGACAGTCGCCATCCGGACTAGGTGGTCAGGGCGTCTTATCAGCGACCCCACACCGAGGTAATGGTTGAGTTGAGTGTGCGGCCGAAGGCCGACCCGAGACACTGCGGTTCAAAGGCTGCGAGCTTCGCCACCGCACCTAGGAGCGGCGGCATCAGCCGTGGCGGGGCCTCGGCCCGCCTCCCCGGACGTCGTCAGCCTACCGGGCAGGCTGAACCTATCGGCCAAAGGTGAATCATTTCGACTCAGCTATGTCTCGCTTGTCTTGGGTGGTTTCTCGCTCCTCCGCGAATGCAATCGAGCTTGCGCCTATCGCAGCCGCTGTCGCGGGCGGGGTTTGCGAATTTGCAGCGGTGGGGGCGTCAATCGCATCGGGCGGGTCCCCCCTATTGCTGAGAACTACCATGGCTGCAGTCATCGCGAGCGCAGCAAGCACTCCCGCCGTACGTCGTTCAATGATGAACATGGTTATCTCCCAAGAAGGATCGCCAGTCAGCTCGCGACTTTCACCGAGCGCGGGGCTGCGAGTGCTTTCACGTCCGCCGTCGTCAACGGCTTGCCGGCGATTCCCCAGTCGCCGCTTCTTATTTCATCGATCACTGTCCAGGTAACACCGCGCATGGACTCGCCTTCGACATCGACCATTGCGTCAGTCAGCTTGCGGATGATCTGGGCCTTCTGTTCCGCAGAAAAAACACCCTCGATGACCTTAACGTTGATAAGTGGCATGGCTGGTCTCCATTGATCGGTCGAGTCGCCTGATAACGGTGGGATGCCGGCCGGCGCATCCGCTGCTCTGTATGGCCTGTATCAAACGCCCGATAGGCCAGCATCGTCCTGCCCGTGCGTCGCCCGCGACTGACGAAGCGTCCGCGCGCGGTCAAGCGCCACCAGTGAAGCTGTCGCAGCGTCCGAAACTCCTACCCCAGCGTCCGGCCGGTCGGACGGAGATCACTCAGTGCTTGGCGGCGCACGCAACCAAGTCCACAATTTGCGGGTGTTTTGGGCCGCGCTTGGAGCCTCCAATGACCGCGGAGACGATATCGAAGGCCGTTCAGCGACTCCGGAATGTACTCAGTCGCCGTCCGGAAGCGGGAATTCACGCTGATGAACCCGCAATCGCGCGCTGGGAACAGGGAGTCCGGACGGTGTGCACCCACGCAAACGGCACACATATTGCGACGGATCTACCCGCCGAAATTGGTGGCACCGGCGATCAGGTCACGCCCGGCTGGCTGATGCGGGCCGGTCTGGCGTCCTGTGTAGCCACCCGCATCGCCATCGGCGCAGCGGCTGAAGGCATCGTCCTGACGCGACTTGAAGTATCGGCCACGAGTACGTCGGATGCCCGCGGGTTATTGGGCATGACTACCGACGTTGGTGAGCCGATCTCGCCTGGGCCGAGCGAGCTGCGACTCGAGGTACGGATCGGCGCGTCCGGCGTCCCTGCGGAGACACTCCACGCGATTATTGACGAGAGCCATCGCTGTTCACCCGTATCTGCCGCCTTGGTGAGCGTCGTGCCAGTAACCCTGCACGTCGCGATCGACCCGAGCTGATGGACGCACTTTCGGAAACCCTGCGCGTCGTCCGCCTCGTAGGCGCCATCTTTATACAGGGGCGTTTCAGCGCTCCCTGGTGTTATCAATCGCCGCGAGCCGACTCGGCAGCCCGCCTGCTCGAGCCCCATGCGGAGCGCATTGTCATCTTCCATCTCATCACGGAAGGTGAGTGCTTCGTAGAGATCGATGCCGAACCGCCGTTGCGCGTCAGCGCCGGCGACGTGGTGGTGTTTCCGCAGGGCCACGCGCACCGCATGTGCTCCGAGCCCGGTCTTCAGCCTGCAAAGGGTGCGCGCCTCGCGGACGCGCGACTTGCAGACGTGCTCTCGCGGCGGCCACGAACGCTGCTCTATGGGGGCGGGGGGGCGACCACGCGACTGGTGTGTGGCTATCTTGCCTGTGATGCGCGACTGGCGCGCATGTTGCTCGGGGGTCTCCCACCTCTACTGCGGGTGAGCGTGCGCGGATCTAATGCGGGTGTCTGGCTGGAGGCGTCACTGCGCTACGCCTTGGCAGAAGCCCGTTCCCCGCGTCCCGGCGGCGCCGGCGTCCTGGCCAAACTGGCCGAGGTGCTTTTTATCGAGGTCCTGCGCCTGTATATGAATGAGCAGAGCGCGGGTCGATCTGGCTGGCTCGCCGCCGTAGGCGATCGCGTCGTTGGTGCCGCGCTGACACAGCTGCACGCGCGTCCTGCGCACGCGTGGACATTGGAGACCTTGGCCCGGGCGGCGGGCACGTCGAGATCGGTGCTCGCAGAGCGATTCCAGCAGCTCGTCGGCAGCGCACCGATGGAGTATCTGACGCAGTGGCGGATGTTGCTTGCCGCCAATCTTCTCTGTCGGAGTAATGCCCCGCTTGCACGAATCGCCGAGGACATCGGCTACCAGACGGATACCGCTTTCATCCGCGCCTTTAGACGCGAGTACGGAGTTCCACCTGCGGCGTGGCGCCGCCAGCAATCAACTCGCGTGCAGGTCCCATAACGGTGGTCTAAATCGCGGCCGTCCGCCATTGCGCCATAGTCTGGCAGTCGCTCGCAAAGACCCTTCCTCATAAGCGTCCCGGCGCCAACGTCGACTGCAGGCGCGGCGGGCCGGCTACCGCTCTCGCGGGCCGACAGACATGACTAATCTTTAGCTTAGAGAATCGACGGATGTCGAGACGCTCCCGACACGGGGAGACTTGCGCGTGACGAAGCTCATCGGTCATGCATCCGACGAACGATCGGGCAATGAGCTCGTTGTCGTCGAACTCAGGAGATGACATGAATACCATCGACATCAACGTCATTCGCGCCAGCCGTCCTGTCACGGCTGTCGCAATCTTCGCTGCGTTTGCACTTGGCCTCGCGGCCATTGCCACGTTGCTGGCACTAGCTAACGTAACCAGCGCCGGCGTGTTTGCGGAAATGAGCGGCTACATCACCAAGGTCGGCGAGGCGCTCGGAAACGATTAACACACGATCCTGGCGATCCGCGTGCAACAAGAGTCGCCCCAGCGGCTAGCGAGTGGTAATGGCGGTTGTGCTCGCGCCTCGCGGCGTCGGGACGGTGAGCCCGAGCTGATCGAACAGGAACGCGTACTGGTCAGCCGACTGCGCGACGCGAATGGATAACGAGCTGCCCATACCGTGGCCAGCGTGCGCGTTCGTGCTCAGGTAAACCGGCCCGCCACTGGTGGCGGCCTGGAGCCGCGCGACCATCTTGCGGGAGTGCGCCGGGTTGACACGGCCGTCGGTCGCTCCGGTTGCCATGAAGATCGCGGGATACTTCGTGCCATCGACCACGTGATGGTATGGCGAGTACGCGTAGAGCGCGTCGAATTGCGATCGATCGCGCACGCTTCCGAACTCCGTGGTGTTGAAGGCACCATTCGGGTCCAGCTCGACTCGCAGCATGTCGTATAGGCCGACCCGAGACACGACTGCCCGGAAGAGCTCCGGGTGCTGCGTGAAGCTGGCACCCATGAGCAGCCCGCCGTTGCTCCCGCCGATGATGGCGAGCTTGTCCGGGGTCGTGTATTTGGCGGCGATGAGATAGCGCGCCGCCGCGGCGAAATCATCGAAAACATTCTGCTTGTGGGTAAGATTGCCCGCCAGGTGCCACGCCTTACCATACTCGCCGCCACCGCGGAGATTGGCGATCACGAAAACCCCGCCGGCATCAAGCCAGAGTCGGATCCCGGGGCCCACGAAGCTTGGCGTGAGGCTTACTGAGTAGCCGCCGTACCCCGTGAGCAGGACCGGATTGTGGCCGTCAAGGACCGTCCCCTTGTGACGAATGATGTTGAGCGGTACACGCGTGCCATCCGTGGCTGTCGCAAATTCCCGCACCACTTCCGCGTCTTGGAACGAGACCGGGCTGGTCTGTGCCAGTGCCGTCTCGGTACTCGTGCCGTGGGCCTCATCGTAGCGAGCGAAATACGGCGGCCTCAGGTACGTGCCGATTCCGTACAACAGCGAGCCGTCCGGTAGCGGCACCAGCTCATCCACCGTGGCGGGACCCGGTAGCGGCAATTCGCCGCGCGGGTGCCCGTCGAGATCGAAAACTGCAACTCGGGAGGGCCCGCCGACGATCTCGCGGAGGTAGATAGCGTGACGGGTGACCACGACTGGCTCGCCGCCGAACTCCCCACCAGGAACGATAACTGCCTCCGACTGGGGTACCAGCTCGCGTGCGTGCGCGAGCACCGGATCGGACACGGAGAGGCTCAGAACCCGTCCGCGCGGAGCGTCACGATAGCTGACGAGATACAAAGAATCGGCGGACACGGTTGCGAACACGACCGCGTCTTCGAAGTGCGTCACTTGCCGAGGCCGACCCGAGCCGTCGATCAAATAGTGTGCAAACTCGCCGCCATCGCCATTGGCGACTGTCACCACGACCAGATCGCTTCGGTGCCTGTTGTCGAGCGTGATCTCTGCGATCCTGGGCAGACCATTCCCCAGCACCAGCGAATCCGCCAACGGGTCCTGTCCCAGAACGTGGAAGTACAATCGCTGAAAGAAGTGCTGTTCCTGCGCGGGCCGCTCCGGGCCCGGGTAGCGCGTATACCAAAAGCCTTTGCTGTCGGCGCGCCAGGCCAGGCTTCCGCCTCCGGTTGGATAGCTGACGCGCGTGATGATGTCGGGCCGCTCCTTGCCAGAGGCAACGTCGATGATGTGCAGCGTGCCGTCCTCGCTCCCGTTCTCAGATAGCGACACTGCAAGCAAGGTGCCGTCCGGCGAAGCGACGTACCAGTCGATCGCAGTTGTCCCAGAAGGATTAAGGGTGTTCGGATCGAGCACGATGCGCGCTTGGGCTGGATCGGCTTCCGGGCCCATGACCGCAATCATCGGCTGCTGTTTCGGCGGCTGATTGAAGAAAACAAACAAGCGGCCACCTGCCACCTGCAGTCCGTAATAGGACGGCGAGCTCGCAGAAATCTGCGCGTACAAGCGATCGTAAATGGGTTGCCGCGCGGGAAGCCCGTCCAGATAGCGACGCGTGCGCTGGTCCTCTGATGCGCTCCAAGCAATCACCCGAGGATCGCTCGCGTCCTCCAGCCAGCGGTACGGATCCGTCACGGTCACGTTGAAGTAGCGATCGCTAATGTCGCGGCGTTCCGTGTCCGGCGCGCCGGCATCGCGTGCCAGAAGACTTCCGGTCGCCAGCGTGCCCATAGTCAGCAGGGCGACGCCTGCCGCTGTATAGCGCGCAACACCGGCGCAATTCATTCTGTCTTTCAAATTAGGCACTGAGAATCCCCCCGTATGGCGGCTCCCTTATTCCGGGAGCGCCTGCAGAATGTACATAGCGGTCAGAACCGGTGTGGGCCGCAATCCTGCCTGGCCGAACCATCTGCCGTACAGCTGCTCGACCTGCCCGCTGCGATACAACTGAGCCAACGCCCGGTCGGCCACGAGGCGGAAATCGGCATCGTTACGCCTCACCACGAGCGCGTACGGCTCATAGGAGAAGAGCTCTCGACTAAGTGTATAAGTGCTGGGGTCCCCCGCCTGCAGAATCTCGCCGATCAGCACGATCTGATCGGATGCAAACGCATCCACTTGCTTCGCCTGCAACTGCTTCATAGCTTCGCCGCGATCTGCGACGGAGACTACCTTTGCATCGATCAAATTCTTCTGCAGATATTTCTTCAGTGCCGTCTGCGTAGTCGTGCCGGCCACGACTGCTACCGATTTGCCCGCCAGGTTTCCCAGAGAATCGATACCGGAGCGCGCGAGAGAAAGTACCGCGCCACCGGTGACGAAAGTCATCAAGGTGAAATCGATCTTTTCCGCGCGCGACAGCGTTACGGTGGTAGCGCCGCATTCGATGTCCGCACGATTGCTGACGATCGCGTCCAGTCGATTATCCGAGGTCAGCGGGACGAAGGTGGTCTTCAGGTCGTTGAGCTTCAGATAGTCCTTGACGGCAGCGGCGATGCGTTGACACAACTCCACCGAGTAGCCCGTTGGCTGACCCGATGCATCTTTGAATGCGAGAGGTGCAGCGTCGGTTCGGTAGCCGATGCGGATTTCGCCACTTTTTTTGATCTGCTCGAGCGTGCCACCCTGCACCAAGCCGGGTAAGGCGCACAACGTGATCAGCGCCAGTAAAGCGCTAGCAAGTCGCTGCAGCATTTCGGCTCCCTTGTGTCGTATTGGTGTTCTTGACGGGCGAAGACCGTCGGCAAGCGGCAGTGTATAAGAACGAGTCGGTTGGGGATCACCTGCGTCGGGACCGCGCCAGCCGCGCGCCTCGCGCTGCAGGCGTCCTCGCCGCTGTCTGCACAGCAGCGGATGCTGCTACGCGCGTTTGATCAGGCGCAGGACAAATATGAGCACTACCGCGCCGATCGTCGCCACAATGATGGCGCCAAGTAGCCCACCGCCCGAGGAGAGGCCCAGTGAACTGAACAGAAATCCACCAATCAATGCGCCGACTATCCCGACAACGATATCCCCAACGATGCCAAAGCCTCCACCCTTCATGAGCATCCCGGCAAGCCATCCGGCCACCAACCCTATCAGCGCAAACCAAACGTACTGCATGTCACTTCCCTTGAGATGTTGACCGCGCCCAATGCTCAGGGAGCGGCGAAACTACCTAAGTAATGTTTGTCTAACAATACATACAAAGGCCAACATGGCCCACGGCAAGCGCCTCGGCACGTTCCGGACTCGGCGACGTGCATAGTGGACCTTGAGCGCTCACGCCGCGTGTACCTCTCCCCTACCGGTGTGTTCGGCGCATTCCCTGCGTCGCTCATCAGACCGTGCGGTCTCGCCCTCTTGCCGGGCCCGCCCTTTAATCCTCGCGATCTCGACCTAGGCGGGAAACGCCATATCGCGTGCGGACCCGCGTTAAGGACCGGTGATGCAATACCCTTCGACTCTTGCACGAGCGAGTGGAAAGTACGCGCCCATACTGGCTGCTGCAGTGCGATCGGCACTACCCTCGATCGGTGAATTGGATTGTCGGGCGGAATACAAAATGACGCCTCGGCGCGCTCGTCCTTATCGTTCTTGAAAGAACGACGAACCAAACAAATAGCAAATGTGCCCACGACTCCTGCTGGCCCTGAGCCTGCTCAGTTTCGCGACCAATATCCCGGCAGCCCCTCAATCTGGCGATGTTGCCGGCGAACGCGGTCCGCTCCAGCAGCTGCCGTACACGCCCAGTCTGGATCTCGCCTCGATGGATCGGTCGGCCAATGCCTGCGACGACTTCTACCAGTATTCGTGCGGCGGCTGGATGGCACACAATCCCATTCCCCCCGATCAGGCGAGCTGGAGCGTTTACGGCAAGCTGTACCAAAACAATCAACGATTCCTGTGGGGCATTCTTAGCGACCTAGCTAGTCGCTCCGACCGTTCAGGCAATCAACAGAAGATCGGCGATTATTTCGCTTCCTGCATGTCCGAGGCGGAAATCGAGCAGCGCGGGGTGACCCCGCTCGGACCGACACTCGCTGCTATCGACGCGCTCAAGAGTGTGAATGAGCTCCCTGTGCTGCTGGCGCAGTTGCAACTCGACAACACGGGCGACGGGTTCCTGTTCGGTTTCTCCTCAGGGCAGGACTTCGCTGACTCACAGGCCGTGATCGCTTTCGCCACCGCCGGCGGCCTCGGTATGCCGGACCGCGATTACTACGTCGACGGCGATCAGCGGGCGCTGTCGCTGCGGCAGCAATACCGTGAGCACGTGGCACGCACCTTTGTGCTGCTCGGAGCGTCCCCCGCCGTAGCGGCACAGAACGCCACCACGGTCTTGCGCATCGAAACGCAGCTCGCACGGGCCTCTCTCACGCGGGTAGAGCGGCGCGATCCCTACAAACTGTTTCACAAGATGGACCGCGCCGGCGTGGATCGTCTAACGCCACACTTCACGTGGGGGCCCTTTCTAAAACAGATGAAGCTCTCCGGCGCCAACTCGTTCAACGTTACGGATCCGAAGTTCTACGCAGCCCTTGATAAGCTGCTCGCCGCAATCTCGCTCCAAGACCTCAAGGCGTACCTGCGCTGGCATTCTATGCACGCCGCGTCCCCGTATCTGGCGAGCCGCTTCGAGGATGAACGTTTCGCATTTTTTGATAAAACGCTCCGAGGGGTACCGCAGCAGAAGCCGCGTTGGAAACGCTGCGTACAGCAGGTAGACGTGCTTCTCGGCGAAGCGTTGGGTCAGGAGTTCGTGGCGCGCACCTTCGGGCCAGAGTTGAAGGCGGCGACTCTTCTCATGACGCGGCAGATCGAGCAGGCGATGCACGAGGACATTGAGGCGCTTCCTTGGATGAGTTCCGCAACCAAGCAACAGGCGCTCGCCAAGCTCGCCGCGGTGGTTAACAAAATCGGGTATCCGGAGCGCTGGCGCGATTACAGCAGCGTCGCAATCGGCCGCGACGACTATTTTGGCAATGCGCTGCGCGCAATCGAGTTCGAGTCGCGCCGGCAGCTAAACGAGATTGATAAGCCGCTCGACCGGTTGGAATGGCAGATGACTCCACAGACGGTGAATGCCTACTACGACCCACAATTGAACGACATCAACTTTCCCGCTGGCGTACTTCAGCCACCACTTTACGACCCGCTGATGGACGATGCCCCGAATTACGGCAACACCGGGGGCACAATTGGCCATGAGCTCACCCATGGTTTCGACGACCAGGGGCGCAAGTTCGACGCCGCGGGAAATCTCAAGGACTGGTGGAACAATCAGGATGCCAACGAGTTCGGCGAACGCACCCAGTGTATCGTCGACCGGTATGCGCAGTACGTAGTCGTCGATGACATCCACATCAACAGCCGCCTCACCTTGGGGGAGGACGTGGCAGATCTCGGCGGCCTGATCCTTGCGCACATGGCCTGGCGAGCGCAAGCCGCGCGTAATGTGCCTGCCTCTAGAGACGATTTAACGCCCGAGCAACGATTCTTTGTCGGCTACGCGCAATGGGCCTGCGAGAACCAACGTCCAGAAAACCTGCGGCTCCGTGCCAAAATCGACGAACACTCACCGGGCCGTTATCGGGTCAACGGCCTGGTCGCCAACATGCCAGATTTCGCCAAGGCGTTCGCGTGCCCTGTCAACGCGCCTCTCGTCAAGCAGACGCCTTGCCGCGTTTGGTAGGGCTTTCTTAGGATCGTTCTGGCCCTTGGGAATGCACGGACAAATACTCGCATTAAGGGGATTTCACGACTTAAGGTCCAGCGTTCTATCTGGGACGTCGCACGGCGTCACCGACCGCCTTTAACGCTTCGCAGCGAGACCGGAGCACATCTACGGGACGTGCACCGGCCTCGCGGGCGAGCCATTTCAACGGCCTTGCCCAGCCGCGGCTTGCAGGCCCCCGCTCGTTGAAGCCTGCTGCAGCGTCACGTTCATCTGCGCCATCACACGATCGGTGCAAGTGACGATGTGCGCCTGCCTGGCCACGTCCTCCGAATGTGACACGCGAAAACACACAGTACGCGCGGCCTCATACACGCGGTCGTAGGCAGCCTGGCGACCTGCCGGCGTAGCGAGGTCCAGATCTGCAAGCCGCACATGGATGGAGCTCGCTTGAGGCTCGGCCGCCGCCGCGCTGTTCCATGCCACCGCGCCAAAAGCGAGCACGGACCATACCGCCGCAAGGTGTCGAATTGACAGTGCACTGACGTTCATTGCCCATACTCCTGTGACTGGTTGAGTCTGAAAACGTGACTCAGGTTGTCAGACGCACGGGCGCCGCACCGCAAATTTCCGACCGGTGCCACCAATCGCGGAGTGAATGGGGCCTAAGGCTGCTTGAACAGGTGTGCGTGCGCGGCGCTCACGGGCAGAAGCTCCTGCCGCTCTTTGAGTTTTATTTCGAGTGCGCCACGGAAAGTTCGGTGGATCGTTTCGATTGCACCGACGTTCACGATAATGCTGCGATGGATCTGCCAGAAGATTGCCGGGTCCAGCTTGCCGAGCATCTCCTTGAGGGAAGAGTTGAGCAAGAAGGTCCAGGAGCGCGTGTGCACGGTAGTGTATTTGTTGTCGGCTCGCAGATAGAGGATCTCAGCGGACGCCACCACGCGTAATTCCGACCCGTGCGGCACGCTCAGCCATTTGAGATAGCGTGGCTCACCGCCGACGGCGGATCTTAAAAGTTCGACCAGTCCACGCAGATCCGCCGGCGGCTCCCGTAAGCGGTCCCGCAGGCGGCCAATGGTCACTTTGAGACGCTCCGCCGAGATCGGCTTTAGGATGTAATCGACTGCCCCCTGCTCGAATGCCGAGAGCGCGTACGCGTCGTAGGCGGTGATAAAGACGACATGCGCCTTGCCGCTTGCGTGGCGGGCAACGTCGATCCCGGTTGCACCTGGCATCTGTATGTCAAGGAACAGTATGTTCGGTCCGTAGCGGTCGAAAGCTTCGATCGCCTGCAGCCCGTCAGCGGCCTCCCCGCTTATCAGCAGTTCCGGCCAGAGCGCTCGCAGAGTCTCGCGAAGCTCCGCGCGCAGGAGCGGCTCGTCTTCCGCGATGATGGCCGTTGGCGTCATGGCGGGGAGATCGCTGCGGACTCGTGCGCGCTGACCGTGCGGGCGAGGGCCACACGCAGATGCTGAATGAGGTCATTCAGCCGCGCTTCGGCCTGCCCTTCGCCGCGCGCGAATCCGAGCTTTATCTCGCCCAACCGATCGAACAGCATCGTCGGATCGATTTGCGCCTCAGCGGTTGCGAGGCGGGACTCAACAAGCTGACGTTCCAACTGCGCGCGCCTTAGCTCGCTCTTGCGGAAATTTTCGAGCATGCGGTCCGCGATGCGCTGGTTCATGAAAATCAGCATGCCAAAGGCTCCGTAGATGTACATCCAAAAACTGGCTCCGATGCACGCCATCCAGAAGATGTCTGGCGTTCCGGGTGGCAATCCGAATATCAAGAGATAGACGTGCTGGGTCAGGGTGGTAGAGAGAAATGCCACCGGCAGAGTTGAGATGACGGCGATCGTATACGCGAACTTTGGAGGTGCCCCGCGTTTGACCGCTTCGTCTGAGAGCAGGGCGATCGGTACGATCAGGAACACGCTAAGAGCCATCGCCACGTAGTTCACGCTCGGGTGCCCCATCCAAGCTCCGAACAGCTGCTCCTCGCGGGAATCCATGTAGATAACGAGTTGTCCAATGACCTGCAATATCAGCAGGTTGCGCCAGCTGATCCCCTGCAAGGCCGCGCGCAGGGCTGCGATCATGCGGCGGCCAGCGGTATTGCCACTGTCGCGACGACTCCGTGAGTCGCAGCACGTGCCAGCGACAAGACGGCCCGATCACCGTACAGCATCATCAGACGGCGGCGGATGTTGGCGAGTCCCATGCCGAAGCCGTCGGTCGCTGCCAATCCCTGACCGGAGTCGGCCACGCGCAGCACCAAGGTCGCCTGCTCGCGAGTCGCCGTTACGCGAATGGTGCCGCCTTCAACCGTCGGGTTGATGCCATGCTTGACAGCGTTTTCTACCAACGTCAGCAGAATCATGCTCGGAATTCTCTCGCCCGCCAGCTGCGGCGGTATTTTCAGCTCATAGGACAGCCGCTTGCCCATGCGAATCTGGTGAATGCGGAGGTACGCGTCGATCAGCTGCAGCTCATCGGCGAGCGAGGACTCTTCTTGGCGCAGCTTCGGCAGCGCTTCAGATAGATAACGCATGAGATTGTCGAGCATGTCGATCGCCGCCTGGCGATCGATGCGGGCGAGGGTGCGAACCGTAGCCAGCGTGTTAAAGAGGAAATGCGGCTCGATCTGCGCGTGCAACAGCTGCAAGCGCGCACGCTTGACGTCCGCATCGAGTGCCGCGCTTTCCGTCTGGCGCTGGATCAACTGGGTCGAGGCGGTGCGCGCGGAGCTGCGGTATACGCAAGCGGCAAGAATCATCGCGACCATCACCGCGTACTGCTCATTCAAGCTTTCAAGCTCTCCCATGAAGAAGAAAAACATCGTGCAGAAGAACCAGACGAACAGCCCAACCGCGACCAGCCACAGATAGCGGCGGACACCCGCCGCCGGCGCGAGATTTACGCCGACCGTGAGTATCGGCACCGTCGGCAGCTGGTGAAGGCACATGACCGGAAAGAAGAGCGCGGCGTGCACCACTCCCGCTGCGACGCCTTTGCGAAGCGCGGTGCTGACGAAATCGGATAGCGCCCAACTCGCAATCAAGGCCAGCGTCACGATCGTCGTATAGCCTATGCCCGCGAATAGGCCGCTCGTCCGCACTCTTGACAACCAGCCGACGTGCTCGTTCATGGGCGTACCCTCGGGACCGCCCGCTGGATGCTAGCAAGCCTGCCGCCCGCGTTCACGCGGCGCAGCCCGATGTCGCGACCCCTCGGTGGACATTTTCTGATGCTGAAGCCCCAAAAATGACCGTTCGCGCCACAAAAAGGGTCGCTCGCTCCGCAAATCCCGCCGTTCGTCGGAAAGTCCGCGGACATTGCTTGCGCCGGTGATATCAAATATTTCGCGGGCAGTTTCGACGAATAGCGCGGGCTGTCGTACAGTATGGGGCACCGGCCAACCTTTAACGAGAACGCAAATGGACCGGGCTGACCCCAGCGAGCAAGCTGCAAACGCCTTGAGCCAGTCACCGCACGGCGCTCACGAATCGCTGATTGAAAGCCGGCTCCGCCGACGCCTGCGCAGGAACGACTGTTGTGTCGACGCGCTCTGCGGACTTGCGACTATCTACCTGCGGCACGGTTCGCTGGAGGAGGCGCTGCGCCTTCTGCGGCATGCGCTCAGGCAGACGGATAGCTCCGCGCAAGTCTGGGGGCTGCTGACGCAAGGGCTGACCGCGTGCGGTCGCCTAGTCGAGGCAAGAGCGGCCAATCAGAACGCGCTTCGGATCAATCCCGACAACCCTCAACACTGGGTGGCATTGGCCTCCATCAACAACCGGCTGCTACGGCCGGAGGCAGCGCTTGTCGCATATCGGCACGCGGAACGCTTGGCGCCCGATCTGCCTTTGCTGCATCTCTCGATCGGCCACGTTCTAAAAACCATCGGGCGGCGTTCCGAGTGCGAACGCGTTTACCGCGAGTGCATCGCGCGGGAGCCCGCTGCAGGTGAAGCCTACTGGAGCCTGGCGGACCTGAAGAACTACGTGTTCAGCGCCGACGAGGTCAAGGCGATGGATGCTGTGGTCGCCACCGGAGCCGGGGGTGATGCAAACCTGGCGCGGTTGCACTTCGCGCTTGGAAGGGCCCACGAGCAGCGTGGTGACGCGGTGAAAGCGTTCGCAAACTACGAGCGGGGCAACCGCCTACGGCGCCGGCAGGCGCCGTTCGACCACGCTGTCTTTGCGTCCAGGTGTCGCCGCACAGTCGCCAGCTTCGGTCATGCATTCTTTGCCGCTACGCAGTCCGCGGGGCACACGGACCGAGCGCCGATATTCATCGTCGGCATGCCGCGGTCAGGCTCGACACTGGTCGAGCAGATCCTTGCCAGCCACTCCGGCGTCGAGGGCACGATGGAACTGCCGAACGTACTCAACTACGTTCGGGAGTTCGACAATCTCGCCGTCACACGCGAGGCGTACCCAGAAAGCGCGAGCGCAGCACCGCGGGCAGTATTCGCAGCGCTCGGTCGCCGGTACATCGAAGAAACTCTGCCGCTGCGCTCCGATTGCGAGCGGTTCATCGACAAGATGCCCAACAATTTCGCGCACGTCGGGCTGATCCACGCGATGCTCCCGAATGCGACGATTATCGACGTGCGGCGGCACCCGATGGATGCGTGTTTCAGCTGCTTCAAGCAGCACTTCGCCGCCGGCCAGACGTTCTCCTATGACCTCGAGGGACTTGGCCAGTACTACCGAGAGTATCTCGGGCTAATGGATCACTGGGATTCCGTGCTCCCCGGCAAGGTCCTGCATATCGCTTACGAGGACTTGGTGCGCAGCCCGGAGCCGACGATTAGGCGGCTGCTCGCGCACTGCGACCTTCCCTACGAGACGGCCTGCCTCGATTTTCATCTAACCGAGCGAGCCGTACGTACCTCGAGCTCGGAGCAGGTGCGCCAGCCGCTCTATGCCTCCGGCATTGGATATTGGCACAGGTTCGAGACGGAACTTGAGCCGCTGCGGCGCAGCCTAGGAGACTGCCTCGACCGGTTTTCGGACGGACCGGTTCGCGGCAGGTGGCTCGGACAGCGGACCGCCGCGTCGGGCAGGCTCTTTGCGCGTAAGTCCGCGGTCGGACTTGCCGTTGCGGCGATCACTTCTGCGGAATGCGGCTCTCAGGCCGCGCTTGCAGCGGAACCGTCCGATATTCCAGAGGTCGTGGTGACCGCCCGCAAGCGCACCGAGTACCTAGAGGACGTGCCGCAGAGCATCGACGTACTCTCAGCGCAGGATGTGCAGAACCTCAACGTCGTGCGGATCGAGGACTTCGCGCTTCTCTCGCCTTCGGTCTCTCTGACGAGTACGGGTCCCGGTGGGCAGCGGCTGGTCATTCGCGGCGCCTCCGACGGGAGCGATGCTAACTTCGGCCACAGCAATATCTCGACGACTGCGTTCCTTGTCGATGACCTGTCCGCCAGCTTCTACGGTCACGATCCTGATCTGCATCTGTATGACCTCGAGCGCATTGAAGTCCTGAACGGCCCGCAAGGAACGTTGTTCGGCCCCGGCTCGCTGTCGGGCGCTGTGCGCATCGTCACCAAGAAGCCCGATCCCCATACCCTCGCCGCCGGCGCAGACGTCGAGGGCGGGACAATTGACGGCGGCGGCAACAACAGCACTTTCGAGGGGTTCGTCAATATCCCACTCATCGAGGGTACCACCGCCCTGCGTGCGTCCGCTTACAGCGTGCACCTAGGTGGCTACATCGACAACGTATTGGCCACGCGACACTGGCTGAATGGCGTAACTTCGACCAATGCCCAATGGGCCGGCAGCGATGACAACACCCGATCCGTCCTCGGAGGCCGTATTGCCCTCCAGCACGCTTTCTCGGACGCCTGGTTGCTGCGGATTACCGGCCACTATCAGCGACAGCTCTACTCGGGCAGCTGGGATGAGGACCCGACCTATGTCGGTCCGCGCGCTCGCCGCCAGTTTTCGCCTGCAGGCGGCTACAACTACTCACGGTTCTTGGAGCTGTCCGTGGAGGGCGACGTCGGCATTGCCGACCTGATTTACGTGGGCGGCTATTCCTCGCAGTCCAATCGTCGACTCTATGACTTTTCGGACTATGCGCAGTACGGCTCCTATTCCAGCTTCATTCAGGCCACCACATGCGTGACGGATCCGGCGAGCGGCCCCGGGAACCACGGCTGTAAGGTTCCCTATATGTACGGCCAGGTCGACAACGTCCTCTCTCGATGGTCAAACGAGCTGCGTCTGCAGTCAAAGCCACACGGAATGGTGCAATGGACCGTCGGCGCCTATTGGGAAAGATCAACCAATCCATACAGCGGGTTCGAGCATCTGCCAAACATCAACTTTAACGGCGCCGCGGCGCAAGGCGCACTGCAGAGCGGCGCCGCTCCCCTCGCGCAAGAGTTCTACAGCGACTTCGCTACCGCGAGGGAACTGCAGATCTCGGAGTTTGGCGACGCGACCGTCAATATTAACGGGCGGTGGAGCATCGAAGGGGGCATCGAGCATTTCCACTCAACACTCTCGGATTCCGTCGACTGGGCCAGCTATTTCTTTCAGCCGAAGATTCCCACCGATTACAGCGCATCGTCCGGGAGGATCAACTTTAAGGCGGGCGTGAACTTTAAGCCCGCGGAGCACGCTCTGATTTACTTCACATTCGCCCAAGGCTTCCGCGAGGGAGGTTTCAATTACCTCTCGCCAGACTCCTATCCAACGCTTCCGCACTATTTCAGTCCCGACACGCTCGACAACTTCGAACTCGGCTGGAAA
>Ga0187780_10001270_pt1 | contig 19053 bp, 4 predicted proteins | sample 1015_Q2_SP10_20__FD_132429 | JGI IMG/M metagenome (GOLD analysis project Ga0187780, IMG submission 132429) | Tropical peat soil microbial communities from peatlands in Department of Meta, Colombia - 1015_Q2_SP10_20_MG | ecosystem: Environmental > Terrestrial > Soil > Wetlands > Peat | place...
AAGACATGCTGGTCAGCGGCACGAACATCGCGGCCGGCACCACGGTGCCGTATTCGCCTATCGTGGGTGCGGTTTCCGTTTCTCTTAATGTACCGATCCTCGGCGATGTGGCTTCGGGCACCGCCATCACATTCACGCCCCCCTATTCGTCCGACCTGCAAGCGCTCATCCAGAATTGGCTTGTCTATTCGGGGGCAAATCAAGGCACGCCCAGCAGTCAATTCTACCAACCGACGGACGATCTCACTAACTTCTGGCCGAACGCTGCAGCCGCGTACCCCGACGCTTTTCTCGATCTGGTTCTGTCCGCCCTGACGCAAGGTTATGTCATTCCGCCTCCGTTCAACGTGGCGCTGGGCAATCAGATCATAAATTATCTCCCGCTAGCGCCTCCCACCGTAGCCACGCTAGCCGGTGCAACGGCCGAGAACTGGAGCACCTTTTTTCAGCGAAATCCCACCTGGTTGCCTCCCTTCACGCTTCCCGGCAACACCACCGCCCGCATCGCTGCTTTCGTTCGCTTCACCCAGCGCTTTTTTGCCGTTTCGTCGAGCGGTCCGCCGAGCGAGATAATTCTCGCCACCGCGGCCAGCACCGCTCCGGGTGGCACCTCGCTGCAATTCGAGCCGACGTCCGCGATCGTCAAAAGCGGCATGTCGGTCAGCGGGCCGGGTATACAGCCCGGAACAACCGTCAAATCCGACCCGACAACTACCGCTACCGGCAATATATTAGTTCCGCTGGACCGGGACGTCGACACGAGCGGCGTGGCACTTCAAGCAACGATCACCTTCAGACCGACGATTTCGCTTGCGTCGACCTCGGGGCCGCCCGTGTTGCAAGCGCCGGCAACGGACTGGCTGGCCAACTGCCTCGCGAATTATATCGCGAATTATGGACCATTCGCTTTGGGCAGCGGCTTCGATTTTCGCGGACTGCAAGGCGTCGCTGAAAATGTGTTCCCTGATGACTTTCGGGCGCAAGCCTGGGTGGTGGAGGCGCTGATCACGATCGATGCGCTTTGGAAAATTGTGCAAACAATGAGTTCGCCGCCGCCGGCGGCTCGCCAGTTTTCCATCGTCGAAGCGCTCTATGCGAGGGGCTTTACCTCCGCGGCAGGAATAACTGAACTTGCCAACGCGGATTTTCAGCAGGCCCTGGTCGGCACTGTGGCCTACGATCTGGCGCTATCGATCTACAACGCCGCCGCCGCTATCGCGCCGCCACAGCCTGTGACCACACCACCAATCGGCGGGTTTCAGCCGATCAACGATGGATCACTCACCGATTGCATTCCCGCGCCGTGCGCATCGCCGCTGGGCGCGATCGCATACCTCCACGAAATGCTAGAGGTTTCAGAGCTGTCTACCTGCGAATCTGTGACGGCCCCGACAATTTCGTTGACGACCAGTTTAGACACGCCGAACGGAACGAGCTTGCCCTTCACATCGACCGCAGGAGTAATTGCCGGCATGTCGGCAAGCGCTGCGGGGATTCAGAACGGAACCACAGTGACAGCGGTAACGCCCGCCACCTCGGTGACATTGAGCAAGCCAATCTCGACTGACGTCCCGAGCGGGACAAGCGTCACATTCTCGGCCCCGACCTTGGGCGCCGTGCTTAGCCAACGTCGCGGACCGGTCGGAAATTTAGCAGCGAGTTGCGCCAATCTCGAAACGCCGTTGCCGCTGATCGATATTGTTAATGAATGTCTCGAATATTTGGGCTCGGTTGCCGCCCCAACCAATGGGCAGGTTTACAATACCTCCTCCGATGCCCTGGCTGGCCTCACGCTATGCCAGGAGCAACCTTGTCCTGACAATGACAAACAGCGGCATTGCCACGACCCGGCCAAGCTGTTCGCGGCATTGCCCGAGTACTCGACGCCGGCGACGCCGGTGGCAGCCAACAGCGCGGTCGAGCCGGCCGTATTCAACAACCTCAAGGCTGATTTCTCGTCATGCCTTCTGCCCTACTCACAAGCGCTCGATGTTTCGCGGACCTATCTGCGTCACTTCCGGTCCTGTCGTTTCGAAGAGATGCGGACGTTCCGCAAATGTATCACCGAATTCACGCTTGATCCGACCAACGAACCAGCCGGCTTCCAGTCACACCTGTGGCGGTATCCGGTGCGCATCGATATCGCGATAGAATATCTGGGCTTCACCCCTGAAGAGTACAGCTTGTTGTTCCAAGGTGCGGCAGCACCGCCCTGCGCCCAGCCTGCGCATCGTGGCAATGGCAATTCCACGACAGGCATCACGCCTTTGCCGCCAGCCGGAAGTTCATCGTCGAATCCGCAGGCACCCGCTGCAGGCGCGATCGCGGCGGAGCTTGTCGTTGCTACCACCGCTACCGCGAACGAGCGCACCATGGGCGTCGGGTTGCCGGCGTTTCTCGAGGCAACCTGCCTTAGCTATTGCGAATTTTACGAGTTGTGGAAATCAGGCTTCGTTCAGTTCCGAAACGGTGCCGACCCGAAGAACGGTGTCTTTCCCGAGTGTGAGCCTTGCTGCCTCGACGCGCTGTGTCTTCAGTTTGGCGAGGAAAACCAGGCGCAGATCCTAGTCGATCTAATCATCTTCGTCAGACTTTGGCGTAAGCTGAACGAATCCTGCTGCTTCTGCTATTCCTTCGCACAGCTTCGCGACATTTGCGATGTCTTGCATCTCTTCAACGGCACCGCCGTCAATCCTGACTTCATTCGACAACTCGCGGCGTTCCAGATGCTCCGCGATCATTTTCATCTCGAGCTTGCCGATCCGGCGGGCAGCGTGCCGGCGACTGCGATCGACGCCGACCGAACGCATATTCTTGCTCTTTGGATTGGCCCCACAGCGGCGAAATGGCATTGGGCGGTCGAACAGCTGATCAATCACGTCGAGCGGTATGCGCAACGGCGCCACATGTGCGAACGCCGGTCACCCGAGTTCGTCAAATTACTGGTTGCAAACCTGGATCCGCTGTCTGGGCTCGCCGGCTTTAATCCGACATCGACTACCGATAATTGGCATGCGCTGCCGACCCATACACTCCGCTTTGCCGAGGTGCTGGCGAAGATCTACGCCTCTGATTTCACCATTGGCGAACTCGTCTACCTCTTTACCGCTGGAGCGCACCTCGATGGTGACGATCCGTTTCCCTTGCAGGACCCGAACGAGGCGCTCGATCTGCCACTTAGCCTCCCCCATGATGAACGGAAAGTCTCGCTCTGGCATCTGCGCCATGAATTACTGGCAGTCCAAGTAACGGAAGACGATGTCAAGGATTGGCATTGGAGGCGGATCGAGGCCGCACTGCAGGACGATTTCGGCTACGCGTTGAGCGACATTCTCGCACTGGGTCAGCATTTTTTCCCGGACGTGTTGGCGCAGTCGGGCTATCAGGCGAACGCTGCATCCACACGTTTTGTCACCAGCCTTGCCGCCACCAGCACTTCAGCGCCGATGTGGAACACGCCGGCGGACGGCCCCTTCCAATACGATCAAACCGCGCAGCACTTGTCGGCCCGAGTGCCAATCTCGGATCGGGCAGTGATCGCCAAACTCACGCATGTCCACGATCTAAACGCGCAGGAGCAGCAAGCCGTCCAGGATCTCCACTTCCAGCCGCGCGCCATGCTCGCCGCCTTTGCACCGCTATTTTCCGATTTTGCCGCGGCGCAACGACGGCTGATCGAAGAGCCAGAGGAACACGAACGCTGGGACTATTTCTGCAGGCAATTTGTTCTTTGTCATAAGCGCTGCCGCCTGATCGCGAGTCATCTTTCGCGTCACGTTGCGACCGCAACTGGGCAGGAATGCCCAGAAGGTGACGCGCCCGCATGGCTTATCCTGCGCACTCTGTTCGCCGACGAGAACAAGGCGACCGCGGATTGGGAAAATGATTCCGGCACAACGCCGCCAGTTACCTGGGGGCCGCCTCCGAAAGGGGGTGCCTTCGCCGCACTGCTCGGCCTCGTCGGAACTGGCCTCATCGCTGAATACAAACCGGCGGCCGGCCCCGTCGTTTGGCGCGACAGTTCGGGCTCGCTTTCCGGGTTCGGCGCGGAGCGGGATCGCGAAAATTGTCCCGTGCCGACGGTACTGCCGGCTTTTGGCGTCACCCTGACGCCCCAACAGATGCAGTTCGTGAGCGTCCACAATGGCTTCCTGATGAAGGACGCGACGGCTGCGTGGCTCGGTGGAGCGCAGGGCTTCGAAGTGACGTGGTCGGGCGCGCTCCTGGTGGAACACGAAGGCACCTATGAATTCTGGGCCGGTGCGCCGACCCCGGACGATGAGCGGCCGGGGTGGGATGAGGGGATGCATACCCGATGGCGCATCGTGCTCCAGCGCGGACAGCGCAAATGGGTGATCCTCAGTCATCATTGGCCTGGCGAAGAGGAGCATCGATCCTTTGCATTACCACTGAAACGCGGTGCCTATGATCTGACAGTGGAGTTGGTTCAGCCTGCCCCCGAATTTGCCAACGACGAACAGGTTGTTCCACAGCGGACCGGGTTTCAGGTTAAATATTCGGGGCCGGACAGTGACGGCCGGCGCATCGAAATTCCTCACACACACCTCTTCTCGCGGTGGAAAGATCAAACCTTGGGCGAAGGCATTACAGGCCTCAGTCCAGGTGCCGCGTCTTATCTGAGCGGGTACTATGTCAGCTCGCTCCGCGACATTCGCGGAACCTATCAACGCGTGTTCAAAGCACATGTTTTCAGCCATCGCTTTGCGCTCTCCGCGCACCGTCGGCCGCACGGCACTTCCGAACTTGGTTACATGCTCACGCGAGGCGCCAACTTCGTCGGCGCCGCCTATTACCGCGCGAACGCCGGCTTTACGCGTCACGCCGCGAACTTTGACTTCAACTTCCTGCCGCTGCGCGACGAATATCAGGCACCGACCCAGGACTCGCGAGCGAACCCATCGCCACAAAGAATCCAGGCAATGTTCGATTGGTGGGAGAGGTTGTTCGATTACGTCATCGCGCGCAAGGACATTCATCATCGCTGTCACGATCGCCATCTCTGGCATCTCTTCGAGGAAGCCCAGGAGAAACAGCCCAGTCATCCCGACTATCTGCTCCATCATATGGGAGCGGACTCTCGCCACTGGAAAGTCGACACACGATATTTCCAGGGCCAGAACGTGCCGGTCTACGCGATCAGCAGTATCGATCTCGAAGACGAACGGTGGACGCTTCGGGCTTGGCACGCCGACCAATGGATTCGCGGCCTGGAATGCTTTTTCACGGCCAAGAATCTCGACTCGGCACGACCGGACCTTTGGGCATCTGACGATCCGAGCGCCCTTGTCGCCGGCGAAACCGAAACCGGCAATGCGAATCTGTCCACCTTCCTTTGCGCTGGCTGCCTGGAGAATGGCGATCCACGCCGCTACGAAGAGGTGAAGCGACTCAATGATGGGCTGCGCGAACGCGGCCGCAACGCGCTCGTCGCCTATTTGTGCCACATGAACCGGATGCCGTTGCCCTGGCTGCCGGGACACTTCGCGACCGTGCCAAGGGATCTCAGCGACCTCTTACTCTTGGATGTCGAGGCCGGCATCCGCGAAAAGGCCAGCCGGATCGAAGAGGCCATTACGGCCGCACAAAACTTCATACGCCGGGCGCGGCTCGGGCTGGAGCCCGGTTGGACGATCACCCCTGAATTCATCCACATGTGGGAGCGTGAGTTCGCTTCGTTCCATATCTGGCAGGCTTGTAAGCGCCGTCATCTCTACAAGGAGAACTGGGTCGAATGGGACGATCTTGATCACGCACGTCAGGTCGAAGCGTTCCGTTTTTTGGAATCGAAGTTGCGCAGTTCCGAGTTGACAATCGCCGCGCCCGGCGGTCTCGAATGGTGGCCCGATCAACGGCCGCGCAGGCATCAAACTCTGCATTTGGTACAGAAGGGTGAACCGGCGGACATTCGACAGCTGTCCACCCCTCGCGAAGGCCTCAACCTGCTTGGCACACCGGAGCGCAACGCCCGGCCGTCCTGGCTGACCGCTGTTCAAGCAGATGGTCAATCCGTCTCCGGTTCTTCGGCGACGACGCGGGACAAAAAGCTTCCCGATTGGATGGAAGCGGCGATCCGCTTGGGCACCCGCTTCTATCGGATAGCTGCGGCTGGTGCGCCGCCGGCTGGTATGAGCTTCGAACCGCACAAACATTCCAAGGCCTGTGTTAACTGCTGCGAGGAGTGCGGCTGCAGCCATCCTGCAATGACGGACGAGTATTATTTTTGGCTCATCGACGGCAAATTCTACCAACCGCCGGTGACACCGACCCCGGCCGGGTTTACACCGCCACCCCCAGGCGATTACCAGAACGGCTACCAGGAAGATTTTTACGATTCCAATCAGCAGGAAGCCGCGGTTTGGCAGGATCCGGCGCAACTGCCCGATCTGCTCGAGTGGCAGGCGTCACCGATGGTTCGGTTGGCCTGGTGCCGGGTCCATAATGGCGAATTCCAAGAGCCGCGGAAATCGACTCGCGGCGTTGCGGTCACGTCGGGCAGTGCTGACCTGGTCTTCCTGGGAAGGACGGGAGATTCGCTGACTTTTTCCGTGACCGACGCGGTGAACCCGCCACAAGGTTACGCCGATCCGTCGGCACCAGGCTTCCGCTACGATTTGGCAGCCGACAGCGCGGTGGCTCTCCCGCAGGTGTTGGCGCCCGCAAGTCCAGCGACCTTTCTTGGCACGCTGCCCGCCTATCCGTACTTCGTGTTCTTTGCACCGGGGACGCACCTCTTTCCGCTTTCGCCATTTGCTCCGTCGCTCGCGATCGCACGGTCATTACGCTCACACTGTCAGTTTGAGGTGGCGCTCAAATGGTACGGGCTCGCCTTCGATCCATTGCATCAGGATTGCAGATGGATCGATTGCGACAGCAACACCACTCCGCAAACTGCCGTTAACTCTGCTCCCGCCGGTGCATCGATCAGTCCTGCCGGCGGCGGGGCGAATCCGGCCGCGACTGCGGGTAATGGCGGAACGCCGCAGGGCGCCTGCTGCGACAGCACGGATGTCACTTGCGAGCAGGCAAGGCACCGCGCCGTCCTGCTGCATTATCTGGACACACTGGTGGAATGGGCAGACGCCATCAGGCGGCGCGGCAATTCACCAGAAGCATTCGAACAGGCACGCGTCATTTTGGACACCGCCAAGCTAATCATGGGTAAAGCGCCGTGTGAGGTGCGCATGCCCGAACCTGCAACGCAACAAACGGTATCCAGCTTCAGTCCGGCATTTGCGCCGCTAAATCCGCGTCTGCTCGAACTGTACGAAGTCGTCAAGGATCGCCTGGAAATGATCCGAACCGTCGTGAATTCGCGCCGGCTTCAGGATGGATGGCTCGGCCAAGACATCAGATATTTTGGTAATGACCCGGCGCGCGAGGGTTGGCGCACCAATCTCGATCCATGCGCTGACGAAGCCGAATGGTGTTATTTGCCCAGTCCTTATCGATTTACTTCTTTGATCCAGAAGGCGCTGGATTATGCCGCAAGGGTCGAACAACTCGGCGGCGCCCTTCTGGCGGCCTTTGAGAAAGGCGATGCCGAATACCTGGCGGCTCTGCGCGCCAGCCACGAACGCGAGTTACTGACGCTCGGTATTGAGGCCAAGAAGGATCAATGGCGGGATGCCGATTGGCAGATCGAAGCATTACAAAAAGGAAAAGAAGCTAGCCACGCAAATCTGATCTACTATAACGGGTTGATCATTGCCGGCCCTGGCGGCTTGATCGCCAATGAGATCCTTTATCAAGCCCTTACCATTGTTTCGACTGAGCTGCGCGCAGTCAGCAATTCGATCGAAGCAGCGAGCGGAGCATCGGAGGGAGCGGGCAACTTTTTCTCTGGCGTGGCCGGTTTCGGTGGAACTCCGCTCGATTACTACCAACTTCCCATCGGCGGCCCTATAGGGGGGTCGCTTGCAGCTGTGGCTCGCGGCATAAACGCCTTGGCCGATATTGCTAACTCCACGGCCGGGCTTGATTTGACAGAAGCCGGTTGGCAGCGCCGTTTTGATGAATGGACTCACCAAACACAAATTCTGGCCATTGAGATTCAGCAAATCGAACGCCAGATTCTCGGTGCTCAAAGACGTCGCGACCAGGCTCTCACGGACTTGAACATGCAACGCCGGCAGATCGAGCAGTCGGCTGAAGTGCAAGATTTCCTGCGCGACAAATTCACCAACCATGACCTCTACCTTTTCCTCCAGAAAGAGACGATGGCACTCTATCACGGGACCTATGATCTTGCGCTTTACGCGGCCCGACAAGCGCAGCATGCCTTCAATTTTGAGCGCGGCCACACCACGCGTCGCTTTGTTCCCGAGTGCGGCTGGGACAATCTCCACGAGGGGCTCATGGCTGGCGAGCGCCTGTCGGTGGCGTTGCGCAGCATGGAGAAGGCCTATCGCGACGAGAACGTTCGAGAATACGAACTGACCAAAAGCTTCTCGCTGCGTTTGCACTTTCCCATCGAATACTTGAAGTTGCGGACGACGGGCCGCTGCGAGATCGACATTCCGGAATGGATGTTCGACCTCGATTTCCCCGGCCACTACATGCGGCGGATCAAGGCTTTCACAGCCAACATCCCCTGCGTCAACAGTCGTTTTAGCAACGTTAATGGTCGCTTCACGCTTCTCGCCAGCAAGACCCGTATCAGCCCGCGTCTGAGCGCTCCCGCACACGGTTGTTGCTGCCCACCGCAGCCCTGCAGTGGCAACTGCTGCGAAGATGAGCGGCTCGCACGCGAATACGAGCCGTGTCCAGACGATCCCCGATTCGTCCGGCAATTCGGCGCTCGGGAGGCGATCGCCACCTCGACCGGGCAGAATGATTCAGGCTTGTTCGAGCTCAATTTCAACGACGAACGTTACTTGCCGTTCGAATATATGGGTGCTGTCAGTCGCTGGCGGATCGAGCTGCCGCCGGAAAACAATTATTTCGAAATGGAAACCGTCAGCGACGTCATTATCAGGCTGAGCTACACGGCACGTGAAGGCGGCGAGGCGCTGCGCCGTGCAGCGAATGAGGCGGCGCACAGGCATCTGCCGGGTGACGGCTGGCGCTTCCTCGACGCGCGTCATGAATTCCCTGATGCTTGGCAACTGTTCCGGGATTCCATGCAGGAGGGGCGGAACGAGGGTCGCCTCATGCTCCGGCTTGATCGCAAGTTGTTTCCGTTCATTCCCGGCGCGTGCGAAATCCATCTCGACCAAATGGCGATTCTTTTTGGTAGGGATGAGTGCGCGGATCGCTATTACCCGCAAGTCGGGGATTGTCCGTGTCCGGAATCCGGCATGCCCGCTCGCTGTGTCATCAGAGTCACATGTGGCTCGGAGGAGCATGATCATATGACAGAAGTTTCATGTGTGGCCACTACAGAATGGCCCCATCTTCATTGCGGATTTTTTGACATCGGTGCCAGGCGCCTGGGTGGGCCGGATCGGTATGTAGAGATCACAGTCCGATTCCCCCTCGAAAGCCACGACGTCGAGCGCATCTTCTTGTTGTGCAATTACGGGGTCTTGCGGAGATCGCACGGTTTTCGTCGGGATGAAGGCAAATCGTCCGAATATTGGAGAGAGGCGCAGGTGTCCGGAGTCGTCCGCAGGGATGAGAAGGTGCATCCCCCAACGCATGACGCGCAACGAAGGAACGCATCATGGCCGAGAACGTAACGGCGCGCAACGAGCGGGAAAAAGCCTCGCAAGAAGAGGGCTCACTATTTGCGCCACCGCAAATCGTCTTGCCTAAGGGCGGCGGGGCTATCCGCGGAATAGATGAGAAGTTCGGCGCCAACCTAATCACGGGCACAGGATCGCTGAGCCTTGCGTTGCCATTGAGCCCGGGACGCCTGGGCTTCGGACCAAAACTTGCGCTGAATTACGATTCGGGCACTGGCAATGGTATCTTTGGGATGGGTTGGAGCCTGTCCACGTCGTCGATTACGCGCCGGACCGATAAAGGGTTGCCGCAATATCATGACGACGAAGAGTCGGACATTTTTCTGCTGTCAGGGGCCGAGGATTTGGTCCCGATTCTACGCGAGGGGTGCGACCCACCCCAATTCGACGATTTCCAACGGGCCGGTTATCGGATAAGGCGCTATCGGCCGCGCATTGAAGGTCCATTCGCTCGAATCGAGCGCTGGACCCACCTCGGCACCGGCGAGACACATTGGCGTTCGCTGTCCAAGGACAACATCCTCACCGTATACGGACTTGAAACTAATTCGCGCGTCGCCGACCCGCGAGAGCCTCGGCATGTCTTCAGCTGGCTCATCTGTCGCAGCTACGACGACAAGGGTAATGCCGTTCTCTACGACTATGTCGCAGAGAATGACCGCGGCATTGATTTGACAAGGCCGAGCGAGTCCGCCCGAATTAGGACGGCGAACCGGTACCTGAAGCGGATACGCTACGGCAATCGCGTTCCGCTCCTGCTCGATTGCAAAGAGCCGAGGTTGCGCCATTCTCATGTCGAGGAGCACGATCTTGAATCGGCACAGTGGATGTTCGAGGCCGTCTTTGACTATGGCGAGGGACATTATCGGGAGGAAAAGCCGAGCGCAGGCGACCGCATTTTTTGTAGCGCGTCTACGCAGGCTGATCATGACTGGCTAGTGCGGCAAGATCCCTTCTCTTCCTATCGCTCGGGATTTGAGGTCCGCACCTATCGACTTTGCCGTCGCGTCTTGATGTTCCATCACTTCCCGGAGGAACTTCCGATCGACTCCTGCCTCGTGCGTTCCACCGCTCTGCATTACGAGGAAAGGCCGGTGGGTTCATTGATGGTGCAGATGGTGGAATACGGCCACAAGCGCGACGATGATGGCCGCTATCTGACACGCTCACTGCCCAAGCTCGAATTCGCCTACAGCCGAAGCCCGCTCGAAGATCCGAATTACGTGGACTACAGGCTTCATGATGTGAATCCGGAGAGCCTTGCCAACCTGCCCGGCGGGATCGACGGCGACAACTACCGCTGGCTTGACCTTAATGGCGAGGGCATTTCCGGGGTGCTGACCGAGCAGGATAAGTCGTGGTTCTACAAACCCAATCTCGGCGATGGTCGGTTCGGCACGATGGAAACCGTCATGACCCGTCCGTCACTAGCCGCGCTGGGCACGGGACGCCAGCAATTCATGGATTTGGCCGGGGATGGCAACCTTGATCTGGTCGATTTGTCGCCGCCAACGCCCGGATTTTATGAGCGGACGCGCGAGGAGGGATGGGCGGGCTTTCGCCCCTTTCATTCGTTACCCGTGCAGGATTGGAGCGATCCCAATCTGCGCTTTGTCGATCTCACTGGCGACGGCATTGCTGATGTTCTGATCACCGAAGACGACACCTTCACCTGGCATCCGTCGCTGCTGCAAGAAGGCTTCGGTGCGGCAATTCGCGTATCGGTGCCGCTGGAAGAGACAAAAGGACCGCACATCATATTCGCGGACGACGCGCAGTCGATCTTTCTCGCCGACGTTTCTGGTGACGGGCTTTCCGACATCGTGCGCATTCGTAACGGCGAGGTCTGTTACTGGCCCAACCAAGGCTACGGGCGATTCGGCGCTAAGGTGACGATGGATCGCTCACCCTGGTTTGATGAGCCTGATCAATTTGATCAAACGCGCATTCGGCTGGCAGATACCGATGGATCCGGAACCGCTGATATCGTTTATCTCGCCCGCGACGGCGTGAAGATCTTTCTCAACGAGACTGGCAATGCTTGGAGCAGCGTTCGCCACCTCCGCCAATTTCCAGCGATCGACCATGTCGCTTCTATCACGGTTGCCGATTTCCTCGGTCGCGGCACTGCGTGCCTGCTCTGGTCGTCTCCCCTGCCCGGCGACGCGAGACGGCAGCTGCGCTATGTCGATCTCATGTGCGGGCGGAAGCCACACCTGCTAGTGCGTGCGGTCAACAATCTCGGCGCCGAGACCCGGATCCACTATGCGTCATCGACCGAGTTCTATCTTGCCGACAAGTCGGCAGGCACACCGTGGGTCACGCGGCTGCCGTTTCCCGTCCACGTGGTCGCGCGCGTTGAAACGTATGACTATGTCAGCCGAAATCGTTTCGTCACGCGTTACACCTATCATCACGGATACTACGACGGAGTCGAACGCGAGTTCCGCGGATTCGGGCGGGTGGATCAGCTGGACACCGAGGAATTCGCTGCCCTGACGGCGAGCGGCGCCTATCCGATTGCCGACAACGTCGCAGCTGGCTCAAACGTTCCGCCCACGCTCACCAAGACTTGGTTTCATACTGGCGTCTATCTTCAAGGTGGGCGCATCTCCCGTCATCTGGCGCATGAATATTATCGGGAAGGATCACGACGTCATGGAGAAGCCGAGCTCTCCCACCAGCAGATCCAAGCGATGCTGCTCGATGACACCATCTTGCCATCACATCTGACGCCGGAGGAAGCGCGTGAGGCATGCCGATCGCTTAAGGGATCAATGCTGCGTCAGGAAGTCTATGCCCTGGACGACAAGGATGAGTCGAGCCGCCCCTATACGGTTGCCGAGAGTAATATGACGATCCGTCTCTTGCAGAAGCGGCGCACCAACCGGTATGCAGTCTTCTTTACCCATGCCCGTGAGGCGATCACTCTCCACTATGAACGCAAACTTTACGCTATCGATGGGTGCTGGCGCGCCGACCCACGGGTGTTGCACAATATCACGCTTGCGGTCGATGATTTTGGAAACGCGCTGCAGTCCGTGGCGGTCGCCTATGGGCGCCGCTTTCCAGACCCCACACCTCTTCTCAGCGCCGCCGATCGGCAGAAGCAGGCACGGATCCTTCTCACGTTGACGGAGGCCGTTTACACCAATGCGGTCCTGGAGCCTGACGCTTATCGCACGCCTCTTCCTGCAGAATCTCGCACTTACGAATTGCTGCAGGTGTGGCCGAACGCGGCGCAAGCCAATGTGACGAACCTGTTTCGTTTCGATGAGTTGAAAGCCAAAGTGAAGGCTGCCGGCGACGGTCGGCATGACATTGCCTATGAAGACATCAACCCCACCGCACTACTCCCGGGTCATCCCTACCGCAGAATAGTCGAGCGGATGCGCAGCCTATACCGGCCGAACGATCTCGGAGTTTCGACGGGAAATACCAGGTCGTTGCTGCCGGTCGGTCATCTTGAGTCGCGAGCGCTACCCGGCGACGTCTACAAACTCGCGTTGACCCCGGGGTTGATTGTCCAAGTCTACCGGCGCAGCGGCACCGCGCTGTTGCCCAATCCCGCCGAGGTGCTGGGCAGCCTCGACGAAGATGGAGGCGGCTACGTCGATCTCGATGGCGATGGCAGCTGGTGGCTCGCCACCGGGCGCGTATTCTACGATGCTGATCCCGGCGCCTCGCCAGAGCAGGAGCTCGCGAAGGCGCGGCGGCACCTCTTCATGCCGCGCCGCTACGTCGATCCGTTTGGCCATGCCACCACGATCGACTATGATCCGCACAATCTGCTGGTGGTGCAAACCACCGACTCCCTGGGCAACAGGGTCACTGCCGTCAACGACTATCGAGTGCTGCAGCCGACGCTGCTGACGGATGCCAACTGCAATCGAGTCGCTGCAAGCTTCAACGCGCTTGGCTTAGTCGCTGGGACTGCGGTTATGGGCAAAATCACCGAAGATCTCGGCGACTCGCTGACAAACTTTGCGGCCGATCTCACCGAGAAGCAGATCGACGATTTTTTTGAAGCCCACGATCCGCACGCGCTGGCGATCGCCCTGCTTCGCGACGCCACGACGCGTGTCGTCTATGACGTCAATCGTTTCGCGAGAACTCGCGCCGCCAATCCAACAGATCTCACGAAATGGCAGCCCGCCTATGCAGCCACGTTGGCGCGCGAGACCCACGCTGCCGATCCACTGCCGCCCGGCGGACTAAAGATCCAGATCGGCTTTGGTTATTCGGACGGCTTTGGTCGCGAGATCCAGAAGAAGATGCAACGCGAACCTGGGCCCGTCATCGACGGCGGCCCAATCGTCGATCCCCGGTGGGGAGGCAGCGGTTGGACCATCTTCAACAATAAGGGAAATGCGGTTCGGCAATACGAGCCGTTCTACACCGCTACACACGGATTCGAGTTCGATATGCGCGTCGGTATCAGCCCCGTGCTCTTTTACGACCCGGTCGAGCGCATTGTCGCCACACTCCGTCCGAACCACAGTTGGGAGAAGGCGGTATTCGATCCTTGGCAGCAAGAGAACTGGGATGTCAATGATACGGTACTACTCGATCCTAGGACGGATAGCGATGTGAAAGACTTCTTCTTGCGATTGCCTGAGGCCGACTACCTCCCTACTTGGTACCGGCAACGCGCCGACGGTGCTCTCGGCGCCCGGGAGCAGGATGCCGCAAGCAAAACCGTTGTCCACGCCGCGACGCCGACGGCCCTGTATGCAGATTCGCTCGGCCGAACGTTTCTGATCATCGCTCACAATAAGTTCATGCGCAACGGCGAGGTGCTCGAAGAAGCGCACCACACCCGCATCGAGTTCGACATCGAAGGCAATAAGCGCGAGATTGTTGATGCCAACGAGCGGATTGTGGTGCGTTACGACTACGATATGATTGGCACGCGAATTCATCAAGCGAGCATGGAGGCAGGCGCACGTTGGATGCTGAACGATGTCACCGGCAGGTCCATTCGCGCATGGGACAGCCGCGATCGCGAATTTCGTATGGCCTACGATTCCCTACGGCGCCCCATCGGCAACTATCTGCGCGAAGGAACCGGTCCCGAATCACTGATCGGGCGCAAAGTCTACGGCGAAGCCCGGGTCAATCCGGAAGCGAACAATCTACGCGGAAAACTGGTTCAGCTTTTTGACCAGGCTGGCATCGTCAGCAGCGACGATTATGACTTCAAGGGCAATCTCCTTTCAAGCCGGCGTCAACTTGCGCAGGATTATAAAACGACGCTCGATTGGTCGTTCAGTCCGGGCTTGGAACAAGAAACGTTCGCGAGTGCAATAACATATGACGCGCTCAATCGTGTGGTAACGTTGACCACACCGGACCAGAGCGTATACCGGCCGACTTTCAACAAAGCGAGTCTGATCGAAAAAGTGGATGTGAATCTGCACGGCGCGCCGACTGCGACCGCGTTCGTGACCAATCTCGTTTACAACGCGAAAGCCCAACGCATACTTATCAAATATGGCAACGGCGCGATAACCCAATATGCCTACGATCCCCTCTCATTCCGCTTGGTCAATCTCAAGACCGCGCGCTCATCGGACAAGGCACTGTTGCAGGACTTAAGCTACACGTACGACCCGGCGGGTAACATCACTCACATTCGCGACTGTGCACAGCAGACGATCTACTTCAGCAATCAGGTTGTCACGCCCGACAACGACTACACCTACGACGCGCTCTATCGCCTCATCAACGCGATAGGACGTGAGCACATTGGTCAGGTATCGCAGCCGCAGACCACTTGGAACGACCAGTTTCGTGTACACCTGCCACAGCCCGGCGATGGACGGGCGATGCGCCGATACGTCGAAGAGTATCAATACGATGAGGTCGGAAATTTCCTGCAGTTCATACACAAAGTACTCACACCTCAACCACCGCCGCTCAACGGCAGTTGGACTCGCAGCTTCGCGTATAAGGAGCCGAGCCAGATCGAGCCGAGGAAGACCAGCAATCGCCTGACCAGCACCACGGTGGGCGGCAACAATCCGGTGACGGAAGCATATTCCTATGATCCGCACGGCAACATGATGTCGATGCCGCAATTGAGCCTTACGCAGTGGAATTTCGACGATCAGTTGAGTGCAACCGCGCGGCAGGTGGTGAATAACAGCACACCAGAGATGACGTACTACGTGTATGACGGCACTGGCAGACGGGTGCGCAAGGTCACTGAGCGACAAAACGGCACCCGAAAGAGCGAGAGAATCTATGTCGATTGGTTTGAAACATATCGCGAATATGGTCGCGGAACAGTCGAGGTTAAACTAGAGCGCCAGACCCTGCATGTGATGGACGACAAGCAGCGCATCACGCTAGTGGAAAGCCGCACACAGGGCAGCGAATCCGGCGTTCCTCGTCAACTGATCCGCTACCAGTTTGGCAATCATCTCGGCTCGGCATCGCTCGAACTGGACGATGCGGCGCGGATCATTTCGTACGAGGAGTATTACCCGTACGGAAGCACATCGTACCAGGCTGGGCGAACCGAGGCGGAGGTGCGCCTGAAGCGGTACCGATATCTCGGCAAGGAGCGAGATGAGGAGAGCGGGCTAAATTATCACGCTGCTCGATACTATGCGCCGTGGATCGGCCGGTGGGTGAGTTGTGACCCGAGCGGCGTGAATGGAGGTATTGATCTTTACTGCTATGGCGCAAGTTCGCCGGTTGTCCTGGTGGACGTTAGTGGCAGTGAACCTCTTACGGTCCCGATAAATGAGGAGGGTCAGGCAGGAAAGTTTTCAAGTGGTAGACGCTTGCCCGCAACTCAGACTGTGCCACTCCCAGATGCTGTGCGACGCAGAAAAGGCTCAAGCGGAAGGGGAGGAGGCAAGCAGAGCTCGAAAGGTGGGCAGCAAGGCAAAGAAGGCGGGCAAATGGGCGGAGTTGGAAGTCCTACTTCTACCGCGACCAAGTTTGCGACTGCAAAATACATAGAGGAAGGGGCTGGGGACGGACCGGGCGGGCTCGGAGACCCCGGGAGCGTTGATCCCAGAACAGGAACAGGAACAGATATTGAGACGAGAACACCGGGCGGCGATGGCGGGCATACTGAGAGACAAAAGGTTTCACCCGGAAAGCCAAGCGAAAAAAAAGGCGGCTCAAAGGATCCTCAGTCAGGTGGCGAAGGTGGCGGGGACGGCAAGGGTGGTGAGTCTGGGCTTCTCGATGATCTCGCTGCCCTTGCATCTTTGTTGGTGGATCCGAACAGCCTTTACGAAGCACAGCACAGCGGCGCCCCCCCCGGCAAAGGTGCTCAGGTTGGAACTAAAAGCGGGTTTATTAAGGGATGGCTGGGCCAGGTCCTCGTGATCGTACTTGCTTTCGGCGAAAAGATAGTCGACGCGTTCAAAGCCATCGGTGGATGGATCAAAAAAGGTGTCGGCTCCATAAAGAACAAACTGCTCGGATCAGGTGCGCGCAAAGCTCTCGGAGAGGGACTGGGGCTGGAGCAGCGGGCGCTGGTAGACACGTTAGGTATAGGGCCCGCTGGGGCGGAACAGAAACTGGTGGAGTATCAAGCTCGTGTCGCTGAAGGCTCACTCATTGAGGTTCCCATCACACGGGAGGCGGCATTGCAATATCGAAACCTCGCTGAACAAAACATAGCCAAGGTAAGTGCTGGCAATTTTCCGGGTCCTGTCAAAGAGATGGCGATTAGGACGCAATCGCGCAGGATAGAAATTATTGATCTTCTGCTTGAACATGGAAAGTTCAGAAAATGACCCGAGTCGATAAATGAGTTTTGCTCCAATTGTTCGGTGGTGGGCGCACAAGGACTCGAACCTTGGACCCGTCGGCGATTCCTGAGATTTCAAGGACCATTCCGATAGGATCCATGATCGTCCAGGGATTAGGAGCGGAAAAGACAATTTGGGGTTGTCGGAATATTCCCTTGATGGTCCGTTGTGGGTTATTTCCTGTACCGCGAGTTCGGGGGTGCCAGCCCGACCGATCAAACACAACCAGGGGCGATGCTGTCCCCGAGAACGAGGCATCAGCGATTTCTTAGGCAGGGACCCCCCTTCCCCCCCAAGGGGGATGGGGGCCATCGCACAGCCCGTGAATTAGACCGAAAAAATATCGGACAAAAATGGTATGTTTCAATTCGTTGATAGTTTCCGTAACCTCAATTTCTAATGATTGGTTGATTTCAGCGGATACATTTGCCTTGGTACTTTTCATTACACGCACCCCTTACACTGGCAATCACGACGCCCCGGTCGCAAGTATTTGGTTGTTGTTTGCTATTTGTTTGGTATTTGTTTGTAATCTTTTATTTGTTTGTGGCTGTTTTGTGACGAAATCGGATCGCACATTGTGTCCAATGGGACCTACAAATCTTGTTTGCTCGTTTGGTTTGTTTGACGTGACTTAAATGACAGGTTCATGACAACACGGCGTCGCGAAGGATTGTGCCTGCTCCCTGACGAGAAGGATTGACGGTGTCTTATCCTAGGCGGACGATAGTGCGGCTTTGTCGCGGGACTGACGCTCATCGCATTGAAGCCTAACAACGTCACGACGCTAGCCGGCAGGCAAAAGACTCCCGGGGATTTCTTCAACCGGCTGTTGGGGTTCGTCTCCAATAGCGCGGATCGTTACCCGCCTGAATTTCTTTTTCGTCCTTGTCCGCGTAGACCGCGTATTGGCGATACGTTCGCCAAACTCGGTGACCAGTTGAAGCTGCTTGCGAGCTGGAAGGAAGTTGCGTACACAAAATCTGACAGAAGAGCTTGTCCTGGACCTTAGGTCAGATGTTGACCGTGCGCTGCGTGCGATGAGACCCCAAGGCACAGACACTAAACTGTGTCTGCATAAATTCAGTCTGAATTCGAATAATATCTTGGAAATCCTTAGCTTGGCTCAGTTTCTGCACGAATTCCTGTGCGGCGGAAATGTTTTGCGCCGTATACCTATTCATTTTTTCAGCTAGCTCTGTTGTGCCTGGATAGCACGAAAATGCCTTCTGCATAAGGCTGAAATAATTGTCCCATGCTCCGCGCGTTTGATCGATAGTTTTCTCTACAACTTGCTCCACTTGCGCGCCCGAAAGGTCCGAATACTGTAGCGACAGGCACGCTTGCCAGATTTGGCTGTGCCCGAAATGCAGTGCCTGTTTCGATTCTTTGGTCTCGTTTCCTACCGACACCGAGTTAATGAAGGATATCCAGACAGCGGACCCATCGCTGTTTCCGCCGCTGCCGGTTGCATAGGCGCTTCACTGTCACGCGGATCGCCGGGCCGCCAAAACAAGTGTCTTGGCTCTGCATGAAGGAGACGGCGACCAATCCGACAAAGCGGTTGTCTGGCC
>Ga0187780_10001271_pt1 | contig 19029 bp, 18 predicted proteins | sample 1015_Q2_SP10_20__FD_132429 | JGI IMG/M metagenome (GOLD analysis project Ga0187780, IMG submission 132429) | Tropical peat soil microbial communities from peatlands in Department of Meta, Colombia - 1015_Q2_SP10_20_MG | ecosystem: Environmental > Terrestrial > Soil > Wetlands > Peat | place...
GCCTGCTTTCTTGCGCGCGATCTCATGCGAAACTGATCAAATCAACAAAATTCCCTGTTCTTTTCCCTGTTAGCAGGGAATGCGCGAGCGCGCGCTGCCAAAACCTTTGGCTTTGGACACGAAGCCCATGGTTGATTTCAGTGGGCGCCCAAAATAGAAACCGGTGGCATGAAATTTAAAGAAAAACAGGAGAAAACGCTGGATCGGCGATTTTGCATTGCTCCGATGATGGAGTGGACAGACCGGCATTGCCGATACTTCCACCGTCTGCTGACGCGGCGCGCGCTGATTTACACGGAGATGCTGACCGCCCAAGCCGTGCTGCGCGGGGACCGGGCGCGGTTACTCGGCTTCGATCCGTTCGAACACCCGGTCGCGCTGCAGCTTGGCGGGTGCGATCCGGCCGCGCTCGCTGAAGCCTCGCGCATCGGTGAAGGCTTCGGCTACGATGAAATCAATCTCAATGTCGGTTGCCCTTCGGATCGCGTGCAGGAGGGCCGCTTCGGCGCGTGCCTGATGGCCGAGCCCGAGCTGGTCGCTGCCTGCGTCGCCGCCATGAAGGCAGCGGTGAAAATTCCTGTGACCGTCAAGTGCCGCATTGGCATCGACGATCAGGATCCGGAACAGTCGCTGTTTGCTTTCACGGCCGCCGTGCGGGACGCCGACGTCGACGCGCTGATCGTGCACGCGCGCAAGGCCTGGCTGGAGGGTCTGTCACCGCGTGAAAACCGTGAGGTGCCACCCCTCGACTACGCGCTCGTGCATCGCCTCAAGGCCACGCACTCTAGTCTGCTGATCGTGCTCAACGGCGGCATTGCCAGCATTGCGCAGGCCCAGGCCAATGTCGGCGCGCTCGACGGCGTCATGATGGGGCGCGCGGCTTACCAGGAACCCTGGCGGCTCCTGCAGGTCGATCCGGTCGTGTTCGGACAGGCCGCACCGGCTGCTTCACTGAAGGAGGTCGTGCTCGCGTACATTCCGTATATCGAGCGCGAACTTGCAAAGGGGACCCGGCTGAATGCGATGAGCCGTCATGTCCTTGGCCTGTTCCGGGCCGTTCCTGGCGCGCGCGCGTTCCGCCGCCATCTGGCGACCGAGGCGATTAAGCCCGGAGCCGGCGGCGCAGTCATGGCTGATGCGCTCGCGCTGGTACTGGACTCGAACGGTAACTTGGCGCAAATCGCAGCCTGAGAATTTTCGTAAGTCCGGGACCATGCTGCTGGGATATCCGATTGGCGAGCTCGTCTGGCTCGCAGCGCTGATCGCCGGCGCCGGCATTATCGTCGGTATCCTGGCGGGCCTTTTCGGCATCGGCGGCGGCGCTGTCATCGTTCCGGTGCTGTACGAGGTGTTTCGCGTACTCAGCGTCCTGGAAGAGGTGCGCATGCAGATGTGCATCGGCACGTCACTCGCGATCATCATCCCGACGACGGTGCGTTCCTATCTTGGTCACAAGAAGAGAGGCGCGGTGATCCCGGACGTCGTGCGGGTTTGGACCGTGCCGGCGATCGTCGGGGTAGCGATCGGTTCGGTGACGGCCGCCTATGCCCCTTCGGCTGTGTTCAAATCGGCCTTCGTGATCTTCGCCATCTTCATTGCAACGCGCATGTTTTTCGGCGGCGATCGCTGGAGTCTGGGAACCGAGCTGCCGAAGGGCTTCATTCTCAAAGTCTATGGCTTCATCACTGGACTGTTCTCGTCGCTGGTTGGCGTCAGTGGCGGCGCGGTATCGAACGCAGTGCTGACGCTCTACGGGCAGCCGATGCAGCGGGCCGTGGCTACATCGTCCGGCATCGGCGTGCCGATCACGATTGTTGGCACCGCAGGGTATGTCCTTGCGGGTCTGCGCCACATGCCCGAGTTGCCGCCGCTCTCGATCGGGTTCGTGTCGTTGGTGGGCTTTGCGCTGATGGCGCCTGTATCGAGCTATACCGCCGCTTATGGCGTCCGGCTCGCGCACTGGATGCCCCGGCGCAATCTTGAAATAGCGTTCGGCATCCTGCTGCTGCTGGTCGCGCTGCGCTTCCTGATCAGCCTGTTCTAAGGCGCGCCGTGCATCTTTAACTTATCGCCGCGCACTTCCCAGCTTTCCAGTCGGTTGAGAAAACTCATGCCGAGCAGGCTGTTCTTGAGTTGCCCCGGCTGAACCACGAGCGCTGGCACCGAGCGCTCGGTCACGCCGCCGATGCTGATGCGGTCGAGCGTTATTGGCGCTGCCCGTGTTCGCCCGTTGGCGGTATCGACATTGACCGTATAGTCGAGCACCTCGATCGGCAGGCCCGCCACTTTCGCGGCATCCTGAGTCAGGACGACCGACGTCGCGCCGCTGTCGAGAACCAACGGCACGCGAGCGCCGTTGATGCGCGCGGTCATGGCAAAATCGCCACCGCGTCCGCGCACCACTTCGGCGTCGAGACCGCGGCTAGCGACGTAGCCCGGAATGACCTCCGCCATCACGCGATCGGCTGCATCTCGCAGCTCGAACCGATAGGTGTAGCCGACAATCAGGACTAGCCCGAGCACTGCCCAGAACAGCATCGCTTCAATCGCCTGCGACAGCCGGTCGCGAAACAACACGAGAAACAAGCCGCTGGCGAAAATCGCGATCGCCGTCTTGATCAGGAGTGCATTTGCGTCACGGCGTAAAAGACGGGCGATGGTGTCGTGCTCGCCGCTGATGGCTATCAGCACCGCGAGGGACAGAGCGATACCTGCGACGAATGACCAGGTTAGGCGGCGGCTCACCGTGCTATTCCACTTTTGCACGCGCTGCGTTCGCAGTGCGCCGTGTCGGCAGTTCCGCCATGATGCGCGAGCGCTCGGCGCTGCTCATGCCGGCCCAGCGCGCGATCTCGTCGATGGTCCGCCCGCAGCCGAGACATAGGCCGGAACGGGGGTCGAGCGTACAGATCTTGATGCACGGGCTTTCGATCACAGGCGGTCTCAAGGGTCGAATCGACGTCGAACATAGGCGCGATCTTATGGAACGCAATCATGCTGGTGTCGCACGGCCTCAGGTGCCGGCTCGGAACAGCGGACGGCGGCTCAGGCGCTGTCTTTCCTCGGGCGTGAGGACTGGCTCGCCGGGCGCCGGCGCGAGCGGTGGTGCGGCGCGCTCTTCCATCGGCGCCATCGCCGCGACGACGCGTTCCGGCGGGAACGTGACGACGACCTCCGTGCCGATGCGCAACTTCGATTTGAGCGTAAACGTGCCGCCGTGCAGATCAACCAGGCTTTTGGCGATCGGCAGGCCCAGGCCCGCGCCTTGTTCGGCGGACTTGATCGAATTGGAGCCTTGGCCGAACGAAGCGAGCACGATCGGAATTTCTTCTTCCGGAATGCCCGCTCCCGTGTCCTTGACGCTCATGTATTGCCCGCCGGACGCGGTCCAGCCGACCTTGAGCCAGATTTCGCCGCCCTGCGGTGTGAACTTGATGGCGTTGGACAGGAGGTTGAGGCAGATCTGGCGGATGGCTCGCTCGTCCGCCCAGAGCCGCGGCAAATCCTGTTCGAACATCTCGTGGATCGTGATGCCGCGGTTCGATGCGCGGATTTTCAGCAGGTGATGGCAATCCTCGACAATCGCCGCCAGAGAAACGGATTCCTCGTTGAGCTCGTAGCGCCCAGCCTCGATGCGCGACAGGTCGAGGATTTCGTTGATCAGCCCGAGCAGATGCACGCCGGAATTATGGATGTCGGCTGAATATTCCTTGTAGGCCGGGATCGCATGCTCGCCGAAGACTTCACTCTTCATCACTTCGGAAAAGCCGAGAATGGCATTAAGCGGCGTACGCAGCTCGTGGCTCATCTGCGCGAGGAAACGTGACTTAGCAATGTTGGCGGCTTCCGCGCGCTTGCGAGCTTCGTCGGACACAGCCTTGGCCTGCTCGAGCTCGCCAATCAGCGCATCTTTTTCGGCGCGGGCCTCTAGCGTTGCCAGCGTCGTCGAATAGAGCCGGTACGCGAGCACGGCGAAGTAGCCCTGCGCGGTCAGCGCCATGACCGCGAGGATGTAATCGCGTAGCGTGCCCTGCAGCGCAAAATGCAGCGCGATTGCCGCCGTGACGGGGAAGGTCGCCGCGAAAGCGGCCATCGGGAGGCTCGAGGCCAGCATCGACGACACCGCCACCACCAACAACATCACGAACAACATGAACGTGCCGGAGCTCTCGTCCATGCCGACCGGATTGATCAGGATGAACATCCAGGCCAATCCATAAAACAGGTCAAGCATGATGAAGCGCAGACGCCATTTGCGCGCTGACACTTCGGCCATCGGCAGGTCGAGGAACTGGCGGCATTTGCTGATCATGACCGCGTGGATGACCAGCACCGACGCGGTCCAGGCGCCGGCGACGACAGCGCCGGTCCACAGGCTCGACAGGAAGCCGATGGTCGCCACCAGCAGCAGGATTACCAGCGAAGCGGAAAGGCGGTTCTGTGCGTATTGACGCAGCAGTTCGTAGTCGAAGACAGGTCGCGTCCCGCTGGACGACGTCAGCCTGTCGCGCGCGTCGCGCACGTATTGCGCGGCAAGCCGCCGCTTCACCGGCGACGTTTCCGGAGGCAGCGCGGAGAGATCGGGCTGTTCGCCTGGAATAGGCATTAAACGACGCGTCTACGCTGGGAACACGTCGCCAAAGTCCCGCAAAATCCTTAAGACCAAGCTTAAGAGCGCCCTAAAGACAGCGGTTAACGGAAGGTAACCCGAACCTTTGACAGGGCTTTTTCGCCGTGTTCGGGTGCCGACCGACCGGAAAATGGTCCGAGGAGGCCACATGAAGCTCTATGACGGGGGTAGGGCGCCCAATCCGCGCCGTACCCGCATTTTCCTTGCCGAGAAGGGCATCAGCGTGCCGACCGAGCAGGTCGACATGATGCAGATGCAGCACAAGACGCCGGAATACACGGCCATCAACCCGCTTCAGCGCATGCCCTCGCTTGTCCTCGACGACGGCACAATCCTCACCGAGTCGATCGCGATTTGCCGATATTTCGAGATGCTCCAGCCCGAGCCGCCACTGTTCGGCGTCGGCGCGAGGGAGACTGCGCTGGTCGAGATGTGGAACAGGCGGTGCGAGCTCAATTTGCTGTTCACGGTCGCTCACGTGTTCCGGCACTCGCACCCGGCGATGAAGGAACTGGAAGTCCCGCAGGTACCGGCCTGGGCCGAAGCCAATCGGCCGCGGGTTGCGGATTTTCTTAAGATTCTCGACGCTCAGCTGAAGTCCAACGCGTTTGTTGCTGGTGAGCATTTCTCTGTGGCCGATATCACGGCGCTTTGCGCCGTGGATTTTCTCAAGCCGGCCAAGATCGCGATGCCGGAGGGATTGTCTAATGTGGCGCGCTGGCACGAGACCGTGTCGGCGCGTCCGAGTACGAAGACATAAGTATCGATGCGGCTGACGATCGTCGGTTCAGGTGACGCCTTCGGCTCCGGAGGCCGGTTCAACACATGTTTTTGGCTGGAAACTGCCAAAAACACGTTGGCCGTCGATTTCGGCGCGTCGGCCTTGCCGGCACTAAAAGAGCTGAAGCTCGATCCCAATGTGATCGATGCCATCGTGCTGTCGCATTTGCACGGCGATCACTTTGGCGGTCTGCCGTTCTTCCTGCTCGATGCGCAATTTCTAGGTCGGCGCGAACGGCCCCTCATGATTGCGGGGCCGCCAGGAACGCGAGAGCGGCTCGTAGCCGCGATGGAGGCCTTCTTTCCGAAATCGACTGGAACGAAGTGGCGTTTCCACTGGGACGTTCAGGAAATCGCGGTCGGCGTGCCCGCGGACGTGCTCGGTCATTTGCTCCTGACGACCGAAGTCATCCACCAATCGGGGGCGCCGTCGACGGCGCTGCGGTTGTCCGACGGCGAGAAAGTTTTCGCCTATTCCGGCGACACCGAATGGACCGATGGGCTGTTGCCAATCGCGGCCGATGCCGATCTGTTCATCTGCGAATGCTACGCCCATTCCGGCAAGATGACCGGCCATCTGAGCTGGGAAGTCCTGCAGCCAAAAATCTCCGCGCTGCGCGCCAAGCGCCTGATGGTCACACATATGAACCCGACGATGCTGGCAAAGCGTGGTGAGGTGAGCAGCGCCGGCGTCTTGATCGCCGACGATGGTCTTACGGTTGAGTTCTGACGCAGCTTATTTCTCCAACAGCGAGATCAAGCTCGACGTATCCCAGCGCTTGCCACCGCGCGACTGGATTTCGGAATAGAACTGGTCGATCAGCGCAGTAATCGGCAGGTTCGCGCCGGTCTTGCGCGCCTCGCCAAGGCAGATGCCGAGATCTTTGCGCATCCAGTCCACGGCAAAGCCGAAATCGAACTTTCCGGCGACCATGGTCTTGTAGCGGTTTTCCATCTGCCACGATTGCGCTGCGCCTTTCGAAATGGTGGCGATCAGCTTTTCAATGTCGAGTCCCGATTTTTTGGCGAAGTGCAGCCCTTCGGCCAATCCCTGTACGAGGCCCGCGATGCAGATCTGATTGACCATCTTCGCGAGCTGGCCGGAGCCGGGGCTGCCCATGAGATTACAGGCACAGGCGTAGGACGCGATGATTTTCTCAGCGCGTCCGAATGGCTCAGCGTCACCGCCGCACATCACCGTGAGGGCGCCGTTCTCGGCGCCGGCCTGGCCGCCGGACACCGGCGCGTCAACGAAATCGAAGCCGCTCTTTTTCGCTGCCGCATGGAGTTCGCGCGCGATTTCGGCCGATGCGGTGGTGTGGTCGACGAAAACCGTGCCTTTGCCCATGGCCGCGAAGGCGCCGTTTGCCCCGAGCGTGACCTCACGCAAGTCGTTATCGTTGCCGACGCAGGCCATCACGAAGTCCTGGCCTTGGGCCGCCGCCTTAGGGGTGGCTGCCGACTTGCCGCCGTGTTGCTTGACCCACTGCTCGGCCTTGGCGGCGGTGCGGTTATAGACCGTTACGTCATGCCCGCCTTTGTTCTTGAGGTGCCCAGCCATTGGGTAGCCCATGACACCCAGGCCCAAAAACGCCACCTTCGCCATCGTCTTCCTCCCTGAAAGTGCAGTGCTTATCTGCTCAATAGGTCACTGCATGGGTGCTCGCGTCAACCCGTAGCGCGCATTGACCGGATGAATGCCACGCCTATGGTGGGCCCAATGCGACGGGCAAAGGGACGAACATGACGGCAAGCAAGGAACAGGTTTTGGCTGCGCTGGTGAAAATTCCGACGCCGGACGGCGCGGCGCTCACCCAATCCAAGGTTCTCTCAGAGATCGTGGTCAGTGACGGCAAAGTATTTTTCTCGATCACAGTCGATGCCGCAGACGTGAAATCCTGGGAGCCGGTGCGCAAGCAGGCTGAAGATGCGGTGCGCGCGGTTCCCGGTGTCCAATCCGCGCTCGTTGCCTTGACCGCCGAACGTCGGGCAGGGGCGGGTGGCGCTCAGCGTCCGGCGGCCGCGCCGCCGCGCCATAACCACCATGCCCAGCAGGGGCAACAGGGTGTACCCGGTGTTGACGCGGTGATCGCGGTGGCGTCGGGCAAGGGCGGCGTCGGCAAATCGACCACCGCAGTCAATCTCGCACTCGGCCTGCGCGATCTCGGTTTGAAGGTCGGCATGCTCGACGCCGACATCTACGGTCCATCGCTGCCGAAGCTGTTTGCGATCAAGGAGAAACCGGAGACCATCGGCGGCAATCGGCTCAAGCCGATCGAACGCTATGGGCTTCGCGTCATGTCGATCGGCTTTCTGATCGATGAAGAGACTCCGATGATCTGGCGGGGTCCAATGGTGATGTCGGCAATCACGCAAATGCTGCGCGACGTCGAGTGGGGCAAGCTCGACGTGATGGTGGTCGATATGCCGCCCGGGACCGGCGATGCGCAATTGACCATGGCGCAGCAGGTGCCGCTCAAGGGCGCCGTCATCGTGTCGACGCCTCAGGATCTGGCGTTGATCGACGCGCGGCGTGGCGCGTCGATGTTCAAGCGAGTTAATGTTCCTGTCCTCGGCATTGTCGAGAATATGAGCTACTTCCTGTGTCCTAGCTGCGGCACGCGATCGGATATCTTCGGCCACGGCGGCGCACAAAAGGAAGCCGAGCGCCTCGGCGTGCCCTTCCTTGGCGAAGTGCCGCTGCACATGGCTATTCGCGAGAAATCGGATGCGGGTCTGCCCGTCGTCGCCACCGAACCCGAAGGCGCGCACGCCAAAATCTATCGTCAGATCGCTGCCAAAGTGCATGACCAGATTTTAGGCGGACCGGCCGCCGGCCGCGCAGCGCCAAAAATCGTCATCGAAGCCTGATCTCCTGCGATCATTGGGCATCTTGCGCTTTTCAGCGGCCGGACGCATGGTTGTCACAATTTGAAGGCGGCGCGTACCGTCTTTCAATCTGATTTTGCTAGGGAGGGGACGATGAAACGACGCCAATTCCTTGCCGCCGCAGGTGTCGGCGCTGCTGCCGCTGCAATTGCCAAACCGGCGATTGCCCAGTCAATGCCGGAACTAAAGTGGCGGCTTACCGCCAGCTGGCCGAAGTCGCTCGATACGCTTTATGGGACGTGCGAGTTGTTCGCAAAATACGTTTCGGAAGCGACCGATGGTAAGTTTCAGATTCAGGCATTTGCCGCTGGTGAAATCGTTCCAGGACTACAAGTTCTTGACGCGGTGCAAAACGGGACTGTCGAACTGGGTCATAGTGCGCAATATTACTATATCGGTAAAGATCCGACCTGGGCCCTATTCTGTGCCGTGCCGTTTGGACTTAACGCGCGGCAACAGAATGCTTGGTTCTATCACGGCGATGGGCAAAAGCTGATCGACGAATTTGGCACTAAGTTCAACGTGAAGTGTCTAATCTCCGGCAATACCGGCTGTCAGATGGGTGGCTGGTTTAACAAGGAGATTAAAAGCCCCAGCGACTTTAATGGCCTGAAAATGCGCATTGGCGGTTGGGCCGGCAAGACTCTCGGTAAACTCGGTCTGGTAGCGCAGCAGCTCGCTGGCGGCGACATTTACCCTGCGCTTGAAAAAGGGACCATCGATGCCGCTGAGTGGGTTGGACCGTATGACGACGAGAAACTCGGCTTCTACAAGATCGTGAAATACTACTATTATCCTGGCTGGTGGGAAGGTGGCACCGCGAACCACATGCTGATCAATCTCGCTAAGTGGAATGAGCTACCGAAAAACTATAAGTCGGTCCTTGAAGCGGCAGCAGCCGCTTGCAACACGAAACAACAGGCTGACTACGATGCCAAGAATCCCCAGGCTCTCAAACGTCTCGTGGCAGCCGGCACGCAACTGCGACCATTCTCAACAGAAGTTATGGAGGCTTGTCTCAAGGCCTCCAACGAGGTGAATGCCGAGACTTCAGCAGCCAACCCGTTCTACAAAAAGACGTGGGATTCAATCGCAGCTTTCCGCAACGACGAATATCTATGGTGGCAGGTCGCCGAATATACCTATGACTCATTCATGATCCGCTCGCGCGCGCGCGGCTAGTGCTGCGAAACACAAAAGATGATCATCTAAACAGACGGGGTCGGCCCACAAAGCCGGCCCCGAAGCTTTTTTGGGAGGACTTGCCCTCTTACAACTTTCATCGAAGGGGTGCAGACTTACAGGTGGCTGCTCGTAGGTAAGGTTCCAAAAGGGGGCTGGCCGAAAAGCGTACTGTTTTAAACCAGAGGGAGGACATACGGATGAAACGGCGGCAATTCATGAAATCGGCAGGTCTGGGCGCGGCTGTGGCCGCAGTCGCAGCACCGGCCATCGCTCAATCAATGCCGGAAGTGAAATGGCGCCTGACCTGCAGCTGGCCGAAGTCGCTCGATACGCTATTTGGCGCGGCCGAACAGATGGGCAAAGCAGTCGCTGAAGCAACCGACAATAAGTTCCAAATTCAAGTGTTTGCCGGCGGCGAAATCGTTCCGGCTCTGCAGGCATTTGATGCGGTACAGAATGGCACTGTCGAGTTGGCTCACACGGCCTCGTACTACTATTTTGGTAAGGACCCGACTTTCGCCTTCGGCACGTCGGTGGCATTCGGGCCGAACGCGCGCTTGAATCAGGGTTGGTTCATGTTGGGCGGTGGCAAAGAAGTGCTTAATGACTTTTACAAAAAGTACAACACCATGGCACTACTTGCCGGCAACACTGGCTGCCAAATGGGTGGCTGGTTTCGCAAAGAAATCAATGGCCTTAACGATCTTAAGGGATTGAAATTCCGTATCGGTGGATTTCCCGGGCGGGTCTTGCAGAAGCTCGGAGCAGTGCCGCAGCAAATTGCAGGTGGTGACATCTACCCAGCGCTCGAGAAGGGTACGATCGATGCCGCCGAATGGGTCGGACCATACGACGACTACAAGCTTGGTCTCTACAAAATCGCGCCCCATTACTATTACCCGGGTTGGTGGGAAGGCGGCTCGATGCTTTTTGCGTTCGTCAATCTAGACAAGTGGAACGCGCTGCCGAAAGCCTATCAGGCGGTGTTGGAGCAGGCGGCGACCTATGCCAACCAATGGTGCATGGCGAAATACGATGAGCTCAATCCGGACTATTTACGCCGCCTGCTCGCTAGCGGCGCAAAGCTTCACGCTTTTTCACCGGAGATCATGGAGGCTTGCTATAAGGCGGCCACGGAGTTGCATACGGAAATCAGCAAAGAGAACGCTTCCTTTAAAAAAGTAAATGAATCTATGTTGGCCTACACGAAGAACGGTTATCAGTGGTTCCAGGTTGCTGAACTCGCCTACGATAGCTTTATGATCCGTCACAATCGCGCTTGATCTCCATTGAGAAAACCGAAACCCCGGAGCGTCGACTCCGGGGTTTTTATTTACCGATTTCAATTCTTCGGCTGACTGAAGTCGAGCGGCGGCGGTGCTTCGATCTGCGGAATGTCTATCTTGATCTTATTGGGATCGACCTTTGAAGGGCCCTCGAGCAGTGCCGTTACGGTGATGGGGAACGCAATCACCAGCGCTACCATTATCAGCTGCAGTCCTACCCACGGCAGTGCGCCCCAATAGATATCGGAGCTTTTCACGCTCCGGGGCGCGACGCCTCGAAGATAGAATAGAGCAAATCCGAACGGAGGGTGCATGAAAGAAGTCTGCATGTTGACGCACAACATGACCCCGAACCAAATAAGCGCCTGATCGGCGCCAACAACCGGCGTAAGGACCTTCTGCGCGACTGGCGCGATCATCGGCAAGACGATGAATGCGATCTCGAAGAAGTCGAGGAAGAACGCGAGAAAGAAGATGAACAGGTTGATGACGATCAGGAAGCCCCAGACGCCGCCCGGCAGCGACGTGAGCATGTTTTCAATCCAGACACCGCCCGAAGCGCCAAGAAAGACTACCGAAAAGCATGTTGAGCCGATTAGGATGAACACGACCATCGCGGTGATACGCATGGTCGTTTCGTAGCCCTGCTTAATGAGATTGCGCAGCTCGGGAATATTGACGGCCTCAATACAAATCCAAGCCACGGCGACATAAGTTGCAGCGAATGCGAGCTTAAAAATGATGCCTTCAGTGAAAAAGATTCCCACTATCGTGCCGATGCCGGCGGCGACTAAACCGATGACAAAGATCTTTTTGCCGGTATCACTGAAAGCTTTGTGGTGGGTGACAGCAAGGACGATGGCGCCAACTGCACCCATAGCGCCAGCTTCGGTCGGTGTTGCAAGACCGAGCATCATGGTGCCGAGCACGACGAAGATGAGAACGGCCGACGGGATAATGCCAAGTAGGCATTTCCGCCACAGCGCCCAACCGGTGAGCGTGCGTGCCTCCTTCGGCACTGGCGGCACGTGGTCGGGCTTGAAAATGCCGAGCAGGAAAGTGTAGCCGGCAAACAACGCGATCTGAAAGACAGACGGACCCCAAGCGCCGAGATACATATCGCCGACCGACTTACCAAGCTGGTCGGCGAGAACGATAAGGACGAGCGAAGGTGGTACAAGCTGGGTGATCGTTCCTGATGCGGCCAACACGCCGGTCGTATAGCGAATGTTGTATCCGTAGCGGATCATCACTGGCATCGAGATCAGCGCCATCGCGATCACCTGAGCTGCCACCGTGCCGGTGATTGCACCGAGGATGAAGCCGACGATGATGACCGAATAACCAAGGCCGCCACGGATTGGGCCAAAAAGCTGGCCCATCGAATCCAGCATGTCCTCCGCGAGACCGCAGCGCTCAAGCACCGCGCCCATAAAAGTGAAGAACGGGATCGCAAGCAGTAGATCGTTCGAAAGAACCTGGCCAAAGATGCGCAACGGAATAGCTTGAAGGAAGCTTAAGTCGAAGAAGCCGTGTTGGATGGCTATGAATCCGAAGGTAATTCCGAGAGCGGCAAGCGTAAATGCAACCGGGTAACCCAGCAGCATGAACAGGACCAGCCCACCAAACATGAGTGGTGGCATTGTCTGCAAGGTAATCATTATTGGGTTGGCCTTTCGTAATGGGTATCGATGTGCACGACGCCCATCAGGGCGGCGGCTCGCTTGATAGCCTCAGAAAAGCCCTGCAGCGCCAGCATGCCAAAACCACCGGGGATGACAAATTTGATTGGCCAGCGCAAAAGACCGCCGGCATTACTGGACCACTCACCGGTCTGATAGGATTCCTTGAAAAATGGCCAGGAGAGGTAGATCATTAATAGGCTGATCGGTATCAAAAAAACGATCGTGCCTATGAGGTCGAGCCAAAGCTGTCCGCGTTCCGTCAGAAAGAGATAAAAAATTTCGACGCGAACATGCTCGTTGCGCTTGAGTGTATACGATGCGCCGAACATGACGAGCACGGCAAACATGTACCACTGCATTTCAAGATAGGCGTTTGAGCTGATGCTAAACGCGTAGCGCGACATAGCATTTGCCGCGCTGACCACACAGGCAATCAGCACCAGCAGGTTGCAGACCCAACCAATTTTTTCGTTGGCCCAATCGATAGCCCTGCTGACGGCCAGCAGCTGTTTCACCTTGAACTCCCCCTCAGGCACCGGCTTTGCCGGCCATTCTTATTGTTACTTGAAGCACCCCACGCCCCGGGCCAGGGACCGGCCAACCACTTAATCCAACGCGGCCCTAAGCCGTCAATGGCAAAATAAACCAAAAATGTCGGCCAACAGCCCTCCCCGCGTGGGACGGCCGTCCCAGGGAACCCCAAAACGCGTGGTTAATGAAATCTTGACCCTCGGTTAACCAGCGCAACGGTACAAGGTCCAATTCGTCCGGCGACGAGAGCCCAGCAGTGGTTGCGGGGGCTCGGCGCGCGAGGAAGCACCATGCGGCAGTTCACAATCGCCGAACGGCTGATTGCCGCTGCTTTGCTGCCACTGACCGCAATGGTCGTGGTCCGCTTCTTAACTAGCGTCTTTCCCGTCATTGGTGATGCGCTTGGCGGCTATATTGAAATTGCAGTTGTCGCAATCGCCAGTGGGCTCGCGATTGGCGCCGTTTGGGTCATGGCGCACGCGATCGCCGTCCCACTCGCGGAGGTTGCCGACAGCCTCGACGCGATGGCCTGTGCGGAGTTGGGCTCGGCACCGCCGATCGTGGCAAGCCGCAGCGAGCTTGCCCACCTTGCGGCGGCCGCCGATCGCTTGGCCGAAGTATTGGGCGAACGCCAGCGGCGTGAGATCGTGCATAGCGATCTCGACCGAGCTTGGCAGGCGTCCCGGCGGGTGAACCTGTCCGGTCTAGCTGGCCAGGTCGAAGCTGCGACCGAGCATGGCATCCAGCCGGTGGTCGACGGCTCGACGACGCTGCAACTCAAGGCCGGGGACATGTCGGCAGCGCTCGGAACGGTCCGCGCGGAAATCGATGAGACCGCTGCGGCTGCCGAGAGCTCCCGCGCTACTACGGAAGCCGCCAGCGAAATGTCGGAACACGTCATCCGCGCGGTTTTCGAGATTTCCGAGCAGATGCGCCGTGGCAGCGAGCTTGGGCGTGACGCGGTGCAGCGCGCCAGCGCTTCGCGCTCGACAATCGACGCGCTCGCCAAAGCCGCCGATCAGATCGGCGATATCGTGTCAGTCATCAATGAGATTGCCGAGCAGACAAACCTGCTCGCACTCAATGCCACGATCGAGGCGGCAAGAGCGGGCGAGGCGGGACGGGGCTTTTCGGTGGTGGCCTCTGAAGTAAAGTCACTCGCAACGCAGACCAGCAAGTCGACCGAACAAATCGGCGCGAAGGTCACAGAGATCCAGTCGACAACACGCGAGGTCGTTGTGTCTCTGACCAGCGTCGCGGAAGCGATTGAGCAGCTTTCGGGGGTGACCGAGTCCGTCTCGATTTCAATCGAGCAACAGCGACTCGCAACCGAGAATTTTGCGGTCAGTTCGACCAATACGGGCTCAGCCGTCGACGACTTCGCCAGTCGCATGAAGGCGATTGCGGATTTGATCCACCGTTCGTACGCAACCGCGCAGGACATTGCTGCGGTCGCATCCGCGATCCAGTCGAGTTCGCAGGCTCTGTGTCGCGATATCCCCGAGATCGTCCGTAAGGCCGTCAAAGCCGACCTACGCGAATTCCCGCGCTACGACGTCGGCTTTGACGCGGGCCTCGAATGGGGCGATCGGCGGTTCAACGTCGGTGTCCACGACGTTAGCATCGGCGGCGTCCGCATCGATGCTGTGGACGAGATTTCGATCGGCGATCAGATCGCGCTGACATTACCGGGAATGAAGGCAATCACTGGGCAGATCGTCCGTCGGCACGAGAACGACTTCGGCATCTCCTTCATGCCCGCCCGATTGCGGCCTGAAGAACTGCGCGACTTGGTCACTAAGCCGTCAAAGGCCGCCTGATCAGCCGCCGGTCACGCTCATGTGGCGCGCCAGCGCCGGCTGCTTGTGGCGGCGGTCGATCACGAAATCGTGGCCCTTCGGTTTGCGCGTGATCGCCTCATCGATTGCGGCGTAAAGCAGGTCGTTGCTCTCCGACGCGCGCAATGGCGCGCGCAGATCGGCGGCATCTTCATGACCGAGGCACATGAATAGGGTGCCTGTACAGGTGATGCGCACCCGGTTGCACGACTCACAGAAGTTATGCGTGAGCGGCGTGATGAATCCGAGGCGCCCGCCGGTTTCCTTGACACGAACGTAACGGGCAGGACCGCCTGTTCGGTAGTCGATGTCTTCAAGCGTGTAACGTTCGGCGAGCCGGCTGCGCACGATTGAAAGGGGCAAGTATTGATCGAGGCGCCGCTCATCGATTTCGCCGAGCGGCATGACTTCGATTACCGTCATATCCATACCGCGGCCGTGTGCCCAGATCATGAGCTCTGCGATTTCGTCTTCGTTTACGTCCTTGAGCGCAACCGTATTGAGTTTGATGCGCAGGCCGGCAACTTGTGCCGCGTCAATGCCGGCCAAAACCTTGTCTAGATCGCCCCATCGCGTAATGGCGCGAAATTTGTCCGGATCGAGTGTATCGAGTGACACGTTGATCCGCTCGACACCGTGCGCCTTGAGGTCCGAAGCGTACTTCGTCAACTGCGACCCGTTTGTCGTGAGCGTGAGTTCTTTAAGCGCTCTCGTCGATAGGTGGCGTGACAGTCCAGACACGAATGTCATGATGCCGCGGCGGACAAGCGGCTCGCCACCCGTGAGCCGCAGCTTGGTGACGCCCTTCGCGATGAATGCGCTGCATAGGCGATCAAGTTCCTCCAAGCTGAGGAGGTCCTTCTTGGGCAAGAACGCCATATTCTCCGACATACAGTAGACGCAGCGGAAGTCGCAGCGGTCGGTGACGGAGACGCGCAGATAGGTGATAGACCGCTGGAACGGATCAACTAACGGCTGAACCGCGCCGCGATCAAACTCTAGTGTCGACGTTCCGTTGTTTTTAGTCATGATCGTTTTGGGGGCGATGAACCACCGCATGCAGCCAAATATATAAGCATAGCGGAGCCTTATGGCTATGCCGTTCACAAGGTCGAAAAGCGCACGGAATCTGTGCGCGGACGCGGCTGGAAACAGTCCGTCAGGAGTCCGTCAGCGCTGGACTGGTGTCGTCGGCCAGGGCGAAGACGACGAAGGCTGCTGAGCCATCGGGGTTGTGGCAGCTGGCGGGGGTGGCGCCTGGCGTGTCGCGGTCTTCTTCTTTTTTGCCGGCTTTTTCGATGGCGGCGGGGCCGCCGGGGCCAGTTCGACAACCACTGGGTTTGGCCGCAGCGACGAACTGCCGTCGCCCATGGAAACGAGATCCAGCTTTTCAGTATCCGGCTGATAGCCGGCCAGCGTGAAGCTCACGGCCGTGTTCTCGCTCGAGGGCAGCGTGAGCGAGCAGGGCGTGCGGCACGACTGGCCATTCGAAGCCTTTGCTTCGGCGCCCGGCGGCTCGGTTTCAAGCTGAACCGTTTCGGTTGAGGCACCGCCGAATTTGAAAGACGAGAAATCGGGCGTCTTCCACTCAGGCATCTTCCAGTCGGACGATGACTCGCACGCCGACAGGAATAGCCCCGCGCAAACGACCGCGATTACTCGGTACAACATCGCAAACCCGTCCGTTCAGGCAAAGTTGCGCCCGCCCTAGTACAAGAATAAGGGGGGCGTCCTTGCGGTGCAACCCGCGCGCCGCCAACGAGGTTAACGTCATTAACTATGTAAACGAGCCGAATATCTAATTTGCCGCGGAAATTTCGGCGACCGCCGCCGGTAATTGCACAAAGCGGCTGATTACGCGGTCCGGGCCCAATTCCGACACTGGCTGTTCTGTATACCCGAAATCGACCGCAATAATGGGAATACCAGCGGCTCGTGCGACGCGAATATCGGTCAATGAATCGCCGACCATAATCGACGTCTGTAATGTTCCACCTGCCGCAGCAACGGTTCGCCGTAAGACCTCCGGATCCGGTTTCTGGACTGCGAACGTATCCTGACCGCAAATCACAGCGAAGCGTCTGGCTATGCCGAGTTGTCTCAACAGTAATAGCGAGAGGTGCTCAAGCTTGTTGGTGCACACGGCGAAACGCCAACCTTCCGTTTCGAGCGCATCCAGCGCTTCGAGCAAGCCCGGAAAGGGCCGAGACCGGTCAGCGATGTGTGCTGAATAGTGTGCGATGAAATCCGCAAACATACGGTCGAGTTCGCCCGGCGGGAGCGTGCGTCCTTCCGCCTCGATGCCTCGCGCGATCATCAGACGTGCGCCGCCGCCGATGAGATTGCGTGCGGTGTCGTAAGGTACGGGAGGCAAACCCTCGCGCTCGAAAATCAAATTGAGCGTGTCAATGAGATCGGGAGCGGTGTCCACGAGTGTGCCGTCGAGATCGAAAACGAGCGTAGACATAGGTGATCGTTAATGCCCGCCGCAGCCGGAGGCAAGCCGCCGGCGAGGGACTATCCAGCCAACGGGATCGAGGCTAGATAAGCGCAATTATTTGCATTTCCCAAGGCGAGGCCTGACGGCAGACAATGGACGCCGAAGCCCAGAAACGCGCAGCCGCTGCTCGCGCTGTCGAATTCGTGCGTCCTGGCATGCGGCTCGGCATCGGTACGGGATCGACAGCGCGGCATTTCATCGAATTGCTCGGTGAGCGAGTGCGCCAAGGACTAAACATCGTTGGCGTGCCCACGTCGCAAGCGACGAAATCTGATGCAGAACGATGTGGCATCCCTCTGACCACGCTCGATGACACACCGGAACTAGACCTGACGGTCGATGGCGCGGACGAGATTGCCCCTGACTTGAGTCTGATCAAGGGCGGAGGAGGCGCGCTGCTCTGTGAAAAGATCGTCGCAGCCGCATCCGCTCGAATGATCGTCATCGCCGACAACAGCAAGTTGGTCGATGTCCTTGGTCGTTTTCCGCTGCCAATCGAGGTCACGCCATTCGGCTTTGGCGCCACCCAAAAGGCAATCGAGAAGGCGGTTGCTGGAATGCAGCGTCCGGGCCGGCTGAGCCTGCGGCGAGGGCGCGATGGCCATGCTTTCGTCACGGATGGCGGCCACTGGATTATCGATGCGGCTCTTGACCGGATTGACGATCCGCGAGCGATGGCGCATGCGCTTGCGGGAATTCCCGGTGTCATGGAGCATGGGTTGTTCATAGGCCTCGCGCAAACGGCCATTGTGGCAGGTCCCGATGGAGTAAACCTCCTCGGCCGCCTGTAGTCGACAAAGATGGAGGTATGAAATGAGCCTTTTCCAGGCCGCCCGACGGTTCGTCCGTCCGTTCGCGGTTGCCGTTGCACTCGTCGCGGTGGGGCCTACAGCCTACGCACAGCAGCCGACGCCCTCGTCAATCGCGGTTGCCAAACAGCTAATCGCCGTGTCGGGCGCGACTACAATATTTAACCCGCTTATTGCCGGGGTAGTCGAGCAAGCCAAAATTCTCTACCTCCAGCAAAATCCTGCGTTAGCGAAGGATCTAGGTGACATCGCCACCCAGATGCGTGCAGATTTGCAGCCGCGCCTTAACGAGATCACCGAGGAAGTAGCCAAAATCTACGCCACGAATTTCACCGAGCAGGAGTTGAAAGACATTTTGGCGTTTTACCAAACGCCGGCTGGCAAGAAGTTGCTAGCGCAGCAAGCCAAGATCATTGAAACAAGCATGTCATTTGCGCAGAATTGGGCAAACAAGCTCTCTGACGAAGTCATCGCGAAGATGCGAGACGAATTGAAGAAGAAGGGGCATCAACTCTGATCGCGCCGGTGCGAGCTGCGCGATTTTAGGAGCAGCTGTTGCGGATGGCCGAGCACGACGTCGATCTCTTCGTTATCGGTGCGGGCTCGGGCGGCGTGCGGGCGGCTCGCATTGCGGCCTCCTACGGCGCGAAGGTGATGATCGCCGAGGAATATCGTGTTGGCGGCACCTGCGTGATCAGGGGCTGTGTGCCTAAGAAGCTGCTGGTTTACGCGTCACGTTTTGCCGATGAATTCGAAGATGCCGCAGGCTTCGGCTGGACGCTCCCCGAGCCGAGCTTTCACTGGCCGACGCTGATCGCCAACAAAGATCGTGAGATCGCGCGGCTCGAAGCTGCCTATACGGCAACGCTCGAGCGCAACAAGGTGGCACTGGTCAA
>Ga0187780_10001272_pt1 | contig 19019 bp, 18 predicted proteins | sample 1015_Q2_SP10_20__FD_132429 | JGI IMG/M metagenome (GOLD analysis project Ga0187780, IMG submission 132429) | Tropical peat soil microbial communities from peatlands in Department of Meta, Colombia - 1015_Q2_SP10_20_MG | ecosystem: Environmental > Terrestrial > Soil > Wetlands > Peat | place...
CTCTCCTTCATGGTGCGCCGTGCGGAACGATTGCCTTCTTTCGTTCCGTCCACGATTTCCCGTCTGATGGCGAGAATCGGCGGAGTGCGTATGTGGTGAGCTGCCCCACGGCAGCAATGGCGAGGCTTTCGCGAGAGCTTCTCGAAGGCTTGGGCAATCGCGCATGTCAGAGCTGATTTGGACCCAGAGTGCGGGCGGCCGTGGCCCTCATCAGCCGCGTCGGATTCCCACGGCGACATCAACAAGCGTTAGGTTTGTGCTGGTTCGCCTAGGCGCTTCAGGACGCGCAGCGCCCTCAGGGTTATCATCTTGCTTGGCTCGCCTACGGTTTCGAGGGAGAAAGGCGTCAGCCTGTCCTTGTATTTCGACCACCATCTTGGCAACCTGCCGGCGTTTAGGTAGTCTGGGTGCACGGCGTCCATCAACCAGCGGCCGTCTGGCAGTCTCATCTTCTTGAGAAGTCTGATGGCGCCCGCTGCCCTTGGATCGTCACCCCTCCCAAGAGCGGTGACGAACTCGAGCCCTACCAACAGGTCGTAGTAGTAATGGTAGGGGAAGTGGAATCTGTACCAAGGATCATACCGGCGACCCTGACGGAGGAGGCGTCGCTCCAGATAGAATTCCAGACCCCTGTCGACGGCTCCCTTCATGCTTCGCGTCCACTTCTGTCGAGGGTAGACCGCGAAGGCGCTCATCCCCTCCCAGCCGTCAATCACGCCGTTCTTGCCCCAGCAGTGCCAGCCGCCATTGGGTTTCTGATTTCGAACGAGCCATCTGAAGGCACGCTCCACCTTCGGGTCGTCGGCATACCCGAACTTTACAAGCGCCCTAGCAGTGTTGCCGACAAGGCAAAGCTCGCTCGCCTCGGCTCCGGGGCTATCGAAGCCGCCGTCGGGCCTAGCGTACGTGTCCCTCCACATCTCCGCAGACTCGGCCAGCCAGGGCAGCTCCCTAGTCACGCCAAGGTCTGAGAGCGTGAGCAGTATCCAGTTTGTCGAGAGGTACTTCGGCCTGTAAAGGTTCTCCTTGTCGACCCAGTATCCGCCCGGGAGGCGTTTCTGGAGCATCTGCCTGACCCATCCACGGGTCGGTATTTCCGCTTGGGCTTCGCGAAGGTCGCCGTCACTTGCGTCGAGGAGGTCCCTCATAGTCAGATAGCGAATCGCTGGTTGGTCGGCCTCAGTGAGCCACACTATCACGTCCTTCATTTTGGCAGGCATGCGAAAGTCCTCCCTGCTATTTCAATTCGCCGAGCTCTAGGCCTGACGAAGATGGAGCTTGAGTCGGTCAGTGGGCTGGTGCAGTCGCAGGGTTCTGGCGAAACGCAATCCAGACGTAGCCGAGGAGCATTACTGCCAGCAGTGCACTTCCCGCCCAAGTGGTCTGGTAGAACGCCAAGGCCATGGGGCCTGTGGTCGTCAGCGCATCGATTGGGAGTCGCTGGCCCACGAATCTTGGATAGACCAGGGGCTGGAGAGAGAAGATGATGATGCTTAGGACGGTGATGAATATCGCCTTGTTGGTTACTATGGGCGCCGTCTTCTTTGGGAGGTAAAGCAGGACTGCCAAAAGGGTCAGCAGTATGGGGACTGCCAGCGCTGCGGTAATGAAAGACGGGGAGAACTCGTAGTAGGCGCCTACAGACAGTAGAATTCCGAGCAAGGCCAAAGGAGCGAGCCGTCTCGCGAGGAATCTAATGTCGAAGAAAACAGGAGCCACGCCGATGGCTATGAGGACTGTCCCGATGACGAATAGCCAGCTACCGACTTGCGACGTCCAGGCGGCAAAATCGAAATTCGTCGATAGCGGGGAGGCGTTGCTCAGGACACCGGCACCGCTGACGAGAGACGAGAGTAGAATCAGGAGGATGATGGCGAGCAGAAGAGTGGAAACCGCGTAGGCTTTGTACAGTTTCTTCTCGTCCAGCCACTTCCTCTTGGTGATGAACTCAGCGAAAACTATCGCCGAATTCCTGGCCACGAAGAAGAAGAGGAACATGGTCAACAGGGCTCCGAAAATGGTGGCCACCGGGATGAGCAACGTTGGATATGCCATGTCGCCGGTTACGACCCAGAAGGCACCGAATGTCCCTGTCACTTCCCATATGGGAACTGCGAACTGCAGTACCTTTGCCTTGGCCGCATCGTAGTAGAAGAGGAGCAAGACCGAGCCGATGACTTCTGCGATGAGGAGAGATGCGAAGACGGAGAAGACGGCGTAGTTCGTCTCGAATATCCAGTTCAACTAGTAGTTCACGTCCTTGGCAGCCTGCCCCGAACCGGGAACCACTGCCCCGTTGGTGCCTGAGGAGTTGAACACTCTGATGAAGAAGTAGAAGGTGGCGGGGATGACGATAAAGTAGAATAGGACGATGAGGGTCCCTGGCAAAAGCATCGAGGCGTTCTGGCTCGCGGCCTGCGCAACTGTCACCACGTTGTAGACAATCCATGGCTGTCGACCCACTTCATCCGTGATCCACCCAAACTGATACACCAAGTAGGTCCCGATGGAAGCGGGGATCTGAAGCAGCAGGAGCGTACGAGATTCGAATGGCCTCTTTCTGAGGACCCGACCGAAGACATAGAGCAGAAAGTATCCTGCGGCCAGGAAAGCGCCGAGGACCATGAGGTCGAAGGTTGTGTGAACGTAGAGAGGGGGCCATACCGATTGAGGGTACTGGGATAGACCAGGGAGCTGGGCCATTCCGAGCTCTGCCCGCGCGAGCCAGCCTTGGAGACCAGGTACCGTCATCCCGAAGAACGTCTCAGACAACCCTGCTCCAGGGGTCACGTTTAGATCGAGCGCAGAGTACTTCAAAGGCTGTGTCAGCAGGAGAGTCGCCATTTCGTGCGAACCAGTAATCCCAGCGATCACGAGCATGATGAGACTGAGCACAACCGTGATCTTCACCCCCTTTGACAGCATTGTCTTTTCATCGGCCCTGTCGTATCTGATTATCCGGTAGGCGAAGTATCCTCCAATCATCATCGACCCAGTGAGCAGTGTGGTCGATAGGACGTGAGCGACCTCCGCGAAGGTCGAAGGTGTTGAAAATGGAGCCCAGACATCGACGCCGGTCACTACGAACCTGCCACTCTGAAGGCCCTGGAGGAAAGCCTGCACGTCAATCCCGTTGGGGGTGTTCATCCACGCATTGACCGACACGATGAGCACCGCGGAAATCAGTGCGCCTGCGGCCACGAGGCACCCAGTGATGAAGTGAGCCCACTTGCCTCTGAATGCGTCGGCGTAGTAAACATAGAGCACGAGGAATATGGTCTCAAGGAAGAAGGCGAAGACCTCGAAGTAGAACAGCTCCATCACTCCCGTCTGGGCACCGACTGTAACGAAGGTCGGGAACAGTGTGACAAGTTCGACCGCCATTACTATCCCGCTGGCGGTCCCGACCCCGAAGGAGATGGTGAACACTTTCGTGAGGCGGCTTGCTAGGTCCGCGTAGTCGGTATCGCCCCTACGAATCGAAAGGAACTCGGCTATGACAATCAGCACAACGAGCGCGATGCTCATGGTGACTAGAGTGATATGAGAGGCTATGGTGAAGGCGAACACGAACTGGTCAAAGCTAGTCATGGAGCCAAACAGCGGAGCGGCGGTCACCCTGAATTCCCTGGAGTCGTGTCTTCGCCCTCCTACGCCATAAAAGAGAGGGCTACGATTTCAAGAAACGAGAACCAGCTATGTCGAGTTGTACTCGCCTGCCAACCGGTCAAAGAGAAGATTCGTTGGTCAGGCATGGTGGAAGCGCCGCGCCTCATGGCGAGGGGGAGATTGGCTTCAGGCGGGTATTCCCATCATCCTGTATGCTTCCAATAGGTTAGGCTTGATTTTGGACCTCAGCTCTTCGTAGTGGTTGCGTCCCTCTGAGTCTATTACCACGGTGAGGGGCCCGAAATCCTCAACCTCGAGTACCCACATCGCCTCGGGCGTGCCCAAGTCCAGCCACTCGACCCCCTTCACCCTCTTGATGGTCTTGGCCGCCAAAGCCCCGGCACCCCCTGTGTAGATGGCATAGGCGGTCCCGAGCCTCTTGCAGGCCTCGGCTGTCTTGGCGCCCATCCCACCCTTCCCCACCACAACCTTCGCCCCTGTCTTTTCGAGGAACTCGGCCTCGTAGCTCTCGAGCCTCGTCGACGTCGTCGGCCCCGCCGAGTAGACCTTCCACTCCTCACCTACTTTCCTGACGATTGGGCCCATGTGGTAAACGGCCAAGCCATGAAGGTCGATGGGGAGCGTCTCCCCTCTGTTGAGGAGCTCGAGGGCGCGTCTGTGACCCGCGTCTCTTGCGGTGACGACCGTCCCGTTGAGGTAGAGGATGTCGCCGATGCGCAGCCTCCTCGCCTCTCCGCCCATGGGCGTCGTAAACCTGTACTCGGTCATTCTAGGCACCCCCTTGGTTTAGGAATGGGTGAGTCACGAACCTCACACTCCCCTCGGGGCCGATCTTCATCGTGCTCTTCCTGTCCTCCCAGCACACCGTGGCGACCCCCACAGCGAATGAGGCAGGGTGGCGGTTGACTGCATCAATGTGCACGTCGAGCGCCGTTGTAATGCCCCCTACTCCGTGCGGACCCCAGCCGAGTTTGTTGATAGCCTCCAAGAGCGAGGTCTCGACTTTCGACAGCTCCGGGTCGGAGTTTCGCTCCCCTATGTCCTTCAGAAGCGCCTTCTTAGCGAGCTTCATTGCTATGTCAGCTGTGGGCCCGAGGCCGATACCAACGACCACCGGCGGGCAGGGTTTGGGACCCTGCTCGAAGATATCGTCTAGAACCATCTTGTACACGCCCTTCATCCCCTCGGCAGGAGGTATGACCTTTGCCAAGCTTGGAGATTCGCTTCCGCCCCCCTTTAGGACGACTGTGACCTCGGCCGCGTCGGAGTCGGGGACCAACTCCCATTCAATCCACGGAATCCTGTCGGCCGTGTTGTTGCCGGTGTTCTTCCCGGTGAAGATGTTCACCGAGTTGGGTCTCAGAGGCACGTCTGCCGTGGCCTTGATCGTCGCGTTTCGCAAAGCCCTCTCCAGAGTCCCGAGATATGGGAACCTGTCTCCCGCCTTCACGTAGAAAATGACGGTGCCGGTGTCTTGGCAGGACGGCCTGCCCTCAGCTTCGGCAATGTCTAGGTTCTTGAGCATCGAGCCGATTACTTTCTTGGGGAGCTCGGACGTCTCCTTTTCCTGTGCGTTCTTCAGGGCACACTTGACGTCATCGGGCAGATAAATGGCTGCAGTTGAAACGAGTTTGATGGCGGCGTCCGTGATCCTCTCTTCGACAACCGTCTCATTCATGCTGCGGACGCAACAATGATCTGGATATACGGCTCCTCCCTAAATCAGGCGTGCAGTGGGATTCTGAACCGGAATTTCGTCGATTACCAGTCGGAGCGAATCCCGAGATAGCGCCTTCGGTCAATTAGAATCTTCCCGGTTGGCGGGCCTGTTGGAAGGCGACTTGAATGGCCCGTCGGTGAAGAATAAGTAAGACCCCATTCAATCCTAGCTTGAGCGGCGTTGGCCTTCGACTACTCGAAGCTACCGCATGATTTTCCGAGAAGGTATGTGCCTCAAGACATGCCCTTCAGCTGGGAATCCCTCTCAAAACTCTTCGACGAACTGAAGACCCGACCGGTCACAACAAGGGAGGAACTGGAGAAGTGGATGGCGGACGAGGATGAGCTGAACGCGGTCATTTACGAGAGGAAGGCCCTGACGACGGTGAACTATTCAAGGCAGACAGATGATGACGCATTCAGAACAGCGTACTCGGAGTTCGTCCAAGAGCTTGAACCACAGATCAAACTGGCTGCCTTCGACCTGGTCAGGAAGTACGTCTCGTGTCCAGCCAGGCGAGAACTGCCTCCGAGCCAGTACATGACGACCGACAGAAATAGGGAGAACCTGGCGAAAATCTTCAGGGAGGAGAACGTCCCCCTCGAGAAAGAAGACGCGAGGCTTGTTCAGAAGTACCAGAGCGTCATGGGGGCGATGAGCATCTCATTCAAGGGAGAAGAAAGGACGCTGCAGCAGATGGCCAAGTTCCTCGAGGAGACGGACCGGAAACTGCGGGAAGAGGCCTGGCGACTGTCGACGAAACGCCAGCTTGAAGACGCATGGAAGCTCGACGAAGTCTATGACGGGATGGTCAGAATCCGAGATTCAATCGGCAGGAACGCGGGGTTCCAGAACTACCGGGACTACGCCTTCCAGCAGAAGAATAGGTTCGACTACACTCCTGAGGACTGCCTGAAGTTCCACGACGCCGTGGAGAAGCACTTCGTCCCCCTCAGCCGCGAGATTGACGAAGAGAGAAGGCGCAAGATGGGCCTGAGCAGACTGATGCCCTGGGACCTAAACGTGGACCCAGGAGGAAAGCCGCCACTGGCGCCGTTCGACAATGCCGACAGACTAGTCGCCGGGTGCGCGAGTGTCTTCAAGCAAGTGGACCCCCAGTTCTCGGAGTACTACGACAAGATGACCGCCCTCCAGCTCCGGGATCTAGAGAGCAGAAAGGGGAAGGCACCAGGGGGTTTCCAGGATGAGTTCACAGAGTTGAAGCTTCCCTTCATCTTCATGAACGCCGCGAAGAGGGACGTAGACGTCAGAGTCCTGTTACACGAATCTGGGCACAGTTTCCATGCATTCCTCATGAGGGACGCAGGGCTCCCTCTGTACAATTCCGGCCAGGGTATCCCGGCCGAGTTTGCAGAGGTCGCTTCCACGTCGATGGAACTCATCGGCGGAGAGCACCTCGAGGGCACCTTCTACGGGCCCGAGGACGCCAAGCGGTCGAACCGGAACGAGGTGACTTCCATCATCAAGTTGTTCACCTGGGTCGCGACCATCGACTCCTTCCAGCATTGGGTCTACACGAGTGCAGGGCACTCGGCGGACGAACGTGCGGAGGCTTGGTCACGCATCTTCAGGAGATTCTCGGGCCTGGAAAGCTACGAGGGTTACGAGCAGGCGCTGCGCTACCGGTGGCAACGCCAGCTCCATCTCTACCAGTTCCCGTTCTACTACATCGAGTACGGAATCGCGACCCTAGGGGCTCTCGGAATCTGGCTGAGGTACCGGAGGGACAAAGCAGGCGCCGTTGCCGCATACAAACGCGCCCTTTCCCTGGGCAGCTCTAGACCCCTGCCGGAACTCTTCAAGGCGGCCGAGCTTCCGTGGGACCTCGGGCCCGGAGCCATCGAAGCGTATGCGGACGAGCTCCGCTCTATCTGGAAAAGCTATGCTGAAGTCGCATAGGCCCTTGCCATGATGGTAGCCGCCCGCAGTCGGGCAGATTTATCACATCCCAGTAGAGCCCACTTCTGTCATTGAAGGTGGCGATTCTTGTCTTCCAGGGAGCTGAGGAGCTCGACTTCGTCGGTTTCCTGGAGGCGCTCTCCATAGCGAACAGGGTCGAGGGTCGTAGGCATTTCGAGACGACGCTTGTAGGAACAGAAAGAGGGCTAGTAACCTGCGGCGGTGGAATGAAGGTCATGCCAGATCTCATCCTGTCCGAGCTTGGAGAGCAGGACCTCATCTTCGTTCCTGGAGGCGGAGCTTCGCGCGGCACCGGCGTCGACCTGGTGATGAACGACGAGAAGGTCCTGGACAGACTGAGGAAATCGTACGAGAAAGGCAACAGGGTCTGGTCGGTCTGCACGGGTGCGCTCGTGCTCGGCAAAGCGGGCCTGCTGAGGGGGAAGCAAGCCACAACGCACCACAGGCATTTCAGTGACATCAAATCGGCTGGCGCAAGGGTGACTCGGCAGAGGACCGTAGCCGCTGGTCGCGTGACCACTGGAGGCGGAATCTCCTCTTCCTTAGATGTTGGGTTGGCGCTTGTGGAAGAGGAACTCGGCAAGGAAGTTAGAAAACGGGTCGAGATTGTAATGGAATACCCGCCCGTCTAAGGAGGAAGGGAGTACTCTGTATGACTGCACGACTAAGGAATCGTCCTCGGCAGCTTCTTTCACCTCTCTATGGGTCACGCCCGGATGGCTCCATCTGGCGGACTAGGCGCCGTTAAGTAGCGGCGGCGTCGCCAGTTGCCCATGGTGAAGGAGAGTGCCCTGGAGTGGCTTCTTCAAGGGGACCAGCCTTCAATCAAGTATCTAGCCCTGACAACGCTCCTCGACAAGCCCGAGCGTGATGAAGAAGTCGCGTCGTCGCGCAGGGCGATACCGACGAAGGGATGGGCAGCTGAGATCCTCTCCAAGCAGCGGAAGGGAGGCTGGTGGGAGGCAAAGGACCGACTGTACCAGCCCAAGTACGTGTCCACGAACTGGATGCTCTTGGTCATCTCAGACCTTGGCCCTACCAGATCCGACCCGCGAATCGAGAGGGCCTGCTCGTTGTGGCTGCGCTCCTTCGCAAAGTCAGACGGTGGATTCGGGCCGGACGGTTCGAAGTCAAGTCACCTCTGCACCGCGGGAAACACGGCGCGGGCCCTGGTCAAGCTAGGCTATGCGGACCACCCCAAGGTTAGAAGCGCCTTTGAATGGATGGTTGAGAACTCGGCCGAGAAGGGAGGCTGGAGCTGTTTCGGGAGCGGCCGGAACCTAGACTCTTGGGAGCCGATGAGCGCCTTCGCTGTGTACCCGCGGCAGCAGTGGACAAGAGGAATGAAACAGGTTGTGGAGAACGGAGCCGAATTCTTCCTCGAGCGAAAGTTGCACATTCAGGGAGACCACTACGAGCCGTGGTACCGCTTCCACTACCCTGTCCACTACTACTACGACCTGCTGGTGGGCTTGGACTTCCTGACCTCGCTCGGATACGGCGGCGACAGGAGGCTTGGCCATGCGATTGATGTTCTGAAGAAAAAGCGGGACCCCGGCGGGAGGTGGAACCTGGACGCGGTTCACCCCGACGTGGAGGGGAGGATGGCAGAGTGGTTCATGAATCACCCGAAACGAGCCCCCACGCCGTTCGCCCTTGAGGAGGTGGGCAAGCCCAGCAAGATGATTACCCTTCGCGCCCTTCAGGTCCTCAAGAGACTTGATGGCGTGAGCCGGCAGTAGGGGACTGCGGAGTACAACTGCGACCCTCAGAGGCCTATGATACCACGAGTTCGCCGCTTTGCATCGCCCAGTGTACTGTGCAGAAAATCGAGCAGTAGATCCTGTAACTCCCTGACTCGTCTGCGACGAAAGTGACGGTCAGCGCCTGGCCTGGCGAGACGGTCTCGATCCTGCTGTCGAGGTAGTGGGTGACCTGGAAACCGTGCGCCTGCACGTCGGTGTTGCAGACGGTTATCGACACGGTCGAGCCCTTCTGAACCCTGATGACTGGCCAAGAGCTGGCCGGGACGCCGTGGTCGACACTATCATTGTATCCCCTTGCGCTCGCCACGATTAGGAAACCCCCGCTCGGCCTCGAGCAATAGGAGGGAAGGCCACCGGATTCGGACTGAGGGCCGCGGCCGTATAGAATGTAGGCTGACGTCACCACGACCCCGACAGCAATCGCCGCGAGAAGGAGCAACAGCGCCATCCTGCGACGTCCAACCAAGCCGAACTCAAGCCTCTACGAGTGGAGCAGGGCAGCCAGGTATATCAGGATGAAACCGATCATCACGGCGACAGCCACCTTTAGCGACTCCGCACTCCGAGGCCGACCTGGGGTGCGAAACACCTGCTTGGCCAGCCTGAAGGCCGTGTAAATCGCCGTGCCCGTGCCTAGAGCGAAGAAATAAGTGGCGTCATAGGAGATGAAGTAACCTGTGGCCGCACCCAGAATCGAAGGAAGCACGAACAGCGACGTCAGAAGAAGTATGTCCTTCGCGCGGGTCGCTGCACCTCCTCGGCTGTCCCCCACCCATGTTACGTAGAGGGCCCCGGCCATCATCGGTTCGAACATCTTGTGGAGGGCGTAGGCCGCCCCAGCTGCCACCCCCCCAAAGGCGTCCATGATTGATGAGCTCGAGGTTAGGGCCGCGGTCGAACCAAACGCCGTCCCTTCCCCGAAGCCATGGAATCCGATTGCCAAGGCGGCCAGAAGCGGGACTGTTAGACCAACGGTCGGCGCCCCGCCTTCCTCGCTGAAGAACCCCTTGTCCAGCGCGAAGAAGACGAGGATACCTGCGACGAACAGTACCACCATCACAACCTGATCGATGCCGCCGGCAAATCCCGCACCGACATCTAGGTCCGAAGAGCCCTCTATCGTGTCCACGAAGAACCAGAAGAAGATGCCCAATGCGAACGCGGCGACCAGTCTTGGCGACGTCCGCCTTCCGACGATGAAAATCAGGCTCACCCCCATGAGGGCGGGTATTGCTGTGGATAGAATCCAAACGAGAAAGCTCTCTGCGAAAGGCAGCACGCTGAAAAGTGGTTATTCGTGATGCGCTATAATCGTTTGCGTCCCGGCTCCAAAAGGAGGGGCCATTGGGGTCCTCGGGCGGTTTTGCACGTTCCTGTATTCCCATTCATGAGAACCGTGCGTTTAGTTAAAGACTGCTTCACGTGCAGCAACAGGAGTTGAGGTGGGCGAGCGGCCGAAAGGGAATGAGCAGCGCCGCCACCGCGGGGCTTATCATCTGGGCAGTTCTTTTCGCGGGAGTCGTCTACTTCGTCGAAGTCGGTCTTAGTCCTCATCCCGCGACGGGCCCAGCCGTTAGAAGCCAAACGGAACAAACGTCGACCTATCCCATCTACCAGAGTTCTTCAACCTCCCAGAGCGCATACGCTTCTAGCTTTAGCGCCTCCGCCGCTTCCGGCGAATCCGTCTCCACTGGGTCGACGGGAGAGACGACGAGCACGTCAAGCGAGCTGGGAATCGCGATGGTTGTGAATGCGACTATTCTCGACGCTGGCCAGGCCTACGACGAGTGCGGAAACTCGACAGGCTGCGACAGGATGATCTACATCATCAACATGACGGTGTTCAACACCGGTATGCAGGGCTACACCTTCAATGAATTGGACCTCCGACTAAAGACGGACGCGGGTAACACCTATCCGACGTACCCGATTGTCTACGCTATCATGTTTCCAGCCAATGGCCATCCGCACCCCCTGCAGACGACGGAGACTGAGCCAGGAACTAGGACCGCCGGAGAAGAGGGGTTCGAGATTCCATCTAGCGCGTCACCGACACAGCTTCTGTATCAGGATCCGTATGCCGGAGTCAATGCCACAGCAAACGTCCCTCCCGTGACCTCGTGGGTGTCAGAAGTATCGACCGTTGGCGAGGCCTCGATCTGGCCTTCGGACATGCTGTGCGGAGCCATAGGAAACGACCAGCAGCCTTTGTGCTACACGGCGACCTACGTCGGAATGAACCACTCCATCCTTGGGTCGGCCGACTACTTCACGGGAGAGGTCATGGCCTTCAACGTCACTCTCACGCTGGGGAAGGGACAGGTCGGCCCTTCGCCTGGGACGGTCGCCATTCGAAGCGCAATCAGCGCCTTCTTCGTCAAGCACGTCTTTGCGCCGCAGTGCGTGGGAGGGGTGACAGAATCGTGCGAGAACTGGACGATCGTTGTCCTGCTCGTGCCCGAGCCCGATGTAAGTTACTACGGCGACCCGAACCTGACGGTAAGCCTCCCGCCGGCCTAGTGTTCATTGCAGGCCTCGTCGCAGCACGACGAGGTCAATCTTCTTGCCCTCCACCTCCTCGGTGACCGTTCCGGCCTTGGCGAAGCCGTTCCGCTCGTAGAAACCAATTGCCCTCTTGTTGAATGTCTCTGTCTTTACGGTGACTTCCCTATAGCGTAGCCTAGAGGCGACATCCACCGCCTTCTTTGCGAGCGCCGTGCCCACCCCCTTTCCGGTGTGGTACTCGTCGACGATTATCCCCGCGAGCTCGACGGTTTTCGCGTCCAGTTCTCGTGTTGCTGCGAAACCCACGATTCTTCTGTCCTCTCTTGCCACGTAAATCCTCATCTTGGGGTTTGCAATCAGCGCTTCCAGGTACTCGACCGAAGCCAACGCCCTCACGTTTTCTTCCGATGCGCCAGTCCAGCCCCACGCAGACGGGCCGGCAATCATCCAAGCGTCCAAGATGAAGGTGTGGATGCCAGGAAGGTCTCGGTGCGAGGCCTCAACGACCCTTAGACCGTCAGGTTTGGGATGTGGCAATGCTCTTGCCTGCGTCCCATCCTTTGCGCCGTATTTACGAGAGATAGATTTCTGCCGCGATAGGCTTGGCCTCTTGCCCTCGACCCTAGAAACCTTAACAGGCAACACCTTGAAGCTGCAATGAACCATGAAGATGTCGAAGGAGGAAAGGGAATTCCACCGCAAGATTGCCGCCCAGTGCTTCAACAAGACGTGGGATTACTTCGATATGAAGAAGAAAACAGCCGAGGCAAATAGCGATATGTTGCATCTCGCCCATGCTTCCAGGTATCATTGGGGGGTGGTCGGTGCGCCAAGGAACCTGGCTGTCGGAGATTGGATGCTATCCAGGGTTTACGCGGAACTACAGCAGCCTCGCCTCGCCCTTCAGTTTGCGGAATCGGCACTTGCCATCTGCGAGAAGAGTGGGCTTTCTGAAGTCCTTCCAACGGCCAATGAAGCGATGGCGAGGGCGTATGCAGTCTCAGGCGACTACCAGACGGCAAAGAAGTACCTGGACAAGGCCCGACTGCAGCTCGACAGGATGAAACTGGACGAGGAAGATAGGTCGATCTACCTCGGTCAAATCGAGCAGACCGCGCTTTTGATCGGAAGAAAGTGAGCGGCAAACAAGCCCAAGTGGTGACGCTAAGCTCAAGAAAGGCCCGGCTAGATCAGAACCAGCAGATACGCAGCGAGAAAGGCCAGAACGGGGGCCACGACCCAGACTGAGACCGTTTCCGCTGTGAGTCTTCTGTTCAGCACTGCGATGCTCTTAGTGTAGGCTGCGCCGAGCATCCCGCCCAGCAGGCATTGGGTCATCGAAACCGGTATCGCAAACTGTGTCCCGACCCAGACGAGGGCCGCGCTGGCGAAGAACGCGGTAAAGACACCCTGAGGACTCAGCGAAAGCATTCTGTCCCCGATGGTCCCGCTCACGCTGCTTCTGGTCGAAACAGCGGTCCCCACCACGGCGGCCAAGGCCACAGCTCCTGACACCTCCACCCCCTGGGGAAAGGCCGCGTTGACCCCAATACTGCCCAGTATCAGCCCGACATTGTTTGCCCCGAGTGTGTACGACACGAACAAGGCGCTTAAGGCAGACCCCGCCCGGTTGAAGGAATCGACAACAAGAAGGCCGAACCTGGCCACGAGCCTCGTTATCCAGGCGTAGGCGACGAGGGTCAGAACGGCCGTGGCCAAAGGGGCCGCGAACCAGAAGATCACGACTTCAGCTGACCGCTCCACGTTGATTGGAATGGAGGCGGACAGGGAGGCGCCGAGGAAGGCGGCGACCATCACCATGCTGAAGGAAACAGGGAGGCTGAGGAGGGTCAGCAGGAGAGTGAACACGGCTGTTGTAAGCAGTACTGCGAGAAGGGCTGTTTCGGTCGTGGATGGGGCGAGCGAGCCCACCATCCCCGCGTACATCTTGGGGCCTTCCAACCACACCCCAAGAATCAGACCCGCTACTGAGATTGCAAATGCTACCCTCAGAGACTCAGCACCGGAACCTCCTAGGTTTCCGAACAGGATAGATCCGTTATTCCATCCGAAAAGGAAGCCCAGGACGATAGCAAGCCCCACAAGGTCGCTAACCATAGCCTTTCGCAACCAGGACGAGAATGACGTCGCTCGCGTCCTCGGCGTTGTCCGCGATGTTGTCCGCCATGAAGACGAAGTCCCTGAGCTGTATGACGGTCACCGGCGACATTGATTCTGCCTTCCCAAACAACTCCTTTAGAAGGGCGTCCTTGGCTGAGTCGGCTTCCTCCTCGAACTCCTCGACCGCGTGGACTTTCGAGAGAATCTCCTTCCTGCCCTTGTCAAAGGCGGCCACGAGAGTCGAAAGCGCTTCGACGGCAGAATCGAGATTGGTCAGGAACAGTCGCATGCTGTCTGAGGTGAAAATGGGCCTGCCTTCCTCCAGCAGGGCGGTGTCCGACGAAAGGTAGCGGACCGCGTCCTTGGCGCTATCCGCTATGTTGTCGATTCTCTCGAGCAACTCTAGGATGTCTTCTCTTACGCCGCCGAAAAAGGCACCCTCTGCAATCCTCAGGCTGAGTTCTCTGTGAATGGTATCAGCTTCGGTCTCCGTGCGAAGGACATCGTCGATATGGCTCGCGGTACCTGTCCGGTCCCCCTTCGCGGCCGCGTTCACGGCTTCGGAGAAGGCCTGAACCGTACGGCGGACCGTGGCGAGGTGCCTCTTGACCCCCTCGATAATCGCACTCTCTTTACCGAAGGAAAGAAAACTGAAGTCAACCAAGGAGAGAGTCCTTGCCGGTTCGGCCCTTTAAAGTAGCGAAAGGGGCCTCAAGCCCCTACCAGACCCGCTCAGCCGCGCCTTGATTTCTTATAGTCGCGCTCGAGGAACTTGCCGTACTTGTTCCAGTGGTCGACCGCCTCAGCCTTCAGTTCCTCCCTGCTCGGAATGCCCTTCTTGCTCCGGTACGTCTCTGTGAACGTCATGTCGAGCCTGGTCTTGTCTTTTTCGATAGACGTGAGCCGGTATTCGCCGACCTCGCTTCCGTCACCGCAGGTCTCCAAGTGCCACGCATTCGGGGGGCTGAGCCAGACGACCCTGACCGGGTCTGTGCCTGCGGAGAGTTTCTTTCCCTCGACAGTCCAAATGACCCGACTCTTGGTCTTCTCATGGAGATTGCGAGTGTTCCGTGAGCCGATCATTCTCAAGTCATCCCCCCTGAAATCAGTGCACCAAGCGTACACGAAGTCAATGGGAACACCGAAGGTCTTCGAGACCTTGTAGGTTTCACTATAAGCCGCCCTCATGCCACGCCTTATGCGCGGCCGAATTGCTATAAGCGTTTCATTGGGAAATTCTTAAGTCGGCGCCGAATCGGAGCGACGTCTGGTGCCGCGGTAGCTCAGCCTGGGAGTCGATTCTGGACCGAGAGCATCCGGCTGAAGACCGGAGTGTCGTCGGCTCAAATCCGACCCGCGGCACACATACCCAGTCATGACTATCGTAGGAAGATGAAGGAGATAGCCCTGGTCGTCCTCAATTCAGCTACCCGACGACGATGACGTATCCAGCGTGCCGAGCAAGCCGTCAAGAGTTGGTCACCACGGCAAGACGTTTGCCTTTAGAGATATCTCCTCGGCCTGTTTGATTTCATCGGATGAAAGCCTGACGTCCATAGCCACCAGGCTGTCTTCGAGATACTTTGAACTAGTGATGCCTAGGAGTGGGATTATGGTGATTCCCAGTTCTTCTTGCTTGTGAAGTATCCATGAGAGGGCCAACTGAGGAAGGCTGATTCCTTTCTGCTTCGCCATCTCGTTTAGTCCGCGGACGGCCTCAAGCGTCTGCGTGGTGAGGTAGGCTTTCGTGATGTCAGTCGCGTAACTGGCCCTCGTCCCTTGGCGGACGCCGCCGAGATACTTCTCTGAGAGGACTCCCTGAGCTATCGGTGAGTAGGCCAGTACACCGAGACCGTGCTTCTTCGCCAATGGCAGTCTGTCCCTCTCGACACCCCGTTCGATCAGGTTGTAGAGCTCTTGCAGTGTCACGAAGCCTTCAAGTTGGTTATCCTTCGCGTCCTGCATGAACTCCTCAACCTCCGCTGCCGAGTGATTGCTTGCTCCAATGTATCTGACCAAGCCCTGTTCAATCAGGTGATTGAGGGTAGTGAGAGTTTCGAGCCTTGGTGTGTCCCGATCGGGCCAGTGAATCTGATAGAGGTCGATGTATGTAACCTGAAGCCTTGCCAACGACTCTCGGGCCTGCCACAGGATGTGTTTCCGCGAGAGGCCCTCCCCGTTCGGCCAGTCGGCCAGCGCTCCACGGACCTTTGTGGCGATCACTAGCGACTCCCTGTCGTAGCTTTTGAGAATCTCGCCGAGCAGTCGCTCCGAATTGCCCGCATGTCGCGGATTTGAGTCCTGCATTCTTCCGTGATAGACGTTCGCCGTGTCGACAAAGTTTATTCCTGCATCATAGGCCTTCTTCACGATTTTCGCCATCTCCGCCCGGTCCACTTTCTCGACCCCCCATTGGTCGCGCTCTCCTGAGCCCGGAAGATGCCATGCCCCCAAAGCGAATTGTGAGACCCTAGTGCCTGTGGAACCGAGTTTCACGTACTTCATTTCGTGTCGTATTTCTTCCTTTGATAGTTAAAGTGAGTGCCCATGACATTCGCGCAAGCTATCTTGAACTGACGTCGAGGTGTCACGGCTTAATTAATCCAATCTCTGCCTTGCGGCACATTGGAAGAACTGTCCTCGCCGCAGCAGCGAAGGCTCGCGTTGATGTTCCTCGCTTTTTCTCTTTCGGGCTCCTTCATCTCGGTCTTCCTGCCCGCCTACTACCTAGTCCTAGGCTCGGGGAGCCTACACTGGGCGTTCGAGTTTCTGGCCACCCAGTTTGCTGTGCTCGCGGTTCTCCCGAGCGTCCTGTTGCGGGTCCTCCATGCGCGCTTCGAGGGGCTCGTCCTCGCGAGCTTCCCGTGCTACGTCGCGTACTACGTCATGCTTTTGCTCAGGGGGGATTCGCTTCTCACTGGGGCGATTGCCGGCGTCGCTCTATCGTTGTTCTGGCCAGCCTTCCAGACGGCAACACTCAGGGTTGCCCATAGGCAGAGGATCGCCTCCACTTTCACGATCCTTTGGCTCTTCGTGTCCTCGGCCGCGTCGGTGATCGGCCCGGTCTCGGGGGGGTTGGTGATTTCATTCGGGGGCGGGCTCGTCGCGGCGCTCAGCGTCGCCGCGGGACTCTACTTCATCGCCCTCCTTGCGATGTGGAGATTCCGCTTCGAAGCCGTCACCTACACAGGAAGGCCGAGAGAACTACAGGGACCTCCGAGACTGAACTATTTCCTGGCGGCGGTATTGGTCTGGGGGATGACCGATATTACCTGGCTTGCATACCCTCTCTTCGCACTTTCGGTCGCTGGCAGCTTTGTGAACCTTGGGATTGTAATCTCGACAGTCGGGGTCGTAACGGCTGCCGTCGGCGTCTGGGTCGCTAGGGTCTCTGACAGGCTGGGCAACAGATTCGGCATCTGGGTAATCGGCGCTGCAGCGACAGCCTCCGCGCTGGTCGCTCTCGGTTTCGTCAGGACAATCCCGGAGTTTCTGGTCGTCTCCGCGGTCATTGGGACCGCAGGCGCCGCCACGGGACCGGTGCTGATTGGGTGGTTCGCAGAAAGCTACACGAATGAGAGCGCCGCTCCCTTTTGGACGAGGTTCGAGCTCTTTCTGAATCCTGGGCGACTCGTGAATCTTGGTCTTGCCGCCGTGTTCTTGCCCTCTGGCAACTATCCGGGCTATTTCGCAGTGTCAGGCGCCATTGGTCTACTGACAATCCCGTTTCTCTCTGCGTTCAAGCGACGCCAGGTCGCTCTGCGAACTGCCAACTCGAAACAAGCCTGAATCTGAAGGCCGGACTTGGGACCTTTCTACTTGCCTGAACTGAGACCCTAGCTCCTGCGGCCTCTGCCAGGCGTGCGATTACGAACCAGCGAATATGACACCGCAAGAAGGACGGTGAAAACTACAGCCATGATCGGTTGGTAGGGGAGCTCAGGTACGCCTCCGCCGCCCGTGGTCGGGTTGACGGAAGTGGTTGTGCCAGGTGAGCCTGTCGCTGGACTCGTGGGCGCACTTGTTGACTCCGACGCGCTGGTCGCCGAAGTGGCGACCGTGGTCGAAGGGCCTGCGTACTGCAGAACCCTGCCTTCCGCGTAATCCGCAACCCAAAGGTTGCCGCTATGGTCGAAAGCCAACCCCCAGGGGTGGTTCAGCCCCGCGGAGGTGGGCGAGAACACTGGGGTCGTCTCACTGCTCGTGAAGTCTGTCTGGCCAATCACGATGGTGGCGGCCTGGTGGTCGGAGAATGGAGGCGCATACTCCAGTACCCTGTTGTTACCGTAGTCGGCAACCCACAGGTTGTGACTCGAATCGAACGCGAGGGCGTAGGGGAGATTTAGCCCCGCTGAAGTCGTGTACGTGCTGCTGTCCGTAAAGCTCGATTGGCCTATGACGAGGGAAGCCTCCTCGCCTGAGGAGAACGGGGGCGCGTACTCCAAGACCCTGACGCCGTCTGCGACCCACAGATTCCCAGAAGAGTCGAATGCGAGCCCGGAAGGGGTACTCAACCCTGTTCTGCTGACTTCGTCGTTTTGCGTGGTGAAGTTGGACGCACCTATGACGAGAGTGGCGGCTTCCCCAGTGGATAATGGGCGCAGGTACTCGACGACTCGGTCGTTGAGCGCGTCCGCGACCCAGAGGTTGCCGCCGGAGTCGAAGGCAATGCTTTCGGGCTGATTGAGCCCCGTAGGCGTAGTCGCAGGCCCGTTACCCGTGAAGTTGGCCTGGCCTATCACGACAGTGGCAGCCTCACCAGTGAAGATTGGGGTCGGATACTCGAGGACTCTGTTGTTGCTCGTGTCCACGACCCACAGGTTCCCACCGGAATCGAATGCAAGTCCCTGCGGGGCGTTCAGCCCTGTCGAGTTGGTCGCAGAGTCGCGCCCCGTGAAACCCATTTGGCCTATCACAAGGGTGGCAGCTTCGCCTGCGGAGAGCGGAGCGGGATACTCGAGGACTCTGTTGGCGCCCTGGTCAACGACCCACAGGTTACCGGTGGAGTCGAATGCTTCGGCTATCGGAGAAACGAGACCTGTCGAAGTCGCACGGGGGTTGAACGATGTCAGGCTGGACTCGCCTATCGCAAGGACCGCCGCCTGGCCTGTAGAGAATGCAGTCGCATGTGGTGAGAGAGCGAGAACGAAGATAAACAGAGGGAAGAATAGAGCTATTCCCTTCAGCTTGGAATGAAACAGTTTCACAGAGGGCGGGGCGACAATTTTCGCCCTGGTAATAATACTTGCTGAAGCAAAGACTGTAACGGACGTCGGGTGCCCGTAGATGCGAGGGCAGCGAAACGGATTAAGGGAGGCGCCTCGGCGAGCCCTGCC